>ERZ773005.40-NODE-40-length-125590-cov-13.205353_pt1 | contig 125590 bp, 102 predicted proteins | sample MGYA00580666_ERZ773005 | MGnify/ENA primary metagenome ERZ773005 (study PRJEB29015, sample SAMEA2737999) | human oral metagenome | biome: human oral; feature: human-associated habitat; material: dental | place: China | collected 2061 ...
AAGTACTCGACGCCGCCCTCAATGAGAGGCTGGAACTGGTCGCCAGGGGTGAGCTCGGGGATGTTCTTGTAGAGGCCCGCGCCAGAGCGCTCCGTGTGACCCATCTTGCCCAAGATACGACCGTCGGGGCTGGTGATGCCCTCGATAGCCAGGACGGAGCCGTTAGGGTTAACGGAGAAGTCCATGCTTGGAGTACCTGTTGCGTCAACGTACTGCGTTGCAATCTGGCCGTTTGTCTTGAGCGTTTCAAGCAGCTCGTTAGAAGCAACAAAGCGACCTTCTCCGTGGCTAATTGCAATGGTGTGAATGTCGCCAAGTGCGCACTTGGAGAGCCATGGGGACATCGTAGATGCAACGCTGGTGCGAACAAGCCGGCTCTGGTGACGGCCGATGGTGTTGAACGTTAGCGTTGGGCAGGTGTCGTCCATAGGACGAATGTCGCCGTAAGGAACAAGGCCCAGCTTGATGAGTGCCTGGAAGCCGTTACAGATGCCCAGCATGAGGCCATCGCGCTGCTGCAGAAGCTCGCGAACAGCCTCGGTAACCTGAGGAGCGCGGAAGAGTGCGCAGATGAACTTAGCAGATCCGTCTGGCTCGTCTCCGCCGGAGAATCCGCCTGGAATCATGACAATCTGACTCTTCTTGATAGACTCTGCCAGCATATTTGCGGACTCAACAATGTCTTGAGGTGTCAGGTTGTTGATGACCAGCGTGGTTGGGTCAGCGCCCGCACGCTCAAAGGCACGCGCAACATCGTACTCGCAGTTGTTACCTGGGAATACGGGGATGATGACGCGTGGGCGAGCAGGTGCGATAAGGGTTGGACCAGCGTAGGAGTGTCGTGTGGATGCACCATCGAAGCTGATTTTCTCCACAGCCTCGTCGGAGCCTCCGCGGTAAGGGAAGACTTCCTCAAGTGGGCGCTCCCACGCTTCCTGAAGTTCGGAGAGGTCGATTTTCTCGCCGCATGCGCTGAAGACGTACTCGGACGTGGTGACGCCTAGCGGAGCCACGCACACGTCGTCGACGTCGTCAACGGATACACCGTCTGCCAGCTCAACGATGAAGGCACCGTAGGTTGGCGAGAAGAGCGCGTCGGCAGAAATCTCTGGCACCAGCTCAACGCCAAGCTTGTTGCCCAGACAGCTCTTGAAGAGAGCCTCGGCTACGCCGCCATAACCTGGTGTGGTGATGGCAAGCGCACTCTTGGACTGGACAAGAGTGTTGACCAGCTTGTATGCGGTAAGCAGGGACCCGTTGTTGGGGAGAAGGCCGCTCTCGTCGTAGGACGGAACAATAGAGATAAGCCTATGACCTGCGCCCTTGAACTCGTTGGAGACAATCTTGTCTACCTTGGTAAGGCCGGTGGCAAACGAAACCAGCGTTGGTGGAACATCCAAGTCTTCAAATGTGCCAGACATGGAGTCTTTGCCGCCGACAGCTGCAAGTCCAAGGTTGACCTGCGCCATTAATGCGCCGAGAAGTGCTGAGGCAGGTTTGCCCCAACGGTTTTGATTTTGACCAAGCTTCTCGAAGTACTCCTGGAAAGTGAGGTAGAGGTCCTGGTGCTTAAAGCCGGTAGCAACTAGCTTAGAAACGGACTCAACAACAGAGAGGTATGCACCGCGGAACTGGTCAGCTTCCATAAGGTAGGGGTTAAAGCCCCAGGCCATGCCCGAGACGGTGCTAGTCTGGCCCATAACAGGAAGCTTGGCCACCATAGAAAGGGCGGGGGTCAGCTGTCGAGCGCCACCAAAGGGCATGAGGACGGTTCCTGCACCAATAGTGGAGTCAAAGCGTTCGGAGAGTCCCTTGTTAGAGGCAACGTTTAGATCGCGTACTAGCGAGTGGAGTTTCTCGCCAAGGGTTGAGCCTGCCCAGGTGCGCTGGTAGACATGAGGTTTGGCCAGGCGTACGGTGATTGATTTAGGTGCGCCGTTTGAGGCGAGAAATGCGCGGCTGATGTTGACAATCTTCTGACCGCGCCAACGCATGACCAAACGAGGATCCTCGGTGACTGTTGCCACAATGGTTGCCTCGAGGTTTTCCTCGCGAGCGTATGCGCAGAACTGCTCAACGTCTTTTGCCTCAAGCGCAACAGCCATGCGCTCCTGAGACTCAGAGATTGCCAGTTCAGTGCCGTCAAGACCGTCGTACTTCTTAGGAACAGCGTCCAGGTTAACGTCAAGGCCATCGGCAAGCTCGCCGATGGCAACAGAAACGCCACCTGCACCAAAGTCATTGCAACGCTTGATAAGCTTGCAAGCGTCTTCACGGCGGAAGAGGCGCTGAAGCTTGCGCTCAACTGGGGCGTTACCCTTCTGGACCTCGGCTCCATCGCGCTCAATGGAGCCAGCGTCGTGAGCCTTGGAAGAACCAGTTGCGCCGCCAATGCCATCGCGACCAGTGCGTCCGCCGAGAAGAACGATGACATCGCCATCTTCTGGACGCTCGCGGCGGACATGACTTTGTGGGGTTGCACCTACAACAGCGCCAATCTCCATGCGTTTTGCAACATAGCCTGGGTGGTAGAGCTCAGAAACCTGGCCCGTAGCAAGGCCAATTTGGTTGCCGTAGCTGGAATAACCTGCAGCTGCCGTGCGTACGATGGTACGTTGGGGGAGCTTTCCAGGAAGTGTCTGGGAAACTGGAACAGTTGGGTCTGCAGCGCCTGTGACGCGCATTGCCTGGTAGACGTAGCTGCGACCAGAAAGAGGATCGCGGATAGCACCGCCGATGCAGGTAGCTGCGCCACCAAAAGGTTCAATCTCGGTTGGGTGGTTATGAGTCTCGTTCTTGAAGAGGAAGAGCCAGTCTTCGTCTTTGCCGTCAACATCTACCTTGACCTTTACGGTACAAGCGTTAATCTCTTCTGACTCATCAAGATTGGTGAGGACGCCCTTCTCGCGAAGGTACTTTGCACCAATAGTTGCCATATCCCAAAGAGACACGGCACGATCTTCTCGCCCAAGCTCTTTACGCATGGAGAGATACTTCTCAAACGCAGCCTTTACCAGGTCATCATCAATCTGCACGCCGGTAATTCCTGTGTTAAAAGTGGTGTGGCGGCAGTGGTCTGACCAGTAGGTATCAATGACACGAATCTCGGTGATGGTTGGGTCTCGCTGCTCATCAGTGAAGTACTGTTGACAGAAGGTGAGGTCAGCCAGGTCCATAGCAAGACCGTGAGAAGCAATAAACTCCTTGAGGCCGTCTTGGTCAAGGGCATTAAAACCCTCAAGAACCTCTACGTCTGCAGGTTCTGGAATGGAAATCTTGAGAGTCTCGGGTAGCTCAAGGGACGCCTCGCGAGCCTCAACGGGGTTGATGAGGTAGTTTTTAATGGCGGCAACGTCTGCCTCAGTAAGGTTTCCGGTTAGCACATAAAGGCGAGCAGAGCGGACAAGAGGGCGCTCGCCCTGGCTGATGAGCTGTATGCATTCAGCAGCAGAGTCTGCGCGTTGGTCAAACTGTCCAGGCAAAAACTCAACAGCAAACGTATGAACAGCCGCACCCTCAGAAGAAAATTCTGGCATGGTACGGCTGGCAAGATCGGACTGTGGCTCAGAAAAAACGGTGGGGATGCAGGACTCAAAGAGTTCCTCTGAAATTCCCTCGACATCGTAGCGGTTGAGCAGGTCAATGCGTTGTAACTCGGTAATACCAAGAAGATCTTTCACTTCTTTGAGCAGGGCTTTTGCCTCGCCCTCGAAACCCGGTTTTCTTTGGACGTAGACGCGCAGGACCATGGGGCCACCTTTCAATGCAAGCCATCAACGCTTTTACAGGCTTTATTGTACGTTACTTAGGTGGACAAATTGGCGCTTGTCGAGAAAAGAAAAACGGGTTGTAACAGAGCGTTAAAAATACAGATTATTTAGTTAAAAGTTTTACGCCAGCATGATTTGCGCCGGCAAGTTTACGTCGGAATGTTTTACGCCAGCACAAAGACAAGGGCGATAAAACAAACGGTTATGCCCAAGGTAATTGCCTCGCGAGCGCCAAAGGTTGGTTGATGCCAACGTGTGCGAGAAGCCCCTGCTACATAGTGACGAGCATCAAGTGCCTTGGAGAGATTGTTGGCGTGTCTAAGTGAACTTGCCAAAAGTGCCACCACAATAGAGAGAGTAGCGCGAAGTCTTTTAGGAAGCGAGCCTGAAGCTACGTCTCCTGCGCGAGCGGTTTGCGCTTCGGAAATGGCTACGGCATCATCCGCAAGCGTTGGAATAAAACGCAGCATAAGCGAGAAAACCATGGCAATTTCTTTGCCAGGTAGACCAATTTTTGAGAGTGGTGAACAAGCTGCTTCAAAAGCATTACCCAAATCAGTTTGAGTTGTGGTGAGTAGAAGCAATGCACCAATTAAAACTGCAGCTAAAATACGCATAGGGTAGAGAAAGGCGCTCCATGCTCCCACATTGGTGATAGTGAAGATTGACCAGGAAACAAGTACTGTTCCTTCTCGCGTAAGCAACAGGTCAAAGAGTGAGAGGAAGATTAAAAGCCAGGCAATCGGGATGATTGACATGAGTACTTGTTTGACGGGGATTTTTGCTATGACAAGCAGGCAGAGTGCGCCTACTACAAGCAGCGCGAGCTGTGGCGCAGTGCGGATAAAAAACGTTGTGAGCATCAATAGGAGCGCAGCTAGGCATTTAACGTTGGGGTTAAGCCTGTGGATAGGCGAGTCTGCTTGATAATACTGACCGACAGAAATCTTAAGCGCCACAGCGGCCTCCTTGTGTGAGGTCGCTGACCTGTGCGGCACCAGGGGTGGTCATCACCACATCTAACAGCGCGTCTACCAGGTCAGACAGGGTCAAAGGTTCTCCCAGGTTGATTCTCGTAGCTCGGAACAGACGCTGTGCCCACGCAAGCGCATGAGGAATGCCCAGTCCAAGCTTCTGGAATTCTGCCTCTGAGAAATGAGTAAATGTTTGTTGCGGTGAGCCAGAAAAAACCAGGTCACCCTCATGGAGCACAATAATCTGGTCAGTTTCTGCCGCATCCTCCATCGAGTGTGTCAATTCAATAACGGCGCAGCCGTCCTTAAGAACAGCGTTGATAATTTTTCTGAGCTTAGAGCAATAGTAGGGATCAAGTCCGCTGGTAGGCTCATCGAGTACAAGCACCTTTGGCTGCATGGCAATAACGCCCGCAAGTGCGCAAAGTCTTTGCTGACCACCAGAAAGCTCAAAAGGGGATGCGTCTGCCTTGTGGGAAAGTCCGACGAGTTCCAGAGCAGCATTCACAGCGCTTGTTACATCGCAGGCAGAAAGACCCAGGTTAGTGGGGCCAAACGCAACGTCTTCGGCGACTGTTTGCGCGAAAAGCTGGCGTTCTGGTCGCTGCATGACGTAACCAACAATGCCGTGGAGCTTTCTGCGATTTTGCTTCTGTCGAGTATCCAAACCAGTTACGCAAAGGCTGCCGGTGTCAGGCGTATCAAGTGCGCAAATCAAACGCGCCAGGGTAGACTTGCCGGAACCAGTGGAGCCGATAACAGCAACATGCGAGCCTTTTTGCACGTCAACCGAGATGTTTTTGAGAACAGGTTTTTGGTACGAGAACGTCACGTCCCGCACGGAAACCGCCGCTGGCTCGGACGCGCTGTTGGCCGTCGCCGAGCCATTGTTCGTGTTGCAACTCGAGGTCGTCGTATCGTTGCGACCAGCTTCTATGCCGTCTCCGCCCTGCGTCGCCGTGGCGAGAAGCCCCGTCAGCTCGTTGAGTACACGCTCAGCCGAAGGTGATTTGCACACGACAACTCCACGGTTGTTGAGCGCGTGAGCAACCTGATAGGCAAACGGCTCCTCAAGATGTAGACATTCGACCAATTCGTGCTGCTCAAAGAGTGCTTCGGGTGTTCCCTCAAACGCAACACGGCCGTCGTCCAGTGCAATGACGTGATCAGCAGAAACCACTTCGTCCATGAAATGCGTTACATGAACGATAGTCTTTCCAGCCGCACGAAGTTTCTTGACAAGACCCATAACGTTATTTCTATGAACAACGTCAAGAGCCGCAGAAGGTTCATCAAGAATTAGAATCTGCGGCTTCATGACCAGCGTACCCGAGATGGCTACACGCTGTTGCTGGCCACCCGAGAGTTTTTGCGGATTTTCAGACGAGAATTTGGTAAGAGAACCAAGCCTAATCTGCTCTTCTACCAGCTGTGTTATGCGATCGCTGGGTATCTGAAGGTTTTCTAGACCAAAGGCAATATCGTCTGCGACCACGCTGCAAATAATCTGATCCTCAGGATTTTGGAAGACCAAACCAAGCTGCGGACGAATGGTTTTGTACGCCTCAAAGTCAACCTGGCCGTCATGGACAACGGTTGTTCCCAAAAAGGTGACAGTTCCCTCATCGGGCGCGGTAAGACCAGAGAGAATCGAGGCAACGGTGGACTTGCCCGAACCGTTTGCACCAACAATACAGGTACGTTTACCCGCGGGAATAGAGAATGAGACGTGGTCTAAGGCAACTACGCCCTTTGCGTGCACAAAGGTCACGTCCGAAAGCGTTGCAGCTACAGGGAGGTCCTGAGTTTGTGCGGCGCTTTCAGACGTGTGTGTATCTGGGGAGTTGTCAAGCAGATTACTCACCGTTTTTGATGCTCTCAAAAAGTGAAGTAGCCGAGCGCATGATAACAACAAAAATAATGCTGTTGATAGCAACCTTTACCACGTTGAAGGGGAGAAGAGCGGGGACAATCAGTCCGCTTACTGCTTCTACGCTCATGCCAGTGTAGATTGGAGTAACTAAAAGGTTGCCCAGAATGCAAGCAACAACACTGACAACGCTACCCACAATCAGGGCGAGTACCAGCTGTTTGATCTTCTCGGAGCGGTTGTACACAATCAGAGAAATAGGCAAAACGTAGGTAAGTGTTGCCAAGATTGCCATGATAGTGCCGTAAATTCCGGACTCTGTAGCGAGGTGCAGAAGGTAAGGAAGTACGGAAACAATCGCGCCTGCAGCAGGGCCAAAGGCTACGCCAGCGAGCAGAGCAAAGACGCCCGACGGATCGTACTTTAAAAATGTTACACCTGGAATTAAGGGGAACTGAAGAACCATAGTGCTAATTGCAGCAGCAGCACAAAGCATGGCGAGAATAGCGATTCTCTTGGTAGACCAACCGTTAGAAGATACGGTTGTTGCGTGAGTTGAATGGAACGATGTCATAAAAAACTCCGTTTCTTACATCCGGACTGTACCGTTGGTCCTGGAATTTAACCAGGTTAACCGCTTGTGCGGGTCGCGGACTTGATGGCTCTTTGAACGAGGTTGTTATAAACCTTGAAGTTCGGCCACCTTACCACCAGTAGGGAATTGCACCCTTTCCTGAAACATACCGGTAAGTACTATAGCAGAGTTAATAGCTGATAACACATAAAACAGGATGGACACGAAAATTGAAGAAGAACAAAAGAAATACGTTTTGCAGTTTTGAGGTGTTTTTCCTTCCTCTATTTGTCTTTTTACCATGCCACGACTCTATGTTTTTCTCGCCCAATCCCACGTTTTTCTCACTTCAACATCACGTTTTTCTTGCTTGCGATAAACTATAAAAAGTAACTTATTAAGGAGCGTGTTACATGTCTGAAAGTGGCTATGACTTACAAAGCCTGGCCGGAAAGCTTTGCTCGATTGTTGGAGAAGAGAACGTACTGGTAGACGAGCCAATGAGCGAGCACACCACCTTTAAAGTAGGTGGACCTGCGGATCTCTATGTCATCCCTGATGATCCCGATGAGGTTAAAGAGATTCTCCTTGCGGTTAAAGACGCGGAAGCTCCTTATTTTATTCTTGGCTACGGCTCTGACCTGCTCGTTTCCGACGCAGGATATCGCGGCGTCATCATTGCCGTCGCTGACGGTCTGACCGGTGTAAGCATCGACGACACCGAGATGACCTGCCAGGCCGGCGTTGGCCTTAAAGAGGCGTCCGAGATGGCCTGTGAGCTGGACCTTTCTGGACTCGAGTTTGCCTGCGGCATCCCAGGTTCTGTGGGCGGTGCGTGCTTCATGAACGCAGGCGCCTACGATGGCTGCATCTCTGACGTGCTCAAATACGTCCGCGTTCTTCTCGCCGATGGCACTTTTGCTACGCTGGACGCTTCCGAGCTTGACCTGGGATATCGTCACAGCAGAATCGCTGATGAGGGCATGATTGTGCTTTCCGCTACGTTCAATCTCCACCGCGCGGATGGCGAGAAGATCCGTGAAAAGATGGAAGAGTTTACGCGCGCTCGCGAGGAGAAGCAGCCTCTTGAGCTGCCTTCCGCTGGTTCAACTTTCAAGCGTCCCGAGGGTCATTTTGTAGGCAAGCTTGTTACGGATGCTGGTCTTAAGGGCTATCGTTTTGGTGGCGCTGGAGTTTCCGATAAGCATGCAGGGTTTGTAGTTAACTACGACAACGCTACCGCTGCAGAGGTTCATGCTGTTATCGAGCATGTTCAGGCAGAGGTTAAGCGCCAGTTTGATGTCGAACTTTATCCCGAGGTAAGGTTCCTCGGGGAGTAGCAAGCTGCGTGGCTCATGCCCGTCCGCAACGGATTGCACGCGTCCACACAAGCTCCGTTATTTCAGCTTTGGGATAAATGGTGGCAGACCGTTGTCGTCGATTGAGATATTGCTGCTAACAAATCTCCTGGTATCTGTATCAAAAGCCAGTTCTTCATTAGAGACAAGAGGACGAAGATACGCGAGGGCCTTCTCGGTAACCCAAAGGCCGTCGTCAGAGATCATTTCCGCAGGTACGGACTTCACTTGATTGGCGATTTCCGAGATAGAGATGCAACGGATTTCCGCTTGATACGGTACATCGCTCAGCCTTTGTAGGCCAATCATGCAGCCAGTTTTGTGGGCAAGGAGTGCGTCTATTCCGGCTCTTCCCAGCTCAAACGCCTCTGATAGGTCAGTTTTGTTGGACGAGTGCATGGCACAGCGCTGCAGTGAGTTGAGGTTGATGCCTCTAATCTTGGCGTCAAAGTGCTTCTGGAAAAGGTCGGCCAGATAAAGGGCGTTTCCGGACTGATCTGCAAGATGACCGAAGGCATCCATTTTCGTGTGACTTTTGTTCAGGAGCGTTGAGCCATCGGGCTTTCTAACTCCCTCACTGATAACAATCACAATGCTGTTTTTGTGCTCAAATAGCTCTGCCGTCTTGCGAAGTAGCCGTTTTTCGTCGTAAACAACCTCGGGGAGCAGAATAAAGTCTGGAGCTTCTTCGTTCTTCTCGCGAGCAAGAGCCGAAGCCGCGCCCAGCCAGCCTGCATCACGACCCATAGTCTCGACGATAGTGATGTTTGGCTTGCCGTAAACCTCGGAGTCTCGTGCCAGCTCGCGGACGATGGTAGCGATGTATCGCGCTGAGCTGCCAAAACCCGGCGAGTGATCGGTGCCCTCAAGGTCGTTGTCAATGGTTTTAGGAATGCCGATGACGGAAACGTCATTGTTGTGTTGGGCAAAGTAAGCCGCGAGTTTATTGACGGTGTCCATAGAATCGTTGCCGCCAATATAGAGAATGCCGTCGATTCCAAGGGAGGTTAGGCGGCATTCAATGTCTTGGTAGATAGACGTTTTTTCAGATACTTCGGGAAGTTTGTATCGACAGCTTCCCAGAAAGCTTGAAGGCGTTTTGGCGAGAAGTTCCACGGTGCGTTTCTGCTGGTCAGCTCCGCGCTGGTCCACGCCGTGTTCCTGCTGGTCAACGTTGCGTTCCTGCTGATCCACGCCGTGTTCCTGCTGGTTTTTCTGTAAAAAGAACAAGTTAGTCAGATTGGTATAGCGGCCACTGAGAAAGCCTTCAATTCCGTTTTGCATGCCATAAATTTCGATACCTTCTTCGTGCGCACGCGCGATAATTCCTGCAAGAGAAGAATTGATTGCTACTGTTGGGCCGCCTGATTGGCCGATAAGTATTTTTCTAATCTTACGCATGTAACTCCCTGTGATTCATGAATGGATAAGACAGAGAACATTGGTGCGTTTGTATGTCGCAATCGCTTCCAAAATTGCGAGTAATTCAAAATGACATACATAAAAAACTATACAAGGAACGATTTAGACACGTTTTAACTGGAATTATTTGAGTACGTAACCATACCGCTCACAAAAATTTTAGTAGGTGAGCGGTAGAAGATCTTTATTTTTTAACAGAGAATCATTGCATTTTTGATGCGTATTGTGCATGGTTCGCATGCGCTGTGCGATTTTTGCGTAGGGAGAATGACTTTCTTGCGACTGTTGTATTGGTTTTTATGACAGCTCCGCAAGAAAGCGGGGAAGACCGTTGACGGAAACTGGCTCCTCCATGCCCGCAACAAGAGGACGCAGGTAGGTCAGAGCGGTGTCAGTAACGTTGAAGCCATCCTTGGAGATCATTTCTCGAGGTACAAGCTTTACTTTGTTGGCCACGTCGGCGACAGGGGTAGTACGTATTTTCGTCGTGTATGGTTCGTTTGAAATGCGATGAACGCCAACCATAACACCTGTTTTACCTTGGAGAACAGCCTTAACTCCTGCGGCTCCAAGTGCTTCTGCCTCGTCCAAGTCAACCTTGCTAGCAGCATGTGATGCACAGCGCTGTAGTGTATTGAGCTCGATACCGCGAGACTTTACACCCAGCTGATCTTTAGCCAGCTGCGACAAGTATGCTGCTGTTCCAGACTGCGCTGCAAGGTGGCCAAACGTGTCAATTGCAACATACTTTGCATCAAAAAGGAAGCTACCATCAGCGTGATGGACGCCTTCGCTGACAACTACAATTACGTTGTTTTTCTCGCGAAGCCGCTGTTCAATAGCAGAAAGAAGTGCGTTCTCATCAAGAGAAACTTCGGGAAGAAGGACAAAATCTGGAGCAGTTCCGCAAATATCTTGTGCCAGCGCACCGGCCGCCGTGAGCCAGCCTGCATCGCGGCCCATGGCCTCGATAAACGTTACATTTTTGGTGTTGTAGACGCCGCCATCGCGGGTGAGCTCGGCAGTTACGGACGCAACGAATCGCGCCGCGCTACCAAAGCCGGGGGTGTGATCCGTGCCCTCTAGATCGTTGTCGATGGTTTTTGGCACGCCAACAATACGAACAGCGCTTTCCACCTGGGCAAAGTATCGAGATAGCTTATCCGTAGTGTCCATGGAATCGTTTCCGCCAATGTATAGCACGGCGTCTACCTGGTATTTCTTGAGCTGTGAATCAATCTGCTGGTAGATAGGGGAGACGGCTGCGGATTTGGAGCTTGCAGTAGATTCAGAGCTGGCACCAGACGCAGAATTAGCTTCAAGCTCTGGCAGCTTAAAGCGGCAGCTGCCCAGCCAGCTCGATGGCGTTTTTCTGAGGAGCTGAAGGTTTTTCTCGCCAAGATTTGTACCGGCTTGCTTGAGTGCTCCAAGTTTAGGTTTCTCAAGCTCAAGTACTTCAATCAGGTCAACGACATTGCCCTCAAGAAAACCTTGAATTCCATTGCGCATTCCGAGTACGCGAAGTCCCTGGGCATGAGCTGCGCGAATAATACCCGCGAGTGACGCGTTGATAGCTGTGGTTGGCCCGCCCGACTGTCCGACCAGGATTGTGTGAATTGCGTGCTCTGATGTGCTGTGCATGGGCGCCCCGGATTCTTGAGAGTTGACGTATCAAGTATAACTGCGACAGAGCATTGCGTCATTCGCGAGGCTTTTTTAATGTGATTTGTACAGTGCAATAGGAGCATGATTTGCTTCAATTCATTTTTATGCATAAACAATATTCAATATACTGAATTTTGAATATCGTTATATAAAAGATTTAACTATCGCAAATTTCTGAATTAAAAATCACACCTATGTCGGATAATCTGCTGATTTAGGGACAAATAGCACTTCTAATGACGATATTCTGCATGATGAAAGCAGTTTTAGTGAAATGTATAGTCTTTTTTGGCAGATTATCCGACATAGGTGTGGTTAGACGTCTTGCAGCCGAAACGGATGTGCCAACGTGACCCACGTATCCTCCACGTCCACAGGTGCAGCTCATGGCGAGAAACCCGCAGGTGCCGTAGCCATTTCTGAATCCACACCGTTTTGTACCTGACGCTCATCCTGCGTCCGACGCTCAATTTCACTCGAGCGCCCACAAAAAAACCGCACCTCAAATGAGATGCGGCTTCGTAGCTTCTAGCAACCTAAACGGCGCTACAACTCGGTCGGACCAGATGCGAACCGCTTAGCGCACAACCTGCGGGTTTAGCGAAGGTTGTAGAAAGCGTCCATGCCCAGGTACTCAGCACCGTCAGCGAGGTCATCCTCGATGCGGAGAAGCTGGTTGTACTTAGCAACACGCTCGGTACGAGCAGGTGCACCAGTCTTAATCTGACCAGCGTTTGTTGCAACAACAAGGTCAGCAATGGTGGTGTCCTCGGTCTCACCAGAACGGTGGGAGACAACTGCGGTGTAACCTGCGCGCTTAGCCATCTCGATAGCCTCGAGGGACTCGGTCAGGGTACCAATCTGGTTGACCTTGATGAGGATGGAGTTACCAGCGTGAACCTCAATACCTTTCTTCAGGCGCTGAGTGTTGGTAACAAAGAGGTCGTCGCCGACGAGCTGGATCTTCTTGCCCAGACGCTGGGTAAGAACTTTCCAGCCATCCCAGTCTTCCTCTGCAAGGCCGTCCTCGATAGAGACGATTGGGAACTTCTCAACCATCTCCTCATAGTAAGCAACCATTTCCTCGGAGGTAAGGGAGCGACCCTCGCCCTTGAGGTCATACTTGCCGGTCTCCTTGTTATAGAACTCAGAAGAAGCTGGGTCCATAGCAAAGCGGAAGTCCTTGCCAAGCTCAAAGCCGGCAGCCTTAACAGCCTCGGAAAGAAGCTCAAGTGGCTCCTCGTTGGACTTAAGGTCTGGAGCAAAGCCGCCCTCGTCACCAACGCCAGTGTTGAGACCCTGGGACTTCAGAGTGTCCTTGAGGGTGTGGTAAACCTGTGCGCACCAGCGAAGAGCGGTGGTGAAGTTAGGAGCACCAACAGGCATAATCATGAACTCCTGGAAGTCAACGTTGTTGTCAGCGTGGACGCCACCGTTCAAGACATTCATCATAGGAACAGGAAGAGTGTGAGCATTTGCGCCACCGAGGTAAGCGTAAAGTGGAAGCTCAGCAGAAGCAGCTGCAGCGTGAGCAACAGCAAGAGAAACGCCGAGAATAGCGTTTGCGCCAAGGCGACCCTTGTTTGGAGTACCGTCAAGCTTGATCATAGCAAGGTCAAGACCACGCTGATCCTCTGCGTCCCAACCAATAACGAGGTCGCGGATCTCAGTGTTGACGTGCTCAACTGCCTTAAGAACGCCCTTGCCCAGGTAACGGCTCTTGTCGCCGTCGCGAAGCTCTACAGCCTCGAACTCACCAGTGGAAGCACCGGAAGGAACGATTGCACGACCAAAGGAGCCGTCGTCAAGAACAACCTCAACCTCAACAGTTGGGTTGCCACGGGAATCGAGGACCTCACGTGCGTGAACATCAAAAATCTGGCTCATAGCTCACCTTTCTTTAGGTTTAACATTTTGCTGATTGCACAGACATAACTAGTATACCCATTCTGTTATGAGGTGTGTATTGTAATTACACATAGTATTTGACCAGGCAGACGCACTGTCAACCTGGTCAAATAAAAAATACCTGCGGAATTGTTAGGTAAATATATAAATTATTTCTGTGGATAAACAACAACCAGCAGCATTTTGAACTCTTCTGGAGCCTGAAGTGCATGTGGATGACCAAGTGGCATCACAATAGACTGGCCAGCTTCAAGGTTGTAGATGTCGTCATCAATGGTGATGTTTGCGCGTCCCTCAAGAATGGTGACAAATGCGTCACCGCCTGCGCGATGGCTTGCAATTTCTTCACCTGCGCCAAAGCCAAAGAGGGTAACGCTGACTGCATCGTTTTGTGCAAGAGTCTTGCTGATGACCTGGCCAGGAAGGCATGCAACCTGATCTTTGAGGGTTACCACGGTCTTTGCGTCGATGTTCTTCATGACGCCAGGAATCAATTCTTCGGACATACTAACCTCCAACGGTAAATGTTATCGATGACTAACATTTACCCGAACCAGTTGTTTTCAATCAGTAAAATTTCAAAAAAATGCAGGTAGAAATTGCTTTTTTTAAAGCAATTTGCTGAGCAGCGGAGTCATCTTTCCCTGAGAGACCACAATCACGTGATGCATCGCACGCGACAGCGCAGTATAGAGCCTACGGCGAGAAATTCCGTCTGCTTTATACACTTCTTCTTGCGCATCGGCAACAATGACCTGATCAAACTCAAGGCCCTTTGCTAGCGCTAGGTCGAGAAGTACAACACCCTTCGCGGGTAGAGAATCGTGGCTGGTAAGCACTTTGACGCCAATGTGTGACTCGCTTGATTCCGTGCTATCAACCTGCACCGTGTCGTCAATGCCGTCACTCATATCTTCCGCAGCAAACAGCTCTTCCAGCTGCTTGGCAAGCCAGCGAACACGAGACTTCTCGGTGCATACAATGGCGGTCAGCCCGTCAAACTCTTGTGCCTGTTCAACAAGGGACTTCATGGTCTGCAGGTACTCAGCGCGCTCAGCATCTTTATCGTCAGCTATCACCTCAAAGAACTCAGGCTTTTTGCCGCCGCGCTGAACAGAGCTTGTCTGACCACGCTCTTCTTCGCTTAAAAGCGAGGTAAAGAGCGCGGTAATCTCGGGAGAAGAACGATAGCTGGTCAAAAGCTTGCAGGTAGAAACTGCACCCTCGCCATGTGTTGCGGTAAAGATCTTTTCAATCTGCTCAAATGTTGCGGTGTCTTCCCAAATTGCCTGGTTAGAGTCGCCCAAAAGCAGGAAGTGCGCACGTGAGAAGTACTTTCCAAGCACCATAAGCTGCGTCTCGGTATAGTCCTGAACCTCGTCGATCATGACAAACTTGACGTTTTTCTCGCCAGCTCCTGTGATAAGAAGTCGCAGATAAACGCATTCAGCACCGCTGAGTGCGGAGGTGTTGAGCATACGCATACCAATGCGGTCGATGCGGAGCCAGGAAGCGGATTCGATGACCTCATGGGCGGAGGCAAAGCGCCAGTTGAGGAACTCGCGAGTGCGCGCCAGAACTTCTTCCTCGTCGGAAGAGCTGATGGTGCGACCAAAGACCTCAAGCTGCTGCTCAACGTCAAGGGAGAGCATCTCCTCTTGGATTTCGTCGTTATGAGCCATCTGGCCAAGTCTGCGTTCCAGGCGGGTGTGGAGCTCGTCTTTGGCAAGCGCAATGAGGCGCGGTCCCACAGGAAATTGCGAAAACTTTGCTACAGAACTAGCCACTTGAGCTGGCTTAATAAGCGTTGTTCCCTCAACAGAGATGGCCTTGAAGTCATCCTCATAGAGCTCAAGCGAGGCAAGTTGCTCCTCAAGCTTCTTCAGAGAATCGGGGTTGTTGTGAGCGCCCGATGCGTGGTCGGCAAGGCCCAATGCTTTGAGGAAAGAATCCCAGGTAAATACCTGCGGATTGTGCTCGCCCATGCTGGGCAAAACGGTATTGATGTAGCGACCAAACATCTCATTGGGAGTGAACAGGTACACCTGATCTGCGGTCAGCGTAGTGCGCTGCTGGTACAGAAGGTACGCGATGCGCTGCAGCAAAACGGACGTTTTACCCGATCCTGCAATACCGTTGACCAGCAGAACTGGCACGTCCTCGTGTCTGACAACAACGTTTTGTTCGCGCTGGATAGTCGCGGTGATGGCCTGCAGCTTCTCGGTGTGCTGGCGCTTCAGGGCGGCAAGCAGCAGAGAATCTTCAATGGCAACCGTTGTATCAAAGTAGAGGTTCAGCTTGTCACGCGTAATGTCAAATTGTCGACGAAGTTCCAGTTCAACTGTTCTTTTCTTGCCGTCTACCTGGTACGACGTAGTTCCCATTTCTTGATTGTAATACGTCTCGGCAACAGGGCTGCGCCAGTCAACAATAAGCGGCGTGCGGTCTTTGTCCGTGATGCCTGCTGCTCCAATGTATACATCGCGAGAAGGACGTCCAGGTCGCATCTTGAGCGTGACCTTGGCAAAGTAAGGCTGCCTCAAAAGGATTTCGACTCGACCGAGTTTCTCGACAGTGAAATCGTGGTACTGGTTGTAGGTATCAATAACGCTGTTGAGCGTCTCAATGGCCGCAAGGGTCTCGATGGTTTCGTCCGCTCCACCAAAGTCTGGGCGGATTTCTTCACTCATCTGACGAAGGTCTCTAGCTGCATCTTTTTGCGTAGTATTGAGCGTCGTGTCCAAATCCTCACGAATCTCAACAAGCTTTTGATAAACGTGGGAGAGGTGCTCTTGTTCTTGCTGGTGGATTGGATCCATGATGCTCCTAGATAGTTGCGTCTTCGATGCGGCGGCGCAACTCGTCAATGCCTAGGCCAGTCTCGGATGAGGTAATAATGGCCTGTTCAGGGGTGATGTGGAATGCCTTGCGAAGAGCGGCTGCGGCTTGGTTTTGCTTTCCGCGTGCAATCTTATCTGCCTTGGTAAACGCAACTACAAAGGGCAGCTCAGCCTCTTGGAGAAAGCTAATCATCTGCAGGTCAAGCTTTTGAGCTTCATGCCTGATGTCAACAAGGCTAATGACCAGGTTAAAGCTGCGTTCTTGTTCAAAGTAACCACCGATGAGATCCGCCCAGCGTTGTTTTTCTTGGCGAGAAACTCGTGCAAATCCGTATCCAGGCAAGTCTACAAATTTGACGCCATCAACGTCAAAGAAGTTGATATTAGCGGTTTTACCTGGAACGCTTGAAACTCGTGCGAGCTGTTTTCTGCCAATAAGTTTATTTAAGAGGGAAGACTTTCCCACGTTTGAGCGGCCCACAAAAGCCACCTCTGGGGTCTCTGGAGAAGGAAGTTGTGAAATTGCCCCGTATGATGCCTCATATTGTGCGGTTTCATACTTAAGACCCATGATGCCTCCCATTGCGCTTCAAAAACGTAAGGTATTATTTTAGCGCAAACTGGGAGGTAGCTAACAATCCATTCATCCGTAGTGGGAGGGGCGGCACGATCTGTAGTGGGAGTGGTGAAACCTGTAGTAGGAGTGGTGAAATCTGTAGTGGAAGTGGTAAGAATTGCTACAGAGATACTCGAATTCGTTTTTCTACAGGCAAACGAGAAACAAGTAAATCAAACGTTGTGTCAGTAATCGGAGTTCTATAGATTTCTTCCCCTGTGAGATTTACTACATAAGGCACGTGAAGAACATATGAAGTGTGCGGTTTGATGGCAATTCGCGAAGTGGTTATATTTGGCTGAGCAAGCGGCCAAAGGGAATTTTCATTTCCCAAATCGCAAATGTAATAAGTGTTGTTGGCTTGTGGGATTAAAACCGTGCCGAGAAAATCTATTCCTCCTACAGGCTCAGTCTCTTCTCTATCATTTTTAATTTCTATAGTTACATCAATCACACTTGTTTGATTGCCATGGGCATTGGGATACTGTGGTGTAATACCATGTTTTTCCAGGTAACCGTCATACGTAGTTAGGGCAATTTCAGTTATTCGTATTGAATATCCCTTTGTATTCTCGGAGGACGAATAATGAAAATTTCCGTCGAGGGGGACCCATTCTCCCATTTGATAAATTTCTTCGGGGATAGTTAGTGCATGGGTATTTACCCACCAAACCCTGTAGCCAAGAGCACAAACCAGTACAAAGCTTATGGCAATTGCGAATAATGGTAGTTTGCTTTTTAGTTTCATGACGCACGTCTTTGCACGTCGATTTTCTCGACAATTTTACCGAGCTTCATTTTGTAAATTACATCGCAGACAACCTCTAAGAATTCAGCATCATGACTTGAGATGAGAAGTGTTGCGCCCCTGTCTCTTTGTTCAACAATGAGTTCAGTGAGCATATGGACACCGTCTTCATCAAGAGCATTTGTTGGCTCGTCAAGAATAATTAAATCAGGCTGCTCAAAAAACGCCATGGCAATTCCCAAGCGTTGCTTCATGCCAAGAGAGTATTTCCTAACAGGTCTTTTGTCTGTAGGATCAAGTCCTACTTTTTCAATTGCAGCATCAATATCTTGCTCAGACGCGATTTGTTTTATTGACGAGAGAATCTCTAAGTTCTTACGACCGCTATATGAGCTGAGAAGTGCTGGTTTTTCTAGGAGCAGGCCAACACTTGGTGGGAAATCAATATCATCCCAGAGCTTTTTGTTTTCAATAGAAACATATCCTTGGGTAGGCTTAATGAGACCACAAATCGCTCGCATAAGCATTGTTTTACCAGAGCCGTTTTGGCCTTCGAGACCAATTATCCCTCTCTTTTCCAGGGATAATGTGACATCCTTGAGAACAGTATCGTTTCCGATTTCTTTTGTTAAATGCTCAACTGAAATGTACGACATGTTTACTCACCGCCAAACTGATCAATGTTCTTAAAGCGTGAAAGAGACAGATAAAGAAAAATACCTAGTGAGCCAATACAAAAAACTAACGTGCAGAGCGGATTGACTCCGGCACAGAGGTTACCTTCAACGATCTCCCTGCTTGCTGAATCAATATAGAGAGAACTTCGAGAAAACATCATGTAGTTGCCAATAAGGATGGGATGTAATTTGAAAATCGAAGAGACTATCCAGGAAATTATTAAAAAGAGAGGAGGCCACTCTTTAATAAATAATCCTGCTGAACATTGAAGTGTTATAAGAGATAGTGAGGAAATGAACAAAGATCCCATCAATGGGACAATACTTACTGTATTTTCGGGTAATGTTGAAGCGTCAAAACCTTCGAGAATTTCTAAGCTTATTGTTGTTGATGGTAAAATTTCTCCACCGTGTAGTAGTGTGAATAAGAGGATTAAAACTCCCGCTATTATCCAATAGAGCCCAGTTGCTGTTACACAACTTACTGTTAAAAGAATTGGATAAAAGCTCTTTGAGGAAGACATAACAAGATACATATCTTTTCTTAGTGACCTGGAGACTGCCAGAAAACACATTAGATGGGGAAGTAAAACAAGTATTAACCAGGCAAAAGGAACTTTAATTTTTGGCATAGCAGCATTTGAAGAAATGCTTTGCGATATCTGTGGCATTCCAGCAAATAGACTTGATACGTTATCTGCAAATGTTGGATTACTTGTTGCCGAGCGATTGAACACTACAAGAGATGTAGTAACGATAAGCACCATTAAGATGGTACAGATACAAAATGGACCACGTAATGAATAGATAAAGGGGCCAAAAGGAATTACTTTAGAGTTTCTCATAATGACCGCCAAACTCTGTATTTTTAGTTCCAATGAGGCCAAAAATGTTTAAGCAAATGATTCCAACAAGAAAATATAAAGTTGTATATACAAGGCTAAATCCTTCTGGATTAAAAGGAAGAAGTCTCGAAAAAGTCATTAATGTAGAGGGGAACGGCAGCTTAGGAAAGAACTCTCCTAAAACTAGCAGCGATACGCTTAGTAATACAGCTAGTGAATTGTGAGTATAGAGTTTTATTACTTTGTAAATAGAGCAAAAGAACAAGAGACCAAGATAGTAAATCCCAAGAAGAATCAATACTTCTGGAGCCGTGAGTGATATATCCACACCAGTTTGAACGGTATGGTTAATGAAGATATCTACATTTAGTGTAGCAATATCAGAGCTATTACCTGTACAATTAAGTAAGATAAAATACGTTACTATATAGACGGCAATTAAAACGAGACAAGATACAATTATATTTATATAGCTATAAATCCAATATCTAGTTTTCTTCTCAAATCTCATTATGCGTTGAATAGAAAAATGTTCATTCTTGTCTGAGCTAGAAATAACAATTATGAGAAAAAAAGAGATGCAGAGCGCGGTCCACTCTACAGAGAACGTGTGAGCAGATCCATAGAATGTTGCGATAATCAAATCACCTAAAGAAAATGAATATCCTCCTTGTGTAATCAAGCTGAATTGTGCAAAAGAAGAAATAAACGCTGTGCAAGATAACAACATCGCAAAAAGCGCTGCCAGAAGATTTTTATGCATATCAAAAAACTGAGTACAGATTTTTGAAATTTTATGCTTCATAGCAGATCACTTCTACAAGTCTTTTTGTAAGAAATGAAGATTACTAGAAATAGCAAAACAAAACAGAAGCAATAAAATCCAAGTTTTGTTGGAGCGTATTCGGAACTTATTAATTGAAAGAAATTAAACTTAATAAAAGAATTTTGCCCCACTTCTCTTAATTGAGCAGAGGAAAGGATTGCTGAAAACTGCGAGCCTATGAATGCTAACAGGTGAAGTAGGAAATAAGAAATAAAAATCGCTTGAAATGTGGTCTTAGTTAAACTGGCAAAAAGAGAAACAGCACAGGAAAACAGCCCTCCAATTATGAAGGCTAATGCGGATAGGGTAATGACATAAGCAAGAGGAGAGTTATAAAAAAGTCCTGAGAATAGAGAGTTCATAGGAACAGCGGTATATATCTCATCGTAAATTTTTGGTGTAGATAACGGTAAGAAACAGATTACAGCTAAAAAATTTAGGACAAGAGGTAAGGCAGAGCAAATACCTCCAGAAACAAAGCTTACATATAGTTTTATCCTGATAACACTAGCTTTTTTAATTCTAAGACATTGCTGTTCAAGCACTCCTTCTTTTGAATCGTTGCTTAAAATCCAAGCGGTTGGGATGGTTGCTAAGAGTGGCCATAAGAGATAGTACAGTCCACTGTAAAAATCTCCGATTCGTGTTGGAATCCAAGCAGTATAAGTAGAAATGACAGAAAGCAAAGTGTTATAGGAAAGATGATCTCCCTGTTGAAGAGTTGCCTCTAAGGTATTTAATTCAATTTGTATTTCAATCCAAGCGGCAAGTATTGCAATACAGGCGCCAATTGCAATACATATCCAAAATAATGGATTATTGGTAAGCTGTCGCTTAAATTCAGCCTTGAACAATGAATTCATAGCAAACACCTACTTATCACTTTTTAATGCAGACTGTATATCAACTAACTTTGCGTTTGAATAAATTCCTCCCATATTTGCTAGATGAATAGAAGTAACATCTCTCAGTTCTTCTGGAGATAGCGCAAAAGCAAGTTTGACGTCACATTCATCCCCTGCATTAATCCAAAAATACCCTTTAGTTTTATCAGTATCCGAATTGTCAATTCGGGCATTTTCAGGTGTAATTTGGGACATGAAAATATTATGCCCCTCAGCATTAATTGAGTAACTAGAAAGTAATATATAGTCCGGACCATTTGGGGTGTGTTTTTGAACGGCGTCTATGTTTTTAAAATGAAGCGTATAGACTAGATACAAGCTATCTGCATTTTCTGGTGTTAATGAATTGTTAAGTGTTCCAGAGGTAAAACCTGCTTCGTCTATAGAATGACAAAGGATTACGTCTGTTACCGTTACTTCAATTGTGCCAACCCATGGTAAATCAGCCCCAAAAGGAGTCTCAACTGGATTACCTTCTTCTTGATCAAGTCCAGTTAGTTGTACAACATCGCCAATTTTATAAGTTTCCGAGGCTTCGTTTTGTTTTTGCATAACTTGTTGCGCAAAGAGTTCTTGCTGAGCCTGTTTTTGGGCAAGACTATAAAAATAAAGTAGACCTGCAATAGTGATGCAAATAATCAATACTGTCAAAGAAAGGGCTTTTTGGGGAAGTTTATTTGTTTTTAAGTTTAAATTTTTAGAATCGTGAAAGAACATAATAAGCCCCAGATGACCTCGATAAATCTACTACACAAGTCGGGACTCCATACACCCTTCACTACGTTGTTTCTTCGGTCTTTAGCCTATTACTATATTGGAGTAGATACCGGCTCTCTTATCTCAATTTTATTCTTATAGGTATTGTCGTTATATGTTTTACTGTGAACGGTATGTTTTTATCGGTTAAATAAATAACATATGTAATAAATTTTTATTTATTACAATGAATTACTACAACTAGGTAGCTTTCGATTTTGTTATAAAACATATAGAGCGCTTAAAATAATCGACTATTTTATAGATCCCTTACACCCACGTAACTGCTTGGCAGCAGCGCTTAAGTGCGTCAATGTAGAGCTCACCAAAGGGCGAGAGGCTCTTCTCGTCGTGTGTAACGTAGCCAACTTCCATGTAATCATCAACAGCCAGAGGAACTGCAACAATGTTTGGGCCGTTGAGTTCCTCGTTAATAAGGCCAGTGCTGATGGTGTAACCGTTCAGACCAATAATCAGGTTGAAGATAGTGGCGCGGTCTCGGACCATGATGTCCTTATCGCGATCAAGCGTTGCCAGAAGTTCCTCGGAGAAATAGAACGCGTTGTGCTCACCCTGCTCGTAAGAAAGGCGAGGGTAGGGGGCAAGGTCGTTGAGTGTTACCGAGGGGCGCTTTGCCAGCGGGTTATCTTTTCCCACAAAGACGCTTGGCTTGCATTTAAACAATGGCGAGAAAACCAAGCCCTGGTCCTGCAGTGTTTTTCTAATAACACGTTCGTTAAATGAGTTGAGGTAGAGAACGCCTACCTCACTTCTTAGCTTGGAGACGTCTTCGATAATCTCGTAGGTTTGCGTCTCTCTGATACGGAAATCGTACTTTGAGCCGCCGTGTTCTTTAATCAGGTTGACAAAGGCCTCAACTGCAAAGGAATAGTGCTGGCAAGAAACACAGAAGCGCTGTTTGGTGGGGGCAGTGCCCAGATAGCGCTCTTCAATGAGGTCAGTCTGCATGATAACTTGCCTAGCGTAACTTAAAAACTCTTCGCCATCTGCTGTAGGTTCAACACCTTTGCTAGTTCTGTTGAAAAGGGAGATTCCCAGCTCGGCTTCAAGCTCTTTAACTGCGCTACTCAGGGTAGGCTGCGAAATAAAGAGCTGTTTAGCTGCAGCGTTAATAGTGCCCGCCTTAGCAATAGCAAGAACGTATTTAAGTTGAGTCAGAGTCATAAGTCAGGTTTCTACGCAGAGGTTTTTTCTCGTCTTATTTAACGCCATACTGCTGGTAGTAGACGTCAATGGCGCTCTTCAAGGTGTCGTCGATAATAACTTTGCCGTCAACCTCGTTGTTATAGAGGGCTTCGGTAACCTCGCCCATGGAGACAATAGCTGCAGTTGGCATACCCCAGCGCTCAGAGACTTCCTGAAGAGCTGCAACTTTTCCGCCCTTGCCAACTTCCATGCGATTGAGCGAGACAATCAGGCCAACTACCTGAATATTTGCAATAGAGGTAATCAGAGGATAGGTCTCTTCAATAGACTTACCCGAGGTAGTCACGTCTTCTACCATCACTACGCGTTGGCCATCTTTAAGCTCAGCACCAAGTAACATGCCAGCATCGGCGCCGTGATCTTTTGCTTCTTTTCTGTTGGAGCAGTACTGAACCTGCTTGCCATAGAGCTCATTGATGCCCATTGCAGTGATGACGGAAAGGGGAATGCCCTTGTAAGCAGGGCCAAAGACTATGTCAAAATCCAGGCCAAAGTTGTCGTGAATAGCACGAGCGTAATAGAGGCCCAGCTTGTGGAGTTGCTCACCAGTGACATAGGCGCCAGCATTCATGAAGAAAGGAGACTTGCGACCACTCTTGAGCGTAAAATCACCAAATTTAAGTACGTTGCTTTGGACCATAAACTCAATAAATTCGCGCTTGTAGTCTTCCATGGTTTCTCCTTTAGCAGCCTTTTGAACCAGCAGCATGTTGCAGGTACGTTCCACTGTACTAGTTTAGCTGAATTCGGATATGTGTTTTATGGCGCGCTTCGGCTTGGCTGTGTGAGATTAGCGTAATTACCGCCAGATATATAAAAGTGAGCGTTTGCCATGTGGTTATGCGGTATTCTAAATAAATATTTGTTCGTCTCGCAGGATAGTCCTGCGAGCGCAGGATAAGCCTGCAGAGTGAGTTACAAGGAGGGTATGCCCGTGGAGCGCATCACGATTTCTGCATTGTACGCAGATGCAGAGCAACTTGGTGGCCAAAAAGTTACCGCGGCCGGCTGGGTACGTTCAGTAAGGGATATGAAGAATTTTGGCTTCGTCACACTTAATGACGGTAGCTGCTTCAAAGACCTACAGGTTGTTATGAATCGTGAGAATCTTAGCAATTACGAGGAGATTGCTTCTTGTGGCGTTGGCGCTGCTCTGATTATTGAGGGCGTCCTTGAGCTTACTCCTGATCGCCCACAGCCTATTGAGCTGCAGGCTCAGACCATTGTGATTGAAGGACCATCCAGTCCTGACTATCCAATGCAAAAGAAGCGCCAGTCTCTTGAGTACCTTCGTACGCAGCAGCATCTTCGTCCTCGCACCAACATGTTCCGTGCAGTCTTCCGCATCCGTTCTGTGGCTGCTTTTGCTATCCACCAGTTCTTCCAGGATCGCGGCTTTGTCTACGTGAACACCCCTATCATTACCGCATCTGATGCTGAGGGTGCGGGCGAGATGTTCCGCGTCACCACGCTTGATTTGAACAAAATTCCACGTACCGAGAAGGGCGATGTTGACTATTCAAAGGATTTCTTTGGTCAGTCTTCTCACCTCACCGTTTCTGGACAACTTCAAGCAGAGAACTTTGCTATGGCCTTTGGTGACGTGTACACCTTTGGTCCAACATTTCGCGCTGAGAACTCCAACACGCGTCGCCACGCTGCAGAGTTTTGGATGATTGAGCCAGAGATGGCTTTCTGCGACCTTGCACAGGACATGGATGTTGCAGAAGAGATGCTCCGCTACGTTATTGCATACGTGCTTGAGCATTGCCCAGATGAGCTTGAGATGCTCAATAAGTTTGTGGACAAGGGTCTGCTTGAGCGCTTGAATCACGTTGCAACTTCCCAGTTCTCTCGCGTTTCTTACACTGAGGCAATTGAGATTTTGCAGGAGGCGGTAAAGGCTGGTCAGAAGTTTGAATATCCTGTTGAGTGGGGCATTGACCTTCAGACTGAGCACGAGCGCTACCTCACCGAGCAGCACTTTGGAAAGCCAATCTTTGTTACTGATTATCCAGCAGCAATTAAGGCTTTCTACATGCGTCTTAACGACGACGGTAAGACCGTTGCTGCAGCTGATTGTCTTGTTCCAGGCATCGGCGAGATTATTGGTGGCTCACAGCGAGAAGATCGTCTTGACTTGCTTGAACAGCGGATTAAAGATCTCGGCATGAACCCTGACGATTACAAGTATTACTTGGATCTTCGCCGTTACGGCTCTTGCACACACTCTGGCTTTGGTCTTGGCTTTGAGCGCCTTGTTATGTACCTCACTGGTGTAGATAACATTCGTGACGTTATTCCACACCCTCGTACCGTTGGCAACGCCGACTTCTAAGATTGCAGGTCAAAGGCGGCGCAGGAGAGCGTGGTTGATGTGCAATCTCTACTATCACAGCTTTGAGCGTTGCTAGGTTGAATTTTGCTTGCATGTTGTGCATAACCGTTATGCAAAAAATGCATAGCAGAGATGTGAGATAAAAGTTTTTCTCGCCATATACCGATATATTTGCCCGTTGGCAGTAAAAATAGGACGTTCGTGCAAAATTGCGCGGGCGTCCTATTACGCTATAAGAAGCAGTTTTCTGCAGATGACCAGCGGAGGTAAACATGGTAAAGACTTTGGTTCTTGTTAGACATGGTGTATCTGAACGTGGCTCTGAAGATATGAGTCGAGAGTTAACACGTGCTGGTCAGAGGGCTCTTTCTGCCAATTACCCTCATATCTTTGGTCTGTTGGGAGCAGAGGGTGAAGAGGCTGAGATTTGGACAAGTCCCGCTCTTCGTGCACTGGAGACCGCAGAGATTGTGGCAGAAGCCTTGGATGCAGAGGGCCTAGAGATTCATGACTCTCTTTACGATCAAGATCTTCCTGCACTTCAGGCAGAGCTTGAGCACGCTGATGCAGAGACGCTGGTTCTTGTTGGTCATGCTCCATTTTTGGGCTATGTTGCAGAGACTCTTCTGGGATTTGAGCTTCCGCTGACAAAGGGCGCTGTGTGCGCAATTGACGTACGTGGTTCACTTGGTCATCAACACGAGTGCGTCTGGAAACAACTTGGAGATGTTCGTGAACCTCATGGTAAACTTCTTTGGCTGGTAAGCGGTCCTTCTACGCAGCCGTGGGAGACACTTGATGCCCTGGATGAGGCGTGCGCTCATGCAGCAACCAATCTGGAAGATGCTTATACAGAGTTCCGTGTCCATCCAGAAGATCCTGCGGTAATTAAAGCATTTAGATTTGCTCTTAGGGGAACCCAGCTGCTTACCAAGTTCTTCTCGCCACTTCTTAACGAGGAGGCGGTTGAGATTGCTGAGCCTGTTTATAGGCTGATGCTTGGAGCAACTACGCGCCTTCGTGAAATTGACGGCTTCTCTGATACCGTTGCAGATTTGATGGAATCTGGGGAACTTTCACAGGGCTCTAAGCTGGTCAGCGCTGTAGAGGCAACTCGCGAGGCTGAGCGTGATCGCGTCTGTGAAGGTTTGCGCAAGAAGGCGGTTCGCCGCAGTCTGCGTTGCGCTTTGGATGAGCTCTTTGAGCCCGCATGGTCAGATGCGGTTTTGCAGGAGGGTCTCTCATTTGAAGACATTACCAGCCGCTTTGACTATATGCTTGAGACTATTGATGCGCGTCTGTTTGGTCTGGATATGACCAGTTTTTCCGAGGTTCATCACGCAAGGCGAGAAGTTCGTGAGGTTGAGCACATTCTGCTCCATCTCAGTGACACACTAGGCGAGAAGCGCGCTAATTACGCTCAGATTATGCAGGATATTGACTCTGAGCTGAGTACTGTGTGTACAGCGCAGCGCAACATTTCTTTGGTCAAGGAGTGGAAAGACTCCATGGACTTTAGAGATGTTACCTCAGATCTCGCAATTGTTTCAGAACATGAAAAAGTTTTAATCGAGCGTGTTATTGAAGGTAGAGAGACGAGTATCCTTAGATAATCACACAGTCCACGTTTGGAGCACATAGACGTTTGTGTGGCGTGGATGATGATTATGAGGGAGGATGCTATGTCTGAGAGCATCGAGACTCGCTGCGTACAAGGCGGTTATCAGCCTGGTTGCGGCGAGCCAAGGCAAGTGCCTATCATTCAATCAACCACGTTCAAATATGACGAGTCGATGCAGCTTGGAGAGTTGTTCGACCTCAAAGCTGCTGGCTATTTTTATTCTCGTGTTCAGAATCCAACGCTGGATAATGTAGCTTCAAAGATTTGTGCTCTTGAGGGCGGTGCTGCTGCAATGCTGACGTCTTCTGGTCAGGCAGCAAACTTCTTTGCCGTCTTCAACATTGCTGAGGCCGGAGATCACTTTATTGCGCTTTCCACCATTTATGGCGGAACCTTTAACCTGTTTGCTATCACTCTTAAAAAGATGGGTGTGGAGTGCACGTTTATCTCGCCAGATGCAACTGACGAGGAGATTAATGCTGCCTTTAGGCCAAATACCAAGTGCATCTTTGGTGAGACCATTGCAAATCCTGCGCTGGTTGTTCTTGATATTGAGCGTTGGGCAAAGGCTGCTCATGATCATGGTGTGCCACTGATTGTTGACAATACGTTTGCTACACCTGTGAACTGCCGTCCTCTTGAGTGGGGAGCAGATATTGTGACCCATTCCACTACTAAGTACATGGATGGTCATGGCTCTGCTGTTGGCGGTGCTATTGTTGGTGGTGACAAATTTGACTGGGCTGCTCATGCGGACAAGTTCCCAGGCTTAAACCAGCCAGATCCTTCTTATCACAACCTTGTGTATGCAGATGCCTTTGGTCAGGGCGGCGCTTTTATTACTAAGGCAACCGTTCAGCTTATGCGTGACTTTGGTTCTATTCAGTCGCCACAGAGCGCTTTCTATCTTAACCTTGGCCTTGAGTCTCTGCATGTTCGCATGGCTCAGCATTGCAAGAATGGCCAGGCAGTTGCCGAGGCGCTTGTTAACAACCCTAAGGTTGCACACGTAAGCTGCCCTGGCCTTCCAGGCGATAAGTACTATGAGCTGGCTCAGAAATACCTGCCAAATGGTTCCTGTGGTGTTGTTGCCGTTGATGTTGCTGGTGGTCGCGAGGCTGCCGAGAAGTTCTTGGGCAACCTCAAGGTCTTCTCTATTGCAACACATGTTGCAGACGCTCGTTCTTGCTGTCTGCACCCAGCTTCTTCAACGCACCGTCAGCTCACTAACGAGGAGCTTGTAGCAGCAGGCATTACCCCAGGTACTGTACGTTTAAGCTGTGGTATTGAGGGCACCGAGGACCTTATCAACGACGTCGAGCAGGCACTTGCTGCTCTGTAGTTAGACGTTCTATAACCGCTCATATTTATGGCGAGAAGATCTTTGAAGCAAAAGATCTTCTCGCCATGTTTTTATGAGGAGTTGGTTATGGCGCGCGGCTACGTGTGCGAGTGCGAATGGAGCCGCATGGTCACTTGGGCTATTGAGCTCGAGAGATGGACTCGGGGTCTAGGTGATCTTCTGGGCTGGAGAGTTCGGATGTTGCAAGCTCTGCATCGGTGAGCTCGGCAGTCTCTTCTTGGGCGGCATCAGATGCAGTGTCTACGTCATCTCTGTCTACACTTGTAAAGTACTTGCGATAGATGTGGATGAGACAACCAACGGAAAGCAGCGCCGAGAGAATGTTGGACACAACCGAGACGTACCAGAGTGCATCTAGGCCAAAAGGCTTCAATACCAGAAGTGAACTGATAGGGAAGATAAGCGCCATGAAGATACTTAAAAGATTAGAAATCTTTGTTTGCTTCAGGGCAATAGCAAGGCTCTCGGTGCACATGGTAATCCAGCTAAAAATGAAGATAAATGCGTGTATGCGCATGGCAGGGATAGCCATATTAAGCAGTTCTTGTGTTCCGTCAGGCAGGTATAGCTTAACTAAGAACTCCGAGAAGAAAAATGAGACACAGAAAGCAAAGATGCCAATAATGATACCCGTGGAGAAGATGTACTTCTCGATAGCAAGCACTCGATCTTTTTTCTTTGCGCCCCAGTTATAACCAATAGCAGGCTGCATGGCGTCAGCCTGTCCATAAATGAGTGGCTGGATAAGACCGCCAGAATAGAGAAGTACTCCGTAAGAAGCAATGGCAATATCTCCACCAAGGGTGAGTAGGGCAGCATTCATGAGCAGAGAATAAATCCTACTTGAGATGTTCTGCATGAAGATAGGGAAGCCGTTTACAAAGATCTCTTTTATGTGTGTCCAGTTAAAGTGTGGCTTTACAAATTTGAGAATCTGTTTGTTGCCAATGAAGGGCCAGACACCATAGAGTGACGAGAAGGCAATAGAGATACAGTAGCCCAGTGCTGCGTATTCAACGGAAAGTCCTAAAACACCTAGGAAGTAGTACTCAAGCACGGTTCCCAGAATTGCAGAAATAAAGGCAATACTGGTAGAACGCCTAATCTTTCCGCAGATTTTAAGGAAGTTATCAACAGCGTACGAGATGCACATAACTGGCAAGAAAAGAGTCCATACACGCAGGTAGATGGTTCCTTGCTCAGCAACTTTTCCCTGAGCACCCATAAGTGCTAAAACGTTTGGCGCAAATAAGAAGAAAAAAATCCCGCTGATAACACCAGTTGTAATGAGCATGATAAATGCAATGGTAAAGATGTTATTAGCTGTTTGGTGGTTCTTTTTGCCATGTTCAACTGCAATGACCGCAGACGCGCCAACGCCAATAAGGTCGGCAACAGCAAAGCAAAGAATGACCAGAGGAATGGCAATAGTTACTGCGCCAAAAGACTCCTGGCCCAGATAGCGTCCAACAAGGATTCCGTCTGCAGTGTCATAAAGCATCGACGCAAGCATGGCAATAGCGCCTGGGAGCGCTGCTCGTATAAATAATTTAAATGGTGGTGTTTCCGCAAAAAGCTTATTCGATTCCATAATTCTCCTCGATTAATGGTGGGACATGTCAGAAAACTCGTGGTGTGGACATGTGACACGCGCACGAGAAGATTAAAAAAGCATCGAACAAGCCTCCTTACATACTTGCAGGTACACGGACAGTTGCAAGTACTAACACAGCAAAGTGGCTAATGCTATGATTTATTTGAACATTTTGGACAAGTGTGAGGATTTTTTGTGTCAACGGAACAGAAAAAAGATATCGGCACTGAGTTTGCCAAGTTGACTGAGAGTTTGCGAGTAGACGAGTTCTCTAAAAAGATTACTGAGGTATCGTCTGAGTTGGTGGAAAACGTTTCTGAAGTAGCAGAACGTGCAGAGAAAATTCTTGTAGTTGATGAAGACGAACCGCTAGACCTTTCTGCGTCTGATCAAGTTAAGGCTACTATTCCAAGAACTCCTGCTCAACATGTTTTACGCATTGTCTCAATTGTTTTAATTATCTTGGGCGCAGCAGATGTCTTGACTACGTTAACATCTCTTTTTGCGACTATTATGGGCTTACAACCGGCAGTTCCTTTGGAGCAGCTTGAGTTTAGCGGCGTGTATTTTACGTTTAGTAAGAACGTTCTTTTAGGCTATATATTTGTATTGCTTATTGGTGTGATGCAGATTGTTACTTCGGTACTTGGATTACGTGCAGCTAAAGATTCATCAAAAGTTGAACCGTATAGATTTCTTTGCTATTTGATTGGTCTTATTATTCTGGTGGGAATTTTATGGGCCTGGGGTAGAGGAGAGCTACTTATCCTTGATCCATTTGTTCAGCTAAACACCATTGTGTACGTGGTAATTTGTTCTAATCTTGCGGACAAAGTAAAGAAGGAGCACGATCAGGGGATTGTGGGGACTACGTATTGGCGCTCTCGTCACCAGCGAGTTCTACATTTCTTTGCATTGGTCTTAATCGCATTTAGTGGTATTGAGCTTTTTCTGGTTCTAATTTTGCTTGGACTGCATGACCTTTCTAGAGTTGTGAATCAGCCTGTCTTAGTAGTCGTTAACCAATTCCTTTCACAACAAGGAATTCTTACCATTTTTTTGGTGACACTTGGTGCGGCTTTTTCTCTTGTTGTGGGACTTCTAGCACTCAAGGGTTCTAATGATGCTCGATTTATAAGACCCTACATTCTTGCTGTGACCGTCATTGTTTTGTTTGATGTGGTAAGAATTATTTTTACTGCGCTAACGCAGGGAATTCCTGCTGTGACTAGCCAAGATATCTTTGAATTGACTTATAACATTGCTGGATTGTATTTGGCTATTCGTATTGAGGCGAGACTTCCCAATAGCTACGGACAACGTTTGTGGAAAAAGATTCACTCAAATACGTAGTGTGTTTTGAATTGATTGTTTACAAAAATCCTCTGTATCCAAATGGGATACAGAGGATTTGTTTATAGCATTTTAGGTGCTCGTAAGCTTTACAGGTCAAGCTGCATAAGGCGAGCAATACTGACAATGTAAATCTTAAGTGCGCGCTTGAGCCACTCTTCAGAGATTCCCTCGTCAGGACCGTGCTCCATGCCAACCCACTCAGGTAGGTCTTTTGCAGCCTTGCTGTCATAAGGACCAAAGGCAACGGCGCGCTTAAAGTGACGTGCATACGTGCCACCACCAATAACAAATGCCTGTTCATTGCTACCCGTGTACTCATGGAACGTATTAAGAAGAGTAGTAATCTCAGGAGAGCTTGGATCAATGTAGAAAGGCACTGCATCGGAGAGTACCTCAAAGGTGCAGCCATGATCCTCACCAAGTTTTGTCATGCGTTTAGTAATTGTTTCACCAGTGGTGGAAGTAGGATAGCGAGAGTCAATAGTCTGCACGTACCTATCTCCCTTAGTACGGATAGTACCGGAGATACAGGTCAGAGGACCAAACTTGTCGTCAGAACTTTGGATGCCTGTGCCAGTGCCGTCAGTGGTTGAGCAAAGCTGCTGAGAGAAGGTCAGGAAGTCACGTTCCGCCTCACTACAGATGTTGTTATCAAGCAGATAGGTTACAAGTAGACCAATTGCGTTGACTGTTCCCTCAGGCATGGAAGCGTGTCCACCCTTACCTGTTGCGTTAATGCGTGCAAGCTTGCCCCCGTTATCCTCAATGCCTGCGTCTTCAACCTTGATGGAATCAGTGTTGGTCAAAGTGGAAGCGTCAGCACGAACAAGTGCGCTTGCAAGTCCTGGAATTGCATTAGGTACGGTGCCACCATCAAGCTCAACGATTTTCTTGCTGTATGCGCCAGCAATCTTTGGAGAAGTGAACTGTGCATGGTAAACGCCCTTCTCGCCGCAGATAAGTGGGAACTCAGCATCAGGAGTAAAGCAGAATGCTGGTTCTGGATACTTGGAGAGATAGTAAGGAACGTCACCCATGCCGGTCTCCTCGTTGTTGCCAACGATGGCGCGCAGGGTGTAAGGAAGCTTCTTGCCGGTCTTTTTAACCTGCTCAACAAAGAAGTGAGCTGCCCAAAGGGAGAGCGCTAGAGGACCTTTGTCGTCCAGAACACCACGGCCCAGAATGAAGCCCTCGCGGCGGGTAACGTCAAGTGGATCTACGGTCCAACCCTTGCCCAGAGGGACAATATCGGAATGTGCAATGGTAGCAAGATACTTTTCTGACTCACCAGGAAGATCACCAAATCCCAGGTAACCGTCTACATTTGTAGTCTCAAGGCCTAGGCGCTCTGCAATCTCAAGTCCGCGGCGAAGTGCCTCGTAAGACTTTGGACCCCAAGGTTTGCCTGGTTCTGCAAGAGATAAATCTTCTACGGACTCTACCTGTACAAGATAGCGAATATCCTCAATAATCTCTTCCCAGTGTTCGTTAACAAACGCCTCAGCGTTTGTTTTGAGTTCTGCATCAGTCATGAAAACTCCTCTAATTCAAACGTTTGACCCTGAAACATATTAAGAGCAGTGGTTTTAGTAACATCCTGCGTATGAAATAGTCAAGGTCGGGAACAAGGTACTAGTTACACTATACTTAATACCCCTTCACAAAGGAGTTAACTATGACGAAAAAGACTTTTATTGGAAATGCATCGTTTCTTGGCGTTTTAACAGTTTTGGGAATTGTTTTAATGGTTCTTCGACAAACGTTGGCTCAAGACCCTTACACTCCGCTGTTCTATGCCTACTTTGTTGCACCAATCGTACTGTATTTTGGCATTGCTGGCCTGGTAGGTTTGCTCATTGCGCGTAATACTGGCTTTTCGTTGACTAAGACAGTGGCGGTTGTGTTGCGCACTCTTGCAGCAATCTTCTTTGTGCTGCCATTCTTTTTCTTCCTGATTGTGATGCTCCCTTGGGCTATACTTCGAGGACTTTTTGCCATCTTAATGGTTGTCATGCTCTATGCACCTTGGTTCTGGATGTTCTTTGGCTTGTTCTACGGCTTGAGCTGGTCTCAGCAAAAGCTTGTTGAAGACGTCACTTCTGATCCATTTGCGGAGGATGCGGCAGCTCAAAAGATTGCTGGCGAGAAGACCAATGCAGCTGATACAGATGCAACTGATGAGGGCACTAAAAACTAGTACTACAATCTTGCGCTATAAACAGCACAACATGAAAGAAGCAACTCGTGCTTGAACTTAAAGGTATTTCAAAACGTTATAACACTGGCGGATTTGAACAAACCGCAATGGACCATATTTCCGTTGCATTTAGAGATAACGAGTTTGTAGCAGTTCTTGGCCCTTCGGGCTCAGGCAAGACTACTATGCTTAATGTTATTGGTGGTCTTGACCGGTTTGATTCTGGAGACTTGCTGGTTGATGGCATTTCTACAAAGGAATTTAAAGAGCGTGACTGGGATACGTATAGAAACAACCGCATTGGTTTTGTATTTCAGAGTTATAACCTTATTCCACACCAAAGTGTTGTAAGTAATGTTGAACTTGCGTTGACGCTCTCTGGTGTTTCCAAGTCAGAGCGTCATGAACGTGCGCTTGAAGCGCTTGATAAGGTTGGCCTAAAAGAGCATGCAAATAAGCGTCCAAATCAGCTTTCTGGTGGACAGATGCAGCGCGTGGCTATTGCTCGTGCGTTGGTAAATGATCCAGAGATTCTACTGGCAGATGAGCCAACAGGTGCTCTTGATTCTTCAACGTCTGTACAAGTTATGGATCTGCTCAAAGAGGTAGCACAGGACCGTCTGGTCATCATGGTTACCCATAATCCTGAGTTAGCTCACCAGTATGCAACTCGCATTGTTGAGTTGGCAGATGGTCAGATAACTGCTGACTCAGATCCATTTGATGTTGCAAGTGTTGCTCGTCGAGAAGCCAAGCCTTCTCGTAAAACCTCCATGTCGCTTTTAACTGCACTGGGTCTCTCGTTTAATAACCTTATGACCAAAAAGGGCCGTACGCTTATGACAGCGTTTGCGGGTTCTATTGGCATTATTGGTATTGCGGCAATTCTGGCGCTGGCAAATGGCACAAACGAGTACATCAAAAAGATTGAGGAGGATACGCTTTCAATGTATCCTCTGACTATTTCTGAGCAGGCTGTTAATATTTCTTCGTTTATATCGGGAAGTGGAAGTAGTTCTGACTCGGCTGACTCTCAAGGTCAAAGTGTCCAGAGCCAGATGACGCAGAATCAGAAAAATGCGGAAGCTGCAAAGTTAGAAAACCAGCCTGCTGAAGGTGCTATTCCTACAAACAACAGGCTGGGAATGCAGGCAGGAAGTATTGGTTCTAATGATTTGACCAGCCTGAAGGCATTTCTCGACAAAAATGGTGGTGACATTAATACATATGCCAGCGCTATTACGTATGGTTATTCTGTAAGCCCTTTCATTTATCTGCCTGCAGGTGCTGATTCCAGCTCTTCTGATCCTGTTCAGGTTCAGCCAGACGTTACTTTCTCTAAGGTATCTCCCAAGATTCCGTCATATAGTCCATTTGCTTCTTTTGCAAGCACCACGTTTTTTAATGAGCTTCCGGATAATCCTTCTATTTACGAAGATCGCTACACTGTTCGTGCTGGTAGATGGCCTACTGCTTGGAATGAAGCTGTTTTGGTATTGCGTCCAAATGGTACCATGGATGACTTTTTGGAGTACACGCTTGGTCTGCGTGACTATGCTGGTCTGCGCTCTACCGTTGATAAAATTGCAAGTGGAGAATCAAGCACTATTGAAGAGTCCAATAGCAGGTACACCTACGAGCAGCTGATGTCCCCAACGTTTAAGCTGGTTATGCCCAATCAGCGCTATGTATGGGATGGCAATCTTGGTGTTTGGACGGATAAGTCCGACGATCAGACGTACATGAATGATCTCATTTCCAATGCGCCTGACCTGCATATTGTTGGTGTTGTTCAGGCAAAAGACCCAACAACTACAGGAGCGCTTTCTGAAGGCATTTACTACACGCCGCAACTGACTCAGAAGATGATTTCTGACGCAAAAGCTTCTCCTATTGTTCAGGATCAGATGAATCGCCCAGATGTTGACGTTTTCACAGGTAAGACCTTTGAGGACGAGAAGAACGGTCAAACTTCAGAGGGACTTTCTATCGGTTCCCTCATTTCCGTTGATTCAAATGTGCTGTCTTCGGCGTTTAACTTTAATCCACAAGCATTGAACTTCTCGTCAATTAATCTGTCCGGTTTGGATATGTCCTCGCTTGACCTTTCTGACGTGCAGTTACCTGCTTTTGATCCCTCGCAGCTTAATCTGTCTGATAGCGATGTTCTGTCTTCCGTCACATCTTCACTTGATCCAGCTGCGTTAGCCGCAGCTTTCCCAGAGCTCTCCGCAGCGGACATTCAGCAGATTCTTTCTGGCATTACCGTTAACTTCAAACCAGGCGGACAGGCTGCTATTTCTTCTCTCATGGGCGCTATTGCTCTTGGTTGGAATTCTTGGAGTGCAGCTAATCCTGGTAAGACCATGGCTGACTATCTTGCCACAGATCAGGTGCGTACTCAGATTGTGAACACTGTTTCTTCTGCGATTGATACTGATGATTTGCAGAAACAGTTGGTTACTGCTTTGGCAAATAAGTTGGGCACCAATCCAGACCTTCCAAGTGTCCAAGCTGAGGTTTCTCAGCGACTTATGAGCGCATATCAATCACAGATTGCAAGTGCACTTTCTGCAGCTATTACGCGTGCTATGAGCGCTTACGTGCAGTCCGCGCTAACCAGTGTAATGACTCAGGTGGCCTCGAGGATGCAAAATCAGATTGCAGGCGCTTTAAATTCAGCTATGCAGGGCGTTATGGCAAATATGTCCAATGTCATGCAGATAGACAAAGCAACGCTGGCAAGTGCCTTCAAGCTCAATGCTGATCCATCGCAGCTGACAGCCATTGCCGCGTCAATGCTTAGAGCGAAGCCTGCTACGTATGAGTCAAATCTTACCAAGATGGGATATGCGGACCTTAATAAGCCCACGTCAATTAATATTTATCCTAAAGATTTTGCAAGCAAAGAGAAGATTGTTGAAATTCTTAACAAGTATAATGCGGATGCAAAAGCTGCTGGCGAAGAGTCTAAGGTAGTTACGTATACCGATCTTGTTGGCGCTCTGATGAGTTCCGTCACGCTGATTGTTGACATGATCTCGGCGATGCTGATTGCATTTGTATCTATCTCGCTTGTTGTTTCTAGCATAATGATTGGCATTATTACGTTTATCTCGGTGCTTGAGCGCAAAAAGGAGATTGGTATCTTGCGTTCTATTGGTGCTTCCAGGCGAGATATTGCCAATGTATTTAATGCAGAGACGTTTATTGAAGGTCTTATCTCTGGTGTTATGGGCATTGCCATTACACAGATACTCATTTTGCCCGCAAATGCTGTGGTAAAAGCTATGTTTAACGTGGATAATTTGGTTGTTTTGCCACTTAACGGCGCTCTTGTTTTGATTCTAATTAGTGTTGTGTTGACGCTTCTTGCAGGTCTTATTCCTGCAGGTAGAGCAGCTAAGTCTGATCCAGTTCAGGCGCTTAGAAGCGAGTAGTCCATCACTGAAGTGTGTTGCCTGACGAGAAGAACGTCTAGCCGTACGGTATTACCTCACAAGAAAAGCCCTGTCATGTATGTGCATGACAGGGCTTTTACGTTGCTGGTATTACGAGCGAATTTAATTCACCTGATCGCCAAAGAGGTCAACAACCTTAAGATCAAGCTTGGAAGCTTCAATGGCGTCTTTTGCACCAAAGACAACAACCGAGAGGTCATCATGGCTTTGAGGTATGGTGTTTCCTAGCTCTTTGATGTCTTCAACTTGGGTGTGAAGGATCTTCTCGCGAAGTTTAAGAAGGCGCTCAGGATCACGATGGTTGAAGTATTCAATGTCCTGTCTGCGAGCAAGCATGCGAGCGGGAACAGGAGCGTCAACGCCAGCGACAGAGGCAACTACGTAGCCCTCAAACTCGTCCTGGTCTGGAGTCCATTTAGAGAGCCAACTACCTGCACCAACATAGCGGTCAAGGGTTGCATCAAGCGAGGGGTCTCGATAGGAGACAAAGCTTTGCAAGCCAGCGATGGAGTTTCTGAACATGACGCCATAAGCGCCGCCCTTGACGCGGACCTCGTTCCACAGGTAGTCAAGGCCTAAAACTCTGGTAGCAATAAGCCAGTTACCCTGCTGTTCATTGGTTGCATGAGTAACGTTTGGATAGGAGAGACCAACGTAAGAAACATTTGATGGAATGATGTATGCCATGCGTTGCAGTTTACCCTCAGGGACAACAAGCGTTGACCTTGTGCTGTCGGCTTGCGATTCATTACCCTTCTTGAGGTTGAGATCTCCTGCCACTTTCCAGAATGCGTCTCGGCTTTGCGTGGAGCCGGTAAAGCTGACGGTAACGTTGTCTGCGCGGAAAATCTTGCGGGTAAGTGCATCTAAGTCTTTTGCAAGCTGAGGAGCACGCTGATCCCAGTTGGAAAGCAGATTTTTTAGGTACTCGTAGAAGCCAACACCCGCCAGCGCATCATTTACGCGACTAGCAGCAGAATAAGAGGTCAAAGCCTTATTTTGCGCGGCTGTATGACCAGCACTTACAAAGTATTGCTCTTGTGCAATACGGCGCTGAGTCAGGATGTTCTTTAGACGGTTTAAGTCATCAAAACGAGTGCTAGACCAGACTTCAGAAGGAATGCTTGCAAGTCCCTCGGTTTTCTCGGCAAGTGCACTAGCTGCAACAATAAAAGCGGGGTATGCCTGGTCAAGTGTGTCTTGATCGTAGATATCTGTGAAGAACGAGAGATGACCAAGGTTGTTCTCAATAAGAATATCCAGCTCAGATGCGGTGTGTGCAGTTGTATCAAGTTTGCCCAGCACCTCAGTAAGAACGCCAACAAGCGGCAGTTCCTCAAAGGTAACCGCGTGAGTCAAATCAAAATAATGGTAGACATAGTCAATGCCGTGAGTGTCCAGCTCGTGTGCAATGCAAGGCAGGGGAGCCTTAATCTCAAAGCCAGCAGGGCGCTCTCTACTTGTACCAATATCACTGAGCGAGAGGGACGGCAGTTTGGCAAGATCTTCTGGCGCATCAGGTGTTTCTTGCTCCAGACGGAGCGCCTCAACTTCTGCACGAATCTTCTCGACGTCTTTATCAGTAAGCGTAGAGCGAAGTTGCTCTAGCTCGGTGGCTTCTTCTTGAGCGTCTCCCTCGTCTGTGGGAACAAGCTCGACCTGAGCTGCATGTTTGCTATTGCAGATAAGTTCTAATAACAGCTTCTCAAAGCCCCTTTGAGCTGCAAGTTCTTTAACGTAAGCAATGGCGTCCTCGTAGTGGATGTAATCTAGAGGACGCGCATCGTCGTAAAGCCAGCTTGAAAGCGAACGCAGCGTGTATTCAATACCGTTTGAGTAAGGCTGATCATTTTCGCGCAGGTTAAACTCTGCAAGCGCAATGGAAGCACTGAGCTTCTTTTGATTAATGCCTTCGGCAGCAATTTTTTGGCAGGTTGATTCTACAAGCTCACGGAACTTTTGAGCTGCACCTTTTTTAAGACCTTTGAGCTGTAAGAAGAGCATAGGTTGTGCAAGATCATCGGAAAGGTAGTAGCTAAAGTCATCGCCTAGCTCAGCGTCAAGAATTGCTCGCTTGAGCGGAGATTCATTGGAGCCCATGAGGGTATCAAACAAGATGTCTGCTGCCATCATTTTGTTGCGTTGGTCTGGTGTTCCAAGTACGTAGCCAAGGCCAACGCTGGAGTTGTCGGCTGTGGTGTTCATGCAAACCTGGCAAGGCTTGGGCAGCACGGGTGCCTGCAAGTTAAGCGGATTTGGGGCACCTGCATCGCGTTTCTCGGCAGTTGCAAACCTTTGGGCAATGAAAGAGAGCTCACGCTCGCAATCAAGGTCGCCGTAAAGGAAGGTGTAGCTGTTAGAGAGGTCATAGTGGCGAGCGTGGGCGTCCAGGAAGTTCTCGTAGGTGAGCTCAGGGATTGCGCGAGGTTTGCCGCCGGACTCTTTACCGTAGGCAGTGTCAGGGAAGAGAGCTTCGCTGACAGAATCGTAGAGCACGCGATCAGGATCAGAGAGTGCACCTTTCATCTCGTTGAAGACAACACCGTTATAACTCAGATTGCTCTGTTCGTCAGCCTCTAGATGCCAGCCTTCTTGTTCAAAGATGCGCTTGCGTTTATAGATTGCAGGGTGCAAGACAGCGTCTAGGTACACACTCATAAGGTTTTCCAGGTCGGCTACGTTAGTGCTAGCCACAGGGTAAACCGTTTTGTCAGGGTAGGTCATTGCGTTCAAGAATGTCTGCATAGAGGTCTTGAGCAGGTTTACAAAAGGCTCCTTAACAGGATAGGCATCGGATCCACAGAGAACTGAGTGCTCCAAGATATGGAAGACGCCCGTGTGATCTACAGGAGGCGTCTTAAACGCAATAGCAAATGAGCGATTATCGTCGTCGCAGGCAAACCACATAAGGCGTCCGCCCGTGGGAACATGCTTGAAGATATAAGCATAGCCAGAAATCTCGTTAACCCACTCAGCCGAGATTACTTCAAAGCTTTTATCTTCTGCATGAAGCGTGCCAACAGAAAACGCGCTGTTCATCTGTGAATACTTGGATGTCATAAGCTGCCAATCTATACGAAAACTTACGTGAGCAGTAATGCTGTTTTTGGACCACCTTGTTCCTTTCAGAACCATTTAGAGACTTGAAACCCTATATGGAGCAGGACAAGGAGGATTTTTGTTATTGTGATACTACCGTGACATAGAAAAAGTGACGTTTGTATCCGTATTTTGTAATGAAAGATTTATACCCAGATGAATGATTTCATTTCTAATGAGACTGGTGTGGAGTTTTCTAAAACCGCAGACGGTGTAAAGACCGCAGTAGAAGATGAAGTACTTGGTAGTGATGATGCTGAAATAACACCTGATAACAAAAAGAAAATTTACCGAGGAATGCTGTTTGTCTTGATTGGCGGAGCTTCCTGGGGTGCATTTGGAACAGCTGCAAAATACCTGTTAGAAATTTATCATGTTGATCCGATGTGGCTGATTGATATTCGTGAGCTTTGTGCCTGCTGGTTATTCTTGGGAACTGCTTTTGCGTTTGATAGGAAAAATCTCACAACCGTCATTAGGCAGCCAAAAGAGCTGGCAAAGATATTTGTAGTCAGTTTGTTTGCTATTCTTTTCTCGCAAGTTGCTTACATTTATGCAGTTAATGCTACTAATTCAGGAACTGCAACCATCATGCAGTCGCTGGGTATGTTGGGCGTTTTGGCCTTTGTCTGCGTGGTGGGTAGGCGCTGGCCTCGACGCCGTGAGATTCTTGGCATTGTTTTAGCGTTTATTGGTACCTATCTCTTGGTAACAGGAGGAAACCCTGGCAAGCTCAACCTGCCAACTGCAGGTATTTTCTGGGGCGTTATGTGTGCCTTTGCTCAGGCAGCTCTTTCTATTTTGCCCAAGCCTCTGATGGAGAAGTGGGGTAGCTTTACTGTTAATGGATTAGCGTTTCTGTTTTCTGGCATGCTTATTGCCGTGTTTTATCAGCCTTGGAATCATATGCCTCAGCTGGACGCCTTTGGCATTTTGCTCGTAGCTATTGGTGTGTTTGTGGGAACCTTCTTGGCGTACGGCCTCTACCTGCAGGGCGTTAAGGATGCAGGTTCGCTCAGAGCTGTCCTTCTTGGTACTGTCGAGCCCGTTATGGCAACTATTACCACGGTATTGGTGCTTGGAACCACCTTTAGCATCGCCGACCTTGTCGGCTTTGTTCTCATTCTTGCGATGGTCGTGCTCACCACTTAGCCACGTATGCAACGCTTCGCCATCTGGCGAGAAACTCGTTCGCTTCAAGCTCAATCTAACCTACAAGCTCCTCTGCACCCGACAACAAAACCCCGCAGATAAACTGCGGGGTTTTAACGTTCTTTAAAGGTTGTGTAATCAGAGACCTAGATAAGTTCCATCTGTGTAAGAACTGCAGAGTACCAACCGTTCGGATTTGCTGGGTTGTACTTTGCAGCACCAGAAACAGAAAGTCTTCCGCCGTAACCAGCAGCAAGACCAGCTGTGTGATCCCAAATAGCTTCCTCCCAGCTGCTCCAGCTTGAAGAGCCCCAACCCCACGCGTTGTAAGGGAGGAAGTTATACCTTCCCTTTGTACTCTCAACTGCAGAAATAGCAGGTGAAAAACGTGGATCTACACCGTAGGCCCATGCAGCCTCAGCAAAGGTTGAACCATAGCCGGCAAGAGGAGAGCCAGAAAGATATGCATCAATTCGTGCGCCCCAAGAGCTTACAAAGTTGGTCTTATCGTTTGACCAGTCAACATTTTCTGCTGAAGGAGTTGATGGGGTAGTGGCCTCAGTGGTGTTACCAGAAGCATTAGTAAAGGTTGATTCAGCAGAAGCTTCTTTGAGTGCTTCTGCAGCAGCGGCTGCTTCTGCTGCTGCTTGTTGAGCTTGCTCTGCCTGTAGCTGCTCTCTTGTTGCAATGGCTGCGTTCATGGCATCTTCAGCAGCCTTCTTCTGTTCTTCTGCTTCTGCCATCTGCGCATTTAAAGATGATTGAGTATTAGAAAGCTCTTTGCTTAGATCGACCAGGTGGTTAATAGCATCTGAATTTTTGTTTTGGATAATTTCAAGATACTGAACAACAGCAATCAAATCATTAAAGTTATCTGCTGATAAAAGTAGATCAATAATTCCCATGGAGCCTTGCTGCATGCGGTACATAGCTCTAATGGACTCTGCAGCTCTAATACGTTGCTCTGGGAGTTGCTGTTCAATTTCTGCAATGCGTGCCTCATTATCTGCAATCTGTTTTTGCAGATCAGCTACGCGCTGGTTAGCAGCATCGTAATCAGAATTTGTCTGCTCTACCTTGGCCTGAAGCTCTTCAAGAGTCTCTGCTTGAGCTCTTGAAACGCCAAACAAAAAGGTATTAACAACAAGCACCGTTGCGAGAAGTGCTGTCATAAGGTTGGAGCATGAAGGTAAGCGTCTGTGACGCATACGTTTGTTCAAATCGACCTCCGCGATTGGGGCTTCCGATTAGTACGTATTTTGTGCTGTCCGCTTATTACTAGCTTCAAGCGTAAGGTCAGATAACACTTGACCTCAAAAATACGCATAATCGCTTCTCTCCGCTCGTGCAAGGGTGTCAATTCTACCTGTTTTTGGCTTCAAATGCCAACTTTGCAGAAAACAAGGCACTTTTAAAGTAGTAAAGTCGTTAGGTAAAATCGTGAACGGTAGAAAAAGAAAGGGCAAACGGATTGCGTACAATAGGTTCGTAATCAGTTCCCGAGGAGGTTTTAGTGGAGTCAGCAATTTTGTGGATTGAAGCGCTTAAATCAGCGTTGTTTGGCGTAGTTGAGGGTATTACCGAGTGGCTACCTATCTCATCAACAGGTCATATGTTGCTGCTTAATCAGTTTCTACCACTCAACGTCTCTGAAGATTTTTGGAATATGTTTCTGGTAGTTATTCAGCTTGGTGCAATTCTTGCTGTTTGTGTAGGATTTTTCCACAGGCTCAATCCCTTCTCGTCAAAGAAATCTAGGGAAGAGAAGCGTTCTACCTGGAAGCTCTGGGCAAAAGTGGTGGTTAGTTGCGTTCCTGCTGCAGCGATTGGCCTGCCGCTCAATGATTTTATTGAAGAGCATCTTGGAAGTCCTTTTGTTATCGCCGCAACTCTTATCTTCTACGGCATCATCTTTATTTTGCTTGAGCTACATCGCGAGAAGGTCGCCGCAACGGTAAAGGTTGAGGCACCTCGCGGAAAGCACATGCGTCCAGATGCTGGCGCATCCCTTAAGGCTTCTTCTGCCGACGATCTTGCTCGTGTAAAAGATATTGATAATCTGGACTGGAAGACCGCGCTTGGTATTGGCGTTTTCCAGGTACTTGCAATTGTTCCAGGTACTTCGAGGTCTGGCGCAACTATTCTTGGCGGTTTGGCGCTTGGTTGCTCTAGAGCAGTTGCCGCTGAGTTTACGTTCTTCTTGGCCATTCCAACTATGGCTGGCGCTTCTGCTTTAAGGCTTGTGCGCTACTTTATGAAGGGAAATACTTTCACTACTCCTGAGGCACTTATTTTAATCGTTGGTTGCCTAGTTGCCTTTATCGTGTCTCTTATTATGGTTCGTGCGCTCATGGGATATGTCCGCAAGCACGATTTCAAGCCTTTTGGTGTTTACCGAATTATCTTGGGTATTGCTGTGATTGCATATTTTCTGTTGGTTAAGTAGTTTTTACTGACAAACGCTACAACATATGTGTTCAAGCGCGGTGAGTTTCTCGCCGCGCTTTCTTATTATGGAGCAAATAAAAACTTGCACAATTAATGTCTGGTTATCGGGGTACACTTTTAGTCTAAGAACGATTAACACAAGGATGGCGTAATGCAGATTGATCTTGAAGGTTTGAATCCTGCCCAGCACCAGGCAGTTATGACAACTCAAGGACCACTTTTGGTTCTTGCAGGAGCTGGTTCGGGTAAGACTCGCGTTTTGACATTTAGAATTGCGCATATGATTGCCGATGAAGGCGTTCGTCCTTGGCAGGTTCTTGCTATTACGTTTACTAACAAGGCTGCAGCAGAGATGCGTGAGCGTCTTGAGGCACTGCTACCTAACAATATTCGTGGCATGTGGGTCTGTACGTTCCACGCTATGTGCGTTCGTCTGCTCAGAGAAGATGGCGATCGTCTTGGTTATGGTCCCAATTTTGCTATCTACGATGATGACGATTCAAAGCGCCTGGTAAAGGCCATTTTGTCTGATTTGGATATTGACGTTCGTCAGTTCCCACTCAATTCTATTCGTTCTAAGATTTCTGCTGCTAAAAATGCGCTTTTGTACCCCGATGATGTTGAAGCTCAGGCGGCAAGTCCTATGGATCATGTGGTGGCTCGCGTGTATCGTGCGCTCCAGACGCGCTTGGATAAGGCCAACGCTATGGACTTTGATGACCTTCTCATTAAGGCGTTTGAGCTGCTCTCTAAGTATCCTGACGTGCTTGCCAAGTATCAGGAGCGTTTTCGCTACATTAACGTTGACGAGTATCAAGATACTAACGGTGTTCAGTATGCAATCACCAAGCTTTTGGCATCTAAGTATCGCAACCTTATGGTTGTTGGTGATGATGATCAATCTATTTACTCATGGCGCGGCGCAGACATCAAAAACATCTTGGCGTTTGAGAAAGACTATGAGGAAGCAGTTGTTGTCAAGTTGGAGCAAAACTATCGCTCAACTGGTCATATTTTGGCTGCTGCCAACGCTGTTGTTGCGCATAATTCTCACCGTAAGCCAAAGCGCCTTTTCACCGATGAAGGTGATGGCGAGAAAATCCAGGTATATCAGGCATCGGATGAGCGTGATGAGGGTGCATGGATTGGTTCTGAGATAGAAAAACTGCACGATAAGGGTATGTCATACGATAGCATTGCCGTATTCTATCGTACTAACGCACAGTCTCGTATTCTTGAAGATATGCTGCTGAGAGCCGGTGTTCCTTATAAGATTGTCGGCGGTACTCGATTCTTTGATCGTGCAGAGATTAGAGACGTTATGGCATACCTTAAGGTTGTCGTAAACCCTGATGATGATATGGCTGCGATGCGCGTTATCAATACGCCCCGCCGTGGTATTGGGGCAACCAGCATTCAGAAGATTCAGACATACGCGTTGTATAACGGCTTATCGTTTTTCTCGGCATGTGAAGCATGTGTGATGGAGGAGAGTCTTCTTACCGCAAAGGTAAGAAATGCATTGGTAGAGTTTACGTCTACTATTGAGCATGGTCGTCATATTGACGGTGAGCTTGATGAGGTTGTTGAGGCAATCATTGATCGTTCAGGTCTCATTCGTGCGCTTGAAGCAGAACATACTATTGAGGCTGATGGACGTATCGAGAACATTCGAGAGTTCTTTGGTGTTGCGGCAGAGTTTGACGAGTCTCACGATGATGTTGAAGAGACGCTTGAGAGTTTACAGCAGCTCAGAGAAGCGGGAGTACTTGATGCACAAGATGCCGCTTCAATGAATGCAACTGGTTTTGATGCTGCCACTGGTGCGCTTTCTGGTGTTGCTGTTACGTCAACTCCTACTTCTCAGGAAAAGAATCTACATCCTCAGGTTGTGGCGGAGAAGCTTCCTGCATTTATGGAATGGCTGGCGCTTCGATCAGACCTGGATAGTATGGATGGTTCTACCTCTGCGGTAACGCTTATGACTATTCATTCTGCAAAAGGTTTGGAATTTCCAGCAGTATTTGTTGCTGGTATGGAAGAGGGTATCTTCCCACACGCAAATTATGAAGCAGAGGCAGCTCAGTTAGAAGAAGAGCGTAGGCTTGCGTATGTTGCTATTACGCGTGCACGCAAACGTCTTTATTTGACGTATGCGTCTACGAGAAGAACGTATGGTTCTGTTCAGGCAAATCCAGTATCGCGTTTTGTCGGAGAAATTCCTCAGGAGCATGTTAAAGCTATTGGCGTTGGTTCTGCAGGCTTTTCTGGCGTTGGCTGGGCAAAGCGTGGAGATCGACATGGTACCTTTGGCTCTGGGCGTGGTTCAGAAGTCTATGGTGGAAACGTTTTTGGTTCCCGCACACGCTCTACCGGCGGCTCTCAAACCCCACGTCCAGCTCCTATTCAGAAAGATCCAGCTCGTGCTTCTGCAAGTTTTGCTGTGGGAGATCAGGTCTCTCACAAGACCTTTGGTCCAGGTATTGTTCTAGCAGTTCAGGGCGATACTATTGAGGTTAAGTTTACGCGTACTAATAAGACAAAGAAGCTTATGAAGGGCTTTGCTCCGATAGTCAAAATTGAGGGATAGCCATGATGTTGATGCATGACGGTTTGATTTTGGACCTCACTCCACAAGAATTTATTTTCAAGGCAGTTATTTTTATAGTCGTGTTTTTCATTGCATTTTTGATTGAGCATTTTGTTGTAAAGCTTTCAAAAAAGGCCTTGGATTCATCTAAACTGCCATCGGCTTCTATTTTTGTCAACATAATCCGAGGAATTATCTGGGCGTTTGCTATTCTCGCCGTATTGCAGCCTGTTTTTGGCATTCAACCAACAGCGTTTGTAACTGCTTTGGGAGTCACATCCATTGCCTTTTCCTTTGGTCTGCAGGACACTATTTCTAACCTGGTAGGCGGTTTGGGCCTTATGCTGGGAGGTGTGGTCAAGCCAGGAGATCAGGTAAGCATCGGAAACATTTCTGGCGAGGTCATCGACATGAACTGGCGCTCAACTATTGTGCGTGACCGTGGCGGTAAAGTGGACATCATTCCTAACTCTGTGCTCAATAAAACAGTACTTGTACATCGTACTAGGTGGGATGTCACTGAGGTTCCCGTAACCATTGTGCTTAAACCATCGGCAGATTTAGACGTAGTAACTCAAGAAATTATCGAAACAATTAAAGAAACCGTTGCGTCTCAGCTTGATAGAACATTTCCTATTGAGGTTGAGGCTGCAAGCATTGCTGACACTGGCATTACCGTTATTATTCACGTACACATTAAAGATGACGCGAATGATATGAGTGTACGAGACAAAATTGTAAGAGCCCTGGCTGGTTCCAGTTGGCTTGCGGGAGTAGGAGCCTAACATGAAAATTGGAATTATTGGAGCCATGGAACCAGAGATTGCATTGCTAAAAGAGCAGATGACTATTGAGCACACTTATGAGCAGGCTCACATGCAATTTGTTGAAGGTCTTTTGGGAGAAGTTTCTGTAGTTGTTGTTCAGTCGGGAATTGGCAAGGTCAACGCTGCGGCATGCACGCAGATTCTGATTGATACGTTTGCTGTAACGCATGTTATAAATACTGGTATTGCAGGACTTCTTAGTCCTGAACTGCAGGTAGGGGATATTGTTATTTCTTCTGATTTAGTTCAACACGACATGAATGTTGGTCCTCTTAATTATGCAGCTGGTCAAATTCCGGGTCTTCCGGTTTTCTCGTTTAAAGCAGATGAGAGTCTTGTTGAGCATGCTCTTACGTCAGTGCAGGAAGTAGCTCCTGAGTTGCAGGTTATTTCTGGTCGTGTTGCCTCAGGAGATCAGTTTGTAAGTTCATCAGAACTTGCTGACCATATTTACACAACGTTTGGTGCTGATTGTTGCGAGATGGAAGGCGCTTCAATTGCTCAGGTTGCTTGGCTTAACCATACGCCTTTTGTAGTAATTAGACTCATGTCTGATAAGCCCGGCACTACTTCAAGTGTTGATTATTTGACGTTTGAGCGTGAGTCTTCTGAGCGTTCTGCTCAAATTACTGCAGCTATTATTAAGAAGCTTTCTTAATAATTTGGGTAACTCCTAATTTTCATAAGAGAGATAACTAAGTGTAAGAAACAACTTGCGTTGATTTAGCTATTCAAATGTTTTTAAACATGATTAAACGATATTTCGATTATCATTGTCCCGTTATGAAAGTGGTTTGAAAGGTACTGAATGATAACCCTCGGACACTTTTTTGAGATGATGGTTGCCAATCCGTTTTTGGCCCTTGTCATTGTCCTTGTTTTTGGATGCATCTTTGTAAATGGTGCAACTGATGCGGCTAATGCTATTGCAGAGGCTGTTGGAACTCGTTCAATCAAAGTTAATAATGCAATTATCATGAGTGTTGCATGCAACTTTATTGGTTTGGTGGCTATGTGCCTCATTTCAACTGCAGTTGCAGACACAATCTTGGGCATGGTTGACTTTGGTAGCAACGATCATGAGGCTCTTGTTGCTCTTGCTGCAGGCTGCGTAGGTATTGTTACCTGGGCAGTGGGGGCCTGGGCTTTAGGTATTCCAACTTCTGAGTCACATGCACTTATTGCTGGTCTTACTGGTGCAGCACTTGCTATTCATGGTGATTTTGGCGCTGTTAACTGGGGTGAGTGGAGCAAGGTTTTAATTGGTCTGCTCTTTTCAACCACATTAGGCTTTGCTGCTGGTTGGATTATTGTTAAGGCAATTAATAAGCTTTGCGTCAATGTTAATCGACAGCATGCCGATGAAATGTTTGGTCATTTGCAGGTTGTTGGCTCAGCCTTTGTTGCAGCCATGCATGGCGCACAGGATGGTCAGAAATTTATGTCTATTGCTATGCTTGCAATTGCACTTTCCGCTGGGCACGGAGTTGCTGGTGCAGATGCATTCCCGCTTTGGTTACAGGTACTTTGCGCTGCTCTCATGTCTATTGGCACTGCAATTGGCGGAAGAAAGATTATTAAAAAAGTCGGAATGGAAATGGTAAAGCTTGAGCGATACCAGGGCTTTGCTGCGTCCTTCTCGGCGTCTGCATCTTTGCTGCTTTCCACGCTGACTGGTCTTCCTGTTTCAACAACTCATACAAAAATGACCGCCATGATGGGTGCGGGCGCAGCAAAAAATATTCGTTCAGTTAATTGGGGCGTTGCAAAAGAAATGGTTGCAGCATGGGTATTCACCTTCCCTGGCTGCGGACTTATTGGTTTTCTTTTTGCAAAACTATTCCTGATGATTTTCTAAGTACGTACAACTATCTTTTACAAGTTCTATTTGAACCACTCAAATTTATTGGAGGATTCATGCTAGGTAAGCCAAAAGAGGACGTCTTTTACACCATGTTCCGTGAGTTTGGCGACAAAATTGTAGAAACCGCTGAAGAGTACGTGGTCATCATGGAAGGCTATCCTGAGACTGCTGCACGTATTCCTCAGATGAAGGTATATGAGCGTGAGTGTGACGAGAAGGTCCAGCACATTATGAAGGAGCTTTACGCATCCTTTGTTACCTCATTTGAGCGTGAGGATATTTCTGATTTGGCACTTCGTCTTGACGACATCGTTGACGGAATGAATTCTGTTGCAGAGCGTCTTGATCTCTTTAATGTTGATGACACTCGTAAAGAGGCCATGCAGCTTGCTGAGCTTACTCTTCGTGCATGCAAGACAGTTCAGGAGATGTTGAGTGTTCTGAGTGATTACAAAAAAGATCCTACTGTTATGGAGAAGGCCATTGCCGTTGGACACGTTGAGGACGAGGGCGATCTTATTTACCACAACGCACTTTCTCGCTTATTCCGTGATGAAATGCCTGGTCGTCATACTGTTGCTTGGCTTCGTATTTTTGACCGTATGGAGACAGTCTTGGATTCTTGTGACGATGCGGCAGGAGTTGTTCGCTCTGTTGTTATGAAGAATGCTTAAGTTCGTTTTTTGTAGATGATACATAAAGACTAAAAACTGCCTTCTACCGGGAGGCAGTTTTTATATTCTGTTTTTATTTGATATTGGGGTTAAACTGTTTATATAAAAGAAAGTGGAGGTGCTATGAGCGGCTTCAAGCGTTTTTGCTACATACTCTATGTTCTAGCAAGTGCATTTGTGTTTTTAGCTCTTGCATTAACGTGGTTTGGTTCTTGGACACATCAGGCAACTAGCCTCTTGTTTACCAAGCCATATCTTATTGCTCTTAACGTTTGTGCAGCTATTAGTATCTTTGGTCTTATTGTGATTCTGTTTAGAGCTCTATTTATTAGAAAGACTGTAAAACTTATTGTTGCAACTGTTGAGGGCGGAACAATTTCCGTTACTAAAGACGCTATTTCTTCCCAGGCAGCACATATCATTGAAGAAGACGGAACTTGCCTTGCGCACCGCGTTAACGTGAAGATTTCTAAGAATAATTCTGTAGCTGTACAGATTGATATTCTTCCTAAAGAGCCTGTCGATGTCACCGTAAAGGGTTCTGAGTTTTATAGTGCTCTTCAGTCTGGTCTTGCTATCGTGTGCGGACCTTGTGTTTCTAACATTAATCTCTCTTTTATCAAGCCAAGTTCCTTCTCGCCAAAAGATGAAGAAGGCACGTCTCTACTTCTGTCAAAAGACGTTGTAGCAAAATCAGAGATTGTAGAAGAGCAAACTTGTGACCAACTTTCCGAACAAACCTCTGCGCAGCAGACTGGTAAAGACATTCGGTTGAGCATTTCAGAGCCAGATGCAAAGGAGGTCAAAGATAATGGATAAAAGCTTCTTTCAAAAGATGCAGGAACAGTGCAAAAAATACGTCCTTGATCATCCTGGTGCTATTATTGGCGGATTTGCAGGTCTTTTGTTTGCAATTCTTTTGTTTACATTTGGTCTTTTTAAAATGCTGATTGTTGTATTGTTTGTACTGGTAGGAGTTGCTATTGGTCAGATTTTTGACGGAAAAGCAACTATTTTGGCAAAGATTCGTTCTTTATTCACGGATAGAAACTAGATAGGAGAGAGCTGTGGCAGAAGAGCTTACTAATTCACAAGAGACCACCTCTGAAGAAATTGTTCCTGCGGAAGAAACAACAGATGTTCTCTCCGATGCAGATCTTGAGGATACAGATTCCCTTACTTTCTCTGGTGGGGTTGTTGAGAAGATTGTCTCACTGGCCTTACGTGACGTCCCTAATGTAGTGGGCGCTCGTGGGAATTGGCTTAATAGGGTTCAAGATGTACTTGGAGCATCTGATACGGCTAAAGGTGTCACTGTTGAAGTGTTGCCCGATAGTTCGCTAAATGTCACCGTTTCTGTTCTCATTAAATATGGCTCTTATGCTCCTCAGATTTTTGAAGATGTTAAGCATACGATTGTTGAGAAAATCACAGGCATGACAGGACTTGAAGTGTCTGGTGTTAGCCTGCGTATAGAAGATGTTTTGACTGACGAGGAGTACGACCGCTTAAAACAGCGTCCGGAAGAGCCTGAACAACTAGACAAAGAAGAGTAAAGCACACTAAAGTTTATACTGTTTTACGCCTTTATATTAATTGTTTGTCATAAGATTGATTTCTTGTTTTAACTGGGAATGTTTACGTTCGCCGAATTTGCCAACCGTTTATCCAATAAGAGTGTTCTTCTCGCCATGGGATGTAAGAGAAGAACGACAATACTACTAGGTAGATATTGAGTATCTGCATGAGTACCTTATTGGAGGTTGTTATGGAGCTCAAAGCTGATAAAAAAGTAATCGTCGAGCGTAATAACAAGGTTGTGTATGACAACGGAGACACAGTCGTTAAGGTGTTCAGCGGAAGCAAACCTTCTGCTGATATTTTGAATGAGGCTTTAAACCTCACTCGTGCTGAGCAGGCCGGTATTAACGTTCCATCTCTTGTAGAGATTAGTAAGGTTGGCAATTGCTGGGCTATTTCAACTAGAAAAGTTGAAGGTAAAACAATAAGGCAGCTTATTGAAGAGCATCCAGAAAAAGAGGATGAGTATCTCAATAAGTTTGTTAATATCGAGCTGGCTATTCATGCACATAAAGCACCACTTCTGACTCGTCAAAAAGATAAGTTCACCCGAATGATTAACAGCATTCCAGACATTCTTGATGAGGCTACAAGGTATGAACTTCTGCTTAAGCTTGATGGCATGAAGCCTCATACTAAGGTCTGTCACGGTGACTTTGTGCCTTCTAATGTTATTCTCGCTGAAGATGGCGCTCCCGTAATTCTTGACTGGGCACATGCAACTCAGGGTAATGGTGCTGCAGATTGTGCTACAACATATCTGCATTTGCTTCTTCATGGTGATGAAGAGCTTGCCGAGAAATACATCAATCTTTATTGCACCAAGCAGGGATGCACACGTCAGTATGTAAACGAATGGCTTGGCATTATCGCTGCAGCAGAGCTTGCACGCGGTCGTGTGAAAGAAACAGAATTCCTGCTTAAGTGGGTAAATGTTTTTGATGCAATGTAATTGGTTACAAGTACTTTAAACTAACGTAGAAGAGCCTCGTCAGGGGCTCTTCTTTTATTACACTTCTTGCTCTTAAATAAAGAAATTACTGAGTTAGACAAGTTGGGACTCAAAGAGCGTTTGGGTTAGTGTTTGTCAAATTAAGAGCACACGACTAGAACATGTTCATTCGAAAGATTGTTAAACAATTTATTTGATGTTAGCGATATCCACGCTATAATAATTTTAACGGGGAGCTGGGAAATGGCCCGGCTGAGAGGCAGCACCTAATGCTGCGACCCAAGAACCTGATCTGGGTAATGCCAGCGTAGGGAGCAAATGCCGTCCTTACGCACTACAAGAAGGAGGGCATATGAAAAAACTTTCTCAGTTTGCACTACAAGTCATATCCCTTACTTCTTTTCTTGCACTTTGGCAGCTTGTTATTGTTGTGGGAATTATTCCAAATTATCTAGTCCCAACTCCTATTCAGGTTGTATTTGCGCTGGTTAAGGATTTTCAGCTTCTTATGACACACACAGGAATCACGCTTCTAGAATCTTTTGTTGGTCTTGCTATTGGTGTACTTGTCGGCTTTTTGCTTGCGGTCTTTATGGACTTCTTCAAAACGCTGGACAAATTATTTTCTCCACTTATCACCATTTCACAGACTATTCCTGTTGTGACCATTGCCCCGCTTCTGGTGCTCTGGTTGGGATACGGTCTTTTGCCCAAGATTGTTCTTGTAGCTATTTCAACGTTTTTCCCAATTACCGTGGCATTGAACTCAGCATTTAAAGCGATTGATCCTGATATGGTTGATCTGATGACCACCATGGGAGCCACTCGTATGCAGGTTTTTTGGCACGTCAAGTTGGCAGCTGCTGCACCACAGTTTTTCTCGGGGCTAAAAATGAGTGTGACTTACGCCGTAATTGGTGCAGTAATCGCAGAATGGCTGGGAGGCGATGCTGGTCTTGGCGTCTACATGACGCGCGTTAGAAAGGCGTTTGCCTACGACAGGATGTTTGCGGCAATCGTGGTGGTTTCTGCATTGTCGCTGGTGTTGATGAAGCTTGTAGAGCTTATTCAAAAGTGTGCGCTTCCTTGGGATACGTCTCAAAACGTCAAAGAATCTGCAAAATAACCTTAACAAACTTAAAGAAAGAAGTGATTAAACGCATGAATGCATCAAATTGCAAGAGTATGACAAGAAAAGGCTTTCTAGCTGCGATGGGTTTCTCGACAGCAGGATTTTGCGCAGGTTGCTCGCTTGAACAACCATCTGCTCCCTCCAACGGTGGTAACAATGGCACGGGCCAAAATACAGGTGGTACTACAGAGATTACGTTTGCCCTGGACTATACACCAAATACTAATCACACCGGTATTTATGTAGCTCAGGAGAAGGGCTACTTTGACGAAGTAGGCCTCAAGGTAACCATTCAGCAGCCACCCGCTGACGGTGCTGATGCGCTGATTGGTGCTGGTGGTGCTCAGATGGGTGTTACCTATCAGGACTATATTGCTAATAGTCTCTCGTCATCTAATCCACTACCGTATACTGCAGTAGCTGCTATCATTCAGCACAATCTTTCGGGCATTATGAGCCGTGAAGATGATCATATTGTTCGTCCGCGTGACCTTAATAATCATACTTACGCAACGTGGAATCTTCCTGTTGAACAGGCTACTATCAGGTCTGTTATGGAGTCTGATGGCGGAGATCCTTCAACGCTTAAGATGGTACCTTATGAGGTAGATGATGAGGTATCTGGCTTAAAAGCAAAGATGTTTGATGCTGTTTGGGTGTATGAGCAGTGGGCTGTTCAAAACGCTCGTGTTCAGAATTTTGCATACAACTATTTTGCCTTTTCAGCTATTGATCAAAACTTTGATTACTACACGCCAGTCATTGCGGCAAACGATGACTTTGCAAAAAAGAATCCGGATGCAGTTAAAGCATTTTTGAGCGCTACCAGAAAGGGTTATGAGTTCTGTGTTTCTAATCCTGACGAGGCAGCAGAGATTCTGCTTAAAGCTGTTCCAGAACTTGATGCTGATTTGGTCAAAGCCTCTCAGAAGTTCCTAGCCTCTAAGTACATTGACGACGCTGAGAAGTGGGGCGTTATTGATTCAGCTCGCTGGCAGCGTTTTTATAACTGGCTTAACAAACAGCAGTTACTAGAGAATAAGATTGATTCATCCGCAGGATTTACTAGTGAGTACCTTGGATAAGAAAATTACTGACATAACAGAAGGTGGTACGGTGGGCGCTCTTGGCGAGAAAAGCCTGGAAGTCGCACCTGCGCATGAATTGCAGCAGAGTACACCTGCGCTTGAAGCACAAAATCTTACGCTCGTTTGGGGTAACGGCCAGGTAGTTGCCAAAGATATTTCAATTGAGTTGCAACCAGGTACTATTACTTGCTTGGTTGGACGCTCGGGCTGCGGTAAGACAACATTGCTCCACGCGCTTGCAGGACTTTTGCAACCGAAAGAGGGAAAAGTGCTGTTGCACGGCGCTGATATTACGGGGCATCCGGGACATATCGGCTACATGCTTCAAAAGGATTTACTCATTCCAAGTAAGCGCGTCATCGACAACGTTGCGCTCCCGCTTGAGCTTAAGGGCATCTCACGTTCTGAGGCGCGTCAAAAGGCTCAGGAGATGCTGGAACGCGGTGGACTTGAGCGTGCGGCTCAAAGCTGGCCTCACGAGCTTTCAGGCGGCATGAGACAGCGTGTTGCGTTTCTTCGTACGGCACTTATTGGTTCAGACATTATGCTGTTGGACGAGCCCTTCTCGGCACTCGATGCGCTCACACGTCGAGAAATGCGTGTATGGCTTATGTCTTCTGTGAAAGAGTTTGGTTTTTCGGTTCTGGTTATTACACACGATGTTGATGAGGCTGTCGCGATGGCTTCTCGCATTTACGTGATGGCGGGAAGTCCCGCACAGGGTGTGGTGACCAAGATTGTGGGTTTTGTTGAGCCTCAGAACTGCGTTGAAACAGTGAATACAGATTCAAGCCAAGAAGTTGACCTAGCATCGTTTGATCTGAGCGATGAATTTTTGGCAGCCAAACGAGAAGTGCTTTCGTTATTAGGGTAGTTGTCCTGTGCTTGTTATTTAAGGATATACGAGTTTCTCGCTCTAGTTTTTGATACAAGAAAGACGTGAAAGGTTTGCCTCTCACGTCTTTCTTGTTAGCTTGATTTGCGTGCAGGATTTGTTTATGTGGCGCACTTACTCACTAAACTCGAGGAATGCGCGGTATCCACGATATGCCTCGTAGATGTCGGCTTTGTTTGCAATCTCCCAAGGTGCGTGCATGGAGAGGACGGGAACGCCACAGTCGATGACATGCATACCGTATTTTGCCAGCATGTATGCGATGGTTCCACCACCGCCTGCGTCAACGCGACCAAGCTCAGCGGTCTGGAATTGAACGTCAGCGTTGTCCATAATGCGACGAATCAGAGCAACGTACTCAGCATCAGCATCGTTGGAGCCGCCTTTGCCGCCACTACCGGTAAATTTGTTGAACGCAAGTCCGTGACCCATGATGGCGGAGTTCTTGATTTCAAAGCTACCAGCAAAGTTAGGATCATAGCCAGCAGAAACGTCGCTGGAAAGCATGTAGGAGTTAGCCATGCAGCGGCGCAGAGAAAGTGGAGACTCAAAACCGGCAAGAGCCAAAACCTCTGCCATAACATTCTCAAAGAAGAGGGAATTCATGCCAGTGGCTCCTACAGAACCAATCTCTTCTTTGTCAGTCAGGATAGTGACAGAGGTACGAGCAGGAGCATCGCATTCGAGTTGCGCAATGAGGGAAGGGTAGGAGCAACTGCGGTCGTCGTGGCCATAGCCCAAAATCATGGAGCGGTCAAAGCCCATGTCGCGAGCAGGACCTGCAGGAACAATCTCAAGCTCAGCGGAGAGAAGGTCTGCTTCTTCAATGCCATAGAGGTCTTTCAAGATATTGATGACGTTAGCCTTAACAGCTTCTTTTGGCTCATCGTCCTCTGTATCAGCGGGTTTCTCGCCATTTTGGCCCCAAATAAGTGGACGGTTGCCAACAATAAGGTCGAGCATCTCACCCTCGATGACCTTAGAAGCAGGTTTTCCAAGCTGCTCAGCGCTCAAGTGGATGAGAAGATCGGAGATGCAAAAAACAGGATCCGTTGGGTCTTCACCAACGCATACGTTTACGACACTACCGTCTTTAAGTGCAAGAACACCGTGAATTGCCAAAGGAATAGTGACCCACTGGTACTTTTTAACGCCACCGTAGTAGTGAGTGTCAAAGGTGGCAAGCTCATTACGCTCCTCAAGAGGGTTTTGCTTGACGTCTAGGCGAGGGGAATCGATATGAGCGCCGAGGATATTAAGTCCCTCTTCCAGGGATTTGGTGCCAATCTGGATAAAGATGACGGACTTACCGCGAATGTCTGCATAGACTTTATCGCCAGCTTTGAGAGTTTTACCCGCGGCAATAGCGTCAGAAAGTTTGACGTAACCTGCTGCCTCGGCAAGCTTAATGGCACTTGCGGCGCACTCACGCTCAGTTTTGTTCTTGGAAATAAAGTTTCTGTAGCCCTCGGTAAAAGACTGGAGTTTATCTAGGTCTTGTGAGGTGTACTTTTTCCAGGCGTTTGTGGTTTCCATACTCATCCTTTCTATAGCAAACTCAGTGAGAGTTGCTGCTTGTGGTTACTATGTACATGAAAGTTCTGCTGGATGTACCGGCCACTTAAATGTGCCATCAACTAGTTACTTCCGGTAGAGCTGTTAGAACTAGAACTGTTAGACCCGCTGTTAGAACTGTTGCCAGAGTTAGAGTTCTGATTTGATTCAGAATTACTGCTAGAGTTGTCTGTTCCAGAATTATTGCTGGAAGAATTATCCGACGAGTTACTAGAGTTACTAGAGTTATTTGAGTCGTTTTTCTTTTCCGAGCTAGACGAGCTGTCTGAACTGGTAGCTTCTGACTTTTTGGAGTCAGAAGTCTCGGAAGAATCCTTGGAATCGGTGGACTTGCTTGATTCATCGGTTTTCTCGCTAGATGAGTTGGAGTCATCTTTTTTATCTGTCGAATTACTTGTGTCCGCAGTTTTTTCTGTCACAACTGAGCTGGTGCCAACCTTTGGTCCAAGGCCAGATCCGTTGGTGATAAAGTTCAGGAACATGGCATAAAGAATGACAGCAGTAATGGTAAAAATAATCGAGAGAATGGTTACAACAGTTAGTGCCCTTGTATGCTTACGCGATACTGTTGGCGTGCGATTTACCCGCGATGGCTGTCCCGCATGAGAGGCGGTGTTGGGATAGTAATTGTGAGAGGGTGCATATTGAGGTTGAGGCATGTATTGCGTGTTCTCTAGAGTACTTTGGTCGCTGTTAGGATATACTTGCTGGTCATACTCATTATTATCACTACTGCGGAATTTGTGCGTGGAGCGCCTAATAACGTTCTGGTAAATCTGTGAAGCAAATGCTGATGCGGCAGCACCAATAGCCACGCCGATAATCGAGCCAGCAACACCAATCTGGTTTGACAACATAAATGAAGTTACCGCAGCAAGCGAGGTTGCCAAAATTTGGGTAATTGAAACGCCCTTAAAAAGGCTAGGTTTTTCGTTGACTGCTTCATTTGTAGGTTGAGCAGGCGAAGCAAATCGAGTTTTGTCTGCATCAAAGTGCTTATAGCTCACAAGATGCTCCTTTCTTTGAACTGATAGCCTACCTCATTTCTGTGAAGATGTAATGTTTCGTCGCTAAATCGCAACATCAGCTGGCAAGAAGCTCCGAAAAGGTAACGTCGATGCGACGAAACCTGTTTTTTACTGTGTAGATTTCTCGTGGAAAGCACGAGGACTTCTCGACATTTTGACTGTGAGATTTTTTGTCAGAATGTGCGTTGGGTTTCTTGCGATGTTTTGTTAAAAACGACCGTATCAAAGGTGATGAAACAAGGTATCATTTATATGTATCAGTTTTCCGTCAAACGGAGGTTTAGCATGCTTGTAAGCGCAAAAGCCATGCTCCAGAGTGCCGAGAAGGGTCACTATGGCATCGGCGCATTCAACGAGAACAACCTTGAGTGGGCCGCAGCAATCCTTGATGCGGCAGAAGAGCTTCAGTCTCCTGTCATCATCCAGTGCACCAGCGGTGCAGCAAAGTGGCAGGTAAGCTACCGCGTTGTTGCAGATATGGTTCGCCGTCTTGTTGAGGACAAGAACATCACTGTTCCAGTTGCTCTCCATCTTGACCACGGTTCATACGAGGATGCGTTCAAGTGCATCGAGGCTGGATTTACTTCTATTATGTATGATGGTTCTCACGAGCCTGATTTTGAGACCAACCTTAAGCGTACCGAAGAGGTTGTAAAGGCAGCTCATGCAAAGGGCATTTCTGTTGAGGCCGAGGTTGGTGGCATCGGCGGCACTGAGGACGGCGTTACCGCTAAGGGTGAGCTCGCTGATCCTGAGCAGTGCGCAAAGATTGCTGATCTGGGTGTTGACTTCCTTGCTTGTGGCATCGGTAACATTCACGGTATCTACCCAGCTAACTGGGAAGGTCTCTCCTTCGACCAGCTCAAGGCTATTAAGGAGCGCGTCGGTGATCTTCCACTTGTTCTTCACGGTGGTACCGGCATTCCTGTAGAGCAGGTTCAGAAGGCCATCTCTATGGGCATCTCTAAGATTAACGTCAACACTGATCTTCAGCTTGTCTTTGCTGAAGCAACTAAGAAGTACGTTGAGGCTGGTCTTGTTGATACCGGCAAGGGTTATGATCCTCGTAAGCTCATGAAGCCTGGTCGTGAGGCAATTGTTGAGCGTACCAAAGAGCTTATTCGTGAGTTTGGTTCCGATGGTAAGGCTTGGAACTAATCCCTGCGGCAAGTATTGAGTACACGTTAGTGTGTTCTGACTGTTAGTTAAAGTGACGGACCTGGATTTTCTCCAGGTCCGTTTTTTGTTGTGGGGGGGGGGAACGCTTGGTGTACTAGGCATACACCTGCTGCGTGTTAAGTGCGCTTTGCAATCAACTGATCAGCGGCACGATTTTCTCGCGAGAAACCCGGTGCGCTCCAAGGTTTTCTCGACATGCAATCGTCGTCGCACAAGACAATAAACGTGCAGCTTAAACGTTTACTCAGTAGTAGGATTTTCAGTGGGGGAGACGTGCATGTTGCCCTCGTTGTGGGCAATGTCTGCGAGCGTCTTGCTGTCTAGGAAACTGGAGGTCATGCGGCCAAGATCTCGCCAGATGTTGATGGTGGTACAGGACTCCATCTGGGGACATAATGTGGTATTTGTGCAGTTTAGACAGCTAGCGGGCGCTAGATTGCCTTCAGCTGCGCGAAGAATCTCGCCCAGAGTATAGTCTTCAGGTTTGCGCGTGAGGCGATAGCCGCCGCCCTTTCCGCGTAGGCTGTCAACATAGCCAGCCTTGTGCATTAGGGCAATAACCTGCTCAAGGTACTTGCGCGAGATGTTTTGGCGCTCGGAAACGTCGCCCAGCGAGACCCAGCCCTCATGAACGGCAAGGTCAGCCATTGCACGGAGTGCATACATTCCCTTTGTAGAGAACATTCCGGCCATGCTACTCGCCGCCTTTTGTGTACTCGCTGTCAGCGTTGCTATTGTTCGTGTTTGCGGATCCATCCTCGGTGGTAGAAGTACCTGCTGCAGTAGAACCGCTATTGTGAGCCTCGAGCATCTCCTTAAGCGTGTGCCATGCCAGCTCGGCGCACTTAACGCGTGCAGGCATGTGAGCGATGTCGTGCAGAATATTGGCGTCTTCCAGCTTATCAAGTACAGCCTCGTCAGTCTCTTCTCCGCGAATCATACGTCCAAAGAGTTTGCAGAGCTCAATAGCTTCTTCTGGAGTACGGTCAATCATCAGATCGCTCATGATATCAGCTGATGCTTGAGAAATTGCGCAACCACTACCAACAAAGGCAGCTTCTGCAATTTTTCCATCTTCAATGCGTACAGAAAAAGTCAGCTCATCGCCACAAGAAGGATTAACACCCGCGTGGGAGACTGTAGGATTGTCCATCTGATATTTATAATCGGGGTGAGAGACGTGGTCCATGAACTCAGCGTTATACAGGTCGTTTGCTGCCACTTATTTCAGCTCCTTGTTTTGCTTATTGTTGACCGCACTGCCAAAGATCTTCCAAACCTGGTTAAGACCCTCGATAAGCTGATCAATGTCGTGTTTATCGTTGTAAAATGCAACGGATGCGCGGCATGTGCTGGACTCATGCAGTTCAATTAAAAGTGGCTCAGCACAGTGATGACCAGCGCGAATACAAACATTATTCATGTCAAGAATGCTCGAGACGTCGTGTGGATGAACGCCGCGTACGTTAAATGCTACAGCGCCCACGTGATTCTGTCCTAGCTTAGAGCCAACAATGTCAACAAAGTCCAGCGTGCATAGTTGCTGTACCAAGTATCTGGCGAGAAGTTCTTCTCGCTTCTCAATCTTTGCCATATCCAAGCCGTTGAGGTATTTGATAGCAGCGCCGGTAGCGTAGATGCCTGCAGCATCCTGCGTGCCAGCTTCAAACTTCTCGGGTACAGGAGCCCAAACAGCACTGGTTTCAGTGACGGAATCAATCATCTCGCCACCGGTAAGAAATGGCGGCATAGCGTTGAGCAGCTCGGTGCGACCCCAAAGCACACCAATGCCCATAGGTCCGCACATCTTATGCGCTGAGAAAGCCAACAAATCGCAGTCAAGATCATGCGCGTTAACAGGGATGTGAGGTGCAGATTGAGCAGCATCAACAACCATATAGGCGCCCATAGCGTGAGCGCGCTTAGTAATGGCTTTGATGTCATTGCGAGTTCCCAGCACGTTGGAGACGTGTGTGACAGATACAATTTTTGCGCGCTCGGTGATCTTTGATGCAATCTCTTCAGGCGTAATCTGATACTGCGCGTTCATGCGTAGATACACCAGGTTAGCGCCGGTAGCCTTGCAAATTTGCTGCCAAGGAATGATGTTTGAGTGGTGTTCCATGATGGAAATGACCACGTCGTCGCCTGGTTTGAGCGCATAGCGGCCAAGGCTTGAAGCAATTAGATTAAGCGCCTCAGAAGTGTTGCGCGTAAAGATAATCTGCTGACTTTCTGGCTTGTCATTTTTATCGACAGCACCAATGAACTTTGCAATCGAAGCGCGAGCACCCTCGATAGCTGCGGTTGCTTCTACGCTCCAACGGTACAATCCGCGCAGAGCGTTTGCGTTCATGGTCTCATAGAAGCGTGACTGTGCCTCAATGACTACACGTGGACGCTGAGAAGTGGCAGCACTGTCCAAGTAAGCTACCTTGGGATTTGCTGCCAGAATCGGAAAATCTGCCTTGTAAGGATTATCGGTAATCTGAGCAATTTCCGCGTCGGTCATTACGCGACACCGCCTTTGTTGGAATTTGCCTCAGGGCTGGAATTGTCGTTAGCTGCAGCTTCATCATAGTCGTGAGCAATTTCTGTACCCAGCTCAGCCTCGCAACGCTCAACAGCCACACGGTGAGAAATTTCCTCTGGTGCATTGATGATGGCGTCTTCAAAGAGAGCGCGTACAAACAGCTGCTCTGCAGCTTGGCGAGAAAGTCCTCGAGCTGCAAGATAATCAAGCTGCTCAGGGGAGACAGATCCAATGGTAGCTCCGTGGTTACCAGCAACATCATCTTCATCGCAGAGAATAATAGGCATGGTCTTGTTGACAACGTCGTCGCCTAGAATCATGACTGTTTCAATTTCGTTACCCTGGGCATCCTTTGCACCACGAATAAGGTCGATGGTTGCACGAAGGGTCTTCTTAGCTGCCTCGTTAAGGACACCAGACTCGGTAAGCTGTGCGCGAGTAGAGGTACCACGCATACGCACTAGATGGTTGATATCAAGTGTTTCTTCATGGGTAGCGTGATAGCGATTGTTGAGATCAAGACGAGCTCGAGCACCAACTAGGTTAGCAGTGAGGCCAAGACCAATAGTTGATCCTCCCAAAGCGTACTGTTTAACATCAACAGCAGCATCCTGGTGAATCTCAAGTCCAACACTCTCAAGGTGCTGCTGGTTTTCATTTACACCAAGCATCTCAATAAGGTGTAGCTTTGCACCAGCTTCAACAACAATGCGGGTGAGTGCTGCGCTTGTTGGGAGCGCGTTGTTGCTAGCAGCATCTGTGCTCTTCTCACCTGCAAATGCAGCGATAACTACAATTGCTTCAGCACCTTCACGCACAATAATGCCGGTATTTGCACACTGTTTTTGAGCAGCAGAAACCGCAACAACAATAGGTTCTTCTCGCTTGGTATGAGCGGGAACATTGTAGAAGTCAGACTTAAATACCTGAGACTCAACATAATCAGTAACCTCTTGACCCATTCCACACTCAATGCGCTCAAAAAGACGAGGTAGAGGCAGATACACTTTGCCTGCATCGGCATGATTGGGGACGGTAACTGACAAAGAGTTGGCGTGTAGACGGTTCCATGTCTGAGCTGCAGGGACGTTGGCGCGATTAATCAAAACGTTATCCATTAGCCAATCGCTCCTTCCATCTCAAGTTTAATAAGGTTATTCATCTCAACGGCGTACTCCATAGGAAGCTCTTTTGAGACAGGGTTTGCAAATCCGTTTACTACCATGGTGCGGGCCTCAGCCTCAGAGCAACCGCGGCTCATCAAATACAAAACGGTGTCGTCAGAAATACGTCCAATAGTTGCCTCATGGCCAATCTGAGCAGCTGAATTGCGGACATCCATCTCTGGGATGGTGTCAGAACGGCTGATGTTGTCTAGCATCAGGGATTGACACGAGAACGCCACGCGAGCGTTTTCTGCCTTGCGACCAACGGTAACTGCGGAGCGGAAGGTATTGACGCCGCCATCCTTGGAGATGGATTTAGTGTCAACGTTTGCCGAGTTATTGGAGCCGTTAATAATCACCTTACAACCTGTATCCAGGTCCTGAGTAGCTCCTGCAAACGTAATACCAGTGAACTCACAGTTAGAGGAATTTCCGTTCATGATGGTAGAAGGGTAGAGGTAGGAAACGTGGCTGCCAAAAGAGCCCGAGACCCACTCCATCTTTGCGTTACTGCCAATGATGGCGCGCTTGGTATTGAGGTTGTACATGTTCTTTGACCAGTTTTCGATGGTCGAGTAACGCAGCCGCGCACCGTCCTTAACAAAGAGCTCAACAGCTCCAGCATGAAGGTTTGCTGCGTAGTATTTAGGTGCAGAACAGCCCTCAATAAAGTGCAGATCAGCGCCTTCCTCAACAATAATAAGCGTGTGCTCAAACTGGCCAGCACCCTGGGCATTCAGCCTAAAGTAGCTCTGAAGAGGATAGTCTAGAGTGACATTTTTAGGAACATAAACAAAAGAACCACCAGACCACACAGCATAGTGCAGTGCCGCAAACTTGTGGTCTGAAGGAGGAATCAGCTTGCCAAAGTATTCTTTAACAACAGGTTCCCACTGTGGATCGTGCAGAGCATCCTCAATGGTGGTGTAAATAACACCCTGTTCAGCAACTTCCTCACGCATGTTGTGATAGACAATCTCAGAATCGTACTGAGCGCCAACACCAGCAAGGCTTTCCGCCTCTGCTTGTGGAATGCCTAGACGATCAAAGGTATCCCTAATATCCTCAGGTACATCGTCCCAGCTATTTGCCTGCTGAGTCTTTGGCGAGACATACGTGGAGATATGGTTCAAATCCAAACCTGCAATAGAAGGTCCCCAGTTGGTGGCCATCTGGCGCTGGTGATAGGTTTCCAGGGCCGACAACCTCATCTGGAGCATCCACTCGGGCTCTTCTTTTTTCTCGGAAATAGCACGCACAATTTCTGGCGTTAGGCCATCATCGTAGCGCTCGTAACCCTCTTCAGACTTGGTGAAGTCGTAGAGCGAGCGGTCTACGTCAGCGACCTCAGATCGCTTTTTCTCGCTCACTAGTTAGCACCACCCTCATCTGTTTGGTTCTCAAAATGCTCAAAGCCCTCGTGATCAATTTGGTTGATGAGGTCCGCAGGACCGTCAGCTACCAGGTGACCCTTAACCATAACGTGAGTGCGGTCAATCTCAAGGCGCTCAAGAATACGGGTGTTGTGAGTAATGATGAGCAGCGATCCGTCGCAGGTCTCACGATATGCTTGAATACCCTTTGAAACAACGGACAGTGCGTCAACATCCAGACCAGAGTCAGTCTCGTCGAGAATGGCAAGTTTAGGCTGAAGCAACAGAAGTTGGAGCATCTCAACCTTTTTCTTCTCGCCACCAGAGAAGCCAACGTTAAGTTCACGCATCAAGAAGCCCTGGTCAAGCTCAAGCTGATCAGAAATTTGACCAACGCGCTGACGGAACCGACGAGCGGTCATCTTAAGCTCGGGGCGCATCTGAGTAATGGTACGCAGGAATGAATAAAGAGGAACACCAGGAACCTCAACAGGTGCCTGATAGGAGAGGAAGATGCCTGCAAGGGAGCGCTTATCTGCAGCAAGTTCAGTTACATCTTCGCCGTTAAAGATAAGGGAACCATCTGTAATCTTATAGGTAGGGTCACCCATAATGACACGGCCAAGTGTTGATTTACCTGCGCCGTTAGGTCCCATCAGAACATGAGCCTGGCCATCACCAATGCTCAAGTCAATTGAATGCAGGATGGATTTCTCCTCGGTACCTGCGGAAATTCCGTTTACACGGAGTAGCTCAGTTGCCATAAATCTCTCTCCAAATATCTCTACGCGCGAGCACGTGATACGTTTGTGACTAGCTACTTGGGTAGCTCTGGCGTGAGCTGAACCTTGTGCTAGTGCGGTCAGGTGGCAAAGATAAACATCAATGTCACTGACGACTTTGTCATACCCTAAAATCCGCTAATTCATACTAAATGGTAGGAATTAAAATGCAACCCTCATATGAGTACTTTTTCACGTTTTCTAGAAAATAATCGGATTTTCCATAGGTTTCAAAAGTTATAAAAGCTTTTCTGTACCAGAGTTGTCTCTCACGGGTAAACTAGGAACATCTATGTTGTAACAAGGAGGATTCATGGGTCAGAGAATTCAAGGTACCGAAGATCTTTACGGCGGCTATATGCGCTCGTGGGAGCACATGCAAGATGTTGCCCGTCATTTGTTTGGTACTTACGGTTTTGACCGCATTGAGACTCCTGCACTTGAGCAGGTAGATACTTTTGTTCACGGTATTGGTGAGTCAACTGATGTTGTACGCAAAGAGATGTTTCGCGTCTTTTCAGGCGCTTTGCTTGATGACTTGCTAGCTGCTGGTAATGAGTCCGGTCTTAAGCCTCGTCAGCGTATGGCCATGCGTCCTGAGGGAACTGCTGGTGTAGTTCGCGCTGCTGTTGAGCATAACTTTGTGCCACAGGGTGGAACGCCTGCAAAGCTTTGGTACGCCGAGGCAATGTTTAGAGGAGAGCGTCCTCAGAAGGGTCGTCTGCGTCAGTTCCACCAGGTAGGTGTTGAGTGGCTTGGAGCTTCTGATTCAGCTGCCGATGCAGAGTCCATCATCATGTTGATGAAATTTTACGAGCAGATGGGTTTCTCGCCAGCCGATATGAAGCTCATGATTAACTCTATGGGCGATGCGGAGTGCCGTCCTGCATATCGCGAGAAGGTCAAGCAGTTCATTCTTGATCACAAGGATCAGATGTGTGAGGACTGTCTTGAGCGTGCGGAGATTAATTCGCTGCGTGCGTTTGACTGCAAAAATGAGGGTTGTCACGCGGTCATGAAAGATGCTCCACTGATTTCAGACAACCTGTGCGATGACTGCCGCACTCATTATGAGCAGGTCAAAGCATATTTGGACGCTGCTGGTATTTCGTACATTGAGGATCCAACGCTTGTTCGAGGACTGGATTACTACACGCGTACTGTCTTTGAGGTAGAAATTCCAAACGCTGGTGTTGGTGCTATCGGCGGCGGTGGTCGTTACGACGGTCTTGTTGAACTTGAAGGCGGAAAGCCAACCCCGGGCGTTGGTTTTGCTGTTGGCTTTGAGCGCATTATGCTGGCGCTGGAGGCTCTTGGTGTTTCGGCTGAACCTGCAGCTCCAAGCTGTGTCTATGTTGCTTGTGCGGGTGCTGAGCAGGCTCCTGCTGTATTTGATGCTGTATTGGCGCTGCGTGAGGCAGGTATTAGATGTGAGGCTGATCGTACTGGTCGCTCGCTAAAAGCTCAGTTTAAGCAGGCAGATAAGATGGGCGCGGCACTTTGTGTGGTTATTGGTTCAGATGAGGTTGAAGCCGGTGTTGTAACTCTTCGTGACATGGAGTCTCACGAGCAGGTACAGGTACCTGCTGACCAGCTTGTTGCTGAGGTCAAAGCAAGACAGTAGTAGGTAATAGTATTGATTTTAAATCCTCCTATGTATTTGACATGGGAGGATTTGTTTTAATTTGGATAATGAAATACCGTTTATAGAATAATAAGGTCCGCTTACGATAGTTATCAATAAGATCGGTTAAATGCGAATGTTGTAAGTTCATACTAATAATGCAGAAGTAAATTTATAAGCTAATAACTAATAAGCACCTTCATTTATTTATAAGGCAGATATGTTGTAGGTGAAGAAATGAAAAGAGCGTACCGCTTCATTGTTTCTATCATAGTTGTCTTAATTGCACTCTCTTCGTTTTTGGTGGGAAAAGGGTTTTTAGAAATTTTTATTTATCGAAAATTTGATGCTTGGGTTTCTAATTATCCGCAAATTTATACTTCACAGATGTCTGACGAGACAAAAGAAACGTTTGTGTCAGTTGTTAGATCTTACGCACAAACTCACAAGATGATTCTTATAACAAAAAAGACTGAATCAATTACTGAAGGACCTAGGATACTGACGGTTGGCGTACTGTCCTCTCAAGATAATAAAGCCAACAGCTTTAATTCTTTTGATGTTCTTGGCACCCAAGTTATAAATGGACAAAAAATTAATGAACTGCTAGAGCATTCTTCAGAGTCATATCTTGGCTATGGAATGGATACCAACAATAAAGTTGGTAATTTACCGTATGTATTAGGTTCAGTTTATTTCAAATTAGATCAAATTACCCCCGGCTATAATTTGGGTAATTCTTGTGCTGTTTTAGGACTTTCTCCTGCAGAATTTGATGAGCTGGCTAGTCAAATTTCAGAAACTACTGGCTTACATAAAGAAAAATTTATTACTAATTATTCAGGATCAGCTGTTGAAATTGGACTGTTCTACTACGTTGCTGGGGTAACTTTTATAATCTTGAGTATTTCGTTTTGTTTACTGACGTATTACAACTCATTACAAGAATTAAAGAAACTTGGTATCCACGTAATGCTCGGCTGGAGTAAAAGTGATTACGTTGTACATCATTATTTTTTCTACTGTATTTTGGCAGCTACTTTACTGCCATTAGCTTTTATTTGGACAATGGTTAATTGTTCCGGATTTAATATTACTGGTAATTTTTTACTGTTTATTTTTGCTACAGCAGTGCCATCAATACTTGTAGTTGTGGTTTCGGTGCTAATTTCCGCTGCTCCACTCTTAACAATCCGACCTGTGGATGCAATTTTAGGAAGACTGTCGCAAAAGGGTCTGTATGTTCTAACGGCGATTATTTATGCGCTTTGTTGTGTGGTGGTTTTTGCTGGCTCAATTTATATGGATGCCCCAATAACTATGTATTCAAATTTACTATCCACTCAAGAAAATTGGTCTATATATAAAGATTGGTATATTGTTCGAAACCACGTGGTACACGGTAATTTTTTCAACGGTAGACCAATGGATAAAAGTAAAGAATTATTTGATTGGTATAAAGACCATGAGCACGATAAAGGTGTCTATATTGCTCATATAAATCACATAGGTGAAGCAACACTAAATGCTTATGGAATAAATTCTGCAATTTTGAAGTCATTTGATGTTCTGATTGCATCCCCTTCTTATCTAAAAGAAATTGGGGTAGCGTTAACTGATGAACAAGTTAAAAAAGCAGAGAATGGAACAAGGATTTATCTAGTTCCAAGATTGTACTCAGAAGAACAAAAATCTCTGTTGAGAGAGCTTGTATCTAGAAGCGACAAAATATTTGAGTCGGATATTGTCACGCCTTATATGCAAAATCCTTCATCTGAGTTTATTGAATATGATGCTAGTGGGGGATTATTTACCTGGTCAACAAGTATAGATAGCCCTTCTATAAGCACAAATATAGTAATTAAAGTAGTAACGTCAAATAATATGATTCCTAGTGAATCGGAGAGCTTAGTGGCCACTGGTCTTGATAATAGTTATATAAAATTGTCACCTGAAGCCGCTTCAAGTTTGCTAGATTCCAGTGGCATTGTAGAGCTATCTGATGACGGTTTTGGAACACAATTTAATTCGATAGAAAGCTTTATAAAGGACTACAGAAAATCGTTACAAGAGCTCTTCCTCTTATTCGGAGTTGTAATTGTGCTTATGTTTGCGGCTATAACAGTTATTCAAATAAGCATGATTTCAATTGTTCAGAGATTAAATGAGAGAAAAATTGCTGTTGAATGCATGTTGGGATTTAGCATTTACAAGCAATACATAAATATTTTTCTCCTAGTGAATCTCATTGCATTTGTTGGAACACTTTGCATGATTGTCATAGGCTCAACTCTTGGAATAATAATGGGCTGCTTGATGTTATTGATTTCCAATTTGACTATCAGCATTTCTGCAAATAGAAGCACTATGAAAATTGTTCTAGAGAATCTCTCTAAGGAGTAATTATGTATACGTTTCTAAAAGTAGAAGCTCTTAACAAGTCATTTGGAAGTAACACGGTTCTTCATAACATTTCATTTGAAATACAGAGTGGAGAGTCAGTGGCTCTTGTGGGACCTTCTGGTTGCGGAAAATCAACACTTCTTAATATCATTGGCCTTCTCGAGACTTTAGACTCAGGCATAATTAGCCTTGAAGGCAGAGCATACCCTTCAATTAATAGTAAAAAAGCAACACTTATGAGGCGTACTGAGATTAATTATTTATTTCAATCTTTTGCTCTCATTAATGACTGGAAAGTAAGTAAAAACCTCTTATTAGCGCTTCAATACACTAAACTGTCAAAGCAGGAGCAAGAGCGTTTTATTAGAACTGCTTTGGAAAGCTATGGAATTGGCGAGAAGTACGATGCGGTTGTAAATGAGCTTTCTGGTGGAGAAAAGCAGAGGGTAGCAATTGCTCGAGCAATGATAAAACCAGGTAATTTAATCCTTGCTGATGAACCAACCGGATCGCTTGATAAGGCTATGGCCACTATTGTCATAGATAGTTTGCTAGACTCCGTTCACGCAAACCATAAAACGCTTCTTATGGTCACGCATGATATGAATATTGCTCAACGTTGTGACCGAATTATTGAATTGCCAAAACATCAATAGAAGCATAGGTGTAGGAAGGCGCTTTCAGTTTTAGCAATTCATATTACAGTCTACTACAGTCGTTAAGACAGCTGATTTAAGCAACTTTTGCAGCAGGAAGGCTCTCGGCGGAGTCTGCTGATTCTGTCTCCTGTACGCGTGGCCAGGTGCAACTACGGACATCATCAGAGGTAAGGCCAAGCCAACGGGCACGATGACCATCAATCTTTGCTGGACGGCGATGGAGCCACAGAGAAATTCCCAGAGTCCAAAGAGGCAATAAATAGAGGAAACTTGCAGCTAAAAGACTCATAGAAGGTGCACCAATTGCAGAGAGTACCGAGATGTTTGAGATGGACCACGGAACCAGTGGAGCAAGGATTACAGCGCTATTCTCGATATCCAAAGCAAGTGCACTGGAAGAGTTTTCTGCGTTCTCGCACAGGTCATTTGTCAGCATAATGGCCAAGGTCTGGTTACAAGAAACCATTGAAGTAAACATGCTGGTAATCAAAACGCCAAAGAAAGGCGTGGAGCTATCGGAGAGATCAGCTACCAGCTGGCACATACGGCGGAGCAGGCCAGTTGTTTGGAAAAGACCAGCGTAGCTTGAAGAAATGGTGACAATCATCAAAACGTTTGTCATAGAGAAAATGCCGCCACCGTTGACCATGTTTGCTACGGTAGCACCTGGAGCACGAAGGCCAAAAAGTAGAATGATAGGCAGGTCGGCAAGAGGGACGCGTTGAATTGTGACGCACAAAATGCAGGCAAGTACCAGGCTAGATGTCATGGTAACAATGACATCAACCTTAAGAAGCGAGAAAACAATAACAAGAAGTGCTGGTGTGAGTGCAATCAAAGAAAGCCTAAAGGAACGGCTTAAAAGACCAGTGACATCAGGAATGGCTCCCGTATTTGCCATGAAGAAGTCCCAGGCTACGTAGATAACGCATGCCACAATAAAAGGCACCACGCTGGTACGAAGCATACGGTTAATGTTCTTAGATAGATTGGTATCGGTAAGCTGTGAAACTAGAATTGCGCTGGTAGACATAGGGGAGCAGCGATCGCCAAAGTAGCTGCCCGCAAGAACTGCACCACCAATAAAGAACTCGCTTGCTCCAATTGCTTTACCAATAGACATGCAGATGATTCCCATGGTTGCTGCGGTACCAAATGCGGTACCCAGAAGCATGGACATCATGGTGCAGAGTAAGAATGTTGCCAGAATAAAAATAGATGGAGAAATAAGAGAAGCAGAAATACTGACAATCTCTGGAATAGTTCCAGCTGCACGCCACGCAGCGCTCATAGCACCTACAACAGCAAACAGCGCAATGATTGTTTTGACTTCCCAGACAGATTTAAAGGCAGCCATAAGGAGCTTTTTTGGAGAAATTTTGCGTGAAAGTCCGTAACCAAAAAAGAGGAAAAAACCTGCGGCCAAGATAGATGTTAGGGGGAAAGATAGGACTGTGCCTACGATGAGCATCACCGCAAAGGCACTTAGTACTATTAGCTCTACCATGCATCCACTCCAAACAAACTTCTTATGTAAATAGAGTATGCGACTAAAATGTTGAAGTCCAACTGTTTTCAATGGTTATAATTACAAGTAATTTTTGTAATACAGTGGGAGCAAAAATGAACTTTCAAACCATGGATTATTTTGTTGCCGTTGCGGAAGAAAAGAGTTTCACCAAGGCGGCTGAGCGTTTGAGTGTGACTCAGCAAACGCTCTCGGCAAATATTGCGGCAGCAGAAAAAGAACTTGGTTCTAAGCTGCTGGAACGCACTGTTCCGCTGTCTCTAACGTTTGCAGGAGAAGAGTTTTTGCGTTATGCCCGTAGGTTCCAAGCTCAGCGTCGTGCAATGGATCAAGAATTTCTTGATATTGCAGGCAATGAACGAGGTCGTTTGCATGTTGGCGTCACCGCAACACGAGGCCATATCATCATGCCACGCTCCATTGCTGCTTTTCAAAAATTGCATCCAAATATCTCTATTGAACTTGATGAGGGCGAGAACGATGAGCTAGTTGAGTGGCTATCTGAGGGCCAGCTCGACTTGATTGTTGCAACGGTTAATTCTGCATCGTATGACCTAGTCATTCAAAAATTGTTTGACGAGAAGATCGTTCTAGTAGTTTCACAAGCGCTTCTTGAATCTTTATATGCAGATAAGGTTGACTCGGTTGTCTCGCAAGTCAAGAGAACGGGAAAGCTCACGGCTTTAGAAGCTTGTCCATTCCTAACGGTTGGTAAGCGAGACATTGCAGGTAGTTTTGCTCGCCATGCATTTGCGGCATCTGGTATTTCTCCCACCATCAAGGTTATGTCTAGAAACTCCGAGACTCTTTTGGCTCTTGCCATGAGAGAGGTTGGCGCGTGCTTTTTGCCATCGGAGCTAGTTGCCTCTTCTTACTATGACTTTGAAACTTCTGGTCTTCATATTATTGAACTGGGAAAAGAGATGTCTTATTCGGTTAGCGTTGCTTGGCGACGCACCGATCACGTTTGGAGTGCTATTGAGTCATTTGCTCAGGTTCTTTCTGAGCATCGCTACGTTGTTAAGCGAAGTGAGTAGCATGAATACTCTTCAAACTAACAGTAATCTTGAGTTTTTGTATCAGGACGATTATCTACTTGCCGTAAATAAACCAGCGGGAATGATTGTTCACTCAGATGGCACAAATGAGCCCTCTTTAACCGATTTAGTTTGCGAGAAACTCTGTGCACTTGAGAGTTCAAACAAGATAGACCTTTCTCAGATCCAAGCATTGAATCGTCTTGATAGGGAGACAACAGGAATTGTGCTCTTCTCGCTTAAAAAAGAAACGCAGCCACAGTTTGATCAGCTCATCGCTTCTAAAGAACTCTCCAAAGAGTATTTGGCAGTTGTTAAAGGAGATTTTGGATTAAATAAACTGCTGATAGATAAGGCAATTGGAAAAGACCGACATGATGCTCAGAAGATGAGAATTTCTGACACAGGAAAACCCTCTCAAACGGAGGTACGTCTCATTAAAGTTGTGTCATCAGCGCAAGGTCAAACTCAAAGCTTGTTATTGGTCAATTTGCTAACAGGAAGAAAGCATCAAATTAGAGTGCATCTCTCGTCACTTGGATTTCCTCTGGTAGGAGATGCGTTGTATGGAGGTATGTCTTCCCTGCAGCGCGGAACAAAAAAGAAGCATAGACCGCAGCCATTAATGCTGCATGCATATAGAGTTGGATTTATTCACCCAGTCACAGGCACAAAAATTGTGATTAAAACGGATATTCCAAGACGATTTTCTTATTCTGGTGTCCTTGAGAAGGACTTATAGTCCATACTTTGAGGTAGCAACATATTTTCATTTTGTGTAATTACGTTACCCAGACGCGCATAAAGTGAACGAGGAGGGGGAGAAATGCCTGGCACAATGCGAGGTGTATATACCAACCTGACTGAGATTCGCAGGAAGGTATTTAAAGAGGTTTCGACGCTTGCGTACGAAAAAGCAGACAAGAGCGTCGATGAAATTGCTCGCCAGATGGAAGAGCTACCTTATAAGATTATTCCTGGTGATATTGCAACTTACCGTGAGAGCGTTTTTTTGGAACGCGCTATTGTTGGTGAGCGTATTCGCATGACCATGGGTATGCCTATGCAGGGCGTAGACCAACCCGAGAATATCTCCGATGGCTTAGAAGAAGCTTCTCGACCAGAGGTTTATTATCAGCCCCCTCTGATTAACATTGTTAAGTTTGCCTGCAACGCATGTGAAGACAATGTTTATCGCGTTACTAATGCTTGCCAGGGCTGTCTTGCACACCCTTGTCGAGAAATCTGTCCTAAAGAGGCAATTAGCTTTGTAGACAAAAAAGCATATATTGACCAGGAGAAGTGTATTCAGTGCGGTATGTGCTTTAAGGTTTGTCCTTATCAGGCAATCCATCACCACGTACGTCCCTGCGCCGCTGCTTGTGGCATGGACGCTATCGGCTCCGATGAGCACGGCCGCGCAGACATTGATTACGAGAAGTGCGTATCTTGTGGTCAGTGTCTTGTTAACTGCCCCTTTGGTGCAATTGCCGATAAAAGCCAAATTTTCCAAGTAATTCAGGCTATCAATGAAGGTTACACGGTTGTTCCAATTGTGGCTCCTTCGTTTGTCGGTCAGTTTGGTAAGGGTAGTGTTGGTCGTCTTCGTGAAGCCTTCAAGGAGATGGGTTTTGCTGAGGTAGAAGAGGTTGCAACTGGTGCTGACCTCTGTACTGTTCAGGAAGCAGAAGACTTTGTCAAAGAAGTTCCAGAAAAGCTTCCATTTATGGGTACAAGTTGCTGTCCTTCTTGGTCTGCAATGGCAAAAAAGGAGTATCCAGAACATGCTGATGCTATCTCTATGGCACTTACTCCAATGGTTTTGACTGCTCGTTTGGTAAGAAAGCAAAATCCAAAGTCCAAAATTGTCTTTATTGGTCCATGCACTGCTAAGAAACTTGAGGCACTGCGTCGTTCCGTTAAGTCCGAGGTTGATTTTGTTCTGACCTTTGAAGAGCTTGCAGGAATGATGGAGTCTAAGGGCATTGACTACACCAAGCTTGATGATGACAATTCCGACTTTGAAAATGCTTCTCATGATGGCCGTGCCTTTGCGGTTGCAGGTGGAGTCGCAGGTGCAGTAGTAAACGTCATTCACCAGAAGTACCCTGATAAAGAAGTGCCTATCATGGCTGTTGACGGTCTTGCTGAGTGTCGAGCCATGCTTAAGGATGCCGTTAAAGGTAAATATCCAGGCTATCTTCTTGAAGGTATGGCTTGTCCAGGAGGCTGTGTTGGTGGCGCTGGTACTTTAAGCGCAGTTAACCGTGCTGCAGCAGCAGTTAAGCGTTATGCAAAGACCGCTTCTTCCGAATTTGCTTCTGCTAATAAGTACAATAATCTTATTCCAGAACTTGCTGGCACTGTCTCTGCTGAGGTTGAGATTGCCGAGGTTCTTGAGGTTCAGAAACCTGTTGAGTAAAGTCATAGTTTCAAATCAAAAGTAGAAACGCCGGTGCATCGCATCGGCGTTTTTCATAGCTAAAGAATTTATAAAAAGGACCTGTATGTAACAGGCCCTTGTAATTTAAATTGTTAAGTAATCAATAAAATATTGATTACTTAGTATTATTCAGATTTTTCATTCTTTAGTGATGCATAGAAAGTTGCATGTGAAAACACGTCTTTAATTGTTTTTCCATTAATAAAAGGAAGGGCGAGAAATTCATCAACTGTTGGAACAAGTTCGGAACAATCTACAAAGTGATTTTTTGAGTTTCTAATGCTAGTGTCTTGAGCTCTCCATGATTCATAGTTAACATCAGTAAGGTAGTAAACTTGGTTTCCGACCTGCATATACACAGAGTGATTACTGTGTAGATACTTGGCCAGATCTTCGTAAGAAATCTGTAGAACCTCGGAACTTTTTTTGCCCATGATGCAATCCTTTCCACGTCGCTTGCGCGTAAATTATGGACGCACTTTTATAGACTATACCTCTGAATGAGGCTATATATTCAATTGTTTTTTGTGCATTGGGTGAACGTGAGATTTTGTGTGGTGTGCGGTAAATGTAAATTGTACATTCTTGTAACTAATGATTTGTAAATATTGGTACAATTTATTTACGAAAGATTTGTTTTTATAAAATAAGTCTTTGATTCTTTAAATAAAAGATATGTAAGAGTGAGCCATAGAAAGGTTAGAAGTATATGAAAAGGGCCTCAACCTCTTCTTTTACGAGAGTAGCTGCAGTATCGTTATCTCTTCTTTTGATATTGACTCTTTTTCCTCTTAATCCTGTAAAAGCTTATGCAACAGATCCTGCAAAAGGTATAGAGGTTCGTGAAGATGCTTCTAAATTAGAGGCGAGTGTTGCAGCAGCAAAGGCAGCTGGTGTAGATGTTCAAAAAGATGATGATGTTGACAAGGGTTCTGTTGAATCGTCATCAGATATTGATGCTAAAAAGTCTGAGATTCAAGATGATTACAACAAACAATCTCAAGATTTAGATGCTATTACAGAAGAAGCTAAACAGAAGCTAGCAGACTATGCTACAAAAAAGGCTGCTTATGATACCGCCAAGGCTAAGTATGACGCTGACAAAGCTCAGTATGATGCAGACAAAGCTCAGTATGATGCAGATATGATTGCTTATAATAAAGCTATGGCTGAGCTTGAACAGAAAAAGAACGAAGATGGCTATATGACTAAGCCATATCCGCAGCTTTTAACATTTAAATCTGAGCCAAATGCAGTACTTACTCTTTCAGGCAGAAAATATACACATGATGAGTTTAGTGCAGAAGTTAGATCTTGGAATCTTGGATCTGAGCCATGGAGATATTCATACTTTGATGCATTAAATAATGGACAGGCTGCTAATGCAGCACGTGTTATGTTAGAAAAAGATAAGCCTTTCACTGCTACATATACAAATTTGACTAATTCTAGCTATAACGGTAAGAAGATTTCTAAAGTTGTATATACCTATACGTATAAGGGTTCTTCGGGAGTAAACGTACCTAATAAGCTTCCAGTTGTCTTGCAAAAGGACCCTACGGTTACTATTTGGTATAACGATTTCTTCGGTGATGCTCGAATTAATGTAACTGTTAAGTTTTATGATGAAGACGGTAATGTAATTGACCCAACTGGTTCATTACTGAGTTTTTCTTCATTAAATAGAGGAAATGGATCCGGTGCAGTTGATAAAGATGCAATTGAAAAGGTTGGATACTTTAACGGCGAATATGTGCCTATTTCAGGATCAACAATTAAACCTCATGGGGACGGCAGCGCGTATTCAGATACAAATAATGCTGAAAAAGCTTATGGTTCCAGATTTAATACAGCTGACTGGGATACACCAACTTCTCCTAAAGCATGGTATGGTGCCATTGTTGGTCGAGTAACAAGTCCTGAAATTAGTTTTGATATGGCCTCTCATAAGAGCGGCATTGTTTGGTTTGCTCTCAATTCGGATATTAAGGCAATTAATGTGCCCACCAAACCAGTTGAGCCAACACCACCTACACCTCCAGCAGAAGAGCCTGAGAAGCCAACATTTAGCGCTCGATATCATTTGGACGTATTCTATGTAAAGCCTCAGTTAGAGAAGAAAGCATTAAGTGAGGATGATAAGGATATTAATTCCAATACAGTAAAGACTAATTCTGTTGTCAAATTTGCATTGAATACTACGCCTTTTCCAGCAGGGCATGAAAAAATTAACTCTGTAGTTTTCCACGATGTATTACCCGAGGGTTATGAAGTCAATTTGGAAGACACAAAGAAGGCAAGTCCTGATTATGAAGTAAGTTACGATGAAGGTACGCGTACGCTTGTCTTTACAGCAAATGCTTCTTTACTCAGTCAGATTAATGCTGATCCAACTAAGGAAGCTGATGTTCCTGCTCCTGTAATCGTTGGTAAAGTTACAAAAGATGGAGCTGTTTACGAAAACGACTTTGATATAGATATTAATAATACCTATACAAGAAGCTCAAATAAGGTAACGGTAAAGACACCTGAGCCTCCTAATCCGCCAAAGAAACGTAAAAAGAAGGCTAAAACTCCATATACAGGAGACGCAGGAGTATTTTCTTCTATTGCTCTTTGTACAGGATCAATAGCAGTATTAGGTGGTTCTTGGTTTATTAAGAAGAAAAAGAAATAGATAAAAAGATTTTGATTGCAGTTTAAAGCCATTCTTCTTTTGAAGAATGGCTTTTTTATATTTGTTACTTAGGCGGAATGATTATTTCTTTATAGATTTTAATTGTTAAGAATCTTCTGTACCATCTCATCTGCAGTATCTACTAGTGTAGTTGCTCCTGCAGCTAGAAGTGTATCCTTATCTCTAAATCCCCAGGTAACACTAATGCATGGCATGTTACTGTTTTGTGCTGTTTTAACATCAACTTCAGAATCTCCAATATAAACAGCATCTTTAGGGTTAACGCCAATTTGAGCCAGAGCGTAGTGTACGGGTTCTGCATTTGGCTTTCTTTTTAAGTCATCGCGTTGTCCAAGAGCAAAGTCAAATCTTCCGGGAAAGAAATTTTTCATTAAATCTGCAATGGCAAAATTTGGTTTGTTTGAAACAACCGCACATTTGACCCCTGCCGCTTTTAGTATGTCAATAGCATCAAGAATGCCAGGGTAGGGTACAGTATTATCTAGGCTATGGTCAGCGTAATGTTCTTTAAAGCATGCAAGTACTTGCTGATATGTTGCATCGTCTGTATCTTCTGGTACAGCATCGCGAATTAGTTTTGCAACTCCATTTCCAACCATTTGACGTACTTCATCAACAGTATAAGTAGGCATATTAAATTGCTTGAGGGCATAATTTGTTGCCCAAGCAAGATCATCTATAGTGTTAAGTAATGTTCCATCAAGATCAAAAACAGCGGCTTTGTAGGCCATGTAGAGCTCCGTATTCTTTTATCTTCTTAAAAGATTTGTATGTTTAACTTTAGTCTAGCGTAAAACTATGTTTTTGAGCTATTTATTCTAAGTGAATCTGTATTAAGTTTAGATTGAGCGGTTTTATCAGGAGGTTGGAGAGTAAAATACATAACCTATGAGCAAGAACGTGCCGTCTACACGTTTTTGCCGTCTTAAAGGTGCTTTCCGATTTGGCACAGGGAAGCAAAGACGAAAGGATTGAAATGGATTGTTCCGCGCAAATTATTCCAAATTATTCTGCTCACGCAGCTGTGGATCAACACAGTATGCATACACATACTTGCGGTGAGCTTCGGGCTGAACATATCGGTCAGACCGTTACGCTTACCGGTTGGGTTTGGCGTCGCCGTGATTTTGGTGGTCTTATCTTTGTTGATCTTCGTGATCGTGAAGGCTTGACTCAAATTCTGTTTGACCCAGATGTGAACGCAGATGTATTTGCAACGGCAGAAACTATTCGTCCTGAGTGGCCTGTTTTGATTACTGGTATTGTTCAGCATCGTTCTGAGGGACAAACTAATGAGGCGTTGGCTACCGGTGAGGTAGAGGTACTCGCTTCTAAGATTGATGTTTTGAATACCAGTGCTGTTCCACCATTCCAAATTGAGAATCACATTGACGTAAATGAGGATCTTCGTCTGAAGTATCGCTATGTTGACCTTCGTCGTCCTCAGATGGCACAGAATCTTCGTTTACGTTCTAACTTTGCGTTTGCACTTCGCGAGGCATTCCATAAACGTGACTTTACCGAGGTAGAAACTCCAGCGCTGTTTAAATCTACCCCTGAGGGAGCTCGTGACTTTCTAGTTCCATCCAGAATGCAGGGTGGAAACTTCTATGCACTACCACAGTCTCCGCAGTTGTTGAAGCAGCTGCTGATGATTGGTGGCATTGAGCGCTACTACCAGATTACTAAGTGTTTCCGTGATGAGGACTTACGCGCAGATCGTCAGCCTGAATTTACACAGGTTGATATGGAAATGTCCTTTGTCCGTGAAGATGATGTTATGTCAGAGCTCGAGGATATTTTGAGCGATGCCTTTGCAAGAATGGGTGTAAAGCTACCTACACCGCTTCGCAAGATTCAGTACTGGGACGCTATGGATACTTATGGTTCTGATAAGCCAGATACTCGTATTGGTATGGAACTCCATGATGTTTCTGGCGTCTTTGCGCAGTCTGGATTTAAGCTCTTTAGCTCTGCTGCAAATACCGAGGGTCAGTTTGTAAAGGCAATTAACGTTAAGGGAGCAGGCACATGGCCTCGCTCTCAGGTAGACAAGCTTGCTGAGGTTGCAGCAAGTTTTGGCGCCAAGGGCCTTGCATGGGTTGCTTTCAAGGAAGACGGCTCCGTTGGTGGTCCAATCACAAAGTTCTTCTCGCCAGAAGAGCTTGAAGCATTACGCGCAGAGATGTCTGCTGAACCAAAGGATTTGATTCTGTTTGCGGTTGGCGGACGTCTTGAAACTGATGAGATTCTTGGTGGTATGCGTCTGCATATGGCCAAGGTACTTGAGGTACCGCGAGAAGGTCATGATTTCCTCTGGGTTGTTAATTTCCCGCTGTTCCACTGGGATGAAGAGACTCAGTCGTATGCTTCTGAGCACCAGCCCTTTACACTTCCTCGTGAGGAAGAGCTTGACCTTCTGGATACTGACCCTCTGGCTATGGGTTCGTATACGTATGACTTTGTTATGGACGGCTTTGAAGCCGGCGGCGGCGGAATGCGTATCCATAATGCTGACTTGCAACTTAAAATTCTTGAGAAGCTTGGTTTTACTGAAGAGCGTGCAAAGGCTCAGTTTGGCTTCTTGATGGAGGCTTTAACGTTTGGTGCTCCTCCAATGGGTGGTTTTGCCCTTGGTCTTGATCGAGTATGTATGCTTTTGACAGGATCTGATTCCATTCGTGATGTTATGGCTTTCCCAAAGACTACCTCTGGTTCTGATTTGATGTCTTGTGCTCCTTCACCTGTTTCTAACGAACAGCTCAAGGAGGTTTCGCTTCAAACGCTTCCAAAGGAGGCATAAGTGAACTAAGCAACGCAAGACAGTAAGGTACGTGGTGTTTTAGCAATGAATGATGTTTCTGTAAAAGAAAATGGCCCATCTGCTCGCGTTGAGTTAAAGGTTATCCTGGATCACTTTGGCGCGTATAAAAAGGATTTTGTCATGTCGGGACTCTGTGTATTCACAGAGTCCCTGCTTGAATTGATGATTCCTGTACTCATGGCCCAGATTGTTGACCAGGGTATTTTGCAAAGCAACCTTCAGACTGTTTTTGTAAACGGTATAGTGATGGTTATTTTTGCTCTTTTCGCCATGTTTGCTGGTATTGGCTATGCGCGCTACTCAGCAAAAGCAGCTATGGGACTAGGTGCTCAACTAAGACAAGATGAATACCGCCGTATGGAAGAGTTTGCTTTTGCGAATCTTGATAAATACGATTCATCTTCTTTGGTCACACGACTTACATCAGACGTCACTATTATTCAGAATGCCTTTGCAATGGGTACGCGCCCGTTTATGCGTGGACCAATTATGCTGGTTATGGGCTTGGTTATGGCGTTTATTATGAGCCCAGAGCTAGCAATAGTGTATTTTGCTGTTTTGCCGTTCTTGGCTGTTGCGCTCTTTTTTATTGTGAAGCGCGTTAGTCCTCTATACAGGGTTATGCAAAGCGCAATGGATAAGCTTAACGAGGCTCTGCAGGAAGATTTTGCTGCGGTACGCGCGATTAAGGCTTATGTCCGAGAAGGATATGTCTCTGAGCGTTTTGAAAAGGTTAATACACAGTATGCGCAGACTGCCACAAAGACTTTTGGAACTTCTGTTTTAAACCTGCCAATTTTCCAGACTTCTATGTATGTCACTAACGTGGCCATTCTCTGGTTTGGTGGTCAAATGATTATGGCTGGCAGATTAGGTGTTGGTGAACTCACGGGATTCATGAGCTATGTCTTGCTTATTATGAACTCTCTTATGATGATTTCTGGTGTGTTCTTGCTTACTGCTCGAGCCATTACTAGTGTGCGTCGAATTGGAGAGATTCTCTCTGAGAAGCCTGCTATTGAGTCTCCACAAAATGGTCTGACTCATGTTAAAAATGGTGCAGTTCACTTTGAAAATGTGTCTTTCAAGTACAGCGAGAGTGCTGAGGAAGACGTCCTAGAAGATATTAACCTCTCGTTTGAGCCAGGCTCTACTATTGGTATTCTTGGCGGAACAGGTTCCGGAAAAACTACGCTTATTCAGCTGATTGCCCGCTTGTACGATGCAACTGAAGGCACCGTGTTTGTTGGCGAGAATGACGTTCGCTCCTACAATCTTGTTTCACTTCGTGACGCGGTATCTGTTGTGCTTCAGAAAAATGTGCTGTTCAGCGGCACCGTCCGCGACAACCTACTTTGGGGAGATCCTAACGCAACTGATGAGGAACTGCTTCACGCTTGCTCTATTGCGTGTGTTGATGAGTTTCTCGACAGAATTGGCGGTTTGGATGGAGATCTTGGCCAAGGCGGCGTCAATGTTTCCGGTGGTCAGAAGCAGCGTCTTTGTATTGCCCGCGCGCTTTTGAAGAAGCCAAAAATTATCATTTTTGATGACTCAACTAGCGCAGTTGATACTGCCACTGACGCAAAGATTCGCGCAGGCCTAGCTGAACTTGCTGACATGACAAAAATCATTATTGCCCAGCGTGTTAACTCAGTTATGGACTCAGATCAGATTGTCGTTCTTGATAACGGCAGGGTTCACATGACGGGAACTCATGCAGAACTTCTCGCCAAGAGTCCTATTTACAGAGAGCTGTATGAGTCTCAGATGGGTGGTAGTCAGCTAGACATTGACGCTGCTGGTAAGGAGGTGTCACATGGCTAATCGCGCAGGAGGAGCACGTCCTCAAAATATCGGACATACCATTAGAGTGTTTGTTTCATACTTGGGTCATGCTAAGAAACGCCTTATGTTGGTGGCACTTCTTGTTTCTATTAGTGGTTTAGCTGCGCTCCTTGGTACCTATATGATTAAGCCTGTTGTTGCTGCGGTGGGCAGGGGAGACGTAAACGCATTCACCAATCTCATTGTGTTTACGGCGGTTGTGTATGCAATTGGTGCTCTTACTAGTGTGGGTTACACGCAAATCATGGTTCGCGCTGCTCAGAGAATTGTTTTTGACATAAGACGAGACCTCTTTGAGCATATTGAGTCGTTGCCGTTAAGGTTTTTCGACCAGCGTACGCGCGGCGATATCATGAGTTTCTTTACAAATGACGTGGATACTATTTCAGAAGCGCTTAACAATAGTTTTGCCAATCTTGTTCTGGCGTTTATTCAGATGGTTGGCACGCTAGTGCTGCTCATTGTTCTTAATTGGCAGTTGACGCTTATTACTATTCTCTTTGATGTGTTGATTGTAGTATATGCGCGTTATGCAAGTAAGCGTTCAGCTAAGCATTATTCAGTGCAACAAAAGAGCCTTGGTGTTCTTAATGGCTTTGCAGAGGAGACTATTTCTGGACTTAAGGTGGTTAAAGTTTTTAACCATGAGGATGTTAATTTTTCTGATTTTCAAAAGGTAAATGAGGAGCTAAGAAGCTCTGGAACAAGCGCTCAGTCATACGCAGCCACGATGGTTCCTATTACTGTTTCTTTGACTTACATTAACTACGCAGTAGTTACCGTGGTTGGAGCACTTTTGGCTGTAAATGGACACGCTGATGTTGCAAGTCTTGCATCCTACCTGGTTTTTGTTCGCCAGGCAGCCATGCCGTTCAACCAGTTCACACAGCTCTCCAACTTCCTGCTCACTGCTCTTGCCGGTGCCGAGCGCATCTTTGCTGTTATGGAGATGACTCCCGAGGTTGATGAGGGTAAGGTTAAACTGCTTCGCGTAAGTGGCTACGAGTCAGGCGATGAATCTTGGGCATGGGTTAAACCATCTGGCGAGAAAATCCCTCTTGCTGGAGACGTACGCTTTGATGAGGTAACTTTTGGTTACGACGAGGGACAGACGGTTCTTGCTAACCTTTCTTTGTTTGCAAAACCTGGCCAGAAGATTGCCTTTGTTGGTTCAACAGGTGCTGGTAAAACAACTATTACCAATCTTATTAACCGCTTTTATGATGTTCGCAGTGGCACTATCACTTATGATGGCATTCCTATTAACGATATTAAGAAGTCAGCACTTCGCTCTTCTTTGGGCATTGTATTGCAAGACACGCACCTGTTTACCGGTACCATTGCAGATAATATCCGTTTTGGTAAGTTAGATGCCACCGATGACGAAGTTATTGCCGCAGCAAAAATTGCAAACGCGGACAAGTTTATTCGCCGCATGCCTCGGGGTTACAACACTGTGCTTACTTCCGACGGCGCTAATCTTTCCCAAGGTCAACGACAACTTTTGGCTATTGCACGTGCTGCTATTGCTGATCCTCCCGTACTTATTCTAGATGAAGCAACTTCCAGCATTGATACGCGCACTGAGGCACTTATCGAGAAAGGCATGGATGCCCTTATGGCAGGTCGTACCGTCTTTGTAATTGCGCATCGTTTATCTACGGTACGTAATGCAAATGCAATTATGGTACTTGAACATGGACGCATTATTGAGCGCGGCACTCATGATGAGTTGATTGCTCAGCATGGTGAGTATTATCAGCTCTATACCGGCTCACGTGAACTTGAGTAGAGGCGTTTATTGTGCTTGAAGCTTTAGCTGTTGCTCTTGGTGGAGCACTTGGTAGTTTAGGTCGTTGGCAGTTGGGAGTTCTCTTTAAACAGTGGATTCCTAATCTTCCAGTTGGCACGTTTGCTGCAAATGTAGTTGCAGGTTTGATTATCGGTTTTGTGACAGGAATAGATCTTGCAAGTCCTCTTCAGCCGCAGGTAAAGCTTTTCTTAGCTGTTGGTCTTTGCGGAGGACTTTCGACTTTCTCGACCTTCTCAAATGAAACGCTTGCGTTTATTCAAGCAGGTAATTGGGCCGCTGCAGGCGTGAACATTGCAGTTAATGTTGTAACTTGCTTGGTTGCCGTGTTTATTGGATTGAAAGTAGCAGCTGCTGTTGCATAGTTCAGACGATTCAAACATTTAAGTAAAAGCTAGTTATCCGTTTTTGGATAACTAGCTTTTTAAGGTTGCTTTCTTTTAGGTTAAGCTGTCGTATTTTGTTTTGTTATTTTTGGCAGTGCAAAGAGCACGATTCCCATAGTAACAAGAGGAATACAAGCTACGCATACGAGTACAAAGAGTGCATTTTGAGCTCCTGCAAGGGTGCTTGCTGCTATATCAGAGGCTCCAAGTTGTGATGCGGCTACAATGCCAGAAATAATACTGGTGCCTAGTGCACCAAAGAGCTGCTGCATAGTATTGATTACAGCATTGCCGTCTGCCTTTAAGTTTTCTGGTAGGTACTTGAGCGCAACGGTAAAGTTATTTCCTATCTGTAATGCTTGGCCTATGGTAAAGATACAAAAAATACAAGCAATTAGTTCTACCGTGAGCAGGGGAGTAAACGCTAAGAAAAGGATCTCGCTGATAAGGCAGAAAAGTATGCCTGTCATGATAGGTTTGCGAGCTCCTAGTTTATCGAATATCTGACCAGAAATAGGTGCCATAACGGCGCCAATTGCGCATCCTGGAAGCATTTGTGCTCCTGCGGCAGTAGCACCTGCTCCTAGAGTGAGCTGAGAAAAATTAGGTAAAAGATAGGATTGACCAAGAATAATAAACTGTAGAGCAATAATGGCAAAAAGTGAAAGTACAAAGGTTTTCTCGCTAAATACAGCAAGGTCAATGAGAGGAATTTTAGGAGACTGTTTAGAGGATTGCATTTTGTTAGGCAATGATTTAGTTAGAGATTTAAGCGAGTTCTCGTGGCGTATAAAGAGCGCGAGTGATCCAGCAAAAATTACCATTGCAAGCAAAACAGGAGCGCTCAGAAGACCAAATGTGCCGGATTCATCGATGACAAAGATGAGCGCAATAAAACTTACGGTAAGAAGTAGCCAGCCAAAGACATCAAAAGAGATAACTTCAGTTTCATGGCTCTGTTGGATTGAACTAATTCCCAGCACAAACGCTACAATCAAGAAGGGGAGAAGACCGGCAAAAATCATTCGCCAGCCAAGATGTTCTGCAATCCAGCCACCAGCTGAAGGCCCTACTGCAGGAGCAACGGCGGTAACAAGCATACCAATGCCCATCATGACGCCCATATTTTTAAGTGGAGCCTGCTCGGTAATGATGTTGAACATCAGGGGCAGCGCTAGACCGGTGCCAATGCCTTCTAAAATGCGGCCAAGCAGCAACAACATAAACGTTGGAGCAGCAAATCCACAGAGAATGCCGCTGATATAGAAGATCATGGCTACGGTAAAAATACTTTTAGTTTTGAACCGTCTGTTTAAAAATGATGACATAGGCATGATGATGGCAAGAATCAAAAGGTACGATGTGGTCATCCACTGTACTGTTGAGGTACCAATAGAGAATTCTTCCATCAATGTTGGAAACGTCACGTTCATGGCAGTTTCTACGACAACTCCTGAGAAGGACATAATTCCTGTTGCAACTACAGAAAGAACAAGTTTTGTATTGAGCTTTCGTTCAAACATGAATCCCCTTTATTGCCGTGCAGGCTTACTAATTCGACGGTATATCGTAGCATGAATAGAGCATTATTTTTTGTATACGCACAAAGACCTATATAACTAAAACTTATAGAAAACGGGGTGGTTTAAAAACCACCCCGTTCTGCTTAGCAATATAGCGTGTTGGCAAACAGTTTATTTAGCTTTGCCCTGGTTAGCAACAGCGTTAATCTTTGCTTCAATAACTGCTGGATCGCCAATATAGTGCTTGTCAACAATGTTCCAGTCCTTGTCAAAGGTATATGCGCAAGGAATGCCGGTTGGGATGTTGACCTCAAGAATCTCTTCTGGAGTGAGGTGTTCAAACTGCATAACAAGAGCACGAAGGCTATTACCGTGTGCAGCAATGAGAACACGCTTGCCAGCCTCAAGTTGTGGCTTAATCTCCTGCTCAAAGTAAGGCCATGCGCGTGCAATGGTGTCCTTCAGGCACTCTGTGTATGGAAGGTCCTCTGCTGGGACATCGCGGAACATCTCTTGAACGTGAGGATCACGCTCGTCACCTGGCTCAAGAGCTGGTGGCTGTACATCAAAGGAGCGACGCCAAATTTTTACCTGATCCTCGCCATGCTCCTTAGCAGCATCAGCCTTGTTAAGACCCTGCAGAGCGCCGTAGTGACGCTCATTGAGACGCCAAGTCTTATGAACAGGAAGCCAATTGCGATCAAGCTCATCAAGAACATGATTCAGAGTGTGAATAGCACGCTTGAGCAGGGAAGTGTAGCAAACATCAAAGTCGTAACCAGCCTCTTTAAGAGCACGACCGCCAGCTGTTGCTTCCTCATGACCAGTCTCGGTAAGGTCAACGTCGGTCCAACCGGTGAATAGGTTGAGCTTGTTCCACTCAGACTCACCATGGCGAACAATAACAAGGTGCATGTACTGATCTTCAGCCATAAGGCTTCCTTTCTACGCGTTAAACTTTGTGTACCATGCGTGGTACACAAAGTTTTTGGTAATACTTTGCACACAGCTGCAAGATAAAACGCTTGCGAATAATATTTTACCGCACGCCGAAAAATACGTGCGAATCAATGTCTAAAAGATTTTGCGTAATGCGTGCACTAATTCTGACTCAAATAGTATTTCAACTTCTTTAGTGAGAGTTTAGATTCTTCAAATAATTTATGATTTAGCGTATGCAAGTATGCAATGAGGGTATAGTATGCCATGGTTAACAAATTGAGGAGTATCAGTATGAGTCCTATCGATATTTTGATCGTCCTTATCGTCACTGCCCTTGTTGTTCTTTGTGTTCGTTCTCAGCTTAAGAGTGCAAAAGAGGGTTCTTGCTCCGGTTGTTCTTCATCTAGCAGCTGTGGAACTCATCATGGTGGCGATGGACATTGCGGTGTTGCACAGAAAATGATTTCTGATGTCGACAAGGCTTTTGACGCTTAATAAGTCATTTGTCACAATTTCATTAATAATTTTTACCGTTCACCTGGTTTCGAGGAAGTGGAAACATAGCCGTAACAAGAATGTGTCATGGTAGTTATGATTTCATTTTTCTGACCCGGGAAGGCCATATGAGTACAGATAAAAAGATTGATTATATTCTTCGTACAGTAGAGGAGCGAGATGTTCGCTACCTGCGCCTTTGCTTTACCGATGTACTCGGTGGATTAAAAGCTCTTTCCATTTCCCCTGAGGAGCTAGAAGAGGCTTTTGTTGAGGGCATTGGTTTTGATGGCTCTAACGTTGATGGTTTTGCCTCTCAGGAGCAGTCAGATCTTCTCGCATTCCCTGATGCAGATACGTTTCAAATTCTTCCATGGAAGACAGATGATGGTGTAGTTGCAAACGTATTTTGTGACATTCAAACTCCTCGACGCGAAGCCTTTGCAGGTGACCCACGACTTGTGCTTAAAAATGCTTTTATTAAAGCAGAAGATCTTGGATATGTTGCAAATGTTGGTCCAAAGCTTGAGTATTTTTACTTTGTGAATAGTATTGAACCAAAGCCTATTGACCAGGCAGGATACCTTGATTTGAATTCCGCTGATCTCAGTCATAGTCTTCGTTATTCCACATCTCGTGCGCTTGAGAATCTTTCAATTCCTGTTCAGTATTCTTTCCATGCAGCTGGTCCCGCACAAAATGGCGTCGAGCTTCGTTATGCTGAGGCACTAACCTGTGCAGATAATATTGTTACTGCTCGTTTGGTTATTAGGCATATTGCAACACTTCACGGTGTATTTGCTTCGTTTATGCCAAAGCCTCTTCAGGGTGTTCCTGGCTCAGCCATGCTTTTGAATCAATCGCTTCTTAACCACGATGGTGAGTCTCTGTTCTGGGCTCCAAAGACTGAAAATGAAGCTCACCTTTCTGAACTTGCACAGCACTACATTGCTGGTCTTATTAAGTACGCCCCTGAGTACATGCTTATTACTAATCCAACAGTTAATTCCTATAAGCGTTTTGATCGCGATGCTATTCCAGCATATGCAACTTGGGGTCGCAAAAATCGTTCTGCCATGGTCCGCATTCCTACGCATAAGCCAGGAAAGCACGTTGCCACTCGCGCTGAACTGCGTATTCCTGATCCAACTGCAAATCCTTATTTGGCCAATGCTGTTACGCTTATGGCTGGACTCAAGGGTATTGAAGAGGGTCTCTCGCTTCCTGAGGAGTTTGTGGGCGGAAATCCTGCCGATTATGGCGAGAAACTCCCAACTAATCTTGGAGAGGCACTTGAGCGCTTCAAGCAGTCTGAGCTTCTCAAAGATGCCCTTGGCGAGCATATCTTCTCGTATCTGTGTGAGCGCAAGGCGGAGGAGTGGCGTGAGTTCTGCCTTACAGTTACTGACTGGGATACCCACAAGTACTATGCAGGCTGCTAAGTAAGTATTTCGTTCGCTTTTTATATTTTTACCTTTGAACCCTGTTCTGATTTATTCAGAGCGGGGTTTTTGCGAGAAAACATTTTGGTAAGAAAAATGTTTTATTTGCTTTTCTAAGCTATTTTTGAGCTGCTTTTTTCAAATTGTTACCGTTTTATGAACTGAAAAAATTACTTTTACCTGGTATTTATTGGATAGAATGACTAAATCATATTCATTTATACAAAGAAGTAGTTCTTCTCGCCATTTTTATGCAATAAAATTGAGAATTATAGAGAAAATTATAACTAGATTTTTCATATTTGCTTTCTATAATTCATTCCAATGAATTTCAGCTCAGATTTATTCAGGAAGAGGCAGATATGAAATCTTCATTTGCAACTACAGTTAAAAAGACTGCCCTAAAGGGCGTTGCAGTTGTTTCTGTGGCATGTGCACTCATGGGTCTTATGGCTTGCTCATCATCTCAACAAAAAACTGCTCAGCAGAGCACAACTTCACAGTCCGAGTCTGGCTATACATTGGTAACTAAGGGTCATCTGACTGTTGTCGCAGAACTTGGTTTCCAACCTTTTGAGTATTTTGAAGGTAATTCAACCTCTCCTGTTGGCTTTGACGTTGATCTTATTACTGAGATTGCTAAGAGGCTTAACCTTGAAGTTACTTACCTGCCAAACCAGAAGTTTGACACCCTTGTTCCAACTATTAAACAGGGCGGTAAGGCAGATGTTGCTATTGCAGGTATTACCATCACTGATGAGCGTTCCCAGGAGGTAGACTTCACTACTTCTTACCTTGACTCCAATCAGTCCCTTGTTGTTAAGTCTGGCAGTACCGAGACTGAGCAGACGCTCAATGACGCCTCCAAGAAGATTGTTGTTCAGACAGGAACTTCTGGCGAGGATTGGGCTAAAGAGAACCTTCCAAATGCAACTATTGTTTCTGTAGACGACGTCGCCGCAGCAATGGCAGGAGTTCAGACTGGTCTGTATGACGCGATGGTCATTGACCTGCCTGTTGCTTCCAACCTAATTAGCACTTCATATTCTGATCTGACTATCGCAAAAGAAATTCCAACAGGTGAGCAGTACGGCATTGCTGTTTCCAAGGACAATCCTGCACTGACTGAAGCAATTAATAAGGTTCTTGCAGATATGGAAAAAGACGGCACTATGACTGCTCTTAAAACCAAATGGTTTGGCTCTAACATCTAGTTTTTATCAGCTCAACAAAAGTGCTTGAAGTTATATTTGGCTTCAAGCACTGCATTGTTTTAAGCGTCAGGATTTATTGCACCTCAAGCACCAAAGGAGTATCACGTGATTGCACTTTTGCACAAAACTATGTCAGGACGGCAACTGTCCTTGTGCATGTTATCTGCAGATTTCAAGGCTGAATCTGCGCCTCAGAGTACGACTCATGATTCTGCTGAGTTAAAGTGCCCGCATGTACGCGTGTATTCCTCTTTGCTTGTAGTATTTCTCGCCACGCTTCTTTTGAGCGGATTGTTCTTCATGAGCTTGAGCGTGTTTTCTGCTGAAAGTGCGTTTGCTCTCACCACAAACAAGGCAACAGCTAAGTCAAATCAGACGGAAGGCAATGGGGTTATTGGTGGTAAAGAGACACGCCTGACTTGGGAGGGAACAGTTGAGGATGAGCAGATATCTCAACTGACTTTGCAGCTGCCTGAGGGCTCTGATTTGCAGAGTGCAACTACTAAGGTAACCGTTCTTTCAGGTCTTACGCGCGAGAAGATCGAAGCAACTGCAAGCGTGCAAGGAACGCAGGTTGTCATTTCTTTTGCAACACCTGTAGATGCTCAGAAGCTTATTCGCGTTGAGATTTCCGGACTGAAGTTTCCCGCTGATGGTGGTTCGTATTCTGTTGAAGGAACCTATACCACTGAGCAGGGGACTCAAAAGCTTGCTTCTTCTCCTGAAATCACCGTTATTTCTAATACACCTGTTCAGGCTATTGTAAATTGGCTTGATGTTCAGCCTTGGGTTGAAGCGTGGAACTCAAACCACTTTTTAGGTATGTTCTTAAAGCCTCAGCTGATTGTCTCCTCAGTTGTGATGTTATTCCCGGGATGGCTGGTTTGTCTGGCAATTGTAATTAGCGCCTATCCTGTGGCCATTGTGCTTGGAATGGGATTTGCGCTACTTAAGATTTCTAAGAATCCACTCCTGCGTGCCCTAGCGGCGGTATATATTAATCTTTTGCGTGGTACCCCATTTTTCCTGCAGATTTATATTTTGTTCTTTGGTCTTCCCATGCTGAACATCAATTTGGACACCAATCTGCTTGGCTTTATCGTAGTGGCCATTAATTCTTCTGCCTATCTTTCAGAGATTTTCCGTGCTGGCATTCAGTCAATTCCTCAGGGTCAGTACGAGGCAGCAAGTTCTCTTGGCATGAATCGCTTCCAAACCATGACGTTTATCATCATTCCTCAAACTATTCGCCGAGTGATTCCACCTTTAACCAGCGATTTTATTACTTCTTATAAAGATACTTCGCTACTTTCTTCTGTAGGTGTTATGGAACTGATGATGTTTGCTAAAAACCTCACCACATCAACTGGAAACATGACCCCATACATGACAGCGGCTCTGTTCTATTTGGCAATTACACTGCCACTTATTAAGGTGGTTGGAAGTATCGAGAAACGCATGGAGCAGTCAGAAACAGGTCAAACTGCAAGTACTAAAACTAGTAAGACTCAAGCTATTTCTAAGGAGGAAAACTAATGTCGTTCTTTTCTTTCAAAAAGAAATCAAACACAGAATATCCTGCCTTGGACGCTGAGATTGCTGCACAAGAGGCATTTGAGCGCGATAAGCTGCTTACTAACCATGCCTTTGAAGTAGGAGAACATCCTATTGTTCGTATTGAGCATCTTAATAAGTCATTTGGAGCAACGCATGTTTTGAATGACGTTAATCTAACTGTCTGGCCAGGCGAAGTTGTGGTTGTGCTTGGTCCTTCGGGCTCAGGCAAGTCCACTATGCTCCGTTGTATTAATCTGCTGGAGACCCCGTCTGCAGGTCATATTCTTATTGAAGATCAAGAGATTACGGGTACCAATGAAGCTGAGGTTAACGCCCTTCGCAGAGATGTAGGAATGGTTTTTCAGCAGTTCAATCTGTTTGGTCATTTAACTGTTAAAGAAAACGTAATGATTGGTCAAATTAAGGTTCTAGGAAAGTCAAAAGAAGAGGCGGAAGCCGAGGCGTTAAAGCAACTTGAGGCTGTTGGTCTTGCTGATAGGGCAGACTTTAAGCCTGGCGCTCTTTCCGGAGGACAGCAGCAGCGTGTAGCAATTGCTCGCGCCGTGGCTATGCATCCAAATGTACTTCTTTTTGACGAGCCTACTTCTGCGCTTGACCCTGAGCTTGTCCGTGGTGTTTTGGACGTTATGCGTGATCTGGCAAAGAATTCTGGTATGACCATGATTGTGGTAACGCACGAGATGGGCTTTGCAAAAGACGTGGCAGATCGCATAGTTTTTATGGAAGGAGGAGTTGTAGTTGAGCAGGGCACTCCCGATGCCATCTTCAACAATCCGCAGAGTTCTCGAACGGCTGAGTTCATTGGCGCTATTGTTTAAAACATATACTTTTTACAATTAATATGCATATTTTAAAAAATAAAATTAGGGCGAAAAATTCTTCTCGTCCTAATTGCAGATAATGAGGTATATCTGCTCTTTATCCGCAGCATGTGGTATGCTTGTTAAGATTAAGCTTATCCTAGGGGGAATCGATGCATCACAAGAATATTCTTCTTGTATCTGCAACGACACGCTTACATGAACGTATGCGTGAACTTTCGCATGTCATTGATGTTTCTATTGCTCTTGCAAATGTAGCTTCATTTGCGCAGGCTACAGTTTCTGGTCATACTTTTGATTTGATTATTCTTGATCAAAAAGATCTTTCTCAAGATGTTGTTAGTACCGTTGAGAATTATTCCGCGCAAAATGGTGGAATTGCTCGATTATTTGTTGCTGACCTTGATAATCTTTCTAAATTTGTTCTACCTGTTCAAGGTAAGAGTGATTTTATTTTGTCTACTGCAACTATCCAGGAGTTTAGTCTAAGGTGTTCGCTGCTTTTGTGGCCAGGTACTGAGAGTACTTCTAGAGATTTGGTTATTGTAGACAATATAAAGATTAATTTGGCAACGTATCAAGTTTACATTGATGAATCTCCAGTTGATCTTACTTATATGGAGTATCTGCTACTGTCATTTTTGGCAACTCATCCATCTCGTGCGTACTCGCGTGAGGCACTTTTACAGCGCGTTTGGGGCTTTGAGTATTGCGGTGGTACCAGAACGGTTGACGTTCACGTGAGACGCGTTCGCTCAAAGATTGGTCCTCAGGCAGCCGCTCATTTGGAGACAGTGCGAGGCGTGGGTTATCTTTTCAGAGCATAATCACAGCTATAGAAGGTTTTATTGCAATTTGCATACGCTGAACTTGTCAGTGCAATGTCTGAGCATGTTCTCAACAATGAGAGACGAATTTTTGTCCGGCGTAACGTGTAGAATACACATATTAAAAAATAATGCTAAGCGTGGAGTTTTTTACGTTAGCAGTTTTCATCAAAGTGATGTTAAGGAGGATGTCTATGGAGAATCAAACATATAGTTTAACCACAGATTCCGTTGTTTATAAGCGTTTCTCGCCAGTTAAGCGTGATGGGTTTATGTCTAAGCTTTGTAGCTCAAGCGTAAAAAGAACAGCTTGTGCAATTGCCTTTGCTGTTGCATGCGTCCCTACAATTGCTTTGGGAGAGGAAGTTGCTAAACTCCCTGCAGTGTCTGGTCAGGCAACTATTTCTCAAGCAGCAGCTCGTCCTGCTGCAGAACCAACTGACACCAAGACGGCAGAAACGGTAGCTTCTAAGGTTTTGCCTTCGGTCGTTTCTGTTAAAGCTACTAGTGATTCATCTGGTTCAACCGGTTCTGGAGTTGTGCTGAATACAAATGGAGATATTCTTACCAATTACCATGTTATTGAGGGTATGGATACCTTCTCTATTTCAATTAATGATAAAGAATATGACTGCACCGTTGTAGGTACAGATCCTACCTCTGACCTTGCTGTCCTTCATGCTGATCTCAAGGGAGATAGTGTAACCCCAATTGAGATTGGCAATTCCGATAACCTGGCCCCTGGTAGCTGGGTTATGAGTGTTGGTAGTCCGTTTGGCCTTGATCATTCTGTTTCTGCAGGCATTGTATCTGCGCTTTCTCGTGGCGATATGCTTGAAACAGAAGGTGGAGAAACCACTATTTATGCCAATCTCATCCAGGTTGATGCTGCTATTAACCCAGGTAATTCTGGCGGTGCTTTAGTTGACTCTAATGGTCAGCTTGTAGGCATTTGTACACTGTATTCGTCTGACACCAAGTCGTTTGCTGGTATTGGCTTTGCAATTCCTATTAACTATGCCATTGATATTGCAAATCAGATTCTTTCTGGTCAGCAGGTAAAGCATGCTTATATTGGTCTCTCTATGCAGACTGTTACTCCACGGGCTGCAAAGCGCAATAATCTCTCAGTAGATTATGGTGCCTATGTAGCAGGTCTTCTCGATGATAGTCCTGCAGGGAACGCTGGTATTAAAAAGGGAGATGTCATTATCTCTATAGGTGGAGAGCGCGTAATTTCTGCTGATGCGGCCATCATTGCCGTTCGCTCTCACAAGGTTGGAGAGACAGTTCCTGTAGAAATCATGCGTGGAGAAGATCGTCTTACCGTCAATGTCACTCTTGGTTCTGATGAGACGCTTTCTTCTATGAAAGATAAAGAAAAGAATAACAAGAACAATACAAACGACACCGATGATAAACAGGATCGTACTGAGGATGATGATAATTCCTATAGATATTATCGTCAGCAAAATTGGTGGCAGGAATTCTGGGATTACTTCACTAATCCTTATGGAGATAGCGATACTGATTCTTCTAATCCATTTGAGAATTTTGTAGAGAGCATTACTAATAGCATTGCAGAAGCAATCTACGGTATTTTTGGTTAATTTACAGTTTGTATTTGTTTTAAATGGTACGTTTATTTTTGCGCTGTGAGTTAGGGGAGTCTTGTGGATTTACTCGTGCTATTAGTTTTGACCGTAGTTACTATTGTACTTGTTGTGGGTCTTGTTACACTTTCCTCTAAGCTCTCGCAAGTAAAGACACTGCAAGAGCAAAATCAAACATCATCTGCAGAGCTTTTAAGAAACTCTCAAGATTTGGATCATCGCATTTCAGACAATATGACTGCTATGCATCAACTTATAGACACAAAACTTGAGCAGGTAAGAGAGGTAGTTGATCAGAAACTCACCACAACACTGCAAGCTCAGACAAAGCAGACTGATGAGCGTATTGCTCAGCTTGATGCTCGCTTTGATGCTTTTCAGCGTCGTGTTGACGAGAACATGAAGACAACCTCTCAGACCTCAACTGAGCAGCTTGGTAAGGTTAGAGAGACTGTTGATAAACAGCTTAGTGATATGCGCAAAGAGAATGAAGCAAAACTTGAGCTGATGCGCCAGACCGTTGACGAGAAACTTCAGAAGACACTTGATGAACGTATGACCCAATCATTCCAGCGTGTGTCCACGCAACTTGAGCAAGTTCATCAAGGCTTAGGAGAAATGCGTGGCCTTGCAGAGGGTGTTGGAGACTTAAAGAAAGTTCTCTCTGGCGTTAAGACTCGTGGAATTGTCGGAGAAATTCAGCTTGGAGCAATCCTTAGAGATATTCTTTCTCCTGAGCAGTATGAAGAGAATGTTGCTACTGTTTCTGGCTCTTCTGAGCGCGTTGAGTTTGCTGTTAAGTTGCCTGGAGAGTCAGGGGAGGCCGTTTGGCTTCCTATTGATTCTAAGTTTCCTGGTGATACCTATGAGCACTTAGTAGATGCAATCAATACCGGGAATGAAGAGGCTATTATTGCTGCTAAAAAGAGTTTGGAAGCTCGCATTAAGGCAGAAGCAAAAGATATTTCAACAAAGTATATTGCTCCACCAGAGACAACTAACTTTGCTATTTTGTTCCTTCCTTTTGAGGGGCTTTATGCAGAAGTAGTAAGTCAAGTAGGCCTGCTTGAGCAGCTGCAGAGAGAATATCGTGTTAATGTGTGTGGACCTTCTACTATGGCTGCGCTTCTTAATAGTCTTCAAATGGGATTTCAGTCCGTTGCTATTCAAAAGCATGCAGACGAGATTCAAAAGGTTCTTTCTGCTGTTAAGACAGAGTTTGAGACGTATCAAGCCCAGCTTGAGAAGGCACAGAAACAGATTAGAACCGCAGAAACTACCATCGATAAGATTCTTACTACTAGAACAAAGGCAATGAATCGTAAGCTCAGAGGTGTTACTGCATTAGAAAGCCTGGAAGACGCGCAGAGTACTCTTGGTCTTGTTGGGGGAACTGTTGAAGATCAAGAGGATGATGAGTAACGCGTAGTCATCTTTGTGTTTTTGCAAACTCTTTAAACAAGTAGTTAATTAACAGCGGCTTTGGTCGCTGTTTTTTATTGAATATAAATACCATATGGGGGTATACTACTTTAAGAAAATAATACCCCCTAAGGGTATGTAAAGGAGAAGAGATGGCTCAGAAAGACGGTCAATTACAGAAGGTACGCTGTCATTGTGGCCATAAGGCAACTCCTCGCTCAAGTGAACTTAAGCGTGGACTTTCTCGCCGTATTAACCGTGCAATCGGACAGCTTAACGGCATTAAAACAATGATTAACGAGGATCGTTATTGTGGTGATGTTCTTATTCAGCTTGCAGCAGTTGAGTCTGCGGTTAAGGCCATCTCAAGAGAAGTAATGCAGGATCACCTTGAGTCTTGCGTAGTTGATCGTATCCAGTCGGGCGACACAGAAGTTATTGATGAGGTTATGGACCTCTTTAAGCGTTTTATGTAAGGCGGCGTTATGGATCAGAAAGTTTTTGATGTACAAGGAATGACGTGTGCAAGCTGTTCTGCGCACGTAGAGAAGGCAGCTAACTCTGTTTCTGGTGTTTCTGAAGCTCGCGTTAATCTGCTTAAGAACTCGATGGAAGTTGATTACGACGGTAACCCAGATACCCTTAAGCAGATTTCTGACGCAATAAGTAAAGCAGGCTATGAGGCAACGCCTCGTAGTGACAAAAAAGATTCTGCTGCAGCTACTAAGGCAGATGCTACCGATGCTTCAGAAAAGGCAGTAAAGCAAAAAAGGGTTGAGCTCATTTTCTCAATGGTCTTTGCAATTCCACTGTTCTATCTTGCCATGGGTGAGATGATGGGAGCACCTGTTCCACCTGCTGTTTCTGGTATGAATGGCATGATGAACTTGGCCCTTACTGAGCTTTTGCTCTGCATTCCTATTCTGTTTATTTGTCGTCACTATTTTATTGGTGGATTCCGTTCGCTGTTGCATGGCGCTCCTAATATGGACTCACTTATTGCGCTGGGCTCAGCGGCGTCGTTTGCTTACAGCGTTGTCAGCCTGTATCAGATGGCAAACGCTTTTGTTGCAGGAGACGTGACTGCAGCTCATCATGCAATGCACGGTATGTACTTTGAGTCCGCTGGTTTGATTCTTGCCCTGATTACTCTGGGCAAGTTCTTTGAGGCTCGCGCAAAAGGTCACACTACTGGTGCAATTAATGCGCTTATGAATCTTGCTCCAAAGACGGCTATTCTTGTCAAAGACGGTGTTGAACAGGAAGTTCCTGCAGAGACAGTTGTGGTGGGAGATATGCTTGTTGTAAGGGCGGGACAGTCAATTCCTGTTGATGGCCAAGTCATTGAGGGAGAAGGATCTGTCGATGAGTCCGCTATTACCGGAGAGCCAGTTCCTGTAAGTAAGATTGTTGGTGACTCCGTGACAGGCGCTACGGTGTCCACCGGCGGTTGGTTTAAGATGCGTGCCACTGCTGTTGGTGATGATACAACGCTTGCGGGTATTATTCGCTTGGTTGACGAGGCAACAAGTTCCAAAGCACCTATCGAGCGTCTTGCTGACAGCATCGCCGGAGTCTTTGTCCCTGTTGTCATTGGAATTGCACTGGTAACGTTTGTGGCATGGTTTGGCTTTGTGGCACCGGGTGACTTTGCAGTTGCCCTGTCGCACGCCGTTTCTGTTTTGGTTATCTCTTGCCCTTGCGCACTTGGCCTTGCAACTCCTACCGCTATTATGGTGGGCACTGGTCTGGGGGCTTCAAATGGCATTTTAGTGAAGTCTGCTGAGGCACTTGAGGGAGCGGTTCGAGCAACCGTGGTTGTTCTTGATAAGACAGGAACGCTTACTGAGGGCAAGCCAAGTGTAACTGACGTACTTTGTGCAGGCAGCGTTTCTAAGGATCAGCTGCTTGAATATGCATACGCGCTTGAGCAAAAGAGCGAGCACCCACTTGCACAGGCAATTGTTACGTATGCTCAAGAGAAGCTTGGGGAGTCTGCAGTTAACACGCTTGATGTTCAAGAGTTTGCACAGGTTGCTGGCGGTGGCCTCACGGCAAAAGTTGGCGAGAAACACCTTGTAGCAGGTAACGCTCGCCTTATGGAGCAGGAGGGCATCAGCACACAAGAGCTGACTTCCCAAGCTCAGCAGCTGGCTGAGCAGGCAAAGACACCACTGTACTTTGCACTTGAGGGCAAACTTCTTGGCGTCATTGCTGTGGCCGATAAGGTAAAGCAGACAAGTGCGTCTACCATTGATCGTCTTCGCGCTATGGGCGTCAAGTCCGTTATGCTTACTGGTGATCAGGCAGCAACAGCAAACGTCATTGGTAAAGAACTTGGCGTTGACCAGGTCATCTCGGACGTTTTGCCAAGCCAAAAAGAGTCTTACATTAGGCAATTCCAGGATGCTGGAGAAAATGTTGTCATGGTTGGTGACGGTATCAACGATGCTCCAGCACTTGCACGAGCAAACGTGGGAATTGCAATTGGTGCAGGTACCGATGTTGCTATTGAGTCCGCTGACATTGTCTTGATGAAGTCTGATCCAGCCGATGTTGCCACCTCAATTGAGCTTTCTCGTGCCACAATGACCAACATTAAAGAGAATTTGTTCTGGGCATTGTTCTATAACACCATCTGTATCCCCGTTGCTATGGGTCTGTTGTATCCATTTGGTATTTCGCTGAACCCTATGATTGGTGCAGCTGCTATGGGCTTCTCGTCAGTCTTTGTTGTATGCAATGCACTGCGTCTGCGTACCTGGAAGCCAAAGAACGCCAGCTCAGTAACTCGTCAAGAAGCTCATGACACAAAACCAGTCATCGACGTTCAATCTAAGTCCACAAACGACGCATCCGCGTCACAGAAGGAGGAATCTTATATGGAGAAGAAACTAAACGTAGAGGGTATGTCTTGCCAGCACTGTGTTGCACACGTCACCCAGGCCCTTGAGGCTGTTGAGGGCGTCTCTAAGGCAACTGTTTCACTTGACGAGAAGAGCGCAGTAGTTGAGCTGTCTTCTGATGTTTCTGATAGCGCATTGGTTGACGCTGTTGTTCAGGCAGGATACGAGGCTACTATCGCCTAAGGTAGGCAAGTAGACGGTCTTTCTCGCCAGAATTACTAAATACCGCACGTGCAGCATTTTCAGCCAGCTCGCGTGCGGTATTTTTGTCTAGACCACAGTACTGCTGCAAAAGCTCAAATTCGTGCGAGAGGGTAGTGTTGGAAGCGGTCATGTTGTCAGTGTTGATGGTGACCGTCAGACCAGCATCAAGCAGCTGTTCAAGAGGGAAGCGCTCTATTGACTCAAAGATGCGTGTCTGAAGGTTGCTGGTAGGACAAATCTCAAGTGTAACGTTTGCAGCTTTGAGGTCCTGGATAACGCTCACGTCTTCCAAGGAACGTACGCCGTGCCCAATGCGTTGTGCGCCAAGGCGAAGTGCGGCCTTGATGCTCTCTGGACCAGCGGCTTCTCCTGCGTGAATAGTAAAAGGAACATCTTTTCTTTGCGCTTCAGCAAAAAGTGACGAGAAATTCTCTGTGGCAAAGAGTGCTTCTGCTCCCGCTAAGTCTGCCGCAACAACACCCTTTCCAAGGTATGCTACAGCCAAATCGATTGATTGTTCATTTTTACGTTTAAGCTCTTCACCTGTGCCACGCATGGCGCAAAGGATGTACGCCGTGTGAAGCTCTGACTGTGGATTCTCTGCAAAGAAATCCGCTCTACCAGCAAGGGCAGCCTCAAGGATTTCTTGCTGAGAAAGACCTTCCGCCGTAAGGCTTCCTGGTGCAAAGCGGGGTTCTGCATAGAGAATACCCTCTGCATCAAGTTGCTTATGAAATGCCTTTGCAACAGCACGTATGCCTTGCTCTGACTGCATGAGCTTTAAGGGCAACTCAAACGTTGCAAGATATTGGTTAAGATCCTGACAATGAGCGGGGACTTGCATCTTTTCTTGGAGTTCATCCAAAGAGAAATTAAGTCCCGCTTCTGCTGCAAGTTGGGCTGCGGCAGGAAGGGGGATTGATCCATCAAGATGGACATGCAAATCGATAAGAGCACAGGAGCTCATGGCGCCTCCTACAAGAAACGTATTCTATGGCGCAAAGAGCGCAAATTAGATAGCTACATCATACGGTAGGGAAGTGGCATTTTCCAAATTGTTTGCAAGTTTTTCAAACTGGTATCCATTAACATGTTCAAGCAAACTTACCTCATTAGGCAAAATGTCATAGTGAATTTGTGAACAAATAGCACAAGCAATAGATCCAATAGTGTCAGTGTCTCCACCCATTTCCGCAGCTATTCTCGCTGCTCTTGAGACTTTGCCTTTAGAAAGCTTTACTACCGCAAGAACTGCAGGTATGGTCTCTATTGTTTCGTAGCCACAGCCACAATAGTCGTAGATATCTCTTGATGCTGCTAGAGGAGCTTCAAGGTTTTTGGCACCCTCGCAAAACTCCAATGCTATGATGCACTTTTGGTACATGCTTGGCATAGGCATTTGTGTGCCAATTTTTGTGTAGAGAGCTCGGTGTCCGTAGCTTAAAGCGGTTTCAAGAGCATCCTCTACCGTAAAAGAGTTTTCACTAAGTCCTCTGTTTATAGCGGCAACAATCATTGCTGCACCCATAATGGCCACATTGGTTCCGTGAGTGGGAAGCGCAAGCTCAGTGACACTGTCGATAAGTGCATGCTTGTCTTTCCAGTTAACAATCGAAGCCAATGGAGCACACTTCATTGCGCATCCATTAGTGGTACCAAGACGTCCGCATGTTTTGAGCGAGTGGCCAGAAAGTCGATTAGCTAGTGCAGCTCTTGTGGAAGGACCAACTACTTGAGCGGCATTTGGTTCAGTAGCCACATAGTTTTCAAGTGCGTCAAAGTAACGTGATTGGTTAAAAATACCCTGATTATCAATGATGTTTTTAGTCAAAATGATTGCGTTTGCAGTGTCATCTGTGGTTTGACCTGCAGTAAAAGGTCTTCCAAAAAAGTCATTTTTGGGTGGACTTGAAAGGCTTTGAATTCCATCAGGAAACGCAAAATCAATTTGACGCGGTGACATCATCTCTGTTGGCATACCATAGGCATCGCCATAAGCAAGGGCCGTAAGCATCCTATAGAGTTTGATTTTTCTTGCAGTATTCATGTTACTCACGCTTCTTCATGGTAGAAGAACGTGACGTTTTGGCTCTGCAGACAGTATTGTTACCTACAGAAATAAGCTTCTCATAGCAGTGTGCCATGATTGCTCCCCTCAATTAGATATTCTCTGTCTTTACAGATGTTTTTTCTGTGCCGTAAGGAATATCTCACTCCCTAAATCCTTACTTGTTAGCTTGTAGTCGCAATACAAGCTAGATGGCTCAGACAGAAAATATCTCCCCCAAGTATGTTTAAAGATATCAAATATTTAAGTATTACTACAGAGGTAAGTTTTATTTTTCGGCAGACGGTAGGCAGCGCGTGCCCAGAGGTACCTTGCTCACAATAGTGACCACATGTCATTTTATATTTCTTTCTGACTTCATACGCTATTGCTGGGTAAAATGGACTGTAGCAATCTGAAAGGAATGGACATGCCCGCAATTTTGACTCATGACTTCTTTGGCAAGGATGCCTTTGATATAGCTGCAGGCAAACTTGGTTTTTCCACGATGGAGGAGCGAGAAGCTTTTCTGTTGGGAAATCAAGGTCCAGATCCGTTGTTTTATTTGGCGGCAGACCCACTGCTACATCGCTATGTCAAATATGCGTCAATTATGCATAAAGAAAAAACGCCTGAACTCCTTCTTTCTATGCGAGACGCAATTGCACCTCTGCCGCTCAAAGATGTTGCGGTTGCCCGCGCCTATATTGCAGGATTCCTCTGTCACTATATGCTTGATTCAACCGCTCACCCCTTTATTTATTACTGGCAAAACATGCTTACCTCTCAAGGTGTAGAAGGTTTGGATGAATCTGCTAAAAAACAAGTTCATGCGGAAATCGAGAAGGACCTTGATGAGGCAATTCTTTACGCTCATCTTGGTAAAACAGTAGCAACGTATAGACCCTATAGTGAGGTTTTGAGGGCATCGCTGCATACGCTCTATGTTTTGGACAGGGTGTTTTTCTTTGCACTGCTATGGACATACGAAAAACCTACCGATACCAGGATTTTCTCGTCAGCAGCTGTTGATTTTAGGATTATCCAGCATCTTGCGTATTCGCCAACAGGTAAGAAAAGAAAGCTGCTTGGTCATCTTGAGCGCACGTTTGGTACAAATAGGTTCTCTTTGATTGAGGCACTTTCTCACGGGGCAAGGGAATCTTCTGATTCTGATTTTGATAATAGAGCAGGAAATGAATGGATTGATCCTTTTACAGGAGAAGTACGCAAGGAGAGCTTCTGGGATTTGTACGACCATGCACTTGCCAATGTGCCGTATGCACTTGACGTTTTCTTCTCGCCAGATTTTAATCTTGATACTGCAAAAGAGCTTACGCAAAATCTGAACTTTGATGGTCAGACGCTTGCAGGTGAAGGTTCGACAGAATAGGTTTTTGTGGCAACGTACGTTTTTTCTGATATTCACGGCCATGTGGAGCCGCTTAGGCGTGCTCTAGAGCGTATTAATCCAACCGAGTCAGACGTGTTCTATTGTCTTGGCGACATGATTGACCGTGGTCCCAGTTCTCTTGATACCATTAAGGTAATTCGTGCACTTCCAAATTGCACCGTTTTAATGGGAAATCATGAGCAGCTTGCGCTGCAAGCATTGGCTCCAGAAGCTAACATTGAAGCTCAGTTTATGTGGCAGATTAATGGGGGAGACGCAACGCTTGCTGAGCTCAAGACACTTTCTGAAGAAGAGTATTGTGAGCTTATTGCTTGGTTGCAGGCACTGCCTCTGTATGCCATAGTTGAGGTTCAGGGCAATGATTTTGTTCTGGTACATGCGGGCGTAAAGTCCAATGACGTTCCTGTGCCAACCTCTTGGGATAAGGCTTCTCTGGAACAATATTTGAGCAATCAGTCAGAAAATGATTTGTTGTGGATTCGTGAAGATTTCTGGCAGAATCCTACGGATTTCCGCACGTCAGATGCATCGTATCCCATTGTTATTTGCGGCCATACGCCAACACCTTTGCTAGAGAGCTTTGGTGCAAAAAACTTGAATCGCAGCGCTACTACTTCTGATGGTCTTGCGCAATGGGTTCAGTCAGATGGCGACAAGTGGGGAATTGATACAGGCACTACGGGCGGAGCTGGCTACGGTCAGGTAACCATATTGCGTCTTGATGATCTGCAGGAGTTTGTTGAGCCACTGCAAGAAGGCGAGTAGTCGTGGCTGCAAAGAAGCCTCAGCCTGCCGCCGATACTGCAAAAACTACACTTACGCATGTAGAAAACACGCTTGACCCCATTATTTTTCCCGACTCTCGCGTATTGCTTTTGGGATCCATGCCTAGTCCCAAGTCCCGAGAAATTGGTTTTTACTTTGGCAACCCTCAGAATAGATTCTGGCGCGTAATTGCCGCGCTATATGGTGAGAAACCCTTGCAGTCCATACCTGAAAAGATTGACTTCTGTAAAAGACATCATCTTGCTCTTTGTGATGTGCTTAAGGCTTGTGACATTAAGGGTGCAAGTGACGCCTCTATTGCAAATCCAGTTCCGCACAATATTGGCGCTCTTATTCAAGATTCATCAATCTGTGCTATTTTTACGCTTGGTGGAACGGCAACAAAACTTTATAAGCGCTACACCGAGCAACAAACCGGTATTCCTGCACGTCAACTGCCTTCCACGAGTCCTGCTAATGCACGTATGTCAGTTGATGATTTAGTGGAAGAATTTTCCATTATCAAAAAATTTACCAATTGTGAGTTGACAATATCCTAGTTGCGACTAGGATTATACGCATGCGAATTATGGCTACGACATACACTGCACTTTGTGCATGCATCGCGATGTGTCTGGTGCCCGGGTCACATACGACCAGGGTGTAATTGTCGCTGAGTAAAATTTTCCTGGTACAGACTCGGGCGTAAAGCTATTTTGTAACTCTTGTGTGAGCATTCGCACATCCCGAGAGGATTTATTCGCATGGACTGGAGCTTCATAGGGGAACATCTCCCACTGTATGCAGAAGCTGCAAAAATAACACTAACCATCTCTTTCTTTGGAGTTATCTTCTCGCTTATCGTTGGTTTGATAAGTACTCAGATTTCGCTGTCAAAAATTCCTGTTTTGAGTCAGCTTAATGCTGTTTACGTTGAGCTCTCCAGAGGAACACCCCTGCTTATTCAGCTGTTTCTTATCTACTTTGGTCTGACTAAAGTTGGTCTCAAAATGAATGCAGAAGTGGCTGCTGTTGTGGGTCTAACGTTTCTTGGCGGTTCCTATATGGCAGAGGTATTTCGTGCAGGTTTTGAATCAGTTGCAGCTATTCAGTTTGAATCTGCACAGGTTTTGGGTCTCTCAAAGATTCAAACTCTTCAGCACGTTATTCTTCCACAGGCGCTTTCTGTAGCAGTTCCTGGCCTCGTTGCTAACGTTATTTTCTTGATCAAGGAATCTTCCGTTGTCTCCGGTATTGCCCTTGCAGATTTGATGTACGTAACCAAGGACATTATTGGCATGCAGTACGACACTACAGAAGCTCTTTTTATGCTGGTTATTGCCTATGTGATTATCCTTGTTCCCATTTCTTTAATTGGAAGCTGGCTGGAGAGGAGGCTTGACTATGCCCGTCGATAACATTTTGCTCCAAGAAGGAGTGTTAGCACGCCTTCTTGGAGGCCTTGCAACAACGGTGCACATTGGCCTTATCTCAGTGGCGCTCTCTATTCCTCTTGGTATTCTCGTTGGACTTTTTATGACATCCAACAACAAGATTGTTCGCGCACTTCTTCGCGTTTACCTTGAGATTGTTCGTGTTATGCCTCAGCTGGTGCTGCTTTTTGTGGTGTTCTTTGGTACTTCTGAATGGTTTGATGTCAATTTTGATGGTATTGAGGCATCAATTGTGGTCTTTACGTTCTGGGGAGCTGCCGAGCTTGGAGACCTGGTAAGAGGAGCATTGGAGTCAATTCCAGCATCTCAGTATGACGGCGCGTTTGTGCTTGGTCTTTCTCGCCAGCAGACGTTCTTTAAGGTCATTTTGCCCCAGGCATTTAGGCGCCTTTTACCGCCAGCCATCAATTTGATTACTCGCATGATTAAGACGACGTCGCTTTGTAATTTGATTGGCGTGGTTGAGCTGCTCAGAGTTGGTAGTCAGATCACTGATTTTTATCGCTTTAAGTTCCCAACCGACGGAGCACTTTGGATCTATGGAGCTATTTTCTTCCTGTATTTTGCCGCCTGCTTCCCACTTTCGTATCTTTCACGCAGGCTTGAGAGGAGTGCCTCACATGAGTAACACCGTTTTAGCAGTTAAGGACCTCACTAAGGTATATCCCTCAAGCGAGAAACCCGTGCTTGATAAGATCTCGATCTCCATCAATAAAGGCGAGGTAGTTGTAGTGTTAGGGCCTTCCGGCTGTGGTAAGTCTACGCTGCTTCGTGCCATTGTTGGTTTGGAAGATATCCAAGGGGGAGAGGTACTTCTTCACGATCAGGTAATTTCTGGTCAGAAGAGGGAAAGCGCTGCAATAGGTATTGGTATGGTTTTTCAGAGCTATGATTTATTCCCTAACATGACGGTTTTGAAAAACGTAACTCTGGCTCCTCTGGTAGTACAGAAGCGCTCAGAGGATGAGGTTTTGGCACAAGCAGAAGAGTTGTTACGTCGAGTAGGGCTGTGGGAGAAGAAGGATGCCTATCCATCAGCTCTTTCTGGCGGTCAAAAGCAGCGCGTGGCCATTGTTCGTGCTTTGATGACTAATCCTGAAGTACTTTTGCTGGACGAGATTACCGCAGCTCTTGACCCCGAGATGGTCCACGAGGTTTTGCAGGTAGTTATGGAGCTAGCAGAGCAGGGGATGACCATGCTGGTGGTAACTCATGAGATGCGTTTTGCTCAAGCAGTTGCTGATCGTGTCATCTTGATTGATCAGGGACACATCGTAGAAGAGTCGTCCAATGCACAAGAGTTTTTCTCGGCACCTAAAACAGAAAGGGCACAAGAGTTTTTGCGCACCTTTGAATTTGAACGTGTACATAAGTAAACAGCGTGTTTTTGCACGTAGATAACGTAGTAATTGATTCAACTTGTGAGGATTTAAAATGAACTTCTTTGAAAATACTTCCGCTTCTCTTTCTCGTCGTGCTTTCCTTGGTGCAAGCGCGCTTTCTACTGCAGCTTTTCTGGCTGCCTGCAAGAAAAAGGATTCCGACGGAGCTCAGGGCGGATCTTCTGATACAGACTCAAAGTTTAGAACTCTTGATGACATCAAGAAGGCAGGCACAGTAAATATCGGCGTCTTCAGCGACAAGGCTCCTTTTGGTTATGTTGATGCAAACGGCAATTACGCTGGCTACGACATTGTTTTTGCTGAGCGCCTTGCAAAGGATATGGGCGTTAAGATTAACTACATTGCCACTGACGGACAAAATCGCGTACCTTTTTTGCAGTCCAATAAGGCAGATATCATGCTGGCAAACTTTACGGTAACCGACGACCGTAAAGAGAAGGTCGATTTCTCTCTGCCATACATGAAGATTAAGCTGGGCGTTGTTTCTCCATCCTCTGCACCAATTACAGATGTTTCCCAGCTTGACGGCAAGAAGCTCATTGTTTCCAAGGGAACTACAGCCGAGGTCTGGTTTACCAAGAATGCACCTAAAGTTGAACTGGTTAAATTTGATAGCTACGCTGATGCGTATAACGCGCTGCTCGATGGCCGCGGCGATGCTTTCTCAACCGATAACACCGAGGTACTTGCATGGATCAAGTCTAACCCTGGCTTTGTTGTTGGCATTGATGATCTGGGCGACTCCGATACTATTGCCGCTGCAGTTCACAAGGGCAATTCTTCGCTGTTGGAGTTTATTAACAACGAGATCACTGGCCCTCTTGCAGAGGAGAACTTCTTCCACAAGGCCTATGAAGAGACGCTTGCTCCAATCTACGGTGACGAGGTAGATCCAAATACCATGGTCGTCGAGGGCGGCAAGCTCTAAGTTTTAGCTCTCAGTTTTACGCGCCGCGTCGTCCTCAACACTCAAATACGCCCATTTCGCGAGAAGACATTGCAGCTTGTAAGGTCTTCTCGCATTTGTAGCTAAATTGTTAATTAGTACAGTACTTTTTTAAAAATGTTTCTTTGTGCTGATAAAGTAGGTCAAATATTTTTTAAACAATTAGGGCAAAGGAGCTGATAATGGCAGCTGAACAGCAAAAAGCAACTCGTAAAATTGGTGTCCCCAGGTTCCCTGGCGATATTATGCTTTACCCGCTTTCTGTGGGCTTACTGCTTCACTCTTTTTTCCCTCAGGTTCTAGAAATTGGTAGCTTCACCACAGCTGTTGCTAAGGGTGCCCCTGCGATTGTTGGTATTGTTTTGCTGTTTGTTGGTGCCTCTATTGACCTTAAGACGGTTCCAAAGGTTTTGAAGACTGGCCTGACCATTCTTATTCCTAAGCTTGCTATTGCTATTGCCTTTGGTCTCTTTGTTGCTAAGTTCATGGACGACAATTTCTTTGGCCTTAATGCACTTTCTATCATTGGTGGCATTACCTTCTGTAATGTTGCCTTGTACATTGGCATTACAGCTGAGTATGGAACTCCTGATGAGCAGGGTGCCGCTGCTGTTCTGTCTCTTGTTGCCGGTCCTGCAGTTACCATGATTGCTCTAGGTGCAGCAGGCGTTGCAGCAATTTCTCCTACCGCACTTATCGGCACACTGCTTCCTCTTGTTCTTGGTGTTGTCCTTGGCAACCTTAGCCCATTTATCAGGGGACTTTTGGTTCCTGGCATTAACCCTTGTATTGCTGTTGTTGGTTTTGCGCTTGGCTGCGGCATGAGTGTTGAGAATCTTATTATTGGTGGTCCATCAGGCATTCTTTTGGCAGTACTCTGTATTATTACCGGTATTCTTACCATGCTTGTTGAGCGTCTTCTTGGTGGCTCTGGTAAGGCAAGCCTTGCAAGTGCAACTATTGCAGGTACCGCAACAACCACACCTGCTGCAGTTGCTGCTGTTGATCCAACCTATACAGCTCAGGTTGTTGCAAATGCAAATGCTCAGCTTGCGGCGGCAGTAGTTATTACTGCACTTGTAGCTCCAGCATTTACCGGTTGGCTTGATAAGAAGTTGGCAAAGAAAAATGATGACGCCGAGATGCAGACTTCAGAAGAAGTACCTGCTACTGAGTAATTAAGTGAGAATCAAATAATCAGCATGAAAAACCCTCTTCTGCACAGGTAGAAGAGGGTCTTGCTATTTAGTTAAGGATTGCAATACTGCCTATTAACCTCGTAGTATATAACTATAGTAATTTAACTTGTGATTGGAGGTGCGTATGGAAGTGGGAGAGTGGAGCATCAGTTCTCCAGCATCTAGGTTTTTACTTGGTGCGCCATGGTCAGAAAAAATTGCTCACGGATGGGTTCATCCGCTGCGTATTTCTCCCAATCAGCTTAGAGTTATTGGCTCTTGTTCTTCCTGGCGCCCCGGTCTTTTTAAACAGATGTCTGCGTGCACTTCAGATATTCAAGTTATCTTTACCACGGACAGCTCAGAAGTGGTACTTGATCTAAAAATTGATGAACTTCCTAAAGGCTCCTCTTCTGTTTTACAGTTACTTAAAGCCACGTATCTTAAAAAGCTCAGCTCTGTATTTGTGACGGTTGATGGTAAACCTTACAAGAGCTTTTCACTGGACGATGCTGGTGAACATACACTTTCTATTCATCTAGAAACAGAAACCTCTGAAGATGGCCTTGCTAGACTTCCAGGTTTTAATGACACACATCACGTGAGTGTTTATTTGCCCTGTTTGCAAAGCGCTTCCGTTAAAAATCTCCGTGGTAATGGCACGTTTTTCTCGCCCGATGAGCCTAAGAAAAAACTAGTGGTGTTTGGCGATTCCATTGCGCAGGGGTTTGTTGTGGAGCAGCCAGACAAAACTTGGCCGCACTGTCTTGCCAAGCGCATGAAGCTCGATGTGGTTAACCAGGGAATCGGTGGACAAGTTTATCAGCCTGGCTCGTATGCGTTCATTGAGGATGTTTCTTTAGTGGTTGTTGCTCTTGGAGCAAATTATCGATACGAGAAATGCTCAAAGTCACAGGTAACATACGATATTCAAAATTCACTCTGGCAGATTTCTCAGATGTATGCAGATACGCGCGTGGTTGTTTTGACGCCTACTCCTTATTTTGAGGATACGTATCCCACGCACCCTTATTCTTGTTATGCTGAGGCTCATCAAATAATTGGAGAAGTTGCTGGTAAGTTTGGTTTGCAGTGCATCTCTGGAGAAAAGCTGTTGCCTCAGGAGAAGAAATATTTTGCTGACGATGTGCATCCAAATTCAAAGGGAGCCGCACTGTTGGCAAAAAACCTGTTTGAGGTCTTAAAACAACCAGTTCAGGACAGTCTTTTTAAACGTTAGGCTTTCACAAAAGCTCTCTCAAAATTCAACACGAGTTTTTGTCCGGTGAAACTTCTACACTAGAGGTGAAAAAACATCTAGAGAGGATACACATGAATATTACTAATCCTTTTGCACCTCATTTGACCGGACAACTTTCAGAAGAAACTCAGGCCCTTGTGGCAGAGCAAATAGCTAAGGGAACCTTAAGCCCTTATGCGTGCAAAAATGAAGACATTATTCGCCGAGATACCACCCATGACCAAGCATCACTTTTGCGTCCGGCTTTCATGCGAGATGTCGAGAAGATCATGCATACTCCTGCATATAACAGGCTAAACGGCAAAACACAGGTCTTCTCGTTCCGTGCGCATGATGATATTACACGTCGTGGCCTTCATGAGCAGCTTGTTTGTAGAGTTGCTAAAGACATTGGACGTGCACTAGGCCTTAACCTTGATCTGATCGAGGCAATTGCTCTTGGTCATGACGTGGGTCATACTCCTTTTGGTCATGCAGGGGAGTATTTCCTCAATGATATTTATCACGAGCAAACGGGGCGTTGGTTTTTCCACAACGTACAGAGCGTGCGCGTCCTTGACGGCCTCTATGCAAGAAACCTTTCTCTACAGACGCTTGACGGAGTAATTTGCCACAACGGTGAGTTTGAACAGCAGATACTTCAAATGAGTAATCTTTCAACTTTTGATGAGTTTGACAAAGTGGTGGAAGATTGCTGGGAGAGAGGTCCTCAGGCTATTGCTCATCTGCGTCCTATGACGCTTGAAGGTTGCGTTATGCGCATCTCGGACATTATTGCGTATGTGGGAAAAGATAGACAGGATGCTCTTCGCGCAGGTGCTGCAACAGAAGAAACGTTTGACGATGGTCTTGGCGGTGCCTATAACGCATGGGCTACCTCTGCTTTTGTTGCAGATATTGTTCAGAACAGCTTTGGCAAGCCTCAGATTTCTCTTTCAGAAGAGGCATTTAAAGAGATGAAGCGAGCAAAGCGCGAGAATTACCAGAAGATTTATGGCGCATCAGAGGCCAATGGTGATTTCTCTGAAGACATTAAGTATCTGTTTGAGAAGTTGTACGAGTATGAGCTGTCTTCGCTTAAATCGGGCGATCAGAGCCTTGCAATCTTTAAGCATCATATTGAGCCCGTGAGTAGACATCTTTCTAGGTACGGTCATACGTATGACTGGAAGAGTGACCTACATCGTACTGTTGTTGATTTTATTTCTGCAATGACTGATGACTACTTTGTGGCTACCTGCGAAGCGCTCTTCCCGGAAGCTCAGGAGCTCTTTCCAAAGAGGAGCTACTTTGCAGAAGGAGTACGCGCGTAAGGTCAGGAAGTTGGTCAGGGCGTAACAGACAGGCTACTTAAAGAGCATTTATGTTAAGCGGGTTTCTCGCCAAGCTTTTATGTTTGAGACGGGGTAAAATAGCTGCATGGATACTTTATTTTCTGGCATAGAACGTGCCGCTAAAAAAGCTAATGCGCCACTTGCAGCTCGTATGCGTCCTACCACGCTTGACGGATACGTGGGTCAGGAAGATGCGGTTGGTCCAGGTTCGTGGCTGCGTAAAGCCATTGAACACGATACGCTTTCGTCCGTCTTACTGTACGGCCCAGCTGGTACCGGTAAGACCACCCTTGCGCGTATCATTGCTCATACAACGCACGCAGAATTTGTAGAAGTATCTGCAATTACGGGAACTGTTAAAGATCTTCGTAGAGAGATCGAGGCTGCAGAATCAAGGCTTTTAACAGCAGGTAGAAGAACTATTCTATTCATCGACGAGATTCATCGCTTTACACGCTCTCAGCAGGATGCCTTGCTTCACGCGGTAGAAGACAGAATTGTTGTTCTTATTGGCGCTACTACAGAAAACCCTTACTTTGAGGTTAACAGCGCTCTGATTTCTCGTTCTCGTGTAGTGGAGCTGCATGCATTGTCAGATAATGCCATTGATGAGCTCATTCAGCGAGCACTTGAGTCAGAAGATGGCCTAGCTGGCACATTTGTCCTAGAAGAAGATGCTCGCAAAGAGATTGTGACGCTTGCGGGCGGAGATGGCCGCGCAGCCTTAACTTCACTTGAGCTTGCTTCTCAGATGGTTGATGTTCCAGAATCAGCTGATGGCAAAGCGTCTGAGCCACTTGTTATCACCAAGCAGAACGTTCTTGAGGCAAATCCTCGCCGCGGACTTCCGTACGATAAAGCAGGGGATATGCACTATGACATTATCTCTGCGTTTATTAAGTCTATGCGAGGTTCAGATCCAGACGCAGCTCTGTATTGGCTTGCCCGTATGATTGATGCAGGTGAAGATCCAAAATTTATTGCGCGCCGCATTATGATTTTGGCTTCAGAAGATATTGGCAATGCTGACCCTCAAGCCCTGCTCATTGCGCATGCAGCATTCAGGTCAGCCGAGGTCATTGGATATCCGGAGTGCAGAATTAACCTTGCACAAGCAGTAATTTATATGGCGCTAGCTCCAAAATCGAATGCTGCGGAAGCAGGTATTGACGCTGCGCTTCATGAGGTTAGAACAGGTCCAAGGCGAGAAGTTCCAAGTTACTTAAGAGACCGTACGCGCCCTGGTTCTGAAGAGTACGGTAATTACCTCTATCCTCATAATTATCCTGGCGGATGGATTGAACAGCGCTATCTTCCAGAAGGACTTGAACGTGGAGCGTTCTTCTCGCCATCTCCTAGAGGGTGGGAAGCTTGGAGAATTGCAGTAACAGAGCGTGATCGTCACGAGGAAACTTAGGATTTTGAATTACTTAAGTGGGAGCATTAAGAAGTCGCTCCTCGGGTAAAATAGAAAGAACTGTAACCGTTAGCTTTGAGGGATGGCATTAATGAATTACCTACAAATTGCCCTTGTAGTTTTAGCCGTGGTTGGCGTTTGGGCCATTATCGAGGTTGCCCTGACATTAAGAACAACAAGAAAGTCGATTACTGAGATTACACTCTCGGCTAACAATACTATTGAACAGATTCAACCTGTTATTTCAAAGATTGATGGCATGGTTGATGAGTTAGATCCAACTATTAAGCAGCTGCCTGCACTTATGCAGAAAGTTGATGATGCCGCAGAGAATGCTAATACCTCTCTTGAGAGTCTTAACGTAGTTCTTGGTGATGTGGCTACCGTTTCTGGCGCTGCGTCTGCAGTAACTGCGACAGTAAGCAAAGCTGCAAGTGACGCTGTGACAGGCGTTGTTGAGTCAGTATCAAAGCTGGGGACTGGTTTGGGAGGATCTTTGAATCCTTCTAAGCTTGCTGAGGCAGCTCAGGCTCGTTTGAGCGGTGTAACTGCAACAGCACAGCAGGGCGCACAGAGAGCACAGGAGTACCTTGAGGAGCTTCCTTTGCTTTCTCAGGATAAGACAAAGCATTCCAAGCCAGTTCGTTCTGAGCAGTTTTATATTGAGTATGGTTCTGAGTCTTCTCAGAAGACTGAGGAGTAGATTGATATGGCACAAAAAATTGTTGAGCTTTCCGCTCCAGCAGATCCAACGTTTGCTCGTTCAGTCAGAATGATGGCTGCTAACCTTGCTGTTCTATGTAAGATGAATGTTGACGAGCTTGAAGACGTCAAAATGGCCGCTGAAGAAGGTTTTGTTTTTGCATGCGGCACTCAGAGGGACTTCGTAGATATTACGTTTACCCTTGAAGACAATACTATGGTAATTGATTTTGATTTGGGCGAAGAGGATCCAGTTGAGTCTGAGACGGATAATTCCCAGCCACTTGAGCTTGTAGAGTTATTGCTTTCCGCTATATGCGACGAGTTTGCGCTTAGTGATGACGGTTATACACTTCATCTTGTAAAGATTTCTGGCGGTGCACATGCCTAAACCTGAAGCAAACGAGGCAGTACAGGCATCTGCAGAAGAGCAGAAAGCCGCAAGAAGGGCTGCTCGTCGTGCTTCTAAAGGTACCCCCGCCTGGGATAAAGATAGAACACGCCAGCTCTTTGCCCAATATAAAGAAACAAAAGATTCTGAGGTAAGAGACCAGCTTATTGTGAGTCACTTAAACCTCGTGCGTTTTTTGGCCTCCAAGTTCAAAAATCGTGGAGAACCTCTTGATGATTTAATTCAGGTAGGAACCATTGGACTTATTAAGGCAATTGATAGGTTTGAGCCTGATCGTGGTCTTGAATTTACTACGTATGCAACGCCTACTATCATGGGAGAGATTAAGCGTCACTTCCGCGATAAGGGCTGGTCAGTGCGTGTCCCTCGTCGCCTGCAAGAGCTTTCTTCTAAGATTAATCAGGTTACTGATGACTTAACTAAAGAACTACAAAGAAGCCCTTCAATTGAAGAGATTGCTCAGCGCCTTGATACTAACGTTGAAGAGATTCTTGAGGCTATGGAGTCTTCCAGTGCTTACAGTTCTGTTCCTCTTGAGGGAGGCGGTTCTGGTGCTGACGGAGATGAGACACCCTCTATCATTGATCAGTATGTGACCGAAGATGAAGATCTTGCTGGTTCTGATGATCGCATTGTTCTTGATGAGGTCATTAGAGACTTTTCACCACGGGAGCAAGAGATTATTCGTATGCGTTTTGTTGAAGGTCTTACTCAGGTAGAGATTGCAGAGAAACTTAATATTTCCCAGGTACAGGTTTCAAGACTGCTTCGTCGTACTTTAAAGCGTATTCAAGAAAAGATTGACCCAGAAAGCGTGAATCGTTAATGGATCAAAAGCATCAAAACTTTTCCGATTCAATTCAGAGATGGAAACAGCGTGGCCTGATGGTATGGACAGCTATTGGCTTTGCTGCGCTGTTTGCACTTGCGTTGTATGTCCTCGGTATCTTGGGGCAGGCCGTTGAGTTGTTGGCCATTGGCGCTGTTGTTGCGTTTGTGTGTAGTCCTGTAACTAACTGGCTTGAAGATAGGGGAATACCTCGTGGTATTTCTGCTTTTATAGCGCTTGTTCTTACACTTATTGTGTTTATAGGCTTTTTGATTTTGATTGCTCAACCATTGGTATTTGAGCTTACCACGCTGCTCAAGAACGCTCCTTCGTATGCAAGTCAGATAGGAGCAATGGCCAGGGAGTTTTGGCAGAACTTTGACTCTCAGAGTAACCCAGCTGTTAGGCAGACAGTAGAGCTTGTAATTGAGCAGGCATCGAGTATTGGAATATCAGTTGCTTCTGGAATTTTAAGTTGGCTTTCAACATCTGCTTTAGGTAATATCTCATCTATGGCAAACCAGCTCATGGTCTTTTTCTTGGGTCTGGTGCTTGCATATTGGCTTGCCAAAGATTATCCCGTTATTGTTCGTGAGCTGGCTATTATTGCAGGTCCTCAAAAAGAGGATGAGTTCAGGCTTATTCTTGCAATTTTAAGTAGATCTACCAGTGGATATATGCGCGGAACTATCATTACCTCTGGAGTTAATGGCATTCTTGTGTATTTTGGTTGTTTGATTTTAGGTAACCCTTATGCCGCCCTCATTGGTATGGTTACAGGAATCTTCCACATTATTCCTGTAGTTGGACCGGTTTTCTCGGCTGGTATTGCTCTTATTTTGAGTATTTTGGTAGACCCTATCATGACCGTGTGGACCATCGTTATTTTGGTGGTTGCACAAAACGTTGTTGATAACGTACTTTCACCTTTGGTTATGGCAACTAGCGTCAAAGTCCATCCGGGTCTTTCACTTATAGGCATTGTTATTGGTGGCGCTCTTGGCGGGGTAGTCGGAACCATCCTTGCTATTCCACTGACTGCAGCACTTAGGGGTATTTTTGTGTACTTCTTTGAGAAGTATTCGGGCAGACAGATTGTCTCACCAAATGGTGCGCTCTTTAATTCCACGCAGTATGTGGATGAGAAAGGCGCTATTTTGCCAGAGTATGATGCACTGGATGATCCAAAGTTCTTTGAGGAGTCACGTCTTGTTGATCAAGACATTACGGCTCATGTTCGTAGTAAGTCTTCAATTCCTGCGCCAAAGATTCTTGGGCATGATTTTTCTCAGTTACTTTTTAGGAATACTCAAGAAGTTACTAAAGAACCAGATAAACCATCGTCAGATACGGTAGACTCAGACAGTACAAAAGAGTAGTTATTTGAATACGGAGAAGTACTTTTATGGCTGACTATAAAACAATGACAACAGCAGAGATTCGTGAGGACTTCCTGAGCTTTTTTGAGAGCAAAGGTTGCAAGCGTTATCCTTCTTCATCTCTGGTGCCATCTGACCCTTCACTGCTTCTTGCTAATGCTGGCATGAATCAGTTCAAGGAGTATTACCAGGGTATCAAGACTATGAAGGAGATTGGTGCTACATCCTGCCAGAAGTGTCTTCGTACTAACGATATTGACAACATTGGTGACTCCCGTCACCTTTCATTCTTTGAGATGCTGGGCAACTTCTCCTTTGGTGGTTATACCAAGCGCGATGCATGTACCTGGGCAATGGAGTTTATTTCTTCTCCAGAGCACCTTGGCTTGCCACTTGATCGCCTGTACTTTACCGTTTTTACTGATGACGATGAGGCAATTGAGATTTGGAAGTCTCTTGGTGTAGCAGAAGATCACATCACCCGTCTGGGCGAGGAGGACAACTTCTGGGCAGCTGGTCCAACTGGTCCTTGTGGTCCTTGCTCTGAGATTTATTTTGATCAGGGTCCTGAGTTTGAGGGAGAAGCGCCTGGAGATGATGGTGACCGCTATCTTGAGTTCTGGAACCTCGTCTTCACTCAGTTTGACCGTCAGGAAGATGGCTCTCTGCCTGGGCTTCCTCATCGCAACATCGATACCGGCATGGGCCTTGAGCGCATTGCAGCTATCATGCAGCATGAGGGCACCAACTATGAGGGCGACATTATGCGTACCCTCATCTCTTTGGGCGAAAAACTCTCTGGCAAGAAGTATCACTCAACTGACGAGATTGACCGCAGTCTGCGTATTCTTGCAGACCACTCCCGTGCAGTTACTTTTATGATTGGCGACGGCATTCTTCCTGGTAATGAGGGTAGAAGCTACATTCTTCGTCGCTTGCTCCGTCGCGCTGTCTACCACGGTCGTTTGCTGGGTATTCAGGGTACCTTCATGGCAGAGTACGCACATGAGGTTGCTGTTCTGCTTGGTACAGAGTATCCAGAGCTTGTCGAGAAGAGCGCTCTTATTGATGGCATTTTAACTGCAGAAGAGGAGCGCTTTGGCGCTACGCTTGATGCAGGCGAGTCTAAACTTACCGCCGAGCTTGAGCAGCTTGAGGATGGTGCACAACTTTCTGGTGAGGTTGCATTCCTTTTGCACGATACCTATGGATTCCCCATTGATCTTACTCGTGAGATTGCAGCAAATGCAGGCCACGTTGTTGATATGGATGCATTTGATGCTGCAATGACCGAGCAGCGCGAGCGCGCTCGTAAGTCTGCTAACCGCGATGCCTGGGGTAATGCTCAAAGCATCTGGGTAGCACTTTCTGACCGCCTTGATGAGACCGTTTTTGACGGCTACGACAATAATGAACTTTCCGGTGCTCGTGTTGTTGCCCTTGTTCAAGATGGGCAGGAGGTTGAGTCCGCCACTGTTGGCTCCGAGGTAGAAGTTGTACTTGACCGCACACCTTTCTACGCAGAGATGGGTGGTCAGGTTGGTGACACTGGTAAGCTCAGTGGTCCTGGTCTTTATGTTCACGTTACTGATACCAAGCACCGTGACGGCGGCCTTGAGTCCCACATTGGCGTGGTAGAGGAGGGCACCATCTCTGTTGGTGACTCTGTTACCGCAACTATTGACGCTGGTCGTCGTGAGCTTATTCGCCGCAACCACACAGCAACTCACCTCCTTGATGCAGCGCTTAAGAAGGTTTTGGGAGACCACGTTAACCAGGCTGGTTCTCTTGTTGCCCCAGATCGTATGCGTTTTGACTTTACGCACTTTGAGGCTCTTACCAAAGATGAGCTTGATCGTATTGAAGGCATGGTAAACGCAGAGATCTTTGCCGCTAAGCCTGTGGTTACTCAGATTATGAGCATTGAAGACGCAAAGGCGGCTGGTGCTGTTGCACTCTTTGGCGAGAAATACGGTGATGTCGTACGTGTTGTTTCTGCTGGCACAGAAGACACTCCATTCTCTCGCGAGCTTTGCGGTGGTACTCATGCACGCAACACTGCAGACCTTGGTCTCTTCAAGATTATTTCTGAGAGCTCCGTTGGTTCTAACTCAAGGCGTATTGAGGCTGTAACCTCTATGGGCGCTATTGAGTACGTTGATGAGCGCCTGGCTCAGCTTGATGAGGTTGCTGCAGCTCTGAAGGTCCGTCCTTCCGCTGTTGCAGACCGTGTTGAGCAGCTGCAGCAAGATCTTCGCGCTGCTAATCATAAGCTTGAGGCTGCTCTTACTGGAGCAGGTAGCAATCAGGTAGCAGAAGCACTTAAGTCTGCTGTTCAGCTTAACGGTTACAGCTGCGTCATCGCTAAGCTTGAGGGTCTTTCTGGTAAAGAGCTTCGTTCCGCATGGGATGGCATACGTGATGCATCTGACGGTCAGCCTGTTGCTTGCGTTATCGCATCCGCAACTGCTGACGGTAAGGTTTCTCTGCTTGCAGGAGCAACTGATTCTGCAGTTGCAGCGGGCTTCTCGGCAGGGGACATTGTAAAAGAGATTGCAGAGTTTGTTGGTGGCCGCGGTGGCGGCAAGCCAGCGATGGCGCAGGCAGGCGGCTCAAATGCCGCTGGAATTGACGCTGCACTTGATGCTGCAAGAACAAAGCTTGGTGCATAACGTTTGCGTGTTTTAGCTTTAGATATTGGTGAAGTTCGCATCGGGGTTGCTGTAAGTGACCCCGATGGTGCTATTGCGTCACCTGTTTGTGTACTTCCTGCACAAGAGGTGCTCTCGCATGCGCGCACGTTTAAAACCGTGCTTGAAGATTGGGAACCAGAGCTTCTTTTGTGCGGTCGTCCTAAGACGCTCGCCGGTGAAGATGGCCCACAGGCCCAAAAAATTACCGTTCAAGCTGAGCAAATTGCGAAGAACTGCCAACTTCCATTAGAATTTATTGATGAAAGACTCTCTTCCGCGGAAGCGAAGAAGATTCTTCGAGCGCAAGGTTTATCTGAGAAAGCTATGCGTGGAAAAGTTGACATGGTTGCTGCTTCGCTCTTTTTGCAATCGTGGCTTGATGCACAGATGAATAAGGGAGACTAAATGCCCACTCCATCTAATGATTCTTCTCCGCGTCGTCAGGGCGCACATTTTTCTTCTCCTGTACCAGAGGGACAGGCTCAGGAAGAACAGATACAGGAAGAACAAACTCAACAAGACTCAGCGCACTATAACGCTGGTTCGCAAGAGGCGCTTCAGCAGCCTCCTGTTGAAGCTACGGGATCGCTGCCTGCACTTACTGGCGGTAAGCTTTCATCAAGAAGTGCTCAAGTTACGCATAAGGCAAAAAATAAGCAGGTCAAGCATAGAGATAGGAAGGCTTCAAAGCGCTCTCGTATTTTTGCAACGCTTATCGCTTTTGTTATGGTTGCAGCTCTTGGCATTTTTGTGTGGAAAGTTGCACTTCCAGAGCTTTCTCGCACTAACTCTGATACACAAGAAATTACCGCTGGTCAGCAAGTTACTGTTACCATTCCAGATGGTGCTGGTGCGCAGGAAGTTGCAAAGATTCTTTTTGAGAACAAGATTATTGCTACTAAGAGCGAGTTCTTAGATCAGGTAAAGCGCCAGGATGCTGAGCAGAAAATCAAGAGTGGTATTTATGTTATTACCACTGGTACCAAGCCAGCAGACATCGTACACCTTCTTGTTTCTGGTCCAAATGCCCCTGGCAGTGGCTTCGTCGTACCAGAAGGCTATACCGTTTCTCAAGTTGCTGATTTGGCTCAGAACTACTTTGGCATTTCTCGCGATGATTTCTTAAATCAGGCAAAAGCATCCAATTATGTTGCTGACTATCCGTTCCTTGCCGGTGCGGTAGATGCTAACGATTCTCTTGAAGGTTATTTGTTCCCTAAGACGTATACCTTTACGGAAAGCAACGTAACCGCTGATACTGTCATTCGTGCCATGCTTGATCAATTTAAGGCAGAGACGGCCAATCTTAACTTGGACGCTGCTCGTATTACGCTCAACAAACGTTACAACTTGAATCTTACTAACGAGCAAATCATTACCATGGCATCAATTATTGAGCGAGAAGCTCTGACTGATGAGGATCGTCCTAAGGTTGCGTCTGTTTTCTACAACCGCCTGTATGATGATATGTATCTACAAAGTGATGCAACTCTTGCATATTCCTTGGGTAGAGAGGCTACTGCTGAAGAGTTAAGCTCAATGACAAGCGATCCGTACAATACCTACGCGTTCAAGGGCTTGACCCCTACGCCTATTTGCTCTCCAGGTTATGCCTCTATTAAGGCGGCAATGGATCCAGCAGCAACCAATTATTACTACTTCTGGATTACCTCAGATGAACATGTATTCTCTGAGACTTATGACGAGCATCAACAGGCTATTGAAAACGCACGCGAGCGTGAAGCCGCAAGCAAGCAGTAATTGGTGCAGGAATGAGTCTGATCAAAGCAACACAATACGTTTCTGCTGTTGAACATATCTCAGTAGAGAGCCTTGTTCAGCGAGGGATTAAGCTTGTGCTCCTAGATCGTGATAATACCTGTGTACCTCGAGATACTAAAGTTGTGCCATCAGAGGTGTCCGCTTGGTTTGAAAAGGCCCATGCAGCTGGTCTTATGCTTTGTCTTGTCTCTAACAACATCCATTTTGATGAGGTCCAGCGCAGCGCTCATGAATTGGGAATTGAAGGAGAGGGCTTTGCTTGCAAGCCGCTTCCTCGTGCATTAAATGCTGCTATGAAGCGTTTTTCGGTAACAAAAGAACAAACAGTAATGGTGGGAGACCAGATTTTTACCGATATTATTGCAGGTAATTTGGCTGGTGTATCAACCATTTTGGTAAAACCGCAGTCTACTGAGGATTTGTGGTACACCAATCTCATTCGTCACGTAGAGCGCCGCATTTTAAAAAATGTAACTTTTACGTCATAACAGGACAGCATTAGTTTACTTGCTCCAACTCGATGATAGAATCATCTTGAAAGGCTGGAGGAGTATGGAGTTTCGCGATTCAAGATACGTTGTACATGAGGGCTGTGATCATATCTTTTTTGTCGGCTTTCTGGGTGCCGGAAAGTCCACACTCGCACGCAATTTAGGAGAGCTATTTCATCGTCGCTATGTCGATACCGATCGCCTAGCAGAACGTATAGCAGGTAAATCACTGGCAGAAATTTATGAAAATGATGGCGAGGAGCTCTTTAGACAGGCAGAAACTGAGGTTTTACACACGCTCAAGTCTAAGAAGTCACTGCTGGTAAGCTGTGGCGGTGGAATTGTCGAGAAGGACATTAATCTTGCGCTTATGCGTGAGATGGGAGTCATTGTGTTTCTCGATGGCGATCTTTCTGACTCGCTTCGTCAAATTCAGCGCACTGATAGGCGTCCTGATTTGGGAAGCGTCGAAAACGCTACTCAGCTTTATAGACGCCTGCGTCCACGTTATGAGGCCGCCGCTGATATTACTATTGACATTCGTGAGAAAACATTTGAGCAGGTTGCCATTGACTCTGGCAAGCTACTTTGGGAAAGAGGGCTTTTATGAGTGACACTATCCAGGATGAGCTTGAAGAGGAATTGCCACCTGTTCATATTAAACAGTGGGTTTCCATTCCCGGGGGTTCTATTGCACTTCGTTCTGGTGTAGGTGTTTTTTCAAACTTTGGCACTGAGTTAAGAACTGCTGTAGGTAGACCTCATAGATGTGCCTTTCTGACAAGTAGTCAGGCAGACGAGGATCTTGTCGAACTTCTTCGTAGGGATCTTACTACCATTGGTTTTTTGGTGACGCTCGTTGAAGTGGAAGATGGTACAGCAGCAACTACCGTAGCAACCGAAGCGCGGGTATTGTCTTCTTTGGCAGAAATGCACCTTACAGCCGATGATCTGGTAGTTGCAGTGGGGCACTCGGGAGTTATTTCTCTTGCTAACCACGTGGCTAACAAGTGGTGTGGGGGAGTTTCTCTTGCTACTGTTCCACTTGATTTAGCATCAGTTATTGTTTCGTCTATTACCCCTCGTGCGCTTGATACAGATGCTGAGCATCAGCGTCTTGTAACTACTAAGCCTTGCGCTCGTTTTTGCTTTGCAGACCTTGAGGTTATGGATCTTTGCGATGACAACGCAAAGGTTGCCCAGGTATGTATGGTTGCAACAGCTATGTCTGATAACGAGGCAGAGTTTGGTCGTATTTGGGATAGGGCAGATAAACTCACCTCTGGAGTTGCTGATATCGTTGCAGAGCAGCTGGCAGAGTCCACCAAGACTCGTGGTCGCCTTTCTGATTCCTCAGCTATTGCTATTCAGCAGTCTGTTCCTTACGGTTGGGTTTTTGTGGAAGCGCTTCGTCCGCTTATTCCAACTGACCAGCCTCTTTCTGCACTTTATGCGGATGCATTGCGTTTCTCGGCAAGAATTGCAGTGGCCAAAGAGTCACTTTCTTTTGACGATATGCTTGCTCAAGATGAGATTCTTGAGCACTTGAATATTGGTTTTGTTACCTGTGATATCACTCCTGAGCAGCTTATCGAAGCTCTAAAACAGGAATGTTTCCGTTCTACTAATCGTTTTATGTTGCCGATTCCAATGTCTATTGGAAGGGTAAGATTAGCTTCGGTCGACGAGGAACTTCTCGCCGAACATGCCCGCGCTTGGTGTGAGGCTCACGCTTCACATTAAAGCGACACATCTTGTACCAAGGAGTTTTGTTTGGATAAGTAACTCCATTGGGTGCAACTATTTGTTGTAAACATCTCGAGAAGGGATTTGAAATGGCAGATTTACAGGCGGCCGCAAAGCGCGTTGCGCGTTTTCGCGAGGTAATGGCTCAGAGGGGCTACGACGCTGTTGTCTTGCGTCACAATCCAGACCTTCGTTGGTTGACTGATGCTGAGCGTACCTTTGACTTTGAACAGGCACATACTGCATTTATTACGCAGGATGCACTCTTCTTACACACTGACTCTCGTTATTACAACACATTCCTGGAGCGCCTTGGCGCTGACTCCCCATGGAAGTTTGACCAGGAAGCCATTACACCTACCGAGTGGGTTGCTGCACACGTTGCTGAGGCTCGTGCTCGTGTTGTTGCTATTGAGGATACCGTTGACCTTGCTTTCTTTGATGGGCTAGAGCAGGCGCTGCGCGATCGTTCAATTGCTGCTCTGCTCCCACGCATGCATGGTGATATTGCTGAGCTGCGTATTGTCAAAGACCCAGCAGAGATTGAGCTTATGAAGCATGCTCAGTCAATCACTGATAAGGCATTTCTTCACATTTGCGGGTACATCAAGCCAGGTCTCACTGAGCAGCAGATTCGTGCAGAGCTTGAGAATTATATGCTCTCTAACGGTGCAGATGCTCTGTCCTTTGATTCCATTATTGCTTCTGGCCCTAACGGTGCTAATCCTCACGCACAGCCAGGTGAGCGTGTGGTTCAGATTGGCGACATGATTGTTATGGACTACGGTGCAGGCTACTTGGATTATCACTCAGACATGACTCGTACGGTTGTTGTTGGTGCGCCATCTGAGGAGCAACAGCATGTCTATGACGTTGTTCGCAAGGCAAATGAGGCTTGCGCTGCAGCTATCCATGCAGGTGTAACTGGTTCTGATATTCACAATCTTGCAGTTAAGGTCATCTCTGAGGCTGGTTATGGTGAGTACTTTGGCCATGGCCTTGGTCATGGCGTTGGTGTTGAGATTCATGAACGTCCATTCTTCAATCCTCGTTGGAACAAGGTGATTGCAGCGGGTTCTGTTGTTACTGATGAGCCTGGCATCTATCTACCTGGTAAGTTTGGTATCCGTCTTGAAGATTTTGGTGTTGTTACCGAGGACGGCTACGATGTCTTTACTCAGTCCACACACGACCTTGTGTCTGTTGGTTGCTAACTAGCTACGATATACAGAATTTTACGGCCAGAAGCTTTGGGTTTCTGGCCGTATTTTTACTCGTTTTCCTAAGGTGAGAAGACCTTCTCGCCCTAGAATCAGCTTGTATAACTTAAAAAAATTAAAAAGAGTTAAGTTAGTGGGGGTACGTTTCAGACATATGTAATAAAATTAAAAAAGTAAATGTTATTCTCATTGTTATGTTTATAGTTTCATTTATTTTATTAGATAGAAAAGAAGGAGGTAAAAGTGGTTAGTATCGTTCTAGCCAGCCATGGTAAATTTGCCGAGGGTATTAAAGATTCTGGCAGCATGATTTTTGGACCACAGGAAGGCGTTGTAGCTGTTACGCTTACTCCTGATATGGGTCCAGATGACCTGCATCAGAAGATTCTCGACGCAATTGCTACGCTTGAAGATCAAGAGCATGTTCTGTTCTTGGTTGACCTATGGGGTGGCACTCCCTTTAACCAGATTTCTCGTGTTCTTGAGGAGGAGGGTAAAGAAGATTGGGTTGCTGTTACTGGTCTTAACCTTCCAATGCTTATTGCAGCATATGGTTCTCGCCTTGGCGTAGATACCGCCACCGAGGTAGCAAAAGAGATTTTCTCTGAAGCTCGCATGGGCGTAAAGATTAAGCCAGAAGAGCTTGAGCCACAAGAGGCAACACCTACTGATGTCCCTGCTGTCGCAACACCTAAGGGAGCAATTCCTGTGGGAACCGTAATTGGTGATGGCAAGCTTAAGATTGTTCTTGCTCGTATTGATACCCGTCTTCTGCATGGTCAGGTGGCAACTACCTGGACAAAGATGACCAAGCCAGACCGTATTATTGTCTGTTCTGATGGTGTTGCACAAGATGAGCTTCGCAAGACCATGATTGTTCAAGCAGCTCCTCCAGGAGTACACGTTCACGTTGTTCCTATTAAGAAGATTATTGAGATTGCTCACGATACTCGTTTTGGTAATACCAAGGCGATGCTCCTGTTCGAGACTCCTCAGGACATGCTTCGTGCCATTGAGGGTGGCGTAGAAATCAAGGAAGCTAATCTTGGCTCTATTGCTCACTCTGTTGGTAAGGTTGTTGTTACCAACGCAGTTGCTATGGATGAAGATGATGTAAAGACCCTTGAGGCTATTCGCGAGTGCGGTACAAAGTTTGATGTCCGTAAGGTTCCTGCAGACAGTGCAGAAAACTTTGATGCAATGCTTAAAAAAGCTAAGTCCGAGCTTGCTAATCGTAAGTAACTAGAAGGAGGTAGAAATGACACCTATCACAATACTGCTTGTCGTAATTGTTGCGCTTCTTGCTGGCATGGAAGGCATCCTTGACCAGTGGGAGTTCCACCAGCCCCTGGTTGCTTGCTCACTGATTGGCCTTGTGACTGGTCACCCTGCTGAGGGAATTATCCTTGGCGGTTCTCTTCAGATGATTGCTCTTGGTTGGGCAAACATCGGAGCTGCAGTTGCACCAGATGCAGCTTTGGCATCTGTCGCATCTGCAATTATTATGGTTCTGGCACTGAACGGTGGAGATACTGATACCACTGCTGCTATTAACACTTCTATTGCACTTGCAATTCCTCTGTCTGTAGCAGGTCTGTTCCTTACCATGATTGCTCGTACCATTGCAACCGGTATTGTTCATGCAATGGATGCAGCTGCCGAGAAGGGCGATTTTGCTGCAATTGAGCGTTGGCACATTGTAGCTATTTTTATGCAGGGTGCTCGTATTGCTGTCCCTGCAGCTGCTCTTTGCTTTATTGATCCAGCTATCGTCACTGATGCTCTAAACGCAATGCCTAAGTGGCTTACTGGCGGCATGGCAGTTGGCGGCGGTATGGTTGCTGCTGTTGGTTATGCAATGGTCATCAACATGATGGCTACTCGTGAGGTTTGGCCATTCTTTGCATTGGGCTTTGTCTTTGCGGCTATTAACCAGCTCACTCTTATTGCTCTTGGTGTTATTGGTGTTTGCCTTGCAATTATTTACCTTGGTCTTAAAGATCTTGCTAAGCAGGGCGGCG
>ERZ773005.41-NODE-41-length-125590-cov-7.240005_pt1 | contig 125590 bp, 117 predicted proteins | sample MGYA00580666_ERZ773005 | MGnify/ENA primary metagenome ERZ773005 (study PRJEB29015, sample SAMEA2737999) | human oral metagenome | biome: human oral; feature: human-associated habitat; material: dental | place: China | collected 2061 ...
TTTAATTATAATAAAATTTTTAAGAAAATTATAAATAATATAAAAAATATTGCAGAGGTGAAATTATGGGAAATATAAAAAATTCAAAAAAATGGGTAGCTCCTATTTTAATGTTTGTTTTTTGTGAATTCATCTTTAGGCAAAGAATATCAAAAAAATATTTTATGATGACTTATTAGTTTTTAATTTTTTTGATAATACTGTAGTAAATAAATATTTTTCATTGGGATTAAGTTGTTTTGTTGTTACTTGTATTATTTTATTACTTTCTAAGTTTATATTCAATGGAAAAATGAATTCTATAGATAGTTCAGAAAAAATGAATTTAAAAAAGTCTATAATTATTTCAATTTTATTTTTTGTATTTACTATGATATTAGTTTATACTACTAAGTATGTTGAATATTATATTTTTAATATATCTAACATAAGTTTAAATACTAAAAATATTCTTGCTATCGAAAAACTTAATTTTTCTGTGAGTATGTTTTCAAGCGTTTGTATATCTATTTTTGAAGAAATGGTGTATAGACGAATACTGTTTGGATATTTGTATGATTTACATTCGGGTTGTAATAAATATATTAGGATAATAACATCTGTAATAGTATCATCTATAATCTTCGGTTCAATACATGATGGTGTTTTTGCTTATGCTATGGTTAGATATATTATATATGGAATATCTTTTTCAGCAGTATATTTATATACTAAGAGAATCAGTGCTTCTATAACGGTTCATGTTTTAATTAATATATTTTTAATAGTTAAAGATACATTTTTGTAATTTAAGCAAAATAACTTTTTTATAAAAAATAATTCATATTTAAAAAAAATTGCAAAGGAGGAAATTATGGTAAATGTAAAAAACTTTAAAAAGTGGATTTTCCCTGCTTTAATGTTTCTATTTTTTGAATTCATCTTTAGGCAGAAAATTTTAAATTCTTTATTTTTTGGGAAAATATTTGTTTTTAAATTTTTTGAAAATCCAATTGTAAATAAATTCTTTGTTGGTGGGATTTGTTGTCTATTTGGAAACTGTATAATATTTTTGATTATAAAGTATGTATTTAATGGAAAATTAAATTCTATAGATAATTCAGAAAAAATGGACTTAAAAAAATCTATAATTATTTCGATATTAGTTTTTGTTTTTACTATGTTAATTATATATTTAGCTTCATACATTGAAAGTATTTTCAAACTTGAGGTTTATAGTTTGAATGCAAAAAATACTAGGGGTACTGAAAGACTTAATTTGGTTGTAAGTTTATTTTCAATAGCTTCGGTAAATATATTTGAAGAACTGGTGTATAGACGAATCTTATTTGGATATTTGTATGATTTACATTCAGGATGTAATAAATATATTAGGATAATAACATCTATGATAATATCATCGATAATTTTCGGCTCAACACATGATGGTGTATTTCATTTGGCTATGATTCAGTATATAATTTATGGAATATCTTTTTCAGCAATATACTTATATACTAAGAGAATCAGTTCAGCTATAACTGTTCATATTTTAGTTAATATATTTATAACAATTATGAGATTTTTCTAAATTAACATATAAAAAATTTATTTATAAAATAAAAATTTTAGGAGGAAGTTATGAGTGTTAAGACAAAAAATTTTATTGTATCATTATTAATATCATTAGTTTATTTTTTAGGGATTTTAAGATTTTCTACTTTGGCAAATAAATATTTAAAATCAGAATTTGTACTTAAAAACCTATCAAATATAAATATTATTTTACTTTTGATTTTTGGAGTTTTAGTATATTTATTTTGTAAAAAGTTTCCAACAAATTCAATATCCAAAGGTAGTAAAAAGGAACCTTTAGTAAAATCAATTTTGATTGGGGCATGTTCAGGGATAGTTTTACTAGTTGTAATTCAAATTGTATTTAAAATATTAGGATTTTTGGGTTATCCTTATGATATGACCGGAGAATTTATTAGAATAAAAAATCTGGTATCTAATAATAAAATTGCCTTAATAAATATGGTATTTATTATTCCTTTTGTAACTGAAATTGTATATAGAAATGTAGTATTCGGGTATTTATACGATTTATATGAGGGTGGATACAAATTTGTTCAATTATTTACACCTGCTTGTTTAGCGGGAATATTGTTTGCACTCATAAATGTAAAACATGCACTTCCTATCGTAGTAGAAGCTGTAATTATATCCTTGACTTTTGGATATGTTTATTTAAAGACAAAAAGAATAGAAAGCGCGATAATTGGACATATTGTATTTAGTACAGGTATTGTAATACTTTCATTTATAGTAAAGACAAGTGTTTTATAAAATTGGAAATTTCACGAAAAAAGGCACCTATGTTTTAATTGCATAGGTGCTTTTGAAATTTATTTTAAATAATCATTTACTGCTTGAACAAAGAACTTAACTCCATTTATAAAATATTTTTCATTAAGCCCAAATTTTACATTGTGGTGAGGATAAGCTACTCCGTCAACATAAAGAGGATTTTTTAAAAATACATAAGCTCCTTTTGTTTCTTCAAGATAGTAAGCAAAATCTTCACCTGCTAAAATCGGTTTTTCTAATACCTGTACATTTTCTTTTCCCAATGCATTTACTGCACTTTGTTTTGCAAAATCAACTATCTCTTTGTTATTTACGACCGGTGGTGGTCCATAAGAATATTCATATTCGGCTTTTGCTCTCATAGCAATTGCCATATTTGTTGATATTTCTCCAATTCTTTTTGCTATATATGCTCTTACTTCTTTTGAAACTGCTCTAACTGTTCCAATAATTTCTACTTCTTCAGGAATTATATTAAAAGCAGTTCCGGAATTTACCATGCAAACTGAAATCACTGCTGTATCAACAGCATTTATTTCTCTTGAAACAATATTTTGAATAGCGGAAATAATGTGAGTTGAAGTGGTTATTGGATCTATACCCATATAAGGATAAGCTCCATGAGTTCCTTTACCGATTACTTTAATAGTAAATTTATCCATACAAGCCATCATTGAGCCATATTTAACACCTATTTTTCCCTCATCAAGTTCATCAGTGGTATTTCCGTTGTGTAATGCTAATATGAAGTCAACCCCTTCCAAAGCGCCACCTTTAATCATATCAATAGCACCTGATCCGGTTTCTTCACCGGGTTGCAATAAAAATTTTACAGTACCGTGAAGTCTGTCTTTCATTTGATTCAAAGTATAGATTGTTCCAAGCATCATTGCAGCATGAGCATCATGACCACAAGCATGCATATTTTGATTTGTTGATTTAAAAGGTAAATCTAAAGATTCCGGCATAGGCAGTCCGTCTGTATCAGCTCTTAGAGCAATACATTTTTTTCCATCTAGTTCTCCTTTGATTGTTACTAAAATTGAAGAGTCATTAGGAAAGTCTGTTCTGTACTCTACGCCAAATTCATCTAAAACTTTTTTCAAGTAAGCAGTAGTTAACGGTAAATCATTTCCTATTTCAGGAATTTTATGCAAATTACGTCTCCAATTAATTACCTTTTGTTCTAAATTTTTAATATCTTTAATTAATTCCATAAGAACTCCTTTCTTTTAAGTTTTAATTTAGTATTATTTTGATTGTTTTTTATTATAATCAAAAACTCCGAAAATTGCAGTGGAAAATACTGCTATTGGAATCATTATATATACCGGGATTGCTTTTGATAATAACATAGCCATTACAACTACAAGTGCAAATGCGCCGTATTTTAAGTTTTTAGATGCAAACATTGCAAACATTGCACCAAAAATTGCAGATGAAACATATTTAAAAGCAGTCAAGACAACAGGTGGGAAAATGCTCATTAGAGCTGCACCTCCGATTGCTGCGATTGTTACCATAATTGTATTTGTAAAAATTGAACCTGCAATACCAAGTGTTGCAATAAGTTCCGCTTTTTTTGTTCCGGGTTCAACTCCTAAACTTTCCTGAGCAACTACCGCACAAGGTACCCTCATATTTCCTATATTACCGGATAAAAAAGACATATATGTTCCCGGTAATCCCAGTATTGGGAAATAACAAATTGGTTCAACTACAGAATAAATTGCAAACATTGAGGCAACATACATCCATCCTGTAAGAATATTATTCCAACCGGGGAAGGCACCCTTTACAAGCCATAAATAAATAGCAGGGATAAAGCATAGAGGTATGGCAAGTAAATTAGTAAGACTACCATATCTTATAATTGGTTTGGTAAAAGATTTTTCATAATTATTCATATTACATACCTCCTAATTTTATATAAATAACAGCGGATAACATTCCCGCAAGCATCGCTATACCCAAAGTGTATTCTTTAAATTTTGGATATTTTTCTGAAATTTTTGTTAAAACTATCATAACTACAGCTGCACCAATCGCAGATACCATAAAAGGTCTTGTTTCAGTATTAAATCCTTTCATTAATTCGCTTCCAAAAAGATAAGCAAATGAACCGCACATTGCTGCGATACTGATTACTCCAAGTTTTTTTACATCTCCACCTGAAACTTTTTTTGTAACTCTATCTAATTGATGAGAGAAAAGTCCGGTAGTTAATAGCCAAGCACTTCCATTTAATGCCATTACCCAGGCTGCATTTGCAAAATGTACTAAGTTATATCCCTTTCCGCCAAGTTCGACACCCATAGCTTTTGCTGCCATACTTGATGCTGCAAGTTCTGCAGGTGCTGAACCGATTATTGCAAGACGCATCCAAGCAAGAGGACCTCCTATTACAGACATAAGTCCAAGCATTACTACAAAAACTCCAAGAGCGGGTCCTATTGAAGAAACAGCTCCGATTTTAAATGCTTTTTTTGCGTCGCTTTTTGATAAATCTACTAATTCAGCAGACTTAATAGCTTTTTTTGAAAATATGTACGCTTGAATTAAAACCAACAAGCCAACAGGTAAACATAAAATCCAAAAAATTGGACTGTTGGCGATTTTTAAATATTCCATTACAATTCCTCCTTAAATTTTATTGTATCTATATAATACATTAAAATTATTTCACTTCCTATGGAATATTTTATAAAAAAAGTAGTAATAATTTATAAAAAAATACAATCGATTTTTCGATTGTACTATTCTAATATATTCTTATTTAATTTTAAATATCTATAACCTAATTCCAGTAAAAATCTGGTATTATTATCATTTAGATCTTTATTTATGATTTCAGAAATTTTTTCAAATCTGTATTTTATCGTATTGTAATGTAAAAATTGTTTTTTGGAAGTTTGTTTTAAGCTCCAATTATTTTCAATTAAGCGATTTAAAGTTTCAAAATATGTCGTATCTTTTTCTTTGTCATATTTTAATATTTTCAAAATGTCATTTATAAAACTTGGGGTCTTTGATGAGTTTATAGTTGTACTTAAAATTTTAAAAAATTCTATATCATCATATTTAAAAATTCCATCATTTTCTTCCAGAAGTCTTCCTATTTTTATACAATCCAATGCTTCTTCATAGCTCTTATTTATATCCATAATATCTTTTTGAATATTTCCCATTCCAACAGTGAATGTAAAGTTAAAATCGGATTTTATGATTTTTTTTAATTTGCTTACTAAAAATTCTAACTCGTTTAATAATGTGTTATCAGATGAATTATGTTTTGTAATTAAAACTAGGCTATCACTCTTTTTGTAATACAAAACTTTACTTTTTAAAAGTTCAAAATTTTGTATTATTTTTTCAAACATTTTTCTTTTAATTTCTTCAAGTTTTATATTTTCTAAAGGTTTTTGAACTATACTATACTTATAGTTATCTATATCAAAAATTATTACAGAGCTGTATCCATCAATGTCTATATCAAAAAGTTTTGCTCTTATCAAAAGTTCTTCTTTTGATTGGATATTTCCACTCAAAATATCGCTGATAAAATCATTTAGGTAATTTTCTTTTAGTTTAACTATGGTGATTTCTTTTTCTATTTGGATTAAAGCAATTTCTAAAGCATAATCTATTATAGTCTTATCAAATTCTGACAATTCGATTTTTGGGATATTTAAAATTAATTTTCCAATTTCTTTATTTTTACTAAATATACTTTTAGAAAAATTATTTTCATTTTTTAAAAAAACTTTGTTGTAGTACTTTTTATCTAAAAAATAATCATAGAAGATATAATCAATATTCAAGGTTGAGAATAAATAATTAAAAGTAGTTTTTAAAGATTTATTTTCTACTACTATTCTTATAAAATTATTTCTAATTTCTTCAGTTTTTGTAAGATTATCAACTTTACTGTCTAAAATTTTAGCTAAGATAGGGGTGATTACTGAAGAAAATGGATAATAAATAGGAATATTTATTACAGGAAATTTTAATTCATTTGCGACTTTTAGCATTTCTTCGGGAATTTTACTAAAATATCTTTCAACCTTTATTCCCAAAGCACAACAGCCTAAGTTTTTTAATCTTTTTATATATGTTGCAATTTCTTTTTCATTTTGTTTAAAAAGGTATCCGGAACTTATTACAAACTCATTTCCACAGGCATAAGTTGCACCATCAGGAGCGTCAAGAACTGTAGTATGTAAAATTTCAATATCATCTATGGAAAAATTTGTTAAAAGTTCAAAATCTTTAAACATATCTAAAATTTCAGTTAATTTCATTTTTTACTCCTTTCTTAAAATTGTTTTCTAGTTATATTTTACCATAAAATTTTCAGATTTTTATATAAAATATTGAAACTATTTTGTGTGAAATCTTGAAAAAGGTTGTATTTTTAATATAATATATATAGTAATGTGTTTGTTTATTATTGTTCTTTTATGGAGATATGATATTATGTTTTGGATTTGGTTTCTTGCGTTATTAAATGCGATTCTTGTAATTTTTTATGTGAAGATATCGAAAGACTTATCAATTATTCAAACTATCATAATTGAATTTGTATTGATGTTATTTATTACCAATTTTATTGATAATTATACATTGAAAAAGTCAATTTTTGTTTCACTGGCTTTTATGCTGTTATTTATTTTAATATATATTTTTTACTGTATTTATAAAAAAAAATAATTTTTAAAAAATCTGTAATAAAGTAATGAAATATGAGAACAATTTTACCCAAAAACTTGAAAAAAATTCATTTTTGATATATAATTTTAAGTGAGTGAAAACTTAAAATAAAATAATTAAGGAGTGTGTTTTATGACTAAAATAGCTGTTATTGGAGCAGGCCCAGGAGGATATGAGGCTGCTATTAGAGCTGCACAAATGGGAGCAGAAGTTGTACTTATTGAAGCAGATAGACCGGGTGGTACTTGTTTAAATAGAGGATGTATCCCTACAAAAACACTTTGGAAAAATGCTGAAATTATGGAAAATATTCATAGAAAAGCAGAATTCGGTTTACTTATGGACGAATGTAAAATTGATCCAATAAGACTTAATGAAAGAAAATGCGAAGTTGTTGAAAAAATCGTAGGTGGGGTAGAATTCTTAATTGGTTCTTATCCAAATATTGAATACCTGAAAGGTTTTGGTTCTTTTGTTGATCCTCATAAAATTCATGTTAAATTAAATGATGGTTCAGAAAAAGATGTAACAGCTGATTACATAATCATTGCTACAGGTTCTAAACCAAGTGTTCCGCCAATTGCAGGAACTGATTTGCCTAATGTAATTACAAGTGATGAATTCTTAGATTTAAAAGAAATTCCTGAAGAACTTATAGTTGTTGGTGGTGGGGTTATCGGAATGGAATTTGCTAGTATTTATGCTCAATTCGGTTCAAAAGTAACTGTAATGACTAATGGTGTTTTACCTGCAACTGATGGAGAAATTCAAAAGAGAATTCCAAGTATTTTCAAAAGAGCGGGAATTAAAATTGTAAATAAAGTTCGTGCAAGTGAAATTACACAAGAAAACGGAAAATTAAAAGTTACAGCTAAGAGAGTTGACAAAGATAAAGTTGAAGAAGCTGAAGGTACAATGGTTCTTTTAGCAACAGGAAGAAAAGCTAATATCGATGGATTAGAAATCGAAAAAGCCGGAGTTGTTACTGAAAGAGGAGCTGTAGTTACTGATAAAGAATTTAAGACAAATGTTGACCATATTTATGCTATTGGTGACGTTGTTTATGGAAATGTTCAACTTGCTCACGTTGCAAGTGCACAAGCAATTCATGTTGTTGAAAAATTAATGGGAGAGCATCCTGAAATTAATTTGAATGTTGTTCCTGCTTGTACATTTACTTTACCGGAAGTTGCTCAAGTTGGTTTAACTGAAGAAGAAGTTATTGCTCAAAATATTCCTTATGTTAAGAGTAAATTTATGTTCAGCGGAAATGGTAAAGCTGTTTCATTAGGAGAAGCTGATGGATTTGTAAAAGTTCTTGCAACTGAAGACTTAAAGAGAATTTTAGGTATCCATATTATTGGACCTCATGCAAATGACTTAATTCATGAAGGAACAGTTGCTATGGCAAATGATATGGGAGTTGAGTCAATAGGCAAGATGATTCACGCTCACCCAACTCTATCAGAAGCATTTATGGAAGCTATTCACCAATTAGAAGGAAAATCAATCCATAGTGCACCTGCAAAATAATTATTTTGTTAGAATTTTAGGGAGCGTTAGCTCCCTTTTTTATTAAAGAGGTAAGAATGAATATTTTTGAACAAATTGCAAAAGAATTAAATATAAAAGTAGGTCAAGTTGAAAATACTGTAAAACTTATAGATGAGGGAAATACTATTCCTTTTATCGCAAGATATAGAAAAGAAGTTACAGGAAATTTAGATGATGAAATACTTAGAAATTTAGAACAAAAATTACAATATTTAAGAAATTTAGAGCAAAGAAAAGAAGATGTTATAAGATTAATTGACGAGCTTGGAGAGTTGACAGATGAATTAAAAAATGAAATTTTAAATGCTGAAACTCTTTCAAAAGTTGAGGATATATATCTTCCATTTAGACCTAAAAAGAGAACCAGAGCAACTATTGCAAAGGAAAAAGGATTAAAACCGCTTGCTGATTTGATTTTAGATAGAAAGCTTAAGGAAAATAATTTTGAACAAAAGGTTTCTGAATTCATAAGTGAAGAAAAAGAAGTTTTAACTATTGAAGATGCAATGGCAGGAGCTTTAGATATTATCGCAGAAATGATTTCTGAAGATAAAGATTTTAGAGATATTTTAAGAAAAGATGCTGAGAAAAATGGAATTTTAGTCTCTGAAAAGGGAAAAGAAGAAAATAATGTTTATGATATGTATTATGAATTTTCTGAAAAGATTTCTAAACTTCCAGCACATAGAATACTTGCTATAAATAGAGGAGAAAAGGAAAAAGCTCTAAAGGTTTCTATAAAGTTAAGTGACGAAAAAAATATCGGTGAAATTTTATTTGCTTTATGTATGGATGATGAAAATTTCTGTCATAAATTCTTAAAAGAAGCTGTTATCGATAGTTATAATAGACTTTTATTTCCACAAATAGAAACTGAAATAAGAGCAAATTTGAAGGAAAAAGCAGATACACAATCTATTGAGGTTTTTGGCAAAAATTTAAAACCTTATATTATGCAATCTCCAATTCTTGATAGAGTTGTTTTGGGAATTGACCCTGGTTATAGAACGGGTTGTAAGGTGGCTGTTATTTCAAAAACCGGATCAGTTTTGGACCATGTAAATATATATCCTACAAAGCCACAGGAAAAGATTAAGGAAAGCAAGGAAATTTTAGCAAAACTTATTAAAAAATATGATGTAAGTTTAATTGCAATTGGAAATGGAACTGCAAGCCGTGAAACTGAAAAAGTTGTTGTTGAATTGATAAATGAGTTGAAAAAAGAAGACTTATTCTATTCAATAGTAAATGAAGCGGGAGCTTCAATTTATTCTGCATCAAAACTTGGACAAGAAGAATTTCCTGATTTAGATGTAACTGTTAGAGGTGCAATATCAATAGCTAGACGTATTCAAGATCCAATGGCAGAACTTGTAAAGATTGAACCAAAACATATTGGTATAGGACAGTATCAACATGATGTAAATCAAAAACAATTGACAGAAACACTATCTGATGTTATTGAGGACTGCGTAAATAAGGTTGGCGTTGATGTTAATACCGCTTCTTTCTCTTTGTTATCTTATATTTCAGGAATGACAAAAACTATGGCTAAAAATTTAGTTTCATATCGTGATGAAAATGGGGCCTTTAAAAATAGAGATGAAATAAGAAAAGTAAAAGGAATAGGACCTAAGGCATATACTCAATCCGCGGGATTTTTGAGAATTAGAAATGGTGAAAACCCACTTGATAATACAGCTGTTCATCCTGAAAGTTATGAAATTGCAGAAAAACTTTATGGTAAAGATTTAGATAAGATTAATGTTCCAAAACTTTCAAAAGAATTAGAAGTTGGTGAATTGACTTTAAAAGATATTATTGAAGAGCTTAAAAGGCCCGGTCGTGATATTAGAGAAGATATGCCAAAACCAATTTTAAGGTCTGATGTTCTTTCCATTGAAGATTTAGAGGTTGGAATGGAATTAAAGGGAACTGTAAGAAATGTTGTAGATTTTGGAGCCTTTATAGATATTGGAATTAAAAACGATGGATTGGTTCATATTTCTCAAATTTCGAATAAATTTATAAAACATCCTTCAGAAGTTTTAAAAGTTTCTGATGTAGTTAAGGTCAAAATTTTAGAAATTGACCTTGAAAAACAAAAAGTAAAATTGACAATGAAGTAAGAAATGCGTTTTGACGCATTTCTTTTTTTGCATAAAAATAATAGGACTATAAATAGCGATGTTATGTAAAATATTTATAAAAATGGTAAATTTGTTATCATAAGTTTTTTTATATTTTTATCAAGTTGTTAAATGTTTGAAAATCAACTAAAAAATTTTATAATAGAAAAAAATTATTAATATTGTCTATCTATAAGAAAAAAGTATTAGACTTATTCTTAATCCTATGATAATATAATATTGATTATATTTGTTTGCTAATTCGCAAAGTATTTTATCAAATATAAATATAAAAATTAAATAGGAGGTTTTGAATGGATATTCAAGAAAGTGTAAAACTTATCGATTCGTATTTAGATTTAAATCGTAAAGTTGTAGGTGTGAAGTTTTTTCACGATGAAGAAAGTTATGAAAATTTTGAAGTACCTGAAAGAGAAAGTAAAGTTACATATTGTAATGCTGTTAATTTAGCATCTAAAGGTTCAAACATAAAGGTAAGAAAGGTACATCAAGGGTGTCCAAACGGTGCGGTTGCTTTTGGCTTTAATCAAGCGCCACCAAAGATGGCATCTGGAGAAGCAAGATTTAGTAAAAATATTTATAATGATATTAAGACATCAAAGAGTGTTTCTGATGATATGATATTTTTAAAAGACAAGGTTTATGGTATAGCAATAATGCCTTTAGAAAATTTTAAAGTTGAACCTGATGTTGTTGTTATGATTGAAAAGGCATATAACATAATGAGAGTTGTTCACGGATATTCTTATTTTAATGGATATTCTCCGGAAATGAAAACTGTTGGATTACAAGCGGTTTGTCATGATCTTACAACTCTTCCTTATGAACATGGAACAATAAATATCACATTCTTATGCCCGGGAACAAGACTTATGGCAAATTGGCATCCTGATGAGTTAGGAATCGGAATGGCTTGGAAACATTGGTACAATGTTATTCAAGGAATTGTTGAAACTACAAATCCTTTTGAACGTAATGGGAACAAGAGAAAAATAATTAAGAAGATGAAAAAGAATCATATGGATGATTCTGTAATCGAATTAAATAAGAATTATGATACAGGAACATATTTAGGTGGACCAATAGACAAATAAATTTAAAAATAGTTAGGAATTTCTTTTAATAAATTCCTAACTTAAATATTAGTAAAGGAGAATTATATGAATCTTTTAAAAAAAATACCTATTCCAATTGCAGGGTTGATTTTATCAATGTTTGCGCTTGGGAATCTGTTACAATCTTATAGTAATGTTGTAAGATTATGTATAGGTGGAGTAGCACTTATCTTATATATTATTTTTGTTTTAAAAGTTGTTGTGCTAAATTCTAAATTAAAAACAGTTTTGGATAATCCAGTTGCTGCTAGTGTTCTTTTAACAATTACAATGGCTACTATTTTACTTAGTAGCTATGCAAAGCCGTATTCATCAGTTTTAGCTGTAGTAGTTTGGTTTGTTGGTGTTATATTACATATTTTGCTAATAATTTGGTTCAGCTTGAAATTTTTACCTAATTTTTCAATTAAGAAAGTATTTCCATCCTGGTATATTGTTTATGTAGGAATTGCAACAGCAAGTGTTACTGCTGGAGTTGCTGGACAATTGAAGTTGGGACAAATTTGTTTTTGGTTTGCTTTAATTTCTTATTTTATTTTAATACCTGTTATTTGTTACAGAGTATTTAAAGTTAAAGAAATTCCGGAACCAGCAAAGCCTACATTTGCAATTTTATCTGCACCGGGTTCTCTTGTATTAGCAGGATATTTAAATACATTTTCTCAAAAAAACATTACATTTGCAACAGTTTTATTTGTAATTTCAGTTTTATTTTATATTATAGTTTTATTGAATATGCCAAATCTATTGAAATTAAAATTTTCCCCCGGCTTTTCGGGCTTTACATTCCCACTTGTAATAAGTGCAATTTCAAGTAAATTATTTAGTGGATATGTAATAAAATTATATGGAGCAAATTCGGTTTTAAAATTATTTGTAAATTTCCAAGAAATAGTAGCAACTTTAATTGTATTATATGTTTTTGTTGGATATATGAAATTTTTATTTGAAAAGGAGAACTAAAATTTTTTTGAAATTACTTGACTATTTTATTTGTATATGGTAAAATATCTGAGTAATATGATGAATGAAGTAGAGTACTCGCTCTCACCTAGTTACTATTTTGTTTCAGGTTTATGTTAATAATTTAAGTTTTGTAATTATTATGGCGAGTTTTTACTCGCCGTTTTTTTTTATGGAGGTGTTATTATAAAAGAGCTTTTAATTAATGAAGAGATTAGAGCAAAAGATGTTAGATTAATTGATGCAGAAGGTAATCAAATTGGAGTTGTTCCAATTTCTAGAGCATTGGAAATGGCAAATGAAAAGAAATTGGATCTTGTAAATATTTCTCCTAATGCTAATCCACCTGTTTGCAAAATTTTAGATTATGGAAAATATAGATATGATTCTTTAAAGAAAGAAAAAGAATCAAGAAAAAAACAAAAAGTCATAAATGTTAAAGAAATTAGACTTACTCCGAGTATTGATAAACACGATATAGAAGTTAAGGCAAAACATGCAAATAATTTTTTGAAAGCCGGAGATAAGGTAAAAGTTTCTGTAAGATTTAGAGGTAGAGAATTGGGACATACTGATATAGGTAAAGTTGTTTTAGATAAATTTAAAGAGTTTACCCAAGAGTTTGGAAATGTAGAAAAAGATTCCGTGATGGAAGGTAGAAATATGACAATGTTTTTATCACCAAAACAAGATTAATAGGAGGTTTTAGGTATGGCTAAAATGAAAACACATAGAGCATCAGCTAAGAGATTTAAAAGAACTGGTACTGGGAAAATTAAAAGATTTAAGGCGTATAAAAGCCATTTAACAAGTAAAAAATCACCAAAGAGAATTAGAAACTTAAGAAAATCAACAGTTATCAGCAGTGGAGATCAAAAAAGAATCAATCATATGATTCCTTAATTATGGAGGTAAAGAGTAATGGCAAGAATAAAACGTAGCTTAAATGCGAGAAAAAAACATAGAAAAGTACTAAAACAAGCTAAAGGATATTATGGTGCGAAGTCAAAATTATTTAAAGTTGCTAATCAAGCAATTATGAAATCTATGACTTATGCATTCATTGGAAGAAAGAGAAAGAAGAGAGATTTTAGAAGCTTATGGATTGCAAGAATTAATGCCGGAACAAGACAATATGGTTTAAGTTATAGCAAATTTATGTATGGGCTTAAGAAAAATAATATAAATATGAATAGAAAAATGCTTTCTGAAATGGCTATAAACGATCCTGAAGGATTTAAAAAATTAGTTGAATTAGTAAGATAGAGAAAATGTCCCTTCATAATTGAAGGGATTTTTTTTGGAGGTTATTTTGAGACAATTTATAAGACAGTTAAAAGATAAGCTTGAAACTAATCCACCAGCAGTTTTAACGTTAGGATTCTTTCTAATTATAACTATTGGATCTATTCTTTTGTTTTTACCCTTTTCATCTAAAAACTTAAATTTTACAAATTTTTTAGATTGTGTATTTATATCAACTTCATCTGTTTGTGTAACAGGTCTTTCAACTATAAATATAACTAATGAATTTAATTTTTTCGGAAAAACAGTCATAATGTTATTAATTCAAATGGGAGGATTGGGTTTTATGACTATGGCTACAATGGTAGCGATGATTTTAGGTGAAAAGATAACTTTAAAAGATAGGCTTGTAATTCGAGAACAAATGGGTTCTACAAAACTTAGTGGAATGGTTAAACTGATAAGATATGTAATTTTTTCAACTTTTTTAATAGAGGGGCTGGGAGCGATTTTACTTTCTTTTACATTTGTTCCAAAGTTTGGTCTAAAAGGAATTTTTTATTCTATTTTTCATTCTATATCAGCTTTTTGTAATGCAGGTTTTGATATTTTAGGTGAAAATAGTTTAGAAGGTTTTAATACAAATCCTTATTTACTTTTTGTTATTTCTTTTTTAATAATTTTAGGTGGGCTCGGATTTCACGTTTATATTGATATAAATAATTTTAAATTTAATTTTAGAAAATATTCTTTGCATACTAAGATTGTTTTAGTAATGACTTTAGGATTACTTATTTTTGGGACAATTGCATTTTTCATCTTGGAATATTCTAATGCAAAAACTTTAAAGAATTTTAACTTTTTTGATAAAATAACAAATTCATTTTTTCAGTCAGTAACTACCAGAACAGCGGGATTTTCTTCGATAAATCAAACGGGGTTTACTGAATCTTCAACAATTTTAACTGTTTTTTTGATGTTTATAGGAGGATCACCTGCAAGTACTGCCGGAGGAATAAAGACTACTACGATATTTTTATTAATTGTAACAACTATTTCTTTTATCCAAAATAATAATGAAATTGAAGTATTCAAAAGAAGAATTTCTTTTTCATTAGTAAAAAGAGCAATAGGAATCTTTGTTATTTCTTTATTGTTAGTTAATACGGTGGTTTTTGTGTTAACGTTGATAGAAGATGTACAATTTATAGATTTACTTTTTGAAACAATTTCAGCTTTTGCCACTGTGGGACTTAGCAAAGATTTAACTCCGCATTTGAAAGATATAACAAAAGTGTTTATAATTATATTAATGTTTATTGGAAGAGTAGGGCCTCTTACGATTATTTTTTCTTTCTATAATAAAGTTAATAGGAAGAAATTTAAGTATTCAAACGGAAATGTTATTGTCGGATAGGAGATATTATGAAACAAATTGTTGTTATAGGTTGTGGAAGGTTCGGAATGAATTTAGCCATTACCTTAGAAAAACTTGGTAATAGAGTTATGGTCATAGATAGAGATGAAGATGTTATAAATTCTATTGCAAGTAAGGTTACTCACAGTATAATTTGTGATGTTAGAGTTGAGGGAAGTTTAGAAGAATTGGGTCTTGCAAATTTTGATATTTGTGTCGTAGCAATAGGCTCTGATTACAAAAGTTCTATTATTGCGACGGTTGAGGCTAAAGAACTTGGGATACCAAAAATTATTGCAAAGGCTACTGATAGTGTTCAAGCAATGGTGCTTAGAAAAATAGGAGCAGATAGAGTTATAATTCCTGAAAGAGATATGGGAATAAGAGTTGCAAATAATATTAGTAATTCAAATATTTTGGATTCTATTAATTTGTCCGATGAATATTCTCTTGTAGAAATTGCACCAATTTCGGATTGGATTGGGAAGTCTATAAAGGAATCTGAAGTTAGAAATAGATATCATGTAAATATTGTTGCAATAAAAAATAAAGAGGGATTGGAGATAAATGTTGATGCTGACTATGTTATAAAGGATAGTGATATTCTTTTAGTTGCCGGCAGAAATGACTGGATTGGTAAGTTGGTATAGTATGAAATTTAAAACAATAGATAGTAAAGATAACAAAAAGTATAAATTATTTAAGAGTCTTTATTTGAAGAAAAATAGAGATAAATATAAACTATTTTTATTGGAAGGTAAGAAGCTTTTGTCAGAAGCTTCAAATGAGAATCTTGACATTGAAAACATAATTTGTACTGAAAAATTTGCTGAAAACTTTGAGTTTAAAGAAAATTTTTTAGATAAAGTTATAATTTTATCTGAAAAATTATTTAAAAATTTAACTGAACTTACCAATTCTGAGGGGGTTATAACCATTGTAAATTATATTGAAGAGAAAAAAATTTCTTCTAAAAATATAATTTGTCTTGAAAATGTAAGTGATCCCGGGAATTTTGGAACAATAATCAGAACGGCAAATGCTTTTGGGATTAATGATATATTGACTATAAATTGCGTAGATAAATATAATTCTAAAGTCCTAAGAGCAACTATGGGAGCGATATTTAGAACAAATATTATAGATTGTAAAATTGAAAAAATAAAAGAGCTGCAAAGTGGCGGATACAGGTTAATATCTACCACATTAAGTAAAAATTCAAAATTTTTGGAAGAATTTACATTTGATGGAAAAAATATTGTAGTTATGGGAAATGAAGCAAATGGTATTTCAGCTGAAATGTTAAAAATTTCAAATAATCATTTAAAAATAGATATGGATAATTCAATGGAGTCCTTAAATGTTTCAATAGCAGCAGCGATTATAATGTATAAAATATTTAAAGGATAAGAACATCACTCTTTTACGATTCTTCGCATTGGGTGTGTACCTGAAAATCTTGTTGTTTCACAATAAAAGGAAGTGTTTTTGAGCACTTCCTTTTTTGTACTATATATATTTTTTGGGACAATTTTTAAATTATTTTAATCTTGCCAATGCACCAAATGGATCCCATGGTTCAAGTTCTACAATTTCTTCATCAAGAGCTTTTAACCATTTTTCATCAACGTATTTTTTGTCAACCATTACTTCATAGTTGTATTCATCAAACCATTCATCAGACATTGAAAAAATACCTTTATCTCCAACTGTATCTCCCCAAGAGTTTTCAACTTGCCATTCTAACGGTTTTCCATTTTCATCAAGATTTACTCCTGTAAATACCATTGCATGAGTTAACACACTTTCATGATAATCAAGTCTTTCAGCTTTTGTAAAGTTTTCTAAAGTAGGGAATATGTCATCATATATGAACATATCTAAATCCATAATTCCTTTTTGCTTTTCCAAAAACTTAATTACATCACAACCAAACCATACAGGTTCTCCGGCTTTAATTGATTTTATAGCACTTTCTTTCAATACTTCTATAGGAACATTTACGTATTTTATTTTGTCTGCTTCTTTAATTGTTCCTAAGAATTTTACAGTGTAAACTTTTCCGTAAGGTTTGTCATCGGTTGGAGCATTGATTAAGCTTACTTTATCTTTTAAATTCCAACCAACATATTTGTCGAAAAATTCTTTAGGAGTAATATTTGATATTCTGTGGAACTTTTCGTCTTTGTCTCTGTATTCATAGGTAAAAGTTTCAGGAACTTCTCCTAAACATTTAGTTAAAATATTGTAAACTGCGTAAAGAGTTTCATTTTTTAAATCTTCAATTTCTTTTAAAGATTTGCCTGCTTTATGAAGTCTTCTCATATCACAAGCAGCTTTTCTAAGATATTTAGTTAGTATTGCTTCCATATCTCTTGTGTTTGAAGAGTGGAATGTTTCAGGCATGATTCCTTTAGGAACAACACCATATTTTTCTAAAAGACCTTTAAACATATCCCATTGACCGCCATCTTGCACAGGAGCAGTCAAAAGGTGAGAAACAACTCTTGAATCTGTTTTTTCGTCTAACGTTTCAATTATACTTTCTAAAAAGAAGTTTGCTTTTTCAAGTTTATCCCAAAATAGAGTATATGTTTGAGAATATTCCATAGTCTTTAAGTTTAATTTTTCCATAGTAGAAACTCTGGCAACATTTAATGCAGAGAACATCCAACATCTACCACTTGATTTTTGGTTTGTTATTTCACCTTTTTTTGTAATATCGGAAAATTGAAAATCGTGTCTCTTATAGACTTCGTGATTTGTAGATGCTTCATTTATACCGACTTTTGAAACACTTGCAGCTACAACCTTATTTGTTTTACAAGAATTAAATCTTTCTTTAAATGACTTAAGAACTTCATTTGTTAATGCCATTTGTATCACTCTCCTCAAAAAATTTTTTGTGAGTAATCTCACAAATACATTGTAACATAAAATCACAAAAAATGAAAGATAATAAATATCAAAAACAATAAAATTCTTGAGAGTATATATATATTGGATTTTTAAAATTTATCAATATACCTTATTTTTTGTAAATTAAATATTAAAATTAATGTTATTAAATATATCTTTTTAGGTTGCAACTGTTTTTGTATTTAGATATTTCTAAGTAAGTATAATTTTTTATTTTTACAAATTAAAAGGCTGAGGATTGTTATCCCCCAACCTTAATTACTGAATTTAAAAATTTGATTTTTAATATTTAAGTATTATTTTAGAACTTCTTTTAATTTATCATGGATATATTCGTCAATAGGTTGTCCGTCAATGAATGCATTTTCTCCATCCGGTAACATTATTCTAAAGAAGTTGATAATTAAATTTCCGTCAACTATATAGTAATCATCCATATGTAGAGGAGCGATATATACTTTTAAAATTTCTTTATTGTTATTTGGAAATTCTTTATTCAATTCGTCAATAAGATGGTTTACATTCAAAACTTTTATAGGTTTTGCCATAAGTTTTGGAAGTTCAAGATCTTCCATCATCCACATATTGTTATTCCAAAATCTTTTTTCTTCCTTACTAGCTCCGGAAAGTAACTCTCTGTTTTGAATAGCGGATAAAACTTTTCTTACTGACTCTTCATTAAAATCTTTGTTCATTATAGCTTTTAGAGGATATTGTTTAGCCACATCAACAAAAAAGCTTTCGGCAACTTTTTCTTTTTCTGCCAAAGCAGTCCATAAATATAACATGGATTCAATTGTTTCTAAATTTAATTCAATTTGTTTAATCATATAAGCCTCCGATAATATTTTGTTAATTTACAATAAAATTTGTAAAATTTTTTATTACCATATATTACATTAAAAATTTTAATTCACAATGTAAAAATATAGTACAAAGTAATTGTAAACTTTTTTTATAAAAAAATCAATACTTATGTAATTTAGTTGTTGTAAATTTTAAAAAGTTTTGTTATACTTGTACGGTAAGTTATAGGAGGGGAGAATATGAATTCTAATACGTTAAAAAAAGTTGTGATTACGACATTAGCATCTATTGTAGTTTCTGCGGGTGTTTATTTTTTTATGGTGCCATATAATTTGACAATCGGAGGAACAGCTGGACTTTCAATAGCACTTTCAAAATTTTTTCCGGAAATATCTGTAGGGGTATTCCAACTTGGAATAAATATTATTTTATTTATCTTGGCGTTCTTGCTTATAGGTGCAGAATTTGGTGGACTGAGTATATATGCTACTATTGTCGTGTCCGTTTCACTTATCGGGTTTGAAAAAATGTTTCCGAATATTAAACCTTTAGTTGATACACCTTTTATGAGTATGATTGTTGGAGTTGGAGTTACTGCAATTGGGATAGCTTTGACGTTGAATCAAAATGCATCAACAGGAGGAACTGATATTGTAGGAAAAATTTTAAATGAATATATACATGTAGATATAAGTGTAGGAGTTTTTATTGCGGATTTTTCGGTTGTAGTTATGGGTTATTTTGCTTATGGAATTAATGCCGCAATGTATGCAATAGTAGGTATTTTATTTAATGCAGTGGTTATAGATAAAGTTCTTACAGGATATAAGACTAGAATTAAAGTTTATATCAACTCAAGAAAATGGGAAGGAATTAATGACTATATACTTAATGTAATAGTTAGAGGAAGTACACTTTATGAAGTAAAAGGCGGTTTTAATAAAAGTGAAAGAGTTATGATAGAAACAATCCTAACAAGACCGGAGTATATAAAGCTTATGACTTTTATAAAAGAATTTGATAACAATGCATTTGTAAATGTCGCGACAGTGAGTGAAGTTTCAGGAGAAGGATTCAGTTATCTTACTGAAGAGAATAAAAAAGTATTAAAAGAAAAAAATAAAACTAGAAAAATGTAATTTTAAAACTGTTATGAAGAGTGAAATCATAACAGTTTTTTTGTGAAAATAATGAGGTTTAGACATCTGTATTTAATTGACTTTTTATGAAAAATGATATATACTTTAATTGTAGTAATTTGATTAAAATTTAATTGGATTTACAATGAATGTGTGTATATGAATTTTATAGTTTTAAATTATTTATTTTAAGTTTTGTGAAGGAGGGTTTATGAAAAAGAAATTTTTATCAACAACTTTTTTAATTTTATCTTTACTTATGATTAATGTATTAATTTTTAATAAGTATACAGACAAAAGTATTGTTGTTGCAGAAAGCTTTAACGGTTGGAAAGAAGAAGGAAATGAAAGATATTTTTTCCAAAATAGTAAAAAATTTACAGGAGAATATCAAAATAAGTATTTTGTAAATGGGAAATATGCTAATGGAGTTTATAATGGAACTCTATATAAAAATGGAGATATTTCAACAAATGCTTACGTAGGTGAAATTTTTTACGGTTCTGATGGCAAGCCGGCAAATGGCTGGTATGATGATGGGAGTAATTGGTATTTTTTCCAAAATGGTAAAAAACATAATGGTTATGGTGTAGATGGAAATGGAAAAAGATATTTTGTAAATGGGAAATATGCTAATGGCTATGTAGGTGGTATTTTTTATAGTAAAGGAAAACCGGTAAATGGTTGGTATGACGACGGGAAAGACTGGTATTTCTTTAGAGATGGTAAAAAATATACCGGAAAAGCCAAAGACGAAAATGGCGAAATGTACTTTGTAAAAGGAAAATATGCAAATACTTATATAGATGGAGTTTTTTATAAAGATGGTAAAATCGCTAACTGGTGGTGTGATGATGGAAAAGATTGGTATTTTTTCCAAAATGGTAAAAAACATAACGGATATGGTATAGATGCAAATGGAAAAAGATATTTTATAAGCGGAAAATATGCAAATGCTTATGTAGATGAAATTTTTTATAGCGAAGGAAAAATTGCTAATTGGTGGTTCAATGATGGTGAAGCGTGGTATTTTTTCCAAAATGGTAAGAAACATAATGGCTATGGCATAGATGCAAATGGAAAAAGATATTTTGTAGATGGAAAATATGCCAACGGAATATATGGCGGTAAGTTATATAAAGATGGAATAGAGTCAAAAGGCAGAACATATGTAAATGGTATTTTTTACGACGAAAATATAAGTCCGGCAGATGGATGGTACGATGATGGAGATGCATGGTATTTCTTCAAAGACGGCAAAAAATATACCGGAAAAGCCGTAGATGGTAACGGCGAGATGTATTTTGTAAAAGGAAAATATGCAAATGCTTATATAGATGGAATCTTTTATAGTGAAGGTAAAATTGCCAACTGGTGGTGTGATGACGGAAGCGATTGGTATTTCTTCAAAGACGGCAAAAAATATACTGGAAAAGCTGTAGATGGTAACGGCGAAATGTATTTTATAAAAGGAAAATATGCAAATACTTATATAGATGGAATCTTCTATAGTAAAGGTAAAATTGCCAACTGGTGGTGTGACGACGGGAATGCGTGGTATTTTTTTCAAAATGGTAAAAAACATAATGGCTATGGTATAGATGCAAATGGAAAAAGATATTTTGTAGATGGGAAATATGCTAACGGAATATATGGTGGTAAGTTATACAAAAATGGAATAGAATCAAAAGGTAGAACATATGTAAATGGCATTTTTTACGATGGAAATATAAGACCTGCAAATGGCTGGTATGATGATGGAGATACATGGTATTTCTTTAAGGACGGTAAAAAATATACCGGAAAAGCTGTAGATGGCAATGGCGAAATGTATTTTGTAAAAGGAAAATATGCAAATACTTATATAGATGGAATCTTTTATAGCGAAGGTAAAATTGCCAACTGGTGGTGTGATGATGGAACTGATTGGTATTTCTTCAAAGATGGTAAAAAATTTACCGGATTTGGTGTAGATGCAAATGGAAAGAGATATTTTGTAAAAGGAAAATATGCCAACGGAATATATAACGGGAAATTATATAAAAATGGTTTAGAATCAAATGGAAATACTTATGTAAACGGAATTTTTTACGATGGAAATATAAGACCTGCAAATGGTTGGTATGATGATGGAAGTAATTGGTATTTCTTCAAAGATGGCAAAAAATATACAGGGAAAGCCGTAGATGGCAACGGAGAAATGTATTTTATAGGTGGGAAATATGCACATACTTATATAAACGGCATTTTTTATGGAGCAGGTAAAATTGCAAATGGTTGGTATGATGATGGAGATGATTGGTATTTCTTTCAAGGAGGTAAAAAACATACAGGATATGCAACAGATGAAAATGGACAGAGATATTTTGTAAATGGTAAATATGCTAATGGAAGATATGGCGGAAAATTATATAAGGAAGGTTTAGAGTCAGATGGCAATACTTATATAAACGGAATTTTTTACAGTGGAGATAAATATCCGGCAAATGGTTGGTACGATGATGGAGATGATTGGTATTTTTTCCAAAATGGTAAAAAACATACAGGATATGCAACAGATGAAAATGGAGAAAAATATTTTGTTGATGGAAAGTATGCAAATGGATTTTACGGCGGAAAATCTTATTTAGATGGAGAAGAAGTAGATTTAGCAGATTCTGATTGGTATGTTACAGATGGTGTTTGGAGAGTTAAAAATTCCGGAAGAAGTTGTCATGTAAATGGCGATTTTATCGTTATAAGTTTAAGTGATCAAAAATTATGGCTTGTTAGAGATGGAAGAATAATTTCTAAAATCGGTATTGTAAGTGGGAAACCTTCAAGTCCTACTGTAACAGGAAATTTTAGAATACTTTCAAAAGAATATTCAAGAATATTAAGAGGTCCGGGATATGCTTCATGGGTTCAATATTGGATGCCATTCCATGGCGGATATGGAATTCACGACGCAAATTGGCAACCATATTCTGCTTTCTCTAATAGTAATTACTATAGATGGGGAGGATCACATGGTTGCGTAAATGTTCATCCTGGATCAATGGGATCTATTTATAATAATTCTTATGTTGGAATGAGAGTTATAGTTTATTAGTATTGATTTTAAAATCTAAATATGTTAGAATTAGATTGTTAATATTTACGTTGAACGATAAAAAATAGTACAAAATTTTTAGAGAGTGATTGTTTGGTGAAAAATTACATTTTTGTATTATGGGGAAATCGGGAGTAATTTTTTTAGAGTGATGTTTTTAACATAATTAGGGTGGAACCACGGTCATATCGTCCCTTACGATATGGCCTTTTTGTTTATTTATTTTTAGGAGGAATATTATGAAATCAGAAAAGAGTATGGAAAAAATTGTTTCTTTATGTAAAAGTAGGGGAATAATATATCCAGGGTCAGAAATTTACGGAGGACTTGCTAACACTTGGGATTATGGTCCTTTAGGTGTTGAATTTAAAAATAATGTAAAAAAAGCTTGGTGGCAAAAATTTGTTCAACAATCTAAATATAATGTTGGTCTTGACAGTGCAATTTTGATGAATCCGGAAGTTTGGGTTGCTTCAGGTCATGTTGGAAGTTTTAGTGATCCTTTAATTGACTGTAAAGAATGTAAATCTCGTTTTAGAGCTGATAAACTCATTGAAGATTTTTATTTTGAAAATAATCTTGGGGATATAAATGTTGATGGTTGGGAAAATGAAAAAGTTGAAGAACTAATGAAAGAAAAAAATATTTGTTGTCCAAATTGTAAAAAACAAAATTTTACTGGTATTAGAAGATTCAATCTTATGTTTAAAACTTTTCAAGGTGTAACTGAAGACAGTAAATCTGAAATTTACTTAAGGCCGGAAACTGCACAAGGTATTTTTGTTAATTTTAAAAACATTGCCAGAACTTCAAGAAAAAAAGTTCCTTTTGGAATTGCACAAGTTGGTAAATCTTTTAGAAATGAAATTACTCCTGGTAATTTTACTTTTAGAACTCGTGAATTTGAACAAATGGAATTGGAATTTTTCTGTAAACCTGGAGAAGATTTAGAATGGTATGACTATTGGAAAAACTATTCTTTTAATTGGTTATTATCTTTAGGAATGAATGAAGAAACTTTAAGACTTAGAGACCATGAACAAGAAGAATTGAGTTTTTACAGTAAAGCTACTTGTGATATAGAATTTTTATTCCCATTTGGTTGGGGAGAACTTTGGGGAATTGCAGATAGAACAGATTATGACTTATCAAGACATATTGAAGTTTCCGGTGAAGATTTAAGATATATTGACCCTGTTACAAATGAAAAATATATTCCATATTGTATTGAACCTTCACTTGGAGCTGATAGAGTTGCTCTAGCTTTCCTATGTAATGCTTATGATGAGGAAGAAATAGGAGAAGGAGATGTTAGAACTGTTTTAAGACTTCATCCTGCTTTAGCTCCATTTAAGGCTGCAATTTTACCACTTACTAAAAAATTGTCAGAAAAATCTGATGAAATTTATAATGAACTTTCAAAATATTTCATGATAGATACAGATGTTTCAGGAAGTATCGGAAAGAGATATAGAAGACAAGATGAAATTGGAACTCCATTCTGTATAACTGTCGATTTTGATACTTTGGAAGATAATTGTGTAACAGTTAGATTTAGAGATACTATGGAACAAGAGAGAATAAAAATCTCAGAACTAAAAGATTTTATTGAAAAGTCTTTAGAATTTTAGGAGGTATTATGGTTAAGAAAAAAGTTGTTTTTGGTTCAAGTATGTGCCCTGATTGTATTGTTATGAAAAAGGCACTTGATGAAAGAGGAGTTAAGTATTTGTATTTAGACATTACTGAAAATTTAGCAAATCTTAAAAAATTTTTAAAATTTAGAGAAAATTCTGCATTTAGTTTTGCAAAAGAAAATGGCTCAATAGGAATTCCTGCAATGGTAATAAATGATGGGGAAAAAATACTTTTCAGCATAGAAGAATTTGATGAATATAATAAATAGGAGGCAATTATGTTAGAAAATTTAAAACCTGAAAGAGTTTTTTATTATTTTGAAGAGCTTACAAAGATTCCAAGAGAATCAGGAAATGAAAAGGCAGTCAGCGATTATTTATACAGTGTTGGAAAATCATTGGGATTAGAAACAATTCAAGATGAAAGTAACAATATTGTTATTAGAAAACCTGCATATAAAGGTTATGAAAATCATGAACCTATTGTTATTCAGGGGCATATGGATATGGTTGCAGAAAAGGCTGACGGAGTTGAACATAATTTTCTAGTTGATCCAATTCCTGTTATTGTTGATGGTGATTGGGTTAAGACTAAAGGAACAACACTTGGAGCAGATGATGGAATTGCAGTTGCTATGGGACTTGCTATTTTAGAAGATAAAGAAGCTAAACATCCTGCGCTTGAATTGTTAGTAACTACTGATGAAGAGAGAACAATGGCAGGAGCAAGAGCTGTAAAGAGAGAGCTTTTAAATGGAAGAAAACTTTTAAATATTGATGCCGAAGAAGAAGGAGTGCTTTTATCAGGCTGTTCAGGTGGACACAATATTGTAGGAACTTTGAAGGTTAAATATGAAAAAAGTGATATGAAAAATACTTTTGTTTTATTTGTAAATAATATGCTTGGAGGCCACTCCGGAATGGAAATTCATCAACAAAGAGGAAATTCTTTGAAATTTGCTCTAAGAGCAATGGATATGATAAAAGAAATTGCTGATTATAGATTGGTTAGTATTGAAGGCGGAACTAAACATAATGCTATTCCTAGAGATGCAAAAGTTATTTTTACAAGTAATGCTGATGAATTTAATATTGATTTTTCTAGATTAATTAGCGAATATCCTCTTGATAAAGATATGAGAGTTTCCATAGAAAAAGTAGAAAATATAAAAGAAGTTTTATGTAAGGGTTGCCAAGAAAAAATAGAAAATGTAGTTAGAAATATTCCTCATGGAGTATACTCAATGATGGAAGAATATCCTTCAATAGTTGAATGTTCAGACAATTTCGCAATAATAAAATTTGATGGAAATTTTGTTAAATTTACTGTTTCACTCAGAAGTTCAAACCCTAAAACTTTTGAAGAATATACAGATATGGTAAAAAAAGTTTATGAAGAAAATGGTGTTAGATATACTTTAGAAGATTATTATAAACCATGGGAATTTGCAAAAGTTTCAAAGTTGAGAGATACTGCATTGGAAGTTTATAAGAAGTTGACAGGGAAAGAAATGAAAGTGGAAGTTGTTCACGCAGCTTTAGAACCGGCTGTTTTCGTCGATACATTCCCTGATATGGAAATGATATCAATAGGACCTACAATGAAAGATGTTCATAGTCCTGCTGAAAGATTGAATATTCTCTCAACACAAAGAACTTTTGAATTTGTAAAAGAATTATTAAAAAGTCTTTAATTAAAATCTGTAGTAAACATAAAAAATCACGAGTTATTAATTAGCTCGTGATTTTTTTATGTACTGCTCACCGAACACTTCTGTGAAAGGTGAGGTATTCGTTCTAAACTGAAGTGTTATTTTCATTTAAGACATCAAGAAGTAAATCTAAATTAAGTCCATGAACCATAGTAGCTTCTTCGAGAGTCTCCATTTGACTTGCAGGACAACCAACACAAGAAAGTCCAAAATTAAATAGAATTTCAACAGCATCCGGATGAATTTGGATAATGTCTCCGATTAGCATATCTTTTGTTATTTTCATAACTGCACCTCCTAATTATCTTATACCCATATAATACAGGTAATTGAGAAAAAAATCAAGTTATATTTGACTCTAAAAAATAAAATTGATAAGTTGTAAAATATCGTGGTAAATATAGAATGAATGATTAGACTATTATTATTTTTTGTGATAAAATAATTAAGTTATATGGAGGCTTATTATGAAATGTTGTAACAATAAAAAAGCAATAGATAATCTATATAAAAATATTGCTGTTAAAGATAGATTAAGAGAAAGTGAAGATAGTAGGGAAATTGAAAAGAAAATTGCTCTAAGTTTAGGATACACTTTAGAAGACTTGGATAATGAAGCAAATCTAGGTTTAGGTTGTGGGAATCCAATTGAAAATGCAAATTTAAAATCCGGAGAAATAGTCTTAGATTTAGGCTGTGGCAAAGGAATGGATGTTTTTAAAGCCTGTAAAATCGTTGGGAAGGAAGGACTTGTGATTGGTGTTGATAGACTTTCAGAGATGGTTGAAAGGGCAAATTATATAAGAGGGAAAAAGGGATTTTTAAATACAGATTTTAGAGTGTCTGATATAGACGATTTAAAAGTAGATAATGATACAGTTGACTGTGTGATTTCAAATTGTGTAATAAATTTATGTGAAGATAAAGAGAAAGTTTATTCTGAAATATATAGAGTTTTAAAACCCGGTGGAAGAATTTCAATTTCAGATATTGTTCAGTTTAATGAATTACCTACTTGGGTTAAAGACGAACCGATTTTTCATGCAACTTGAGTTGCAGGTTCGATAACTTCGGAGAAGTTAAAGAATATTTTGAAAAATGTTGGCTTTGAACTTTACACAATAATTGAAGAAGACTTGACTGACGAATATCTTGCAAAATGGGGACATAAATTAGATTTAAAGAAATATATAAGACGTGGTAAAATTTTGGCAGTTAAGCCAAAGAATTAGGAGTGAAAAATGTATAAACTTTATTCATCAATTTTTATGATAATTTTAACTTTTATAATTATATTTTTTATTTCAAAAAAATATGATTTAGACAGAAATCAAAAACTTATATTTTGGTTATTTGTTCTTTTTTGGAGTGGGATAACAGTTGTAAGAGCTTACAGGAAACTCTATGCTATAAGTCCTATGGAAGAAGGAGGACTTGGCTTTTCAGTTATTTTAGCTGCGCAGATAACTTCAGCATACGGGCTTATAAGTTGTTTTATAAGATTGCCTATTTTTATATTGAGTGATATTTTTAATAGAAAAAAAATATTTATTCAAATTGCACTTTTTGTTTTGACATTGGCATCATTGATGGTAGTTTTAAAGCCAAGTTATAATACTCTTTATTTTTCATCAATAGCTATGGGAATATGTGCTTCGATGCTTGCGGTGTTTAATGTTTTATTTTCAGAGACTTTTTCTAAAGAAAAAGCTGCAATTTCAGCATCTATTTTATCAATAGCACCGCTTCTTGCAGAATTTATAGCAGCTCCTATACAGTATTTATCAACTTATGGTACATATAAGAATTTTAAATTGCTTTGGGCACTTTCTGCGAGCATTTCAATTGTAGCATTTGTTTTGACTTTTTTTGTCAGAGATGTTTCTTATTCTGCAAAGAGATTTAGCTTTGAAAAAGTTAAAAAAGTTTTTGAATTTAAAGGATATTTATACATTTGTTTGATTGCAATTTTAGTTTCATTCATAAAGTTTTCAACATCGGGTGCAAATATGATTGCATACGCGAAAGTTAATTTAAATATGCCTCCGATTTTTTTGGCATATATTGATGTTTTGTTTGCTTTTCCGCAACTTATTGCAAGTGTACTCGCAGGAACTTATTTTGCAAATAAAATTGGAATTGAAAAAACTTTAGTTTTAGGACTGGGTTCAAATTTAGTTTTTTATATAATAATTTTATTAACTAACTCTTATCTTCCTGCATTTTTGGGATATGTATTTAACGGTTTTGGATATGGAATTGCTTATACTTGTTTGATTTCAATGGCTATGCAATATTTTGAAAAGGAAGATAGAAATGTGAGTATGGGAATATTTCAATTATTTTTCGCTATGGGAGTATATTTTGGAGACAGAGTTTATCTTTGGATTTCAAAGTTAATACCAAATGGACTTTTGGGCTTTGAACAAAATAAATCAATTTATCTAATTGTAGTTGGAATAACATTAGTAAGTATATTAATGGCACAATTTAAAATAAAAGAAGATATTTAAAAAATATAATATATTTTTGTATTAACTAAATTTGAGGGTAAGAATGATTGACAATGATACACTGTTTTTTTGTTACAAATAATGATTTTTTTAAAATTTTATGATATAATTATTGTGATTATGTATGTAATTACGAATAAATTTATAAAATTAAACAGGAGAAAAGATGGGTAATTATTTTGGAACAGATGGAGTGAGAGGAGTCTATGGAGAAAATTTAACTGATAGGCTGGCTTATAAACTTGGGAAATCTGTTGGGTATATTTTAAAAGATAAAGAGGAAAAATTATTTATAATAGGTAGAGATACTAGAGAAAGTGGAAAAAATCTTGAGAATAGTTTAGCTAAAGGTTTATTAGAAATGGGTTTTAATGTAGTTAGTATAGGAATTGCTCCAACACCTACAGTTGCCTATTTAATCAAGTATTTTAAAGCGGTTGGAGGAGCTGTTATTTCTGCTTCTCATAATCCTTTTAAATATAATGGAATTAAGATTTTTAACGAAGATGGCTTCAAACTTTCAGATGAAATTGAATATAAAGTTGAAAATATTTTAGATGATGAAAATTTTGATTTTGGAGAAATTCAAGAGGGTATTTTTACAGAAGAAAAAGAAGCTGTTTCTATCTATGCGGATTATTTGAAATCAAGAGTGGATGCTGATTTTTCAAACTTAAAAATAGCTGTAGACTTTGGAAATGGAGCAAGCTATAAAATTGCAAGAAAGTTATTTGAAGAGCTAGGAATGGAAGTTATTTCTTTAAATACTGCTCCTGATGGAAAGAATATTAACTTAAATTGTGGTAGTACTAATATGGAAGTAATAAGAAAAGCTGTTTTGGAAAATGATGTTGATATGGGATTTTCTTTTGATGGAGATGCTGATAGATGTTTAGCTGTTGATGAAAAAGGAAATATTATGGATGGAGATCATATTCTAGCTGCTATGGCTAAGTCATATAAAGAAAAAGATGAACTTACAAATAATGCTGTTGTAGGAACTGTTATGAGCAATATTGGACTAAAAAAATATTTAGACTCAATAGATGTTGATTTTGTTGCTGCAAAAGTTGGTGACAGATTTGTCCTTGAACAAATGCTTGAGCATAATTATATTTTAGGAGCTGAACAATCCGGACATGTGATTTTCTTAAATGACAGTACAACCGGCGATGGAACTTTTACAGCTCTTAAGATTTGTGAATTAGTTGCAAGTAGTATAAATAAATTGTCTTATTTTAATGAGCTTATGGTTTCATATCCACAAGTTTTAGTAAATGCAAAAGTTAAGCTTGAAAATAGGAATGCTTATTCACAAGATAAAGAAATAGTAGCTGAAATAAATAAAATTGAAGAAAAATTTTCAGGAAATGGAAGAGTTTTGATAAGACCTTCCGGAACAGAGCCTTTAGTTAGAGTTATGATTGAAGGAGAAAATCAAGAAGAATTGGAAGTAGAAGCTAAAAAACTTGCCAAATTTATTGAAGAGAGGTTAGGATAGTATGAAAGATAGATTGATAGTTGCTGATAGTTGTTGTGATTTAACAGAGGAGATGAAAAGCAAACTAGATATCGAATTAGTTCCTTTGACATTACAACTAGATGATGTTGATTATTTAGATGATGAAAATTTAGATGTAGATAAATATATAGAAGCGATGAGAAATGCAAGTTCTATAAAAACAGCTGCACCATCTCCTAAACTTTTTATGGATAAGTTTGAAGAAGCGAAAGAAGTTTTTTGTGTAACTTTATCCGGAAAATTAAGTGCAACATATTCTAATGCATGTTTAGCAAAGACAATGGTACTTGAAAAGGGAGAAAGATTAATTCATGTTTTTGATACTAAGTCTGCTGCCTCTGGAGAAACTTTAGTTGCGTTGAAAATTCAAGAATGTATAGATAAAAAAATGACGTTCCAAGAAATTGTTGATAATGTAACAAAATACATTTCAGAAATGAATATATTTTTTGTTTTGGAAAGTCTTGATAATTTAATAAAAAATGGAAGAATTTCTAAATTAAAAGCTATGATTGCTTCTGCTTTTTCTATAAAGCCTGTTATGCAAGGTGTTAATGGTGAAATAGATATTTATAAGAAAGTTAGAGGCTTAAAAAAAGCATATAGTGAATTAATTGATGCAATAGCTGAAAATAGTTCAAATATTGAAGAAAAAATATTGGTAATAACTCATTGTAATTGTTTGGAAAGAGCAAAAGAAATAAAGAATAAAATAGTTGAAAGATACAATTTTAAGGATATTTTGATTGTTTCTGCAAGAGGATTATCTTCTACTTACGAAAATGAGGGTGGAATAATTATCAGTTATTAGTGAGGTAATTTTGAATAAAAGAGTAATTTTAGGAATGAGTGGCGGGGTCGACAGTTGTGTTGCCTGCCATTTGTTATTGAAAGAAGGATATGAAGTAATTGGAGTTACTATGAATTTAGTTCCTAAAGGACATCTGTATGATGAAGAAAAGGGCTGTTGTTCTTTATCTTCTGTTATGGATGCAAAAATTGTTGCTGAAGCTATGGGAGTAAAGCATTATACAATGAGCTTTAGGGAAGAATTTGATAGAAAAGTAATTGAAAATTTTGTAAGAGAGTACTCTCTTGGTTACACTCCGAATCCTTGTGTTGCTTGTAATAAATACATTAAATTTAATAGCTTTGTAGAAAAAATAAAGCCTCTAAAGGCTGATTTTATTTCTACTGGACATTATGCAAAAGTTGAATTTGATAAAAATTATAATAGATACTTATTAAAAAGAGCTAAAGACTCTAAAAAAGATCAAACTTATTTTTTATACAATACAAGTCAAGAAGTTTTATCAAAGACTTTATTTCCACTTGCAGATTTAGAAAAGGAAGAAGTAAGACAAATTGCTAAAGATGAAAATATTTTGACTTATTCAAAAAAAGATAGTGAAGAAATTTGTTTTGTTCAAAATAGAGATCATGGTCTTTTTATTAGACAAAGAAATCCTGAATTGATTAAAGAAGGATACTTTATTGATGAAAGGGGAAATAAACTAGGAAAGCATAATGGCATAGTCTATTATACTGTTGGTCAAAGAAAAGGTCTTGGAATTGCATTGGGTAAAAGAGTATTTGTATCTAAGATAAATGCAATAGATAATACAGTAACATTATCAGATGAAGATGCACTATATAAAGATAAAATAAAAATAAGGGAAGAGAACTTTATCCCTTTTGATGCTCTAGAAAAACCATTGGAAGTTAGCGTAAAAGTAAGACATGGACAAAGTGAAACTAAGGGACTACTATTCTATAAAAATAATGAGTTATTTGTTGAATTTGAAAAACAGGTAAGAGCACCAAATAAGGGGCAATCAGCTGTGTTTTATTTGGATGACATTGTAGTTGGTGGAGGAATAATAGACGAAGTATATTAAAAAAGAGTTGCATTTTTAAATTGCAACTCTTTTTTGTGAATTATTTTATTCATTATTGTTGTCATTGGTATTTCCGTTATTATTATTGTTGTTGTTATTGTTATTGTTGTTATTCGTATTTGGATTATTATTTGAATTATTATCTTGCGTTGGATTTTGTGAATTGTCATTATCTATTATTTCAGATACTTCTGTAGGAGGTGGAGTGATAAAATCTCCAGGCGCATAATTGGTTTTTCCTTCTTTATAAGCACTTGGTTTTATATAAAATTTTTTATTTTCTATATATTGTTGTGCTGTTGAAGTATTTGCCAATTTTCCATTTCTTTTATCAATTTTGTAATATATAAAATATAATTGTTCATATTTTGTAGGCTCAGTACCTTTTACAAAGTATTCATATATTCCGCCTCCCGATCCTGACGGTAATAATAGTCCGGATCTAATTGAAACATATTTTTGTATTATATTTTCAGATGGCGGATCGAATTTCTTAGCCGGTTTTCCTTCTAGAACTATTTTATTGACTTTTCCCCAAAGAGTAGCAGCCATAGAATCATTTTTATTAAGTTCTATATTTTGATTATCAAATCCAATCCAGGTTCCAATTGTATAATATGGTGTAAATCCAATAAACCAAGAGTCTCTAATATCACTTGTTGTACCTGTTTTACCTGCAACTTCTATTGTTGGGTGTTTTGCTCCGGGAGCCATAACATTTGGTACACCTTTTAAAATATCTCTCATAATAAAAGCATTTTCTTTAGAAGTAACTTCTCTTTGTTTTTGATCCGGTTCTAAAATAACTTTTCCTGTTGAATCTACTACTTTTGTAAATGAAATAGGTTCACGGTATTTTCCATCATTTGCTATCGCAGCATAAGCTGCTGTCATTTTTAAGTTGGTCATACCTCTTGTCATACCACCTAAAGCCATACTTGATAAGTTTTCATCATTATAATCTACATTTTCTGATCTTGAAACATAAGTATCATCTAGCTCATTTTCTTCATTTATTAAACCAAATCTTTTTAAATATTCTTTTGATTTTTCAAGACCGATTTTTTCTAGTGTTTTAACTGCATTAACATTTATAGATTGAACGATACTTTCTCTTAGTGTTTGTAAACCTCGATATCCATTGTACCAGTTTTTTGGCCAAAGTTCGTGTTTGTCATTATAATGTGGAGCATCTTCTATACCGGTAGCTGCGGTATATCCATTATCCAGTGCAGGAGTATAAACACCTAAAGGTTTCATTGTAGAACCCGGTTGTCTTGGAATTCTATAAGCCCTATTTAAAGGATGACCTGTTGTTTCTCTACCTCCAATTATTGCAATTAATTCTCCGTTAGTATGGTCAATTACAACAGAAGATGATTGAGGTTGTACGACACCTTGCTCATCTATTTGGAAATATTTTGAATTTAAAGCTAAACTTCCATTTTCCTTTATACTGTAAAAATCTTTATAAGTTTCGAAGAAACTTGCAGAAATTTTAAAAGTTTTTTCATTTTCTACAGTTAGATTTTCTTCAGGAATTTGAAAGTTTCCAATTCCATGAGTAACTAGATTATTTTGATTATTAACTGTATAAAAACTTGCTATAGATAATACATTTTGAAACATTGAAACTCTGGAGCTTTTTATTTCTAATGATTTATCTTCATTTATAGAATACTCTCCTTTTGGAATTATAATATTATTATCTTCGTCTAAAATATTAGATTTTTTGTATAGTATAGTCTTTCCCTTTGCATCCGTTATATTATTTGATCTATCTCTTTTAAAAGATGCAAATGCCAGATTGCCTCTCTTTGGAGCTTTCATAACATTAGCAAAATCACTATAGAGCTTTTCTATATTTTTCTGAATAGTTTGATTCATTGTTGAGTGAATAGTAAGTCCACCATTATAAATTTTATTCCAGGCTTCGTCTTTTGTATAATTATACTTCTTCATTAATTTTTCAGCTACTTGATATTTTACATATTCAGTAAAGTAAGTTGAAACTTCTCTTTCAAATCCTTTATTAGGTTTTATAGCTGCAAATACATCTTCATTTAATGCATTTTCGTATTCTTCTTTAGTTATTTTTTTAAGTTGATACATTTTTTTCAAAACATATTTTTGTCTATCTAAAACTCTAGGATTATATACAGCTTTGTAAACTTGACCATTGATATTCAAATCTTTTATAACAGAAGATTCATCATTTACATTTTCTGGTTTTATAGTCTTATATAGAGAATAATTTGAAGGACTTTGGACAATAGCTGCAAGAAGTGCAGACTCTGCAATAGTCAAATCTTTTACATCTTTAGAAAAATATCCTTGACTTGCTGATTGAACTCCATAGGAATGTTGACCTAAGAAAACTCTATTTAAATATGCCTCAAGAACACCTTCTCTTTTTATACTGTCCGTAATTTTTATTGCAAGGTATGCCTCTTTTAGCTTTCTTTCTATTTTCTTTTCATTTGAAAGATATAGGTTCCTTGCCAATTGTTGAGCAATAGTTGAACCACCTCTAAGCCTACCTCTTGCTGTATCAAAAAGACTTTTTGCTATCCCAATAGGATCAACTCCCTTATGTGAATAAAATCTCTCATCCTCAATAGAAATAAAGGCATTTATTAAATGTTCAGGAACATCTTTTAATTTTATTATAGTTCTATTTTCTAAATTTTCTATTTTTTCAACCATATTTCCATCTCTATCTAATATTTTTGATGATTGAATCATAAGTTCATTTATATTTGATGTATCAACAACCGGAGCGTCTTTCATAACATCTACAAATGCGGTTGCAAAAATTCCGGTAATTCCGGCACCAAGCATAAGAATTGTCAATATAGTAATACTTAAAATTTTTAAAATCGGTCTTAGAAAACTTTTTTTATCATTTTTATTTTTAAGTTGTCTATTTTTTATTTTTTTCTCTGACATAAAAAACCTCCTCAAAGAATAATCATTTTGATTTTTATATAGTTACTTTTATCTTATTTTCAAAATAATATAAATTATTATACCATAAAATTAAAATAATATAAAATTTTTTAAAAAATCTTGATTTTTTGTTGGTTTTATGATATACTACCTGTTGTGTTACCGCACGGATTAGGTTTTTAAAGCATAGCACCTAATTTCGGCGAGACTTAAGAATGAGGAGGTGCACTATGTACGCAATAATTGAAACTGGTGGTAAACAATACCAAGTTGAAGAAGGACAAAGCATTTTTGTTGAAAAATTAAATGTTGAAGAAGGTTCTAAAGTATCTTTCGATAAAGTTCTTTTAGTTTCTAAAGATGGAGATATTAAAGTTGGTTCTCCGTTAGTTGAAGGAGCTAAGGTAGAAGGAACTGTTGAAAGACATGGAAGAGGAAAGAAAGTTATAATTTTTAAGTTCAAAGCTAAGAAAAATTATAGAAAGAAAAAAGGACATCGTCAACCATTTACAAAAGTTAAGATTGAAAGTATTGCATTTTAATGACTGATATTTATATTTTTAAGAAAAAAGATTTATATTATGGATTTGAAATGGATGGACATGCTGATTTTAGTAAAGAGAATGATATTCTCTGTGCATCATTATCTATTTTATCTATGAATACACCTAATTCTATTGAAAAGATTTGTTCTATAGATTCTAAAGATTTGAATTTGGAAGTAAGAGACGGATATTTAAAGATGATGATAGATATTGAAAAATTTGATGAAACTAAAATTAGAGATATTCAAACGATAATAAAAACTTTTGAAGTTGGCATTATATCATTGAAAGAAGTATATAATAAATATATTGAGATTTATTATAAGGAGGTGTAGAGTATGTTAAAAATTAATTTACAACTTTTTTCTAGTAAAAAAGGTTTAGGTAGTACTAAGAACGGTCGTGATAGTAGAGCTAAAAGATTAGGTACTAAAAGAGGGGATGGACAATTCGTTCTTGCAGGAAATATTTTAGTTAGACAACGTGGAACAAAAATACACCCAGGAGTAAATGTTGGTAAGGGTGGAGATGATACACTTTTTGCTAAAGTTTCTGGTGTTGTAAGATTTGAAAGAAAAGGTAGAGATAAAAAACAAGTTTCTATTTATCCAGTATAATAATGAGCTCCCTTAGAGGAGCTTATTTTTTTAAATAACAAAATATGTTAAAATATGTATTAAGAAGATGGAGGTGAATTTATGGAAAGACCTTTAGTTTGTGTAGTTGGACGACCAAATGTTGGCAAGTCAACACTTTTTAATAAACTTATAAATAAAAGAATAGCTATTACTGAAGATACTCCGGGTGTTACAAGAGATAGATTATATCAAGATGCCGAATGGCAAAATAAACATTTTATACTTTGTGATACAGGAGGACTTGAGCCTAATAGCGATGATATAATTTTACAAAAGATTAAAGCTCAAGCTGACGTCGCAATGGAAAATGCAGATGTAATTTTATTTGTAGTTGATGGAAAAAGTGGCTTAATGGATGAAGATAGAGAAATTTCAAACTATTTAAGAAGAACCAAAAAGCCGGTTGTTTTAGCTGTAAATAAAGTTGATACTCATAAAATGCCTGCAGAAGTTTATGAGTTTTACGAACTTGGTTTTGAAAATTTGAATATTATTTCAGCAACTCAAGGTTTCGGACTTGGAGATTTGCTTGATGAAATTATAAAAGAATTTCCTGAAAATAAATATACAGGGGAAGAAGATGAAGTAACAAAAATTGCATTAATTGGGAAACCTAATGTAGGTAAGAGCTCTTTAATGAATAGAATTCTTGGAGAAGAAAGAATGATTGTTTCCGATATTGCTGGAACTACTAGAGATTCTATTGATTCAAGAGTTGAAATAGACGGAAAAACTTATATTTTTACCGATACTGCAGGGCTTAGAAGAAAAAGGAATATAACTGAAAATTTGGAAAGATATAGTGTAGTAAGAACTTTAAATGCTGTTGAAAGATCGGATATTGCAATTCTTTTAATTGATGCTACAGAAGGTGTTACAGAACAGGATACAAAAGTAATAGGTTTTGCTAAAGAGCAAAATAAGGCTTTAATCATTGCGGTTAATAAATGGGATTTAATCGTTAAAGACAATAAAACTTATAAAGCTTTTGAAGATGATATAAGAACTAAATTAAGTTTCGTTCCTTATGCTCAACTTGTTTTTATTTCAGTTAAAACAGGACAAAGAATTGATAAATTGTTTGAGGCAATCAAAATTGCAGATGAAAATTATAGTACTAGAATTTCAACAGGAATTTTAAATGATATTATAAATGATGCAGTTGTTCATAATTCGTCACCTACTGATAAAGGACAAAGACTTAAAATTTTCTATGCAAGTCAAGTTTCAGTAAGACCACCGAAATTTGTAATATTTGTTAATAAAGTGGAGTTGATGCATTTTTCTTATTTGAGATATTTAGAAAATCAAATAAGAAAGAATTTTTCTTTTACTTCTTCTCCTATAGTTTTTGAACTTAGAGCAAGAGGAGAAGAAAATGTTTAAATTTATCATTTGCATAGCTATTGCATATCTTTTAGGTAATATTTCAGGTGGTATGATTTTTGGAAAACTATTGTTTAATAAAGATATAAGAGATTATGGAAGTAAAAATGCGGGAACGACAAATGCATTAAGAGTCTTTGGAATTAAGGCAGGAGTTTTAACATTTATTATCGATGTTTTAAAATCAATTTTAGCTTGTTTTATTGGAATGAAGCTCTTGGGATTAAATGGCGTGTTATTAGCCGGTATATTTGTAGTTTTAGGACATAATTGGCCTGTATTTTTAAATTTTAAAGGTGGAAAGGGGATTGCATCATCTTTCGGCTTTATAATGTTTTTGGACTATAAAATTGCAATTGTAGCGATTTTAATATTTGTAACGATAGTTATACTTAGTAAATACATTTCATTGGCATCAATGCTTACAACAACTTTAGTTTTACCAATATCATATATATTTTTTGTATATAGAAATTTTTACGTTTTATCAACATTTTTTCTTTTAGCAAGTTTAAGTATATATAGACATAAGAGTAATATTGTAAGACTCATAAATGGCAATGAAAATAAAATTAAAATAAAAAAATAATTTAAAAAAAGCAGAAAGTCGAAAGATTTTCTGCTTTTAAATTGTAAAAACATTCTATAAGTATTGATTTTACTATTATTGTGCAAAATAAATTTTTTTAATTAAAGTGTTGACAACTATTACGTTTTATGATATACTATAATTACGATATATCATAAAACGTAATAGGAAGGAGGAAATAATGGGAAGACAAACAAATAGTGGAGCTTTGACAGAATCTGTTTTTTATATTTTACTTCGTCTTCATAATCCAGCTCATGGATATGCTTTGATGAAAGATATTGCGGAGATGACTAATAATAGAGTTAATCTTGGTGCAGGGACTCTCTATGGAGCATTAGATACTTTGCAAAAGAAAAAATGGATAAGGCAGTTGGATAATGAACCACAGGATAGAAAGATTGAGTACATCATTACTGAAACAGGGAAGCAATTTTTTGAGTTAGAACTTATTCGTTTAGAAGAATTAATGAACAATGCAAGAATAGTAAAGGAGAAAAACAATGAAAACAACAGTTAAAAAGACTTTTTTGGATATTTGTAAAGAAGAAGAATGGTTAAATGAACAAGGTGAAAGTGGACTTATGTTAATAGGATATAGCAATGGAAATTATGAGTTTGAAGATGTTTCACCAGCTAAGTATCAATATAAAATTGATATTCCAAACTATCATGGAGACAAGAAAAAAGAGTATCTTAATTTTTTAGAACAAAGTGGAATTACTATCGTTGCTGAATATGCTGGAAGAGTATATATGAGAAAAAATAAAGCTTATGGACCATTGGAATTATATACAGATAAAAACGAGATTAATAAGCAAGTTAGAAAAAAATTTTCAATGTTTATTTCTATTGGAGTTTCACAATTTGCTTTTGGAATTATGTTACTAATTTCAATGTTAAAATATATTAAAGAAAAAAATGCACCATTTTGGATAACTGCGATTTTTGGATCATGTTTTGTAATTTGTGGAATAGTGTTTTTTATCATGGGAATTCTTAAGCAAAGAAAAAACACTATTAAAAAGGAAAAAGTTGATATTTTCGAAGAATAATAGCTCTTGGTTGTAGAGAATAATAAAAAATTGTATTGACTTATTGAGAGCAAAATAGTAAAATATTTGTGTATGTAAAATATGCTTTTTTAAAAATTAGGAGGAAATTAATGAAAATTTTAGTTATTAACTGTGGAAGTTCATCTTTAAAATATCAATTATTTGATATGACTGATGAAAGTGTATTATGTAAAGGATTAGTTGAAAGAATTGGTATTGAAGGTTCAAAATTAACTCACAAGGTTGGAAATGAAAAGTTAGTTGTTGAAGAAGCGATGAAAGACCATACAGCAGCTATCAAACATGTATTTGATGCTTTAGTTCATGAAAAATTCGGAGTTGTTAAGAGTTTGGATGAAGTTAATGCAATTGGACATAGAGTACTTCATGGTGGAGATAAATTAACAGCATCAACTATTATTGATGAAAATGTAAAAGCAAAAGTTAGAGAATTTATTAAATTTGGGCCATTACATAATCCAGCAAATTTAATGGGTATTGAAGCTTGTGAAAGCTTAGTTCCTGGAAAACAAAATGTTGCAGTATTCGATACAGCATTCCATCAAACTATGCCTGCAAGAACATTTATGTATGCGATTCCTTATGAATACTATGAAGATTATAGACTTAGAAAATTTGGTTTCCATGGAACAAGCCATAGATATGTAACTTTAAGAACAGCTGAATTGTTAAAGACAGATAAGAAAAACTTAAATATTATTACTGTTCACTTAGGAAATGGATCATCAATCGCTGCAATTAAAAACGGAGAATGTTATGATACAACAATGGGATTAACTCCGTTAGAAGGACTTGTAATGGGAACAAGAAGTGGAGATTTAGATCCTACAGTTATGACATTCTTAATGAATGAAAAAGGATATTCAGCTGATGAAATGAATCAAATTTTAAATAAAAAATCCGGAGTTCTTGGAGTTTCAGGATTAAGCTCAGACTTTAGAGATTTAGAAGAAGCAGCTGAAAAAGGAAATGAAAGAGCACAACTTGCTTTAGATATGTTTATCACAAGAGTAAGAAGATATGTTGGTGGATTTATGGCTGAATTAGGTCACGTAGATGCTATTTCATTTGCCGGTGGTATTGGAGAAAATTCAGCTTCAATGCGTAAATTAATATTAGAAAATATGGAAGAATATGGAATTATTATTGATGATGCTAAAAATGATACAAGAGAAGAAGCTGTTATTTCAGCTGATAATTCAAGAGTAAAAGTCCTAGTAGTTCCTACAAATGAAGAATTAATGATTGCAAGAGATACTATGAATTTAGTAAAATAATGTTGACAAATTAATTTTTTTGTAGTATAATACTTCTGTTATCCGTTTAAAACGGAGGTATATGTTATAAGAATTCAGAGGAGGTGTTATAATGGCAGTACCTAAGAGAAAAACTTCAAAAGCAAGAAGAGATAAGAGAAGAGCATCTTCATATAGACTACCTAAAGTGGCTCTAGTTAGAGATCCTGAAACTGATGAATTGGTTGTACCTCACAGAGTTAATCCTGACACAGGAATGTATAAAGGAAGAAAAGTATTAGATGTTGAATAAAAAGTAGTTTAAAGGGATTTAGGTTTCTAAATCCCTTTAATTATATATTAAGATATAATGAAATAGAGGGTAATTTTGAAAAAAACAAAAAGTAGAAAAGTTATTTTTACAATATCAATTTTTGTATTAATTCTTTCTTATTTTTTATTTTCTTTGTATACTAAAAATAGGAATAAAAAATTGGAAATAGAAAAGAGTCTGCCTTACAATTTTGAAAATTTTACTATACCTGAGGTTACAGATTTTTCAGATATTTTGACTAATTATGCAAAAACTTTAGAAAAAACTCCTATTTATGATAATTCTAATCTTTTAAAAGAAAATGGAAAAATTGATAAAGGAAAGTATCTGGAAGTTTTTGGATATAAGGATGGAGTGAGCAAAATAAAGCATAATGATAAATTTTATTTTGTTAAGAGTAAAAATATTGAAAATGTATCTAAAGAAAAAATTTTTAAAGTCATAAAAGGAATACTTTTAGTAAATACTGAATATGCACTGCCAAGTGATTTTAATCCACAAATGGATAAATTCGTCGAGAAGCAATTTGAATTAATGAAAGTTGATGCAAATCGTGAAAAAATAACTTTAGATTTATATAAAGGCTTTATAAGTTATGAAGAGCAAAGAGAACTTCATAAGAATGCTCCAAAATCTGATAGAGATGTTATTTATTCAATGTATGCAATGGCAGGGCATAATGAGTCACAGATTGGACAAAGTTTGGATATAATTGGGAAAGATGAAGAAAAGAATTTAACTGAAGAATTTAAGGAGACTGAAGAATACAAATGGCTTATGAAAAATGCTCATAAATATGGTTTTATTCTTCGTTATCCTGAAAATCAAGAAGATAAAACAAATTATAGATTCGAACCTTGGCATTTTCGTTATGTTGGAGTTGAAAATGCAAATAAAATTTTAAAAAATAAGCTTACATTAGAAGAATTTTTAAGATTGAATAACTAATATGGAGATATTTCTAAAATGTATTTAATTTTTATGTGAGAAAAAGGCAATGTTACGAAAACATTGCCTTTTTTTATGCTAGTTATATATCAATTTTGAAATTATATATTATGATTAATACCTAAAAAATATCATAAAATAAAGTAAGCCTACAACAATTACAAAATATACAATTCTACTATATATTACAAATTTTTTAAGTGATATATTTTTTTCTTTTTCTATACTAGGTATTACAAATTTTTTATAAAGGATTTGTATATAAAAAATCATAAGCCAAGATAATACAAAAAGAAACCATTCTCTTGATGTCATAACAGAACCTCCTAGTTTTTGCACAATATATTTCTAAAGTAAGCATATCTTATATATTTATAACTGTCAAGCTTTTCTGTGAAAAAGTTAGTTAAAAATTATAATATCATGTACAAATAAGAACCTCACCCTTCCACGATGCTTCACATCGGGGGTACCCGAGAACCTTGTTGATTCGCAATAAAAACAGTAAAATATAAAATTGTTTTACTGCTTTTTTATGTTTAAAAATTTGAATTTACTACATAGTTAACCATAAACAAAGTTTGATTTTCGTTGACTTTTTCATATTAATAATTTATAATTTATATAACGTTATATTTTTTGGAGAACATAGTTATGATTGATAAAAAAGTAAGGATAAAATTTTTATTCTTAGTTAGTTTTTTATTTTTAGCTTTTATTTTTTCATTTAGTATTGGAAGATATCCAATTAAGTTTTTTGATGTAATAAAAGTAATAACAAATAGAATTTTTTATGGAATAATTGACAATTCACCTGCAAGTACGGTGATTTGGAATATAAGAGTACCGCGTGTACTATGTGCTATGTTGGTAGGAGCGGGAGTTTCTACAAGTGGAGCATTATATCAAGGACTTTTAAAAAATCCTATGGTAAGTCCGGATATTTTAGGGACAACACAGGCTGCAGCATTTGGAAGTGCTTTTGGAATACTTATGTATTTTAATTTTTTTGAAATAACACTTTTGTCTTTTAGTTTAGGTGTAATTTCAGTTTTTGTAACTTATAATTTAAGTAAAATTTTTAGAAGTGATAGAATTTTAGGACTTATTTTAACTGGAATGATGATAGGAAGTTTGTTTTCTTCTTTAATATCTTTTGTAAAACTTGTTGCAGATACAGAAAACCAATTGCCAAGCATAACATATTGGCTTATGGGTTCTTTGGCTTCTGTAAAAATGATTGATTTTAAATTTATATTTTTTCCAATAGTAATTGGTCTTATGGTTTCCAATTTATATAAAATAGAGATAAATATTTTTACAATGGGAGAAGAAGAGGCGAAAACACTTGGACTTAATACTGACAAAATAAGATTTATTATAATATTTTTTGCAACACTCATGACTGCCTCAAGTGTTGCAGTTACCGGTATAATAGGCTGGATTGGACTTGTAATACCACATTTTTCAAGACTTATTTTTGGAGATGATTATAGATTTGTAATTCCTGCATCCGGACTTTTAGGAGCTAGTTTTTTACTTGTTGTAGATATTTTATGCAGAAATATTACAACATCTGAAATTCCAATTGGAATAATTACTTCTTTTATTGGAGCACCGATATTCTTGTATTTGATTTATAAAAAAGGTAGAGATTATGATAGAGGTTAAGAATTTAAATGTTTTTTATGGGAAAAATGAAATATTAAAAGATATTAAATTTTCTTTGAACAAAGGAGAAATAATTTGTGTTTTAGGGGAGAATGGTGCCGGAAAATCAACTTTGTTAAAAGCACTTTTAAAACTTATTCCTATAAAAAATGGAAATGCAATTATTGATGATTTTGATTTAAAAGTATTGGATAGTAAAAAACTTTCAAGATTTATTTCGTATATTCCACAAATTCATTTTCCAGCTTTTGACTATAAAGTTATCGATGTCATTTTAATGGGAAATTATTCTAAAAAAGATGGATTTTTCTATAAAACAACCAGGGAAGACTATGAAAAATCTGTTGAAATTTTAAAAACTTTAGGAATTTCTTATCTAAAAGATAAAAATTATAGACAAATTAGTGGTGGAGAAAGACAGCTTGTGCTAATTGCAAGAGCATTGTTACAAGCTAATAACTATATTTTTATGGATGAGCCGGTTGCTAATTTAGATTATGGGAATCAACTTAAGATAATGGAGATTTGTAATTCATTGAAGAAAAAAAATATAGGCTTTTTAATTACTACTCATAATCCTAATCACGCTTTAACTTATGCAGATAAAATTTTGATAGTAAAAAAAAATAAGGAAAGTCATTTTGGAGATATCTCCATTTTAAATAAAGAAATTTTAGAGAAACTATATAATGTTCCTATAAATTTGATTGAAACTGAAAGTGGAAAATTCTGTATTCCTGATTATAAGGAGGTTAGACGAGATTATGTTCTGGAATGAAGATAGAATAAAATGGTATTTGCTCGCTTCTGAATATACTGGATACCACGATAATATGACTTTAGAAATCAAAAAAATCATTCCAAAAGGAGAAAGCCTTATTGACTTCGGTTGTGGATTAGGTATTTTACCTATGAAATTATCTGATTATTTCAGTGATATAGTTGGAGTTGATTATGATGAGCAAGTTTTAGATCTTTTGGAAGATAATATTGCAAAAAACAAAATTAAAAATTTCAAGACAATTTGTTCTAATTGTTATAGTGGGGAGCTTCTTGAAAAAATTGGGGAAAAAGATAATATTTTATTAAGTCATTTTGGAGATATTGAAGATTATTTTTACAATTTTTTTAACTTATTTACTAAAAGGATGATAATAATACGAAATGATGTTGAAAAAAGTATTGTTCATAATTCGAATAAAAATACTATTCAAGATATTTGTAAATTTTTAGATGATAGAAAAATTCCCTATAAAATTTACAGACAAACTTTTGAATTTGGTCAACCGTTAAAAGATGATGAAGAAGTTATTAAGTACTTAAATAAATGGTATGGCGAAAAAGGAATTAATTTGATATCTAATGTAAAAGATATAGATTACAATTACAATGGGGAAATTTTTACAAAATATTATTGTAAACCTAAAAACACAGCCATTGTAGTGGTGGAGAAGGAGGAAATATGAAAAAATTTAAGAGAATTTTAGCTCTTTGTTTAACTTTCGGACTTCTTTTTACAGCTTGTTCGAAACCTGCTGAAAAGAAAAATGAACAAACAGAGACAAAGAACGAAACTAGAGTTTTTAAAGATGACTTGGGAAGAGAAGTTACTTTAAAACAAAACATTACAAGAGTTGCTCCATCAGGAAATCCTGCACAGGTTATGTTGCATATTTATGAGCCAAATAAATTAGTAGGCATTGCATCAAAATTTTCCAAAAGTACAGAAAAATACATTTCGGAAGATTTGAAAAAATTACCGGAATTTGGTGCGTTTTATGGCAAAAAAGCAAATCTAAATATGGAAGCGGTTATCAATGCGAAACCTGATGTAATAATTGATATGGGTGAAAAGAAAAAGGGAATTGAAGAAGATTTAAATAAGCTTCAAGAACAATTAAAGATTCCTGTAGTTTTCATAGAATTAACTCTTGATAAATTACCGGAAGCATTTGAAAGACTTGCTGAAGTTTTAGGAAATAAGGAAAGAGGAAAAGAGCTTTCTGAATATATTAAGAAGATATATAAGGAAATTGAAGAAAACAAAGCGAAGATAAAAGATGTTAAAAAAGTTTATTATGGTGGAGGAAAAACAGGATTATTTGCAAATGCAAAAGGTTCTATTCACGCTGATATTATAGAGTTTATCGGTGCTCAAAATCCAATTACTGTGGAAAAAGTTCAAGGTGGTTCAGGAAATGAAATTCCTTTTGAAAAATTATCAGAAGTAAATCCGGATTTCTTAATTTTTGAATCAAAAGAATTAGCTGAACAAATTAAAGGTGAAGCAACTTTTAAAACTCTAAAAGCTGTAAAGGAAAATAAAGTTTTCTATGCGCCTAGCGGACCATATAACTTTTTCGGAAGACCACCTGCAGCAAATAGAGTAATTGGAATGAAATGGCTTGGTAATTTAGTTTATCCTGAAGTATATAAATATGATATGGAGAAAGAGGTAAAAGAATTCTATAAATTATTTTACAATTATGAATTAAAAGATGAAGAAGTAAAAGAAATTTTAGGAAAATAAAATTTTTTATTACTAATTTAATGTATGTGGAACGATTAAAAATTTATTGTTTTATATCAAAAAAGACTGTGTTGTAATCGCACAGTCTTTTTCGTTCTAATTTTTTTAATTGTTTTCTATACATTAAATCTAAAATATACTACATCTCCATCTTGCATAATATATTCTTTTCCTTCAAGTCTTACAAGACCTTTTTCTCTTGCAGCAACCATACTGCCTAGAGAGATTAAATCATCATAATTTACTATTTCAGCTCTGATAAATCCTCTTTGAATATCTGAATGTATTTTTCCGGCAGCATTTACAGCATTTGTTCCAATTTTAATTGTCCAAGCTCTTGTTTCTTCCGGACCTGCTGTTAAAAAGCTCATAAGACCTAAAAGATTGTAACTTTCCTTTATTAACTTTGAAACACCACTTTCAGATATGCCTAAATCATTTAAAAATTCAATTTGTTCATCATCTTCAAGTTCTGAAATTTCTTTTTCTATTTGAGCACTAATTACTACGATTCCAGAATTTTCTTGCTTTGCAAAATCATTTAATACTTTTACATATTCATTGCTTTTTCCTTCATCAAGCATATCGTCTTCATTTACATTTGCAACATAAATTATGGGCTTTACACTAAGGAGAGAAAAGTTTTTTAAAATTGCTTTTTCGTTATCGTTAAAACTTAAAGATCTTATTGATTTACCTTCTTCCAAAACAGGTAATATTTTTTCTAAAAGGTCAACTTCTTCTTGGAAACTCTTATTACCCTTTAAGGACTTTCTGGCTTTTTCTAATCTTTTTTCAACTAGTTCAAGATCTGATAATATAAGTTCCAAGTTGATAGTTTCAACATCTCTTAGAGGATTAACTTCTCCATCTACATGGACAATATTTTCATCTTCAAAACATCTTATAACTTCAACAATAGCGTCAACCTCTCTAATATGAGATAAGAATTTATTTCCTAGACCTTCACCTTTACTGGCTCCTTTTACAAGACCTGCAATATCATAAAATTCAATTACTGCAGGAATTGTCTTTTTTGAATTGTAAAGTTCTGTCAATTTATGTAATCTTTCATCAGGTACATTTACAAGACCCACATTAGGATCTATAGTACAGAAAGGATAATTTGCTGATTCTGCTCCGGCTTTAGTAATTGCATTAAATAATGTACTTTTACCAACATTTGGTAGTCCAACTATTCCTAATTTCATTTATAATCTCCTTTTTTTATTTAAAATACACAAGACATATTATATCATAATTCTTCTAATATAATCAATCATAATCTAATAGGATGTTAATTATATATTTTCATAAGATAGAATTTTATTAAGTGCTCGTAATTTGAATGTACTTTCAATTCGTGTTATAATATTAGGAAGATATGAGATATGATAATAGGAGGATTTATGCTAGAAGTTAGTGCCGGTGGAGTTGTTATTCATAATGGTGAATTTCTACTGTTGAAGAAATTTAGCAATGAATGGGTTTTGCCAAAAGGTAGACTTGAAAATAATGAAACTAAAGAGCTTGCCGCTATTAGAGAAGTTCAGGAAGAGTCAGGAATACATGCTGAAATTGTAAAGTATTTAGGATTTGTAAAATATGATTATCAACATAATGATGGCGAAAAAGTGAAAAAAACAGTTCATTATTTTTATATGGAGCCCGAAGATTTGAATTTAATTCCACAAAGAGAAGAAGGTTTTGTAGAAGCAATATTTTTACCATATGATAAGGCTGTGAAATTAGTAAAGCATGATGCTGAAAGGAATATGTTAAAGAGTGCAAACTATTTTTATGAAAAGAGAAAAAGAAAATAATGGCATTTTCAACAGAGTTAAAAAATGAACTTTCAAGAAGAGAAATAGTAGAAAAAGATTCTGCTATTTCTGAGCTTTCTGCTTTTATAAGAACTAATGGAACTATAGTTTTCAGTAATTTCGCTTTTATAATCAGATTTGAAACTACAAATAATTCGATTATAAGAAGAATTTTTAAACTTTTTAAATTTCTATACTCTTATGACGGGAAAATAATAGTTTCAAAGATTTCAAATTTAAGAAAAAATAATGTGTATAAAATTGTAATAGAAGATGAAGAAATTTCAAAAAAATTTTTAGAAGATACCTTCTTTTCGGATTTGGACAGTCTTTTTCCGAAAGATAATCTTTATGAAGATTCAGCTAAAAGTAGAAATTTCATTAAAAATTTTTTATGTGGAATTTTTTTAGGTGCCGGGTCAATAGCAAATCCTGACAGGAGTTACCATCTTGAATTTACTCTGAATTCAAATGAACTGGCAAAACTTGTAATAAAATATTTAAAGCTATTTGGAATAAAAGCCAAAAGTTTAGAAAAAAAAGGACAATACATCGTCTATGTAAAAGATAGTACAATGATTTCCGACTTCCTTTCATTAATTGGAACGGTAAATAGTTTATTTAAGTTTGAAGAAACGAAGATGATAAAGGAAATAAAGAATAATACCAATAGACTTACAAATTGTGAAACGGCAAATCTAGATAAAACTTTAAATACCGCTTTTGCTCAAATTGATGCGATAAATAAGGTTTATAAAAGATATGGTAAAAATAATATTGATAAAAATTTACTTGAACTATGCGAGTTAAGATTGAAAAATCCTACTTTTTCATTAAAGGAATTGGCGGATATTTTAAAAATTAGCAAATCGGGAGTAAATCATAGATTCAAAAAAATAATGGAAATGGCGAATAAAATTTAATTTTGTTCGCTTTTTTTATTATAAGCAAAAATGACTTTACATTTTGTAAAGTCATTTTTTAGTAAAATAAAGGAAAAATACTTGACATCCTATATATATATATATATAATGGTTACATTATTATTTGTTTAGGAGGATTATTTCATAATGAAATTATTAAAAAAATTATCCGCAGTAGCAGTAGTTGTAATTTTAGTTATAGGGGGTTCTTATTTTTTGTTTAGAACAGATAATGGGAAACCTAAAATAACTAATGAAACTATTGGAGTGCAAGTTAAAGAATTAAAAGAATTGGCTACTATACAGTATAAGTACAAAGAAATTGCCAGTAGAGAAGATTGGAATACTTTATTCAATATCAAGTTACCATTTACAAAGTCAAGTTTTATAGTAAGTTATACAGGAATTTTAAAATTAGGAATTGACTTATCCGAAACAAAGGTTGATGTTGATGAAAATAGTAAAACTATAAAGGTCACATTACCTGAATCAAAAGTATTATCAAATGAGTTGGATTTAAAATCTTTAAAAGTTTATGATGAGAAAAATTCTATTTTTAATCCAGTTAAAGTTAAAGAATATTCTGAATTTACTCAAAGCGGTAAGGAAAATGCGGAAAAAGATGCAAGAGAAAGCGGAGTTTTTGAACAGTCAAAAGAAGTTGCAAAGAAAATCATTATAGATCTTCTAAATACAACAAAAGAAATAAAAGAAAATTATAAGATAGTATTTGAATAAAATGTAAGACTTTACATCTCGTAAAGTCTTTTTTAAGTAAATTGAACTGTAACTTTGCTATTTTCATTTTTAAAATCGTCAAATGAAAAAGAATTAATATTTTCTAAATTTGTATATTTTAGATAATATTTTAAAGTTTTTGCATTTGATATTGAATAGTAAAGAGTGATGTTTTGAGAGTTTTCTGAAAGATTTTCTACATCCTTTTTACTAATTGTAAATTTTTTTAAAGAATTAAATAAAATATTTTCGTTATCTTCTGAAAATTTATTTGTTTTTAAATTTTCCAATTCTATGTATGCTCTTATAAATCTTTTTGTAGGGGTGTAAATATTTCCTTTTAATTCTCTTTTTTCTAAATATTTTTCTAAATTTCTTATATGTTTTGTAAAGCTAGGACTGTTAGTCATTATATTATATTTATTTTCATAAACTTTTAAATATCCATCTTCAATTTCTACAATTAAACTTTTATTGTTTTTGTCTGTAAACATATAATGATAATGTCTTGAATAGTTGTTTTCATCAACAAGGGATTTTTCTATTACATATATTTTTGGAGCAAGTTTTTTTATGTCTTCAAGCGTTTCACAATTTGTCAAGAATACATTTAAAATCTTTGTAGATGTTAAATTAATTTTTGATTCCACAGGTGCTTTTTTGAAATATATAGCATTTCTAAAGGAGTTGGTACAACCTAATAGACCTTTTTCATTTATTCCATCTATTAAATGGTCATAATCTTTAAAAGTTGCTCCCATTATCTTATATTTAGTATATAATTTATTTCCAAAGACATCTTCTTCGTAGTTAAAATCTTTTGGAAAATACTTAAATTCATATCTATGATAGGATCTTAAATCCATAGTTCTTCCAAGTAATGTTTCTCCATTTCTAAGAATAGAAAAAGTTGTACACATAAAATCACCTCTTAGAGTATTATAACAAAAAAACTTTATAAATCCAAATAAATTTGCCTTTTTTCTTAAATTAGATTAAAATATAAGTAGATATTTTATGAGGTGATATGTTGAAAGAAATTAGACTTTTTTGGAAGGTTTTAAAAAATAATAGATTGACTTATTTTCTTTCTATGATTTCTACAATTTTTATACAAATTTTTTCAGGACTTACACCTATCGTAATTATGATTACTGTAGATTCAATAATTGGAAATAAGGAGTATAAATATGATATTTTAAAGAAGGCCGTTAATCTTATTGGCGGTAGAGATTATCTTAGAGAGAATATATACATATTAGCTTTTGTGATTGTTATTTTAACTGGTATTAGTTGTATTTTTATTTTTTTGAGAAATTATTATTCTAATGTTGCTTGTGAAAACTTAATTTTTAATTTAAAAGAAAAAATGTATAATAAGTTTTTAAATTTAGATATGAGATGTTTGAATGATTATTCTACAGGGGATTTAATTCAAAGAAGTTCTTCTGATATTGAAACTGTAAGAAAACTTTTTGCGGCTCAACTTGTTAATGCTTTTGGTTCTATTGCAACAATTGTTTTGGTAATAGTTGTTATGTCTTTAATAAATTTAAAACTTGCTACAATAAGTATAACTCTTTGTGTTGTAATTGCCATTTTGTCATCTGTTTTTTATAAAAAAATTGGCGAAATTTTTAAAAAGACGGATGAAGCTGAAAGTGATTTAATGGTTTTTATAAAAGAGGCTCTATTTAATATAAGAGTTATAAAGGCTTTTAATAGAGAAGATTACATTTTAAATCTATTCAGAGAAAAAAATGAAGAATTTAATATAACTCAAAACAATTTTATGAAGACTTTTGCAAGATTTAGGGCTATAAATGACTTTTTAACTTTCTTACAACTTGCAATTATTTTAGTAGTTGGAGGATATGAAACTATTACAGGACGAATGAATTTTGGAGATTTAATTGCTTTTGTTATCTATATTAATATGATTATTTGGCCTATCAGACAAATGGGACAATTACTTAGTGATATGGCAAGGGCAAGTGTTTCAATCTCAAGAATTTACGAAGTTTTGGATTTCCCGGAAGAAGATTATGATTATGGAATAAAAAATGTTTCTTTTTCTGAAAAGATTGAATTTAAAAATGTCAGTTTAAAAATAAATAATAATACTATTTTAGATAATATCAGTTTTGTTTTAAATTCAGGAGAAAGCCTAGGAATTATCGGATCTACCGGTAGTGGAAAAAGTATGATAGTTTATCTATTACTTGGATTTTTTGAAGCAACAAGTGGAGAAATTTTAATTGACGGTATAAATATAAAAGAAATAAATAAAAGATATATTAGAGAAAAAATTTCTGCGATTATGCAAGATAGTGAACTTTTTAATATGTCAATTTTGGACAATATAAAAATTGTAAATGATGATATTGATGAAAGTTCCGTTTATAATGCAACTGAGATTTCATCAATACATAATGAAATTATGGATTTTTCTTCTAAATATAGAACAACAGTAGTAGATAATGGTGTAAATCTTTCCGGCGGACAAAAGCAAAGAATTTCTATTGCCAGAGGTTTGTTAAAACCTTTTGAAGTATTGATTTTAGATGATAGCCTAAGTGCTGTTGATATGAATACAGATTTAAAGATAAATAATGCACTGAAATCTATGGATAGAAAATTTACTTCTATTATTATTTCTCATAGAATTTCAACTATAGCTAATTGTGATAATATAATTGTTATGGATGATGGGAAAATAGTTGAAAGTGGAAAACACAATGAGTTGATTAAGAAAAATGGAATGTATAGCAAAATAAATGAAATTCAAAGTAAGGAATATGATGTAAACAATGAATAAAAAGAAAATTGTAGATATAAATGTTTTTAAAGATTTAATAAAATTTTATAAAATAGAATACAAAAAACTTTATATGCTGATGTTTGTAGTTATAATTTCAGGAATTTTGCAAGCTGTTGTCCCTCTATCTATAAAATTATTAACGGATGATTTTATAACAAAGCAAAATTTAAAGGGATTTATTATTGCGGGAATTGGATTTTTCTCACTCGTAATAATATCAACTCTTGCAATTTACAGTTTTTATGTTTTTGGAGGGAAGCTTGAATATCAAGTTTCAAAGGAAATAAGAAAGTCGGTTTTTGAGAGAATTGAGAAATTTTCTCTGACAAATATAAAGAAGTATGAAACAGGAGAACTAATTTCCAGATTAACTTCGGATGTTCAAAAACTTAGTGAAGTTTTCAGCTGGGGAGTTATAGATGCCTGTCATAGCATAATTGTTTTGTTAATTTCTATTTCTATTATGTTATATCTAAGTTATACATTGACTCTGATGTTGTTTTTGATATTACCTGCAATTTATATTGTAACTGTAATCTTTCAAAAAAATATTTTGAAATTTCAAAGAAAAGTAAGAGATTATAATTCAAAAATTATAAGAAGTTATACAGAATCATTAAGTTATATAAAGACTATCAAAGCACTTGGAATTGAAGATAAAAAGAAAAAAGAGTTTAAGGCTTACAATGAAAAATATAGAAAATATAATTTGCTGTCAATACTTATTTCAGCTATTTTTGTACCTACAGTTATGTTTGTCGCAAGTATTGGGGTCGGTTTTGCATTTAATTTTTCATCAATTTCAGTTATGAGAAATGTTATGACTTATGGAGCTTTTTTGAGCTTTTTAACTTATAGTTTTCAAATTTTTGAACCTTTTAAAATGTTGGCACAAATTTTTACTGATTTAAAATCTGCACAAGCATCTGCTGAAAGAGTTTTTCAAATTTTATATGAAGAAGACGAAATTCTTGAAGAAGAGGAAAGTGATTTGGATTTTGAAGGGAATATAAAATTTGAAAATGTAAGTTTTCATTATTTTGATGATGATAAATTAATTTTAAAAGATTTTAATTTTGAAATAAAAAACGGAGAAAGTGTTGCGTTTATAGGTAGTACAGGTAGTGGAAAATCTACAATAGTTAATCTCATTTGTAAATTTTACAATCCTACTTCAGGAGGCATTTATCTTGATGGGATAAATTATAGAAATATTGATAAAACTTGTTTGTATAATAATCTGGGATATGTATTACAACAGCCACAACTTTTCTCTATTTCTATAAAGGAAAATATAAAATTTGGAAATGAAAATGCAACGGATGAAGAAATTTTAAAAGTTTGTAATTTACTTGGCATTGATGAATTTATTTCTAAGTTGCCAAATGGGATAGATACTGTTATTGGAGAAACGGGGTATAATATATCAGGAGGACAAAAACAATTAATATCTTTTGCAAGAGCATTGATAAAGAATCCAAAATTATTGGTATTGGATGAGGCAACTTCTTCAATAGATACTGAAACTGAAAAAATAATTCAAAATAAAATGAAAGATATTTTAAAGGGAAAGACATCTATTATTGTTGCACATAGATTATCAACGATTAAGCATTGTGATAAAATTGTTTTAATTGAAAATGGAAATATTCTTGAACAAGGAACACATTTAGAATTATTAGATAAAAAAGGAATTTACTATAAAATGTATATTTCTGAAGAACTGAAAATATAGGAGGATGTTATTATGAGTGATAGTTGTAGTTCAGGAGGATGCTCAGGATGCCCTAGTGCATCAAGCTGTGGAGTATCAGAAGAGTTTGAAAGTTTATTAGTTGATCAAAATCAATTTAGTGATATAAAAAAAGTTATTGGTGTTATAAGTGGTAAAGGAGGAGTTGGAAAATCTTTAATAACTTCTATGCTTGCTACAGGAATGATGAAGAGAGGTAAGGAAGTTGGTATTTTAGATGCTGATGTTACTGGCCCATCAATACCTAAATCATTTGGAATAGATAGCAAGGCAAAGATAGATGAAAGAGGAATTATTCCGTGTAGAACTGAAAACGGAATAAAAATAATGAGTATAAATTTATTACTTGAAAAAGAAACTGATCCGGTTATTTGGAGAGGACCTGTTATAGGTGGAGTTATAAAACAATTTTGGACAGATGTAGTTTGGGAAAATGTGGATTATATGTTTGTAGATATGCCACCGGGAACAGGTGATGTTCCACTAACAGTTTTTCAATCATTACCTGTAGATGGAATTATAATTGTAACATCACCGCAAGATTTGGTTTCTATGATTGTTGAAAAAGCAGTTAAGATGGCAAGAATGATGAATATTCCAATTATCGGAATAGTTGAAAATATGAGTTATTTTAAATGTCCTTGCTGTAATGAAGAAGTAAATATATTTGGTGAAAGTGACTTACCTTACATATCAAGAAAATTTGGACTTACAAATGTTGCAAAAATTCCTCTCGATAAAAAAATACCTGAAATGGTTGATGAAGGTGAAGCAGAAAAACTAGACACTGATTGCTTAACAGATATACTAGATGCGATAGAAAAATTATAGAGAGAACGCGTTCAAAACGAACGTGTTTTTTTATGTGGTAAAATAAGATTTTTTATAGACTTAAAGGGCTTACGATTTCTAAAATTGAAATTAAGTACTTTTTGTTGTATAATTATTGTAAAATATGGATTAAATAAGAGGTTTTTATGGAGCATTTTAAATTAAATTTGGAAAGTGATTTTAAATTTGATGACATTGTTGTAGCTCTGGGAAATTTTGATGGCTTTCATAGAGGACATCAAAAATTGATTTCTGAATTAAATAATGTAAAATTAGAAAAAGGTTATAAGAGTGCAGTTTTTCTTTTTGAAAATCATACAAAAGATTTAATTTTTCATCAAAATGCAAGTAGGATAATGTCTTTTGAGGATAAATTAAATAAACTTGAAAGTTTTAAAATAGATTATGTTTTTAGTATTGAATTTTCTGAAAAAATTAAAAATCTTTCACCGAAAGAATTTTTAGATTTTTTAACTATCAATCTAAATATAAAACATATTGTGGTTGGAGAAGATTATAAATTTTCAAAAAATCGTGAAGGAAATACTGATTTTATAAAGTCTTATATGAAAGAAAAGTGTCTATCTTGTACCATTATTGATAAATTACGCTATGATAATATTGAGATTAGTAGTACAAAAATAATTGAATACATAAAATCAGGAAAAATTGAATTGGCAAATGATTTGTTGGGAGATAATTTTTCAATTAAGGGAAAAGTAACTCAGGGCTTTCAAAGAGGAAGAGATTTGGGCTATCCTACAGCAAACTTGGAGATTTCTTTTAATTATGTTATGGTAAAAGAGGGAGTTTATTTTACCAAAACTATAGTAGATGGAAAGGGATATTTCAGTTTTTCAAGTGTCGGTTATAATCCGACTTTTGATAACAAAAAATCCACGATAGAATCGCATATATTTGATTTTGATAAGGATATTTACGGGAAAGATATTGAACTTTGCTTTTTAGAAAGATTAAGAGATAATATAAAGTTTAATTCTGTTGAGGAACTGATAGAGCAATTAAAAAAAGACGAAATTAGATGTAGAGAATTAATCAAGAATATAAAATAGGAGATAAATATGAAACAAATTTTAGTTACCGGAGGAGCCGGATATATTGGCTCTCATACTTGTATAGAACTTTTAAATGAAGGATATGATGTAGTAATAATTGATAATTTTTACAACTCCAGCGAAAAAGTTTTAAGGATAATTGAAGAGCTTAGTGGTAAAAAATTCAAGTTCTACAAAGGTGATATTAGAGACAAAGAAATACTTAGAAAGATTTTTTCAGAAAATGATATTTATGGAGTAATTCACTTTGCAGGGCTTAAGGCTGTTGGAGAATCTGTTGAAAAACCTATAGAATATTATGATAATAATATTAACGGAAGTATAAAACTTATAGAAGTTATGAGAGAATTTAATGTAAAAAATTTAATTTTCAGCTCTTCTGCTACTGTTTATGGAAAGCCGAAGTCAGTTCCTATAAAAGAAGATTTTTCACTTTCTGTAACTAATCCTTATGGAAGAACAAAATTATTTTTAGAAGAAATTTTTACAGATTTATATATTTCTGATAATGAATGGAATGTTATTCTTCTTAGATATTTTAATCCGATTGGAGCTCATAAGAGTGGTAGAATAGGGGAAAATCCGAATGGAATTCCTAATAATTTAGTTCCATATATAACTCAAGTAGCGGTTGGTAAATTGGATTATGTTAGAGTCTTTGGAGATGACTATGAAACAAAAGATGGAACAGGTGTAAGGGATTATATTCATGTTTTAGATTTAGCATTAGGTCATATAAAGGCGATTAAAAAATTTGAAGACAGTAAAGCTGTTAGAATCTATAATCTTGGAACAGGTGAAGGTTATAGTGTTCTTGATATGATTAAAAATTTTGAAGAAGTTACAGGTAAAAAGATAAAATATGTAGTTACTCCAAGAAGAAGCGGAGATATTGCAGAATGTTATGCTGATTCTACTAAGGCAAAGGAAGAGCTTGGCTGGGAAGCTAAATATGGAATAAGAGAAATGTGTGAAGACAGTTGGAGATGGCAATTAAATAATCCAAATGGATATGAGGATTAAAGAGGTTTATAAAAATGGATACGAAAAGTATTTACTACGAAAATAATATAATTAAGGCAATATTACATTTTGCAATACCGGGAATTTTGAGCATTCTTATTGCAGAATTGTATAATATGGTGGATACATTTTTCGTTGGTAGATATGTCGGTGCAGATTCAATCGGGGCTTTAAGTGTAGTTTTTCCTCTACAAAGACTTGTTATTGCAATTTCTGTTTGTCTTGGAATCGGAGTTTCAAATTTAATTTCCAGAAGACTTGGAGAAAAAAGAAATAAAGATATAACAAAATATACAACAGCTGTAAATGGACTAACTTTACTTATAATATTTGTAGTTACAATTATATCAATTCTATTTGTTGAGGATATTTGCATGTTTTTAGGAGCTAGAAACGATATACTGATATATTCTATCAAATATCTAAGAATTGTTATGTGTGGCAGTATTTTTTTAGCATTTACAACGGTTTTCGGTTATATGAACATAGCTTACGGAAATATGAAAGTTATGCTAATTGCTTCAAGTATTGGAGCTTTAATAAATATAGTTGTAGATTATATTTTAATTAAAAATTTGAATATGGCTGTTGAAGGAGCGGCGATTGCCACTATTTCGAGCCAATTTATATCTTTTTTATTTTCACTTGTTTTTGTAAAAAAATTACAGAAAGAAAATAATTTTTCTTTAATTCCAAGACTTGACTCGAAAATTTCATTTAATATTTTAGCAATAGGTTTTTCTTCGTTCATAATAGAATTTTCAGATGCTATTTTAATTAGTGTCCTTAATCATTTACTTTTACCCGTTGGTGGTAATGATGCAATTATTTTGGTAGGAGTAATTACAAAGGTTTCTATGTTTATGTTTGTTGCAATGATAGGGGTAAGCAGTTCAATTCAACCACTCATCTCTTATAATTATGGAGCAAAAAATTTTGTTAAAATCAAGAAAATTTTAAAAACAGGATTTGTTTTTGTGTTTTCACTATCTACTCTTATATGGATATTTATGAATTATAAGGTTAAATTTATTATAGGTCTGTTTCTAAAAGACGAAAGACTTTTACAAATGGCGACAGATAGTTTTAAATATGTGATTTTAGTTTTTCCAATTTTAAGTTTTTATTACATTTGTATATACTTTTTTCAATCAGTCGGCAAGGAAAAATACAATTTTTTCTTATCAATTTATAGAGAAACACTTCTATATATTCCGATAGTTATAATTATGGTAGGTAGATTTGGTGTTTTAGGAGCATGGATAAGTTATCCGATAGTTGATTTTATTTCTGCTGTAACAGGATTTATCTTGCTTTTAAAAACTGTTAAAAAGATTAGTACTTTTTAGGAGGTTATTATGGATTTAGGTAAAATTAGAGAAGATTTAGAAATTTGTATGGATGAACTTATCGAAAAAGCTAAATTTGAAGAGGGAGACATCTTTGTTTTAGGTTGCAGTACAAGTGAAGTAAAAGGAAAACATATAGGAAAAGATACTGATATTGAAGTAGGAAAGCTAATTGTTGAAACTATAAAAGAAAAGTTAGATAAAATTAAAGTTAATTTTGCTGTTCAATGTTGTGAACATTTGAATAGAGCAATAGTTATAGAAAAAGAAGTTGCGATTAAAAATAATTTTGAAATAGTTAATGTAGTACCACAAAAAAATGCGGGTGGTGGAGTAGCTACTTCTGCATACGAATTATTTAAAAATCCTGTAGTTGTAGAAAAAATAGTTGCAAAAGCAGGACTTGATATAGGAGATACATCTATCGGAATGCATGTTAAATTTGTTCAGATACCGGTAAGATTATCAATAAAAGAAATAGGAAATGCACATTTAACAGCATTAACTTCTAGACCGAAATTGATTGGAGGAAGTAGAGCAGTTTATCAATAATTAATTGGAGAATATATGTTTGAATTTTTAAAAGATATAAAAGAACTGGAAGATGTAGAAAGTGTTGAGAAAATAAATAAAGGATATTCTAAAGATGAAAAGTTTAAGATAAAATTAAAAAATAAAAGTGGATATTTACTTTTAAGATTATCCGATATTTCTCTTTATGAACAAAAAAAAGAAGAATATGAAGTTATTTCAAAATTTTCTAAACTAGGTTTTGAAATGTCAAAGCCTATAAGTTTTGGAATATGTAATGGTAAAAAGAATATCTATATGCTCTTATCTTGGATTAACGGAGTTGATTTAAGTGAGGCGCTTCCAAAACTTTCAATAGAAGAACAATATTTACTTGGAAGAAAAGCAGGAAGAATTCTAAAAGCTATTCACAGTCTAAAAGTTGAGGACAAAAATTTTGATGATAGGCTTAAAATAAAATTGTTGGATAAAATAGAAAAATATGAATCATCTAATGTGAGAGTTGAAAATGACAATAATTTTATTGAATATGTTAAAAGAAATGTAGATAAAATTTGTGGAAATTATTCTTATTTACATGGAGATTTTCATCCTTCAAATTTAATTTTAATGGAAAATAATGAGATAGGAGTTATAGATTTTAATCGTTGGTGCATATTTGACTCTTATGAAGAATTTTATAAACTGGAAAGTTTTGGTATAGAATTTAGTATTCCATACTGTGTCGGACAGATTGACTCATATTTTGAAGATGATGTTCCGAATGAATTTTGGGAGATTCAAGCAATTTATGTAGCTTGTTATACCTTGTATTCAATTAAATGGGCTGAAAAATTTGGAGAAAAAAAAATTCTTGGAATGAAAAGAAGATTTTATAAGACTTTTGAAAATTATGAGAATTTTAAAACAATTATACCTAAATGGTATTCTTATTATAAAAATAATAAAGGCTATTCGCTTTAAAACGAATAGCCTTTTTCTCTATTTAGAATAGTTTGGAGCTTCTTTAATTATTTGAACATCATGTGGGTGAGATTCAATAAGTCCAGCACCTGTCATTTTAACAAATTGTGCAGTATCTCTTAAAGTTTGTAAGTCTTTAGCACCTGTATATCCCATGCCGGCTCTAATTCCACCAACAATTTGGTAAATTGCATCTGCTAAAGTTCCCTTATAAGGAATTCTTCCTTCAATGCCTTCCGGAACAAGTTTTTTACCTTCTTCTTGGAAGTATCTATCTTTTGATCCTTTTTCCATTGCTGCAAGAGAACCCATACCTCTATAAGTTTTAAATCTTCTTCCTTGGTAAATTTCAAATTCTCCTGGAGATTCATCAGTTCCTGCAAGCATTGAACCTAACATTACAACATTTCCACCTGCAGCAAGAGCTTTAACAACATCTCCTGAATATTTTAATCCACCATCTGCAATAATTGTTTTTCCCATTTCTCTTGCAACAGTAGCGCAATCATAAACAGCTGTAATTTGTGGAACTCCTACACCTGCAACAACTCTTGTTGTACAGATTGAGCCAGGACCAACACCAACTTTAACAACATCAGCACCTGCTTCAAAAAGTGTTCTTGTTGCTTCTGCTGTTACAACATTTCCTGCAATAATATCAAGATCTGGATATTTTTCTCTAATTTCTTTAACTTTTCTTACAACCCCCATAGAATGACCATGAGCAGTATCTATAACTAGAGCATCAACACCAGCATTTACAAGAGCTTCTACTCTTTCAAAAGTATCAGCACCAGTTCCAACTGAAGCTGCTACAAGAAGTCTTCCTTGTGCATCTTTTGCAGAATTTGGATATTTAACAACTTTTTCTATATCTTTAATAGTTATTAAACCTGTTAAAATTCCTTTTTCATTTACAAGGGGTAATTTTTCTATTTTATGATTTCTTAAAATTTTTGTAGCATCATCTAAAGTAGTATTAGAAGGAGCTGTTACTAAATTTTCTTTTGTCATTACAGAATCAATTTTAACTGAATAATCTTCTAAAAATCTTAAATCTCTATTAGTCAAAATTCCAACTAATTTTTTTTCTTCCATTGAATTTACAATAGGAACGCCGGAAATTCTATATTTTCTCATCAAATCTTCAGCTTCTTGAACTTTATGTTCCGGAGTTAAGAAAAATGGATCATTAATAACTCCGCTTTCTGAACGTTTAACTTTTCTAACTTCTTCAGCTTGAAGTTCTATAGGCATATTTTTATGTATTACGCCAAGTCCACCTTCTCTTGCCATTGCAATGGCCATCTTATGTTCTGTTACAGTATCCATCGCAGCAGAAATAATAGGGATATTTAGTTTGATTTTCTTTGTAAGTTGTGATGATAAATTTACATCCTTTGGTAAAACTTCACTCTTTGCCGGAATTAAAAGTACATCATCAAATGTTAAGCCTTCTTTTTGGAATTTTGTTTCCCACATAATATTTTCTCCTCCTAAATTAAATTATTTGTTTTAAACATATTTTTAAGATTTTTAATCACAATTAAAATTTATCAAAAAATATATTAACATATATTATACAACAATTTATAAAAAAATCAATTAAAAAAATTAAAAATTATGTAGAAACAAAAGTTTTCCTACAAAAATCGACTAAAAATTTTATATTTTATTGTTTTTTATGTAAAATATAAAATATTTTTATAAGTATAGTAGATTTTAAAAATTTAAAAATGTGCAGTGCAAATTTATGTTAATAATTCATACTATTTTTTTCTCTGCTATATTTTATTTGATGTGAAATATAGTGAAAAAATACTTTTAAATATATATATTTAACAATTTTTAAAAAAATTTTGAATAAATTTCAAAAAAACATAAAAAAATTAATGAAAGGTATTGAAATTTTTTTAAAACTACACTATAATTTAAGTATACTATAATATTATAGTGGAGTCCAATATATCAGTACATAGTTGGATGTGTTTGTTATAGTAAAAATTTTAGGAGGTATATTAGAATGAGAGTAGAAAAAGGATTACTTTATACTAAAGATCATGATTGGGTAAAAGTTGAAGGAAATGTAGTAACAGTTGGACTAGCTGATTATGCACAAGATCACTTAGGAGATATTGTTTATGTTGAACTTCCAGAAGTTGATGATGAAGTTGAAGCAGGTGATTCTTTAGCATCTGTAGAATCTGTAAAAGCTGCAAGTGATATTAATGCTCCTGTTTCAGGAAAAGTTATTGAAGTTAATGAACTATTAGATGATGAACCTGGTGAAATTAATAAAGATTGTTATGCTGCATGGGTTTGCAAAATTGAAATGTCTAATCCGGCTGAATTAGAAGAATTAACTAATGACGCTGATTATGAAGCATCATTATAATAATTTCTTAAAATTATTTTTTAATAAATGCCACTTGCGTGGCATTTATTTTTTTGATAAGGAGGTTGTATGGTAGATAATTCCAGAAATAAAAATTTCAAATTAGGTATTATTTTTATGATTATTTCCACACTTGGTTTTAGTTTTATGCAAATTTTTGTAAAATTGACATCAGGTAAATTTACACTTATGCAACAGGTTTTTATGAGAAATTTTGTAATGCTAATTATTTGTGCTGTGTATATCTTGATAAGAGGAAGTAGTTTTTTAGGAGAAAAAAGAAATAGAAAATTGCTTCTTATGAGATCTGCTTTTGGATATATGGGAGTGATTTTCAATTTTTATGCTATAAATCATATGATTGTTGCAGATGCAGGAATATTACAAAGAACTAGTCCTATTTTTGTAGTCTTAATTGCTTGTTTTTTATTTAAAGAAAAATTTACACTGGAAAGATTTTTAACTTTAACATTTTCTTTTATAGGTGCAATTTTTGTAGTAAGGCCACAATTTAATTCCAGATTATTTCCTGCAATGGTTGCGATGAGTTCTGCACTTAGTGCATCTATAGCCTATATGTGTGTATCAAAAATAGGAAAAGCAGAAAAAACTGAAACTATAATTTTTATATTCTCTTTGTTTTCAACTATTTGTAGCTTTCCATTTATATTTAAGAATTTAAATATTCCCGATTTGAAAATTTTTATATACTTAATTTTAATAGGTGTTGCGTCCGCTGTTGGACAATTTGGGTTGACGATTAGTTATCAATATGCAAATGCCTCTGAGGTAAGTATATTTAATTATTTAGGAATAGTATTTGTTGTCATTTTAGGGAAAGTAATACTTGATGAGTCAGTAAGTATATACAGTTTAATAGGAATTGTACTTATTTTTTCTATGTCATTGATGTCATATATAATAAATTCTCGAAAGAATAAAGAGAAAAAACTGTAAAAAATAATAAATATTACATTTTTTTAATATTTTTAAGTTTTTTTTTCGAAAAATACCATATTTTTTGTAACTATTCTGTAACCTTTGAAAAATAGAGAATTATAAAATAATAAAAATTACAAAAAAGTTATAAATACTAACATTAAGTTAAGAATATTGTTAAATTTACCAATAATTTTAAGAAATTTTTTGAAAAATATTGAAATTTATTGACGATTTTATATAAAATCATTATAATTCTATTATCTGGTTAAAGTTTCTTAACCTGATTAATTTAATTAAGGAGTGATTATTTGAAAAGAGCAATATTTAGAAGTGTTTTAGCATGTTTGTGTGTTTATGCTACATTTTCTGGATTTTCATCTAAGTCACTTGCAAATGAAAAGGTAAAGGGATTTGTAATCTCATCAGAGTCCGAAACCAAAACTATTGAAAAGGTAAATAGCAGAATTTTAGATAGCACTAATGGTAGTGCATCTAAGATTTCTTATGTAGTTAATATAGAGGATAAAATTAGCTTCAGTTTGGCAGGTTTACTTTCATTAGATAAAGGTGGAGTTGTTATTCCGGTTAAGGGTAGCAATATTGATGAAGTTTCGAAATCTATTTTAAAAAATAGTGAGCAAGTGTATGTTGTTGGAGATAAAAGTTCAATTTCAGATGATATTTTGAATGATTTAGGTGTTAAATTTCAAAGAATAGGTTCCGATAAATCTGAAGACACAAATTATCATGTAAATAAGTTTTTGGATAATCGTGATTTATTGGTTGTTGATTTAAAAAATGATTCTGATATTTTAGGTGCTGTTCATTATGCACGAATTTATAATATGAATTTGTATATTTTTGATTCAACTAAGGAAATTAATGAAAAAATAATTTCAGAAGTAAAAAATGAAAAAAATATATACTTCTATGATGGTGTAAATTCTTTATCAGATAAAACAAAGGCTAAAATATATGATTTATCTGGAAAGGATAAAAAAGATATAAAGAGTTATTCTTTAGATGGAAAAGACTTATTCAAGATATTCAAGGATAGATTTTCATTAAGAAAAAGTGATAATGTTGTTTTATCAGAAAATAAAAATTTAACAGATATGTTGAGTTCTTATATTTTTGCTGATAAGAGTGAATATAATTATTTGTTAATGGATTCAAAGTCTATGAATTTAGACGTCGAAAAACTTGTTAATGAGTCCGGTGCAAAAAATTTACATTATGTATCAACTGATGAGTTGGGGAAATATATAAATTTTAGATCTTTATTATCATCAATAAATAAAGAAGAAGCTACAGGATTTGAAGTTAATGGAGACAAGGGTGAGATAACTCTATCAAATTCAAATACTGATAAAAAAGATGAAAATACAGTTTCAGAACAAGTTACAGTAAAATCTAATGAAAAATTAGTTGACGGTAAGGTTGTTCCGAAAGAAGAAAAAAAAGCATCTGAAAAAACTGATACTGAAAAATCAAGTAATGATTCATCTAACGACAAGAGTAGTGATAAAAGCTTTGATTATAGTAAAGTTTTGGTTATGAATGCTACATCATATACTAATGATCCATCAGAAAATGGCGGCTATGGTACAACTAGATTGGGAACTCCTCTTAGATATGGAGTAGTTGCAGTTGATCCTAAAGTAATTCCTTTGGGAACGAAGTTATATATTGAAGGGTATGGTTATGCTGTTGCAGAAGACACAGGTGGTGCTATAAAGGGAAATAGAATTGATCTTTGTTTTACAAGCAGAGCTCAAGCCGATAATTTTGGAAGAAGAAATGTAAAAGTTTATATTTTAAAATAATGAACTTGATTTAGAGAAGAAATTTTGTGATTTCTTCTCTTTTTTGTTTTATATATTTGTATTTTAAAAGTTTTGAAATTACTTTATTTAAAAGTTTAGTAATTAGTATGAACAATGGACAATCGTTTTTAAATATGATATAATAGCTTTGCTAAAAAATTAATAGTATATGATTTTTATTATGAATATGGTAATAGGTCGGTCATAATGCTACATTTTATGTTTTTGGTAAATTTTGAAGTAAAATATAGCTTAAATTAATTTTTTGTTATTTTATTATTTGGAGGGAATATATGTTCGGTTATTCAAAAAAAGAATTGAGTTGGATTTTGTATGATTGTGCGAATTCTGCTTATTCTATGGCAATTACTACGGCGTTGTTTCCAATTTATTTTGGAATGGTTGGCGGAAATGAAATGAATTTAGGCTATTACAATTCATTTGCCAGTATTATTATCGCTGTAATTAGTCCAATACTTGGAACTATAGCTGATTTTAAAGGCATGAAGAAAAAATTATTTACATTATTTTCACTTATTGCAATTTTTTCAACATTATTTTTATCATTTGCAGGAGAATTTGGCTTACCTTTATTAATGGCTTTTTTTGTTTTGGGCAGCGTAACTTTTGCAGGATCTAATATTTTTTATGATGCATTTTTAGTTGATGTGACTAATGATGAGAGGATGGATAAAATTAGTACAGCAGGATTTGCGTACGGATACATAGCCAGTGTTATACCATTTATGTTTTGTTTGGGAGCTGTTTTGATTTTCGGGATGAAAAATCCGTTAGGTTATCAAATAGGTTTTGTTATAACATCCGTCTGGTGGTTGACACTTACAATTCCAATGTATAAAAATATTGATCAAATATATGGGGTAGAACCTGTTCCTAATCCTGTTAGAGAAAGTTTTAGTACTGTTTTTCATACTTTAAAAAATATTGAGAAAAATAAGGTTGTAGTTATATTTTTATGTTCTTATTTTCTATACATTGACGGAGTAGATACTATCATAAAGATGGTTATACCTTATGCTACATCTGTTTTAGATGCAGATAAGTTTAATACACTTGTACTTTTAGGAATTTTGATTTATGTTCAAATAGTGGCATTTCCTTTTGCTATTATTTATGGAAGATTGGCCAGTAAGTTTGGAACTAGAACTATGATTAAAGTAGGGATTATAACGTATATGGTTTCAGTAATATTTGCATATTTTATGAGCAACTTAGTTCATGTTTTCGTATTATCAACATTTATAGCATCTGCTCAAGGTGGAATTCAAGCGTTGAGTAGAAGTTATTATGCAAAAATTATTCCAAAAGAAAATGCAAATGAATTCTTCGGTTTCTATAATATTTTTGGTAAGTTTGCTGCTATAATCGGACCTTTTATTATGAGTTTGATAACTACAATAACACATAATCCAAGATATTCAATTCTTGGCATAATTCCACTATTTGTTGTAGGTTATTTAATAATGTTGCAATTACCAAAGGAAGAAAGATAATGGTTTTTAAATATGATTCAAAAAACACTTGGAAAATGAAAAGTGAATTTAAAAAAAGTAAGTTTGATATAGATTTTGAGGCTTTAAAGAAAAAAGAATTAGAAATTTTAAAAAATTTTATTTCTTGTTGTGAAAAAATGAACTTAACTTATTATATTGCTTTTGGAACTTTGCTTGGAGCGATTAGACATAAAGGATTTATTCCATGGGATGACGATGTAGATGTTTGTATGCCAAGAGAAGATTATGATAGATTTATAAGAGAGGGTGGTAAATATTTGCCTGAAAATTATTTCATTCAGACAATGGAGTCGGATCCGAAATACGCTTTGAATTTTGCAAAACTTCGTGATAGTAATACAACTCTTTTTGAAAAACATGTAATTGACGTGGATATTAATCATGGGGTATTTATTGATATTTTTCCCTTAGATGGATACATTAAAGGTCAAAATAGAGTTTTAGATTTAAGAGTTAAGGAAAAACCTGTTTTTGAAGAGGCGGATACTAATGCCTTTTCAAATGCATTAAGTGGATTTGGCAAGAAATTTGTTTATAAATTAGGAGAAACTATTCCTAATAAATTAAAGACTGATATTTCAAAATTGTCTGTTCCAAAAGATAATCCAAAGTTTGAAGACTGTGAGTATGTTGTTTGTTTAGTTGATAATTTTTATATAATGCCTTTTAAAAGAGAATTATTAGGAAAAGGAGTAAAGGTTGATTTTGAAAATATAAAAGTTAATGCTCCGGAAAATTATGATGAATATTTAAGAGTTTTATATGGAGATTATATGAAATTACCCCCTGAAGATCAAAGAGAAAACCATCATAATTTTCATCTTGCAGATGTTAATAAAAGTTTCAGAGAATATCAGGAAAAAATTTAAGCTATGAGTAAAAACATAGCTTTTTTTGCTTGTTTTGTAGAATTTTTTAAAATTTTTTGATATAATAATTACAGTTTTGCACTATTTACTAATTATTTTAAATAAAAAATAGTATTATAAGTTTGTATTTTAAAATAAAGATTATTTTAAGGAGGTGTATTATGAAAGAAGTTGTTGATAAACTGGTTGAATGGCTTAGGAGTTCTGTTAAGGAAGCTAATTGTAAAGGGATAGTCTACGGTCTTAGCGGTGGAGTTGATTCAGCTGTTATTGCTGCACTTTCAAAACTAGCCTTTGATGATGAATCTTTAGCTATTATGATGCCTATAAACAGTTGTGAAGAAGATGAAAAAGACGCTAAGTTGGTTATAGATAAATTTAAACTTAATGCAATTAAGATTGACTTATCTAAGACTTATTCTGTTTTTACAGATTCTGTTGAAAAAGGGGATAATTCAATGGCTTATGCTAATATTAAGCCAAGACTTAGAATGACTACTTTATATTATTATGCGCAATTAAAAAGATATTTAGTAGTTGGAACAAGTAACAAATCAGAATTTACTGTTGGATATTTTACAAAATATGGAGATAGTGGATCTGATCTTATGCCTCTTGTAGATTTTACAAAGAGAGAAATTTTTGAACTTGCAAAATTTTTGAAAGTTCCGGATAAAATAATTCAAAAGCCCCCGAGTGCAGGACTTTTTGAAAATCAAACAGATGAAGACGAGATGGGATTTTCCTACGATGATTTAGAAAAGTTTATAAATGGTGAAAAATTAGATAAAAATATAGAGGAAAAAATAAAAAAAATGGTGAAAAATTCGGAGCACAAGAGAAATTTTGCAAAAGGATTTAGGAGGTAATTATGTCAGGACATAATAAATGGAGTACGATTAAACATAAAAAAGGAAAAGAAGATGCAAGAAGGGGAAAAATATTTACAAAACTTGCGCGTTATATAATTGTTGCAGTTAAAGAAGGAGGAGCGGATCCTGAATACAATCCTTCTTTAAAAACTGCAATAGAAAAAGCTAAGGCAGAAAATATGCCAAATGATAATATTGAAAGAGCATTGAAAAAAGGCGCCGGAGATGGAGATTCCAGTAATTATGAAACTATAATATATGAAGGTTATGGACCTGAAGGTATTGCAGTTGTGGTTGAATGTCTAACAGATAATAGAAATAGAACAGCTGCAGATGTAAGACATGCATTTGATAAACATGGTGGAAATTTAGGGCAAAACGGATCTGTTTTGTTTATGTTTGAAAAAAAAGGTGTAATAGTAATTTCAAGAGATCAAGCAGAGGAAGATGATTTGATGGACTTTGCTTTAGAAAATGGAGCCAGTGATTTTGAATTAGATGAAGAAGTTTACACAATTTATTCAGAAGTTGCAGACTTCATTACTCTAAGAGATGCACTACAAGAAAAAGGATATACTTTTAGTGCCTGTGAGTTGGAATATGTTCCAAATAATAATTCACAGATTTCTAATCCAGATAATATAAAGAAAATGGTTAAGATGATAGACCAACTTGAAGATAATGACGACGTTCAAAATGTTTATCATAATTGGGAAATACCTGAAGATTTAGATATAGAATAATATGAAAAAAATATTTGCTTTTTTGATTTCTATTAGTATAATTTTATTTGTTTTATTATATTCAATAGATTTTATGGCTAAGGATATTTCTTATTATAATAATTTTCATAGAGATTATAAGATTGAAAAAGAGTCAGGACTTTCTAAAGAATGGATAGAAGGTGCAAGTAATTCACTGGTTGAATTTATTAAAAGTGGAGATAAAGAAGTTTTAAAAAATCATTTTAATAAAAAAGAAATTTCTCATATGAAAGATGTATATAAACTATTTAAACTTGATAGAATAGTTTATACATCTTTGTTTATAATTACCTTATTGGTAGTTATATATAAATTATTTAAAAATGATTTTTTGTTCTTCATATATATAAGAAAGTATATTTTAATAGCATATATATCTGTAATTTCTTTTTTAGGCATCTGTTCTTTATTTTTTTCTGAAAGTTTCGTGTATTTTCATAAACTATTTTTTAATAATGATTTATGGCTTTTAGATTATGAGACAGACTTAATGATAAGGATTTTACCGGAAGAATTTTTCTTTGTTTTATTTTTAAATGTAATTGTATTATCTACAGTGTTCGTTTTTTCAATTTATATTTTTCTTAAACTTAAAGATTATGAATACAATTAGGAGGAAATATGGAAGTTAAAATTGACAGAGTTGCCTTCTCCATATTTGGAATAGATATAATGTGGTATGCTATTATAATTTGTTTTGGAATTATGGCTGGACTTTTTGTAGCGACGAAGAACTCCAAACTTAGAAATATAGAAGAGGATGAAATTTCAAACCTTTTGCTCTTTGCTTTACCTATTAGTGTAATTGGGGCAAGAATATACTATGTAATATTTGAATGGGAAAATTATAGAGGTAATTTTTTATCTATGATAAATATTAGAGAGGGTGGACTTGCAATATATGGAGCTGTAATCGCAGCAGTTGTTGTAGTTTATTTTTTCAGTAAATATAAAAAAATTGATTTTAGAGATTTAGCTGATGTTTGTGCGCCGGGACTAATTCTTGGTCAAGCAATAGGAAGATGGGGAAATTTTATAAATCAAGAGGCTCACGGAACTGAAACTAATTTACCTTGGGCGGTTATAATAGATGGAAAAAAATATCATCCAACATTTTTATATGAATCAATTGGAAATTTTCTAATTTTTATATTTTTAATGATATATATGAGAAAATACCAAAAGAAAAAAGGTGAAATTATTCTCCTTTATGCAATTTTATATGGAATTGTAAGATTTTTTGTTGAAGGTTTGAGGACTGACAGTCTGATGTTTTTAGGATTTAGAGTTTCACAAGTTTTATCACTTGTTGGAGTTATTGTTGGAACTATACTTTTCTTTTTAAATAGAAAATATGGAAAAGACATTAATAATTAATAATTTAATACTTTTAAAAAATTTTTTAACTACATGGATTTATTCTATGTAGTTTTTTTATAAAATTTTTGTAAAAAAACAGTAAAAAGTTTTTAATTTTTTAAGATTTTTTAGTAAAATTACTCCACTTTTTTAATATTTTTTTATAATTGTTGGAATTTTAATGTTTTTTTCTAAAAAAATTTATAAAAATTTTTATTAAAAAGGGTTGCAAAATATGAAAAAATAGTATAAAATATAAGTGTAATAAAAAATGTGGTTCAATATGGAGTGAAATGGAGTTAGTTTTTTAGGAGGTGATGGCATTGTTTATTGGAGATTTTCCACATACTTTAGATGATAAAGGCAGACTGATTATGCCATCAAAATTCAGAAATGAATTAGGAACTAATTTTGTAGTAACTCGTGGACTTGAAGGCTGTTTATTTGTATTTACAGAAAGAAAATGGACTGAATTTACTGAGCAACTTAATTCAAAAGGTTTCAGTAAAAAAGATGTTCGTTCAATTACCAGATTCTTTTGTAGCTGTGCAATGAATGCAGACCTGGATAAACAAGGAAGATTTTTAGTAAATAAAAATTTACGTGAATTTGCAGAAATTGAAAGAGATGTAATGATTATCGGAGTTTCAGATAGAATTGAAATTTGGTCTAAAGAAAAATGGGATGAATATAGCAAAGCAGAATATAGTGATGATAATATTATGTCTGAAAGATTTGATGGTCTTGATTTTTAAAGGATTTATTTATGGAATTTAATCATATACCGATAATGTTAAATGAAGTAATAGATAATTTGAATATTAAACCTAATGGAATTTATGTTGATTTGACTGTTGGTGGTGCAGGTCATTCAACAGAAATATTAAGAAGAATAAAAAACGGAAAACTTATTTGCGTTGATCAAGATGAAGAAGCATTGTCAGTTGCTAGAGATAGACTTTTAAAAATTTCAGATAATGTTTTGTTTTATAAAAGCAATTTTGAAAATTTTAAAGAAATATTAGATTACTTTGGAATTGATAAAGTTGATGGTGTTTTATTAGACATCGGTGTTTCTTCATATCAAATAGACAATGGTCAAAGAGGTTTTTCTTATATGATAGATGCTCCGTTGGATATGAGAATGGATAGAGATCTAAAAAAGAGTGCATTTGATGTTGTAAATTATTACAATTCTGAAGATTTGGAATATATTTTTTATAATTATGGTGAAGAAAAATGGACAAGAAGAATTGTAGAATTTATTGTTAATTATAGAAAAGAAAAGTTAATAGAAACTACCTTTGAATTGGTTGATATTATTGAAAGAGCAATTCCAAAAGCAGTTAGAGCTAAAGGAGGACATCCTGCAAAGAGAGTGTTCCAAGCTATAAGGATTGAGGTTAACAGAGAACTTGAAGTTATTAAGAAAGTTATTCCTGATATTGTAGAAAGACTAAATAAAAACGGTAGATTATGTATTATAACTTTTCATTCTTTGGAAGATAGGATTGTTAAGGATTCGTTTAAAGAATTGGCAAGAGGTTGTATTTGCCCTAAAGAATTATATGTATGTGTTTGTAATAATAAACCAAAAATAAAAATCTTAACAAAAAAGCCTTTAGTACCTTCCGAAGAAGAAATGAACAGAAATCCCAGATCAAAAAGTTCAAAATTGAGGATTTGTTCAAAAATTTAGGAGGATGATTTATATGAGCACGGCTCAAGTAAAATATATCAATGTTTCAGGCGAGAGAATTTCAGAGAAAAACAAAAAAGCCTACGGAATTACCAGAGAATCCAGTTTATATAAAAATATTACACTTTTTATATTCACTTTTATTACATTAATTTTTAGTGTAGTAATTTTATATGGATATCTAAATATTGCTCAACAAAATAGAATAATAAATACACTAAACTCTGAAATTCGCTCGTTGGAAACTGAAAGAGATGATAATAATATGAAACTTGAGCCTTATAAATCTGTAGATAGGATTGCAAAACTTGCAAGGCTTAACTATAATATGGATTTTCCTAAGAAGGAACAAGTTAAATATTTGGATAAGATTGATTAATTTATTAAACTTAGACAAGAGGAGTTTAAATGAAAAACAAGAAATATATTATTAAAAATAAAACAGTCTCTTCTCGTTCGGCTGTTTTATTTTTTATTTTTATAATAATTTTTAGCACTATAATTGCTAAATTAGCATATTTACAGTTGTATTCAAAAAATAAATACAGTGTTGAACAATTTAAAGATTCAGTTAGCTATACACCGCTTGAAGCAAAAAGAGGTTCCATTTTTGATAGAAATGGGAACACATTGGCTAAGAGTATAAGTGTATATAATGGTTATTTTTCGACTCTTGATTATAACCGCTATAAAAAATCCAATGGAAAGATTAAAGATACAGAAACAAAAAAATTGGATAAAATTTTTGATATATTGCAGTTGAATAAAGAAGAAATTTTTGAAAAAGCTGATCAATATAATAATTTGTTAATAAAAAAAGGTATTACAGAAGAACAAAACGCTACTATAAAATCAAAAAATTCGCTTATAGTGAGTGTTAATAGTAATAAGGAAGTTTATTTTTCTGTATTGGAATATGACAAATTTAAACTTTATTCTCAAAAAGCTAAAGAGACAGAAGAAAAAAAATTAGATGAAATTTTTTCTGCCCTTGAGCTTGATAAGAAAAAAGTATTCGACAGAGCAGATAGAGGAACTAATTTTAAAATAAAAAAGAGTATAAGTCCTGAATTAGCAAAAGAAATTAAGGATATAAATTCTTCTATAATCAGTGTTGAGATTGAACAAAGCAGAAACTATTTAGATGGAACTTTGGCACCTTTTGTAGTTGGACATGCTAACGAAAACGGAGGACAAAGCGGCATTGAAAATTTTTTGAATGATACTCTTTCAGGAACAAACGGATCTAAAAGAGTTATAAGAGAAAATCTTAACAAATCTGTTGAGGACGTCATTGAAGCAAAAGATGGAAAAGATTTATATTTAACTATAGATAGTACAATACAAAAGTATGTCGCGGAATATGGGCAAAAATATTTTGAAGAAGAAAAACCCATCAAGATGAGTGTTATAGTTTCAGATGTAACAAACGGTGATATAATTGCGATGGATAGTTTTCCAAAATATGATAACAATAATCCTACAGTTCCACTTGATAACAATGCGATTAAAGAATTTGAAAATCTAGATGAAAAAGAAAAATTGAAAAAAATATTTTCAATGTGGAGAAATCCTGCTGTCAGTGATGTTTATGAACCAGGTTCTGTATTTAAACTTATAACAGCATCTTCATCTTTAGAGGAAAATACAGATACTTTAGATTCAACTTTTTTTTGTAATGGATTTATAAGAGATATTCCGGGAGTTACACTCAGATGCTTTAATTGGCAAAATCCACACGGGAAGGAAACTTTTACTGAAGCGTTAGATAACAGTTGTAACCCTGCCTTTGTACAAATGGTTAGACATTTGGGAAAAGAAAAATTTTATAGATATATTAATGGCTTCGGATTTGGCAATAAAACAGGGATAAATTTGCCGGGAGAATCTAACGGGAAAATTCCGAAGTCTTTATCAGATATAGGAGCAGCAGAACTTGCTACAATGAGTTATGGACATGGAATTTCTGTAACTCCTATTCAAATGATTATGGCTGCAAATGCTGTTGTTAATGGTGGGTATTTATTAGAACCGCAAATTAATGTTAAAAACGTCGAAAAAGATTCAGATAATAAAATTAAAATAAAAGAAAATGAAGCTATTGTTAAAAATCAAATTATTTCAAAAGAAACAAGTGATAAAATGAGAGTGTTAATGGAGCATGGTGTAACTGACGGAATAGTAAACAAGGTTTATTCTAATAATGTCAGAATTGGAGGAAAGTCCGGCACAACAATAAAAGCTATAAATGGTAAATATGATGATAAAAAGACTGTTGCCTCATTGTATATTGCTTTTCCTATTGAAAATCCAAAATACAGTATTTTAATTGTGTTTGATGAACCTAAAGCAAATTCAGGTGGTACCAGTGTTTGTGCTCCTTTAGCTAAAAAACTAGCCGAAGAAATAGCTGAGTATAAACAATTGACTAAAAAAAATGATAATAATGGCATAGTTAGAAAAACAAAAGTTCCGGATGTTAGAGGACTTACATTAGAATATGCTACAGAACTTTTAAAAGGACAGTATTTAAATTACAGTATAGATAGTTCTGCTTCGCCAAAGTCTATAGTTACCAGACAAAGTGAGGATCCTGAAAAGAGTTTGGTTGAAGGAAGTACAGTTAAGCTAACCGTTTCAGATGATGAAGATACAAAGTTACGTGTTGTCGATTTTTCAAAAATGAACTATCAACAGGCTATAGACGTCGCAAATAAGATGGGATATAAATACAAAACTTCAGGTGGTAAAGGGAAATTTGTGTCTTCGAATAAAGAAATAGGAAGTTATATTTCAAAAGATGAAGAAATAGTATTGACCTTTGAAGATTAATTTAGGAGATGGAATAAATGAGAATATCAAATTTTACAATATGGAGTATTTTATTTAGCTTTTTTTTAACAATTATTATAGCAAAATATTCTATTCCATATTTAAGAAAATTTAAATTAGGTCAAAATATAAGAGATGACGGTCCTCAAAGTCATTTATCCAAAGCGGGAACACCAACAATGGGAGGAATATTTTTTGTAATTGCAATAATTCTTACGACATTTTGTTTAGGCAATTTTTCTAAAGAAGTATTTGCTGTATTAATCGGTATGTTAGGTTTTACGCTTATTGGATTTTTAGATGATTTTTTTAAACTTGTTATGAAAAGATCTTTGGGTCTTACAGAAATTCAAAAATTGATAATCCAATTTATAATAAGCATAGTTGTAATTTTATTTATAGAAAAAGTAGTAGGAACAGATTTAAGATATCAGTTAATTCCTTTTGTAAAAGAAGCAGTTAATTTTGGCTGGATTATTTATCCTATACTGATTTTTGTAATGATAGGAACTGCAAATGCTACTAATTTAACTGATGGATTGGATGGACTTTCATCTTCTGTATCAATTCCCGTATTTTTAGGACTTGGATTGATAAGTTTTTCAAGATTTCCGGGTGTTGGAGTATTCTCTTTAGCTTTTATGGCAAGTTTAATGGGCTTTGTTATGTTTAATTCATATCCTGCCAGAGTTTTTATGGGCGATACCGGATCAATGGCTTTGGGTGGAGCTATAGCAACAATATGTATATTAAATGGAATAATTTTTTACTTGCCTATTATTGGTGGGATATATGTTATGGAAGCATTATCTGTTATTATTCAAGTTGTTAGTTATAAAACAAGAAATAAGAAAAGAGTTTTTTTGATGAGTCCGATACATCATCATTATGAATTGAAAGGATATAAAGAACCGCAAATAGTTACAGCTTTTTCTGTAATTAGCGGAATGTTGTCAATTATATCTGTATATTTATTTTTTAGTATTTAATTAGGAGTTAGTTTATGGAAATTGTAAATAAAAGAGTTTTGGTTATTGGATTAGGTTTATCAGGAATTTCAACCATAAAAACTCTTAGTTCTTTGAAAGCTGATGTTTATTGTTATGATGATAAAGACGAATCAGAATTACAAAATGTTTTTGAAAAACTTGAAAAATTTAATTATAAATTTATAAAAAATTACAAAGATTATTATTTTGATTTTATAGTTAAAAGTCCCGGAATTAAACCTACTAATGAAATAATCGAATATTTTTATAATAAAAAAGTTCCAATATATACGGATTTGGAATTAGCATATACTCTATTTCCAGAAAGAAAAATTATTGCAATTACAGGAACTAATGGTAAAACTACCACAACAAGTTTAGTTGGAGAAATTTTTAAAACTGCAAATATCAAATCAAAAGTGGTAGGAAATATTGGCGTAGGAATGCTATGGGAAATTTTTAATTCAGATAAAGAAACTGTAAATATTATAGAAGTTAGCAGTTTTCAATTGCATAACATTGAAAAGTTTAAACCATTTATAGCATCTATTGGCAATATAACTCCGGATCACATTGATTGGCATGGAAGTTTTGAAAATTATATAGAAGATAAATTAAAAATATTTAAAAACATGGATAAAAATGGGAATCTAATTTTAAATATTGATGATGAAATTTTGAATAAAATAAATGTAGAAAATACAAATGTAACAACAATTTCATTAAAAAATAAAAAGGCAGATTTTTATTTGAGTGAAAATAATTTTTATCATAATGATAAAAGACTTTTTTCTATGAAAGATTTGAAAATTTTAGGAAGACATAACGCTCAAAATGTTTTAATTTCTTTGGCAATCTGTTATAATTATGGTATAATCATAGATACTATAATTTTTGCATGTAAAAATTTTGGTGGCGTTGAACATAGAATTGAGTTTGTTAGAGAATTAAATGGGATAAAGTTTTATAATGACTCTAAAGGAACAAATGTAGATTCAACTATAAAAGCTATTGAAGCTTTAGAAAAGCCTATTATATTAATCGTAGGTGGATATGATAAAAATGTGGATTTTAATCCGTTGTTTGAAAGTTTTAATGGTAAGGTAAAGACACTAATTTTAGTTGGAGATACAAAATATAAATTTTATGATAGTGCAAAGAAAAATGGATTTGAAAATAATATAATTGTTAATGATTATAGAGAAGTTGTAGAAAAATGCTTTGAAATTGCGGAAAATGGAGATAATATTTTACTTTCTCCGGCATCTGCAAGCTGGGATATGTTCAAAAGTTACGAAGAAAGAGGAAATTTATTTAAAAAATTGGTAAATGAATTATAATGATTAAGTTTGATAAATACACAAAAAAAATGGTTATGGTTGTACTGTTTTTACTTCTTTTTGGAAGTATAATGGTTTTTAGTACAAGTTGGCCTTATAGCTATAGACTAAAAGGAAATGAGATAGATATAATAAAAAAACATGTAATATTTGTGTTTCTATCTATTTTATTTATGTTTTTGGTTTCGTATGTAAATATTGTAAGATTTAAAAAATATAGCAAAAGAATTTTTATATTTTCGTTTTTTGTGGGATTTTTAGTATATTCCCCGCTTGGAATTAATATTTATAATGCAAGAAGATGGATAGGAGTAGGTGGTTTTACTTTTATGCCTTCTGATTTTATGAAGATTGCTTCTATAATGCTAATGGCATATATTATTGATAAGTATAAAAATAAATTTACCTTTAAAAATGTGTTTTTTAAATATTTAGCGATAGTCGGGTTAGCTTCGTTTTCTGTTATGATTCAGCCGGATCTTTCAAACACATTGATAATAATCGGAACTTTAACTGCTATGTATATAATTGCAGGTATGGACAAAAAAGCAATATTGTTCTCAGGAATGGGAATATCAATTGCAAGTTTTGCAGCTGTATATTTTTTAAATTCTGGATATAGCAGAACGAGTAGAATTCAAGCGTTTATCAATCCATTAAAATATAGAGATTCAAAATCTTGGCAACTTATAAAATCACTTTTTGCAATAACAAATGGCTCTCTTTGGGGTGTTGGTCTTGGAAATGGAAGACAAAAATATACTTTATCTGAGGCACACAATGATTTTATTTTTGCAACTATTGCAGAAGAATTTGGATTTATAGGTTCTGTGTTTTTAATTGGAGTGTATATTTATTTAGCATATTTAGGAATAATGATTTCAAGATATATAAAGAATTTATATGGAAAAATGATAGTACTGGGAATAACATTCTCAATCGGATTACAAACATTAGTAAATATAGGAACAGCTACTGGAACGATTCCTCCTACCGGAGTAACTTTACCTTTTGTCAGTTATGGTGGCTCATCTTTAGTTATGACTTCAATAATGATTGGGATTATTTTAGGAATTGTCAGATATGATATTAAAGGGAGATAATATGAGAGTTGTAATATCAGGGGGAGGTACAGGAGGACATATATATCCTGCTGTTGCAATAATTGAAGAATTAAAAAGAAGAGACGAAAATATAGAAATTTTATATATAGGTTCTAAAAACAGTATGGAAAGTGAATTAGTTCCAAGTTTAAATATAAATTTTAAATCTATTGAGGTTATGGGGCTTCCAAGAAAAATTAATAAGAAATTTTTTAAATCAGTTTTTATTTTATTTAAAGGATTATCTCAAGCAAAAAAAATATTAAAAGAATTTAAACCTGATGTTGTTATAGGAACAGGAGGTTTTGTAACGGGACCCGTTTTGTATAAAGCTCATAAACTTGGTATTTATACAATATTTCACGAACAAAATAGTTATCCGGGAATTACGAACAGAATCTTATCAAGATATGTGGATTCAATGGCTGTTACTTTTAGAGAGTCAATTAAGTTTTTTAAAAATAATGAAAAATGTGTTGTTACAGGAAATCCTATTAGAAATAGATTTCAAAATTTAGATAGAAAAGAATCTCTAAAGTTTTTTGAACTTGATGAAGATTCCAAAAATATTTTTTCCTTTGGAGGAAGTAATGGAAGTGAAGAGCTTAATAAAGCAATTTTAGGAATTTTGGAGAAATTTTATGACAATAATAAAATTTCTTTAATCCACGTAACAGGAAAAAGTAACTATGATAAATTTTTAGAAGAAATAAAAAATAAAGATATAAAAGTAGGTAGAAATGTAAAAATTTTACCATATATGATTGAAATGGATAAAGCTTATGGAGTTTCAGATTTGGTTATAACAAGTTCCGGAGCAATAACATTAGCTGAGATATCAAAAATAGGTTTGGCAAGTATACTAATACCAAAAGCATACACTACAGAAAATCATCAAGAATTTAATGCGAGAGCATATAAAAATATTGGTGCATCTGAGCTTATACTCGAAAAAGAGTTAAATTCTGATTTATTATGGGAAAATATAGAAAAAATAATTTTTGATAATAATAGACTTGAACAAATGAAGGAAAATACTAAAAAGTTTACAATGCCTAATGCAGTAAATGATTTTGTTTCAATATTTTATGATAAATTTAAAGGGAGATAGATATGTCTGGCAATAACAAAGGAAAAAAACCTAAAATATTTGTAAAAAAGAGACCTGATAAGATTGATGCAGTACATGATGAATTTTATGAATATGACAACTTAAAATCTAAAAATAACACTTTAGATGAATCATTTTTTGAGGATTTTAAGAGTGTAGATTTTGACCAAATGAATTACGATAAAGAACATGTTCCTTCTGAAGATATAGGAGATGAAGATGTTCCATCAGCAGACATCATAGAAGATGAGGTTATTCAAGAAATTCCTGAAAAAACTGTAGATGCAGGAGAAAATACAGATAAAATTGTGGAAGACAAAACAGATAAGATTGTGGAAGATGTTAGTACATCGGAACAATTTGATTCTGACGATGACGATTTTGGAAGTTTAGAATCAGAAAATGAAGATTTTATTTTAAAAGAAGAACCGAAAGCTGTATTATCCGACGAAAAAAGTAAAGATGAAGCTATTGCTTTTGAAGATAAAGATGAAAAAGATTCAATATTTGATCAATATGGGATATCTAATGATGAAGAGTTAGCAAAAGAGGAAAATTATGATTCTTTATTTGAAAAAGATAAAAGTACTGACAACGAATTAGAAGATGATGAAGATGACGATTTTGGAAGTTTAGATGACGAGATTAAAACCGGTCAAATAAATTACGTAAATGTTAGTCAAAAGCCAAATTATTATAATGAATTAAAAGATACTACAGATGAATTAGAAGATGATGAAGATGACGATGAATATTATATAGACAGAAAAGGCAGAAAGAAGAAAAGAAGAAAAGGAATTAGAATATTTTTTAAATTCTTATTGGCATTTTTGTTAGCTTGTATGGCAATAATGGTCTATTTTGGATTAACCCATGATTTGTTTAAGATTGATTACATAAATGTAGTTGGTAATGTTGCAAATGAAAGAGAAATTTTAATTTCTAAAAGTGGTGTTAGCGTTGGAGACAATATATTTCTAGCATCTTCAAGTAAAATTAAGAAAAATTTAAAAGAGCTTTCAAATATTGAGGATGTAAAAGTAAGAAAGAATTATCCAAATATAATTGAAATAGAAGTAAAAGAAAATTATGTTAGTGCCTATATAAATACAGCAAGCGGGCTAACAACTATTGATAATTACGGTAAAGTTAAGGAAGTTGCTACGGATAACTCTAAAGCATCAGGAGCACAATTAAAAGGAATCAGCGAAACAGGATTAAAGGTAGGAGAAGATTTTTCTAAGGATGAAACGAAAGTTAAGTTTTTATTGAATATTTTGACTAAAGAATATTATTCTGACATTGTTAGTATTGATTTTACAAATGATAAAGAAATAATAATAGAATTAAAAAACTCTTTAAAAGTAACTTTTGGAGATTTAAATGACTATACTAAAAAGACGCAAATAATTGGAATTTTGATTAAAAAAATTCAACTTGAAGGAATAAATGCAAAGGAAATTATACTAAATGTAGGAGATAATCCAATAATTGTAAAAAAATAGTAGAATTTTATTTAAAAATTTAGTATAATAACATTGGTTACCTAAAAAATAAATATGAAATAATATAGGAGGAAATAAAAATGGCATTTGAGATGGAAGTATATGGAAATGACTTAGCTAAAATTAAAGTTTTTGGTATTGGTGGTGGTGGAAACAACGCCATCTCAAGAATGAAACAATCTGGACTAAGAGGAGTTGACTTTGTAGCAGTAAATACAGATAGACAAATTTTAAATTCTATTGATATAGAAACCAAAATTCAAATAGGGGAAAAATTAACAAGAGGACTTGGCGCTGGGGCAAATCCATCTGTTGGTGAAAAAGCTGCAGAAGAAAGTAAAGAAGAAATAATGAGAGCTCTTGAAGGAACCGATATGGTTTTTGTAACTGCCGGTATGGGTGGTGGAACAGGAACGGGTGCTGCTCCGATAGTTGCTAGTATTGCTAAAGAAATGGGAATTCTAACTGTAGGTGTAGTTACTAAACCATTTACTTTTGAAGGAAGAAAAAGAGCAATTCAAGCAGAACAAGGAATAGAAGCACTTAAAGAAAAAGTTGATACATTAATAACTATTCCAAATGATAAACTAATCCAAATTTCTGAAAAGAGAACTACTATGTTAGAAGCATTTGCTAAGGCAGATGAAGTTTTGATGAATGGTATTCAAGGTATTTCTGATTTAATTGCTGTTCCTAGCGTAATAAACTTGGATTTTGCAGATGTAAAATCAGTAATGCAAGATCAAGGCGTTGCTCATATGGGAATTGGTATAGCAAGCGGAGAAAATAGAGCTATTGAAGCTGCAAAAATGGCAATTAACAGTCCATTGCTTGAAACTTCTATTGATGGTGCCAAAGCTGTTCTTCTTAATGTTACAGCTGCGAATGTCGGACTTTTTGAAGCACATGAAGCTGCAGAGTTAATTAGAGAAGCCATTGATGGAGATGCTAATGTTATTTTTGGTACAGGAGTTGATGAATCACTTGGAGACAATATCAAAATTACTGTTATTGCAACAGGATTCGATCCGCTTGTAGCCGGAGGGATTAGAAAATCATCAGGTGTTGAAAAAAAATCTTCTTTAGATAAAAAAGATGATGGATTAGATTTAGATATTCCAAGTTTCTTAAGATAATGAAGTGTCCTAATTGCGGAGCAGAAACTACAAGAGTTTTAGATTCCAGAAATTCAAATGATAAAACTTATGTAAAGAGAAGAAGAGTTTGTGAAACATGTAATTACAAATTTACCACTTATGAAAAAATGCCTGAATTTGTAATATTTGTATTAAAAAAGGATGGATCAAAACAAATCTTTTCAAGAAATAAGGTTTTTGCAGGAATAAAAAAATGCTGTGAAAAAAGAAATATTCAAGATAAAGAGATAGAGGATGTTATAGATAATATTGAAAAAGATATTAGACAAAACTACAAAAATGAAATAAAATCTACTCAGATTGGAGAGCTGGTTTTAAAATATCTAAAATCACTTGATGAGGTTTCTTATGTTCGCTTTGCTGCAGTATATAAAGATTTTAGAGATATAAAATCTTTTATGGAATATTTACAAAAAGAATTTTAGGAGATGAATTAAAAATTCATCTCTTTTTTTATGTATAGTATATATTCAAAATGTAAAATTAGCAAAGAGTAGTGTAAAATTCAAAATATTGTTAAATAAACAGTTAGAAAATAAATTCGGATTTGATAAATTACATTGTTCTAATGGTAATAAAGAATTTCATAATTTTTTAAATGATACATTAAATAAAGGGTTGAGTATATCAGAAGTAGATAAATTATTTAAAAGAACGAGAGGAAAATCTGAAAGCATAGAGGTAGAAGGACAAAAAAGAGAACTTATACATTATGGGAAAGATAGGAAAGCATTTAGAATATTTGGATATTATGATAATGAATATTTTATATTAACAAAAATAGATACAAATCATAAGACACATAGTGATTAAAAACATAAAGCAATTATCGAAAGATAGTTGCTTTTTTAATGTAAAGAAAGGGAAAAAATATGAAATTAGATTTTTTAAGTAGAATGTATCAAGAGTATAACGAACTTGATACAAAAATTATTAAGCTTGAAAAAGCATTAAAGACAAAAGAGTTAGACAAAAGAGAAAAAGAGCTTTTGATTAATCAAAAAGAACACATGAAAGCCTACAGAGAAGTTTTAAATCAAAGAATTAATTATACTAAAGAAAAGTATAAGAATTTATAAAGGAGTATGATTATGAACAAAATAGATAAAATGATAGATTGGTTTCAGCAAAGAAAAGGTAAAGTAAAATATTCAATGACAAACCGAACAGGACCATATAGCTACGATTGTTCAAGCTCTGTATATTATGCGGTTTGTGAAGCCTTAAATTTAAAACCAGGTTACCCAAAAAACACGGCATCACTTCCTGGTTTCTTAGTACAAAATGGGTTTAAGAAAATTACAGAAAATAGTGAGTGGAACGCCAAACGTGGAGATATTGTTATTTGGGCAAAACGAAAGGGAGTGCCTGGACCGGATGCGCATACTGGAGTTTTTATAGATGGTTCAAATATAATCCACTGTAACGACACAGCTAAGGGAATTTCAATTAATAGTGAAGGTAGTTTGATTTCACTTTATAACTGGAATTATGAAGTATATAGATTAAACGAAAACTATGACAACGACAATAAAGGAGATGATGAAGAAGTGAAGGACGTTTCAATAAGAAAACTCGTTGTGACTGATAGAGCAATAGATAACTTACCTCATTTTTGTGGTGATAGAAATAATGTAGGGAATACTGTAGATTTTGTTGGTTTTGTTGTAACATTAACTAAAAAATGGGAAAATTATTATTATAGTCAATATCTGAATGGATTTATACATTCATCAGCTTTTGAAGACGTAATAACTTGTAATTTTAAAGCTAAAGTTAAGAATAAAGGATATTCAGTTGATAATTTACCTTGGACCATGAGACAAAATGAATGGTATAAATCTATAACGAGTAGTGATGAATTGATTGGAAAAGAATTTACGATAACTGCAAAAACTACTAAAACGGGTGGGTATTATTATATTCACGAACTTGCAAAATGGGTAGACAATAGAGCATTTTTTAAAAAAAATAAGGGAGCTTAGTTGCTCCCTTATTTCATTATATCCTTAATTACATTTCCGTCTTTTACTTCAACTATGGTTTTAGTTTTATCTAATGGTTGTAATATTTTTACTGTAACATTAATATTTTTTAAATTATTTGATGCTTCTATGGCAGTTCCAGTAATTTCTGTTTCCCATAAATCAAGAACATTTTTATTAACTTTTCCATTATTTTTATACCCAATCATTCTGGAAACATCTGATGCAGCTTGTTCAAGTAGTTGGATATTAAAAGAATTAGTTTCATCATTGAATGTAGCAACCGCAAACATTGTACTTTTAGTATATTTAGCTGTGAAATCTTCCACATATTTGTTAATCTTAGATAATCTTTCATATTTCTTTTGTGATTCTTCCAATTTTTTTATTGTGTCTTCTAATTCCTTATTTTTTTCTTCTAGTTGCTCTACTTTTGTTTGAAGTTCTTTTTCCTTTTGAGAATTAGAACATCCAGCTAAAAGTATGCAAGTAAAAACTAAAGCTAAAATTTTTTTCTTCATAATAAAACCTCCTTAAACTACTTATATCACTTTTTAAATACTTTGTCAATTAAAGATTTAATTAACAGACTCTTTTTTTGTTACTTGTTTGTTACTTGTGCCCTAGTTTTTTGCAGATTTTGCGTATAAGTTAAGTTAAGTAAATATTGAAAATAAGGCAATTAGTTACTTTGCAAACTTAACTAAAATATGATAAAATAATAATGGATTATGATTAGAAATTTGTATTATTAGTGTTTATATATTTTAGGGAGAGTTTTATGAAAAAAAATATTAAGCTTGTATTTATTCTAGTATTATTAATAGAAATTATAGGATTGGGATTGATTTTTTATCAATCAAGTCTTGAAAGAGCAAAAGTGAGGAAAGAAAGAGAAAAATATTATATAGTTACAGATATAAATAATAATGATGTCTTAAAAATTGAAAAAAAATATTTATCTCCTCAAGAATTGAATAAGATAGTAATTACTAAAGCCGGAAATGATAAAAAATATATTATAGAAGATAAAAAATTAATGGGGGATATTATTTCAAAGTTTGAATTTAGTAAATTCGTTTCCAATTCCGAACTTACTATGGGAACAGAGGATATAACTATAACTTTTGAAAATAATAATAATGTATTCAGTATTTCTTTATCTGCAGAAGACAGGACGGCTACTTTAAAGTATAATGAATATTCTTTTCTAGTAACCGTTACTGATGATTTTTATAATTTTGTTTATGAGTTGTATTCTAAAATTTCTTAGAATTGGAGTTTATTATGAACATAAAAGAATTAATTGAAAAGCATGGGGGCACAAATGAAAATTGGTTAATTTTAGAGTACTTAACGGGAAAAAAGTCTGTTGAATTAAAAATGGATTTAAGATTTTGTGTTGATTCTATATATAATGATTTTTTAGAAATAATTGAAAAAAGGAAACAAAATTATCCTTTACAATACATTTTCGGAAAATGGGAATTTTACGGTTTGGAGTTATTTGTTGATGAATCAGCTTTAATTCCAAGATTTGAAACTGAAATTTTGGTTGATGAAATTGTAAAATTGAACTGTAAAAAAGATAAAATTTTAGATATAGGCTGTGGTAGTGGAGCCATAAGTCTCGCTTTAGCAAAAAATTTGTATAAATCTTATATTTATGGAGTAGATATAAGCAAGGAAGCTATAAATTTATCAAACAAAAATAAAGAGAAGTTGAATCTAAAAAATGTGGATTTTTTTGAAAGTGATATTTTTTCAAATATAAAGGAGAAAAATTTTGATATTATAGTTTCAAATCCTCCTTATATTGATGAGATCGATATGAAAACACTGGAAAAAGAATTATCTTTTGAGCCTCAAAATGCCTTATATGGTGGAAAAGATGGATTATTCTTTTATAAAAAAATAATTTCGGGTTCTTTGGATTATTTATCTGCAAATGGAGTTTTAGCTTTTGAAATAGGATATAATCAAATGAAAATTATTTCTAATTTACTAATTGAAAATGGATTTGAAATTTTACTTCAAAAAAAAGATTTTGCAGGTTTTGATAGAATAATAATAGGTAAGAGGAGATAAAATGAGTTTAATTAGCTTGTTTTTAGTGTTTTTATTCATTGGAGCATATAATTTTGGTGGAGGATATGCAATGATTCCACTGATTATATCTATGGTTGTAGATAAATATGGTTGGATTGGAATGAATGACTTTATAAATTTTGTTACAATTTCACAAATAACACCAGGTCCAATTGCGATAAATCTTGCAACATTTGTAGGATATACTGTAGGTAACGGAGTTATTGGATCTATTATAACTACTATGGCAGTTGTTTTACCAAGTTTTATTTTAATTACTTTAATTGTTTTTTTTATGCAAAAATTTAAAGATAATGTACATATAAAGAACTTTTTTGTTGGGATCAGACCTGTCGTACTTGGATTAATTGCATCTAGTTGTGTGTCTGTTATTGATTCTGACTTTTATACTATATATTCGATAATTACTTTTGGAATAATATTTTACTTAACTACTTATAAAAATTTACATCCGATAATTGCAATTTTTTTAACCGGTTTAATCGGAATGTGGATTGTTTAGGAGGTAAATATGTTATTTCAATTATTTAAGACGTTTTTGTGGATAAGCACTCTGACGGTTGGTGGTGGAGCTGCGATGATTCCGGTTATAAATAAAGAAATTGTGGAAAAAAGGAAATATATGACTCAAGAAGAATTTTTAGATGCACTTGGAATAGCACAAAGTGTTCCGGGCGTTTTAGGTTGTAATATAAGCATTATAGTAGGATATAAGTTAAAAGGCTTGGCAGGAGCATTGGTTTGCTTGTTCTGTTCAATTTTTCCCGCTTTTTTGTCAATTCTTATAATTGCTATATTTTTCAAAGATATGAGTGCGAATTACTATGTAAGTAAATTTTTTGTCGCTGTTAAACCCGCTTTAATTGCAGTTTTAGCATCAGCTGTTATAATACTTGGGAAAAAGACGAAATCTCAAGCTATTCATTATTTAATTAGCTTTATAGTTTTAATTTTAGTAAGTTATTTTAAAATAAGTCCTTTTCTTGTAATATTTTTGGGCGGTTTTGGATATGTTTTATATTGCAAGTATTTAGTGGATAGACATTAACAAATATGATAAAATATTTGTATAAATTTGGAGGAAATTATGATTGATGATAGATATGATGAAGAAAAAGATAATATAATGCAGGAAAAGAATGAAAAGAATTTTGGAAAAATATTCTGGGATTATGCAAAAGTTATAATTCTTGCACTTTTAATAAGTTTTGGAATAAAAACATTTGTCGTTACAAGCACTATTGTAGATGGAAGAAGTATGAATCCGACAGTAAATCATGGAGATAGACTTATGGTTAATAAATTGTTTTTTATGAAGAAGAATATAACTCGTGGAGATATAATCGACTTTTATGTTCCTGATGCAAAGAAATACTACTTAAAGAGAGTTATTGCAGTTGAAGGAGATACTGTTGAAATAATTAATGATAGAGTTTATTTGAATGGAAAAATGTTGGAAGAGAACTATGTAAGTACAAATGTTACAACTCCACATAATAATACTACAAAATGGGAAGTTCCTAAAGGATATGTTTTCGTTTTGGGGGATAATAGGTCAAATAGTAGAGATGGTAGAGATTTAGGAGTTGTTCCAAGATCGGATATTGTTGGAAAAATTATATTTAGATACTATCCTTTTAATAATTTTGGAGGTTTAAAATAATTTATGAAAATAGAACAGAAGAATATTAGAAATTTTTCTATAATTGCACATATAGATCATGGAAAATCAACTCTTGCTGATAGATTAATAGAAAAAACAGGAATGATGACTAAAAGAGAAATGGAAGAGCAGGTTTTAGATAGTATGGATCTTGAGAGAGAAAGAGGAATTACTATTAAGCTAAAAGCTGTAAAACTTTTCTATAAAGCAAAAAACGGAGAAACTTATGTTTTAAATCTTATTGACACTCCGGGACATGTTGATTTTACTTATGAAGTATCAAGAAGCCTTGCCGCTTGTGAAGGAGCTATTTTGGTTGTTGATGCAACTCAAGGTGTTGAAGCTCAGACTCTTGGAAATGTATATTTAGCATTAGAACAAGATTTAGAAATTTTACCGGTTATAAATAAAATAGATTTACCGTCAGCTAGAATTGATGAAGTAAAAGATGAAATTGAAGAAATAACAGGCTTTGATACAGAGGGAATTCCTTTAGTTTCTGCAAAAGAGGGACTTAATATTGAAGATGTACTGGAAGATATTGTAAATAATGTCCCTGCTCCAACTGGAGATGAAAATGCACCACTTAAAGCACTTATCTTTGATTCGTATTATGATTCATATAAAGGTGTTGTTTCCTATGTTCGTGTAGTTGAAGGAACTTTAAGAGAGGGAATGACTATTTATATGATGGCAACTAAAGGAAAATTTGAAGTAACTGAAGTTGGTTATACTGCTTCAGGAAATGTTCAAACTGGAGAGCTAAAAGCCGGAGATGTAGGTTATGTAGTTGCAAGCATAAAGAATGTAAAAGATGCAAGAGTTGGGGATACTATTACAGATTTTGAAAATATGACTGACTCAGCTTTACCTGGATATAAAAAAGTTATTCCAATGGTTTATTGTGGAATTTATCCCGCAGAAGGAGAAGATTTTAACAGTGTAAGGGAAGCATTGGAAAAACTTCAAGTAAATGATGCTTCATTATCCTTTGAGCCTGAAAGCTCTGTTGCACTAGGCTTTGGATTTAGATGTGGATTTTTGGGACTATTGCATATGGAGATTATTCAAGAAAGACTAGATAGAGAATTTGATTTGAATATAATTACAACAGCTCCATCTGTAATCTATAAAGTTGCCAAAAAAACAGGAGAAATACTTGAAATCCAAAACCCAAGCAATTTGCCTAAAGAAACTGAAATAGAATATATGGAAGAGCCTATTGTTGAGGCAAATATTATGACTCCAAAAGACTATGTCGGAACTATTATGGACTTATGTCAAAACAAAAGAGGAGTTTTTGAAAATATGGAATATCTCGATCAACATAGAGTAAGTCTAAGATATATTTTGCCATTGAATGAAGTTATTTACGATTTTTTTGATGCATTAAAATCAAAAACTAAGGGTTATGCTTCACTTGATTACGAGTTAAAAGGATATCAACGTTCAGATTTAGCGAAATTGGATATTTTAATTAATGGAGATTTAGTTGATGCCTTTTCAATAATTGTCCATCGTGAAAAATCTTACGAAAGGGCGAGAAATATAGTTGAAAGACTTAAAGATGAAATCCCTAGACATCAATTTGCAGTACCTATTCAAGCTTCAATAGGTTCAAAAGTAATTGCAAGAGAAACTGTAAGAGCTTTGAGAAAGGATGTACTTGCAAAATGTTATGGAGGAGATATTTCAAGAAAGAGAAAATTACTCGAAAAACAAAAAGAAGGTAAGAAGAAAATGCAGCAAATTGGTAGCGTAGAAGTACCTCAACAGGCATTTTTAGCTGTATTGAAATATGATGAAAAATAGATAAGAAAGCCTATTATAAGATAGGCTTTTTGCTTAATAGGAGAAAAAATGAAAAGATTGGGATTATATATTCACATTCCTTTTTGTGATAGAATATGTAATTATTGCGACTTTACAGCATTTCAAGGTGCAAATTCTAAAATTAAAGAGTATGTAGAAGCTTTAAAAAAGGAAATAGAGTTAAAAGGAAATAAAAACTTTTTAATAGATTCTATTTTCATTGGAGGAGGAACTCCAAGTTTTATTGACGGAAAATATATCTTTGAAATTTTAGAAAAAGTAAAGGAAAATTTTACAGTCCTTGATAATATTGAAATATCAATTGAAACAAATCCGAAAACTTTTGATGAGAAAAAATTGGAATACTATAAAAGTGCAGAAATAAATAGAGTATCAATAGGAGTACAAAGTTTTAATGATGTAATTTTAAAAGAACTTGGAAGAAATCACAATTCCAAAGAAGCCTTTGATAGTATTGAATTGGTAAAAAAATTTGACTTTGATATAAATTTAGATTTAATTTTTGGATATCAAAGTCAAATAATAGAGGATGTTTTGTATGACTTTGAAATGGTAAAAAATATAAATCCTGAACATATCTCTTATTATGCTTTGATTATTGAAGAAAAGACGAAATTTAAGGCATTACAAAATGCAGGAAAATTGGATTTTTTAGATGAAGAAACTGAAAGAAAAATGTATCATCTAATCGTAGAAAAATTAGAAGAAATGGGAATGAATCAATATGAAGTTTCAAATTTTGCTAAAGTCGGGAAAGAATCTGTTCATAATAAAAAGTATTGGAATTGTAAAGAGTATTTAGGACTTGGGATTTCTGCTCATTCCTGTTTAAATGATGAAAGATTTTCTAATACAGTTAATCTTTCAAAATACATAAAAGAATTACACAATGGAAATATTCCTGTAGATTTTAGAGAAAAATTGGATATGCCTACAAAAAAATTTGAATATATCATAATGAATATGCGTTTAAAAGAGGGGTTTTTAATTTCAGATTATAATAGACTTTTTGAGTCTGACTTTTTAGAAGAGAATAAAAAAGCTGTAAAAATAGGATTAGAAAATAATGTAGTCGAAATTAAAGATGATAGAATATATTTTACAAAAAGAGGTTTTGACATAATGGACAGCTTTTTTGTAAATTGTAATTTAAAGGAAACAAGGTGATAAAATGGTATTACTTAGAAAAAAATTAGAAAATATCAATTTAAAATATGAAAAAATACTAAGAATTATTAATACCATATTTAATATTTTATGGGTTTTGGTATATTCAATTTATTTTATAATTTCATTTTACTTATTGGATTTTCAATTATCCTATGTGTTTGATTTTTTACAAATTTTATTAGGATTTATTTTTATATTTAACAGTATGAATATGATTTATTTTATGTTAATTAGATATACTAAATTTAAACTTAGTTTTATAAATCCATTAAATATATTAGTAAAAATTTTAGCTTTTTTAAATATGAATTTACTATTATATATTTCTATTTTTAAATCTGAGTTTTTGTTTTACAATCACTTTTTAACTTTATTTAATTATTCGTATATTATATTTTTAAGTTTTGAGTTATTCTTTATCTTATATAATATTAATGATGTAAAATTTAAAATTAAAGATGATGAATTTCCAAATAATAATGAAATAGATAAATGGTTTGATAATGAATATTTCGGTTATAGTTTACAACTTAAAGAGTTTCTTAATAGAGATGTAAAAGACTATATTAAGACAAATCACGATAATTTAAAATTTTTAGAAGAATTTATTTTTAGTAAATTTCCAACTGAAAATGATTTGATAAGAGAGAAATTTTTACTTGAAAAAAATAAAAATATTGATATAAATTCATTTGAGCTGATTTCAAAAGCTATAAATAAAGGGGTAACTATAGCAATAGCATTTATAATAAAAACAGGCTTAATATCTACAATTATCATTTCATCATTTATTTCTGCAGTTTTTGCAACTATAAGATTAATTTTGACATCAATAGCAGTTAAAATTTCTCTGTTCATAGGAAAAAACAATATTACAAAAGCAGAAGATTTGAAAACATATCTAAAGGTAGGATTTTTAGTTTTTTTAATTATGATTTTAATATTGGCTTTGGATAATCTAAATCTTATTATTAAAAATTCAATAAAAAATAAAAAGAATCGAAAATATAAAGAAAACTATTTAAAGCTAATAAGATATATATGTGATAATTATGATTGTTTAAAAAATAGAGGTAAATAATATGAAAGCTGTACTTTTTGATATGGATGGAGTCCTTATAGATTCAGAAATGTTTTATATGAAGGGAACTTATGATTGGATTTCTAAAAGGGGTTTTAAAGGAAAACTTGAAGATACTTTTAGACTGATTGGAACGAATATGGAAGGAACATATAATTTGCTGTATGAAATGCTCAATAAAAAATATACAATTTCTGAGATAGAAGAAGAAAATAGAAAGTATTTTTTAGAACATCCTATTGATTATAAAGTAATTCTTAAGCCTTTTGTAAAAGAAATTTTAGTATTTTTAAAAAAACATAAAATAAAAACTGCTGTTTGCTCATCAAGTCCTAAAAAGACAATTGAAAAGGCTCTAAAAGATTGTGAAATTTTAGAATACTTTGACTTCATAGTGAGTTCTGATGAAGTCAAAAAAAGCAAACCAAATCCTGATGTCTATCTAAAAGCCTGTGAATTTTTAAAAGTTTCTAAGGAAGATGCTTTTGTAATAGAGGACTCAACAAGGGGAATAGAATCTGGGAAAAATGCAGATATAAAAGTAATTGCTATAGAAGATAAATTCTTCGGACAAGATCAAACAAAAGCAGATTATATCTTTGAAGATTTGGGAGAGGTTTTAGAATTTTTTAAAGAAATGAATTTAACAAATTATAATAAGAATTCCTTATAAATAACTAATATCCATTAATAAAATCTATTTTACATTATATTTTCTTTGTTGTAAAATATATGCAGGTATTTATTTTAGGAGGATATTATGAAAAAATATTTAAAAAAATTAACGGCTCTTTTAGCAGTTTGTATTATGTTTACTGCTTGTTCAGGACAAAAACAAAATACTGAAAAGAAAGAGGAAACAAATAAAACTGAAACTAAGTCTGATACTGTAAATGCTCAAATCAGTTTCAGCGGTTCTTCAACTTTAGCTCCTGTAATCAATAAGATTGCTACAGATTTTATTGAAAAACATACAACTTGGGATAAGGTTGATTCTTCATTGCCAAAAGAAAATATAACAATTTTTGTATCATCAGGTGGTTCAGGTGCAGGGGTTAAGGCAGTTCTTGATAAAGTAGCAAATTTCGGAATGCTTGCTCGTGAAATAAAGGATTCAGAAAAAGAAAAGGTTAAGGATTTAGAGTCTTTTACTCTAGGTCTTGATGCTCTTTGTATTTGTGTTAATCCTGACAATAATATTTTAAAAGCTAAAAATGGAAATTTAACTAAAGAAGAAATCATAAAGATTTTTTCAGGAGAATATAAAACATGGAAACAAGTAGATCCATCTTTACCTGATGAAGAAATTGTAGTTGTAACTCGTGATTTAGGTGGTGGAGCTCATGAAGTTTTCCAAAAGAAAATAATGAAAGATGTTAAGGTTAGAGAAGATGCGATTCAAGCTCCTTCAATGGGCGCATTAGTTTCAAAAATTATTGAAAATAAAAATGCTATTGGATATGCTTCTTATGGTATAACTAATCAAAATAAAGGAAAATTAATTCCTATGAAAGTTGATAATGTTGAACCAACTGAAGAAAATATTTTAAATAACAGTTACTATATTTCAAGACCTTTAATCATTATGAAGAGTGGGAAATTAACTGCAACTGAAAAAGTATTTGTTGATTTACTTCAATCAGAAGAAGGAAAGAAAGTTATAAAAAGTATGGGATTCATACCAAGCAAATAATATTGGACAACCTTATTGTTTTGCAATAAAATTTAGAAAATACTGAGGAATACTTTTTGTATTCCTCTTTTTTGGAGTAATTATGAAAAATAAAGTTTTTAAATACACAGTCTATATTTTTACATTATTTACAATTTTACTTTTGTTGACTCTAATAGTCTTTTTGTATAATCAGTCATTACCATTTTTTCTTAAAAATAATTTTCTAAAATTTATTTTTGGAAGAGTTTGGGATGCAACGGAAGTTTCAGGAAGTTTCGGAATCTTTAATATACTATTAGCAAGTGTATTTATATCTATTCTAGCTTGTATTATTTCACTTCCTATTGCTATTGGAACAGCTTTATATATATGTTTTTATACAAAAAATTCGAAAGTTTTTCTCATATGGCTTATAAACATTTTGGCAGGTATTCCGTCAATAATTTATGGTTTTTTTGGAATGATTATAATTGTAAAAAATATAGAAAGAATATTTAAGATTTCTGCTGGAGAAAGTGTTCTTGCAGGTAGTATTATCTTATCAATAATGATTTTACCTTATTTTGTTTCTAATCTTATTGAAACAATTGAACTTATTAAGAAAAAATATCAAAGAGATTCTGATGCTTTGGGAATAAGTAAAGAGTTTTTTATAAGAAAAGTAGTTTTAAAGAAATTGCATTTTTCAATTTTAACAGGCTTTATGATTTCATTCTCCAGAGCAATAGGGGAAACAATGGCAGTTATGATGGTTATTGGAAATGCACCGATTTTTCCAAAATTATTGTCAAAAGCACAGACTATTCCATCGCTTATTGCACTTGAAATAGGGATGAGTGAAGTCTATAGTGAACATTATTATGCACTTTTTGCAAGTGGATTTATACTTTTGATTTTAGTTTTAATCATTAATATTTTATTATTTGTTATCAACAGAAAGAGTAAAAGTTATGATAAGATTTAAAGATAATTTAATTAAACTTTTTGCATATATATCTATTTTTATAGTTATGACAGCAATTTTTTTGATATTTTCTTTTGTGTTTTTTAATGGAATTTCAGGAATAAATATAAAATTTTTAACGGAAAATCCGAAAGGAATGCCACTTGGGGTAGATGGTGGAATAAGAAATGCGATAATAGGATCATTCTTACTTATGATATTATCTATGTTTTTTTCAACAGTTTTAGGTATTTGTTTTGCGATTTACAATAAAATTTTTTGCAAATCAAAAGTAATAAAAATGCTTTTAAGTTTTCTTATTCAATGTATTTCATCCATTCCCTCAATTATAATTGGACTTTTTGTCTATGGATTTTTTATAGTAACTTTAAATATTCCGAAGAGTTTATTTACAGCAAGTATAGCTCTTTCACTAATGGTTTTTCCTTTTGTGGAGCTAAATGTTGAAAAATTAATTGAAGAATTTGATAGACAATGTATAAGAGATAGCTATGCTTTAGGAATTGATAAAATTTATATGTGTAGGAAGTTAATTTTACCTACTATTTCCAATAAAATAGTTTCAATTTCAATTTTAGCAGGAAGTTATGCCGCAGGGGCAACTGCACCTTTACTTTTGACTGGAGTTGTATTTATGGCAAAACCAAGTGGATTATTTAATCCTGTTATGGCTTTACCATTCCATTTACATATGTTACTAAGTCAATCAGTTGCAACTGAAAAAGCATATGCGACAGCTATGGTTTTGATTGGACTTTTAATAATATTAAATTTATTATCTGAAATAATAATGAGAAATATAGGAGGTAAAATAGTTGAATATATTAGAAATAAAAAATCTTAGTATCTTCTACAAAGAAAAAAGCATTTTAGAAGATGTCAATTTAGATATAAAGGAAAATGAAATAATCTGTATAATGGGAAGTTCAGGTTCCGGAAAATCTACTTTACTTTCTTGTCTAAATGGATTTTTAATAGAAAATGGTGGAAATTATATGGGAGATGTATTTTTCAGAGGAGAAGATATTAAAAACATTAAACCAATTGAATTAAAAAGAAAAATCTCTACACTTTTTCAAGACTCTAAACCTTTTGATTTTTCAATAGAAAAAAACATTACTTATGCGATGGAATTTTATGAGGGAAAAATCAAAAACAAAAAAGAAAAAGTTAAAAATTTATTGGAAAGTGTAAATTTATATGATGAGGTAAAAGATAATTTAAGTCTTTCTCCTTCAAAATTATCTGGTGGACAAAGACAAAGACTTTGTATTGCAAGGATGCTTACAACTTGTCCAGAAGTTTTGATTTTTGATGAACCTTGTTCTTCTTTAGATGAAAATAATTCCATAATAATTGAATCTCTTATAAAAGAACTTTCAAAAAAATACACTATAATAATTTCAACACATAATGAAAAACAAGCAAACAGGCTTGCAGATAGAATAATTAGAATAGAAAACAAAAAATTAGTTTAAATGTTTAAAATCTCACTTTAGTTGGGTATATATCTAAAATAAGATTTTTAATTCAAAAATTTACAAAACTTAAGTATTTTTATATTTAAGTTTTTTTCATTGGTACATATTATGGAGGAAGTTTATGGTAAAAACATTGAGTAAAAGTATAAGAGAATATAAAAAAGACTCGATTATGTCTTTTATTTATATTGTCTTTGAAGTTATTATGGAATGTATAATTCCTCTTATTCTTGCAAATTTGGTAAATGGAATAAGATCAAATATTCCAATTGAAGATTTGTTTAAACAGGGTTTAATTCTTGTAGTAATGGCAATGTTATCTTTAGCTTTTGGAATTTTGGCAGGTAAAAAAAGTGCGGTTGCATCTGCAGGTTTCGCTAGAAATTTAAGAAAAGATATTTTTGAAAAAGTTCAAGGATTTTCTTTTGAAAATATAGATTCTTTTTCTAATTCGTCATTGCTTACAAGACTTACAACTGATGTTACAAATGTTCAAAATGCTTATATGATGACAATTAGAATGGCAATCAGAAGCCCTTTCATGTTTGTTTTCTCTTTTGTTATGTCATTTATTATGGGTGGAAAACTTGCATTTATTTTTGTTATAGTTGTTCCAATACTTTTAATTGGACTTGCATTTATTATTATAAAAGCTATGAAAATTTTCAAAAAAATATTTTATAAATATGATGATATGAATAATACTATTCAAGAAAATATTAAGGCAATAAGACTTGTAAAATCACTAGTTCGTGAAGATTTTGAAATTAATAAATTTGATAAAGTTGCAACTGAAGTAAAAGATAATTTTACTTTTGCAGAAAAAATAATATCATTGTATGCACCTTTAATGCAATTTTGTTTATATGTAGATACTGTTTTGATTTTGTTTTTAGGTTCCTATGTTATAGTAGCTGGAATTAATCCAAGTTTCAATGTTGGACAGATATCTGCACTTATGACTTACAGTTTTATGATTTTGAGCAGTCTGATGATGTTTTCAATGGTTCTTGTTATGTTAACAATGGCAATGGAATCTTCAAAGAGAATCTCAGAAGTTTTAAATACAGAATCAACTATAACAGACGAAAAGTCATTGCATAAAGTATTAAATAGTGGAGAAATTGAATTTAAAAATGTCGTTTTTAGATATTCAGAGGACGCAAAAGAAAATGTAATTAATGATGTTTCATTTAAAATTCCTTCTGGAAGTACAGTTGGAATAATCGGAGCTACCGGTTCTGGAAAGAGTACATTAGTTCAATTAATTCCAAGACTTTACAATATAAATTCAGGAGAAATTTTAATAGACAATATTAATATCGAAAATATTGATATTGAATTATTAAGAGAAGAAGTAGGTATGGTTCTTCAAAAAAATACTTTATTCTCCGGAACAATTCGAGAAAATTTAAAATGGGGAAACAAAAATGCAACTGATGAAGACCTTGATTTAGTTTGTAATATTGCTCAAGCAACTGAAATTATAAATAAAATGCCTAATGGATACGACGAATATATTGAACAAGGTGGAGCAAATCTTTCAGGAGGTCAAAAACAAAGACTTTGTATTGCAAGAGCATTACTTAGGAAACCGAAAATTTTAATTTTTGACGACTCCACTTCAGCTGTTGATACAAAAACAGATGAATTGATAAGAAGAGGCTTACAATCCTATATGCCTGAAACTACAAAAATTATAATCGCTCAAAGAATATTATCCGTACAAAATGCAGATATAATTTTGGTAATTGAAAAGGGCAAAGTAGTTGCTAGTGGAAATCATGAAACTCTAGTAAGACAAGAGGGATTATATCGTGATTTATATTTAACACAAGGAGGAGTTGTAGATGAAAAATAGTAAAAAATCAATTTTATTCAGAGTAATAAAAGAAGTATTTACAGCTTATCCTGTACTGTTTCCATTAGTTTTAGTTGGTATTGTTTTTACTGCCGGGGTTAGCTCAATTCCAAGTTTATTTATTCAAAAAATTGTAAGTTTACTTGAAGCTAGAGATCCTTCAGTTTCATGGTCTGTTTTTTCAAAAGAAATGATTACTTTAATCTTGATATTAATTGGAGTAGATATACTTTCTTTGATATTAACAGCTGTATATAATCTTGCAATGGCTACTATAACACAAGGAACTCTTTATCATATGCGAAAAAAGATGTTTGTAAAAATGCAAACTCTTCCTTTAAAGTATTTTGATACTGAAGGTCATGGCGATATAATGAGTTATTATACAAATGATGTTGACGCTTTAAGACAGATGATTTCACAAAGTTTACCAAATGTCTTAGCATCATTAGTTGTTGTTGTAACAGTTTTTGGCATAATGTTATATTTTAGTTTCTGGATGACTCTTACAGTTTTATTAGGTGTTGTAGCCATGTATTTTGTAACAAAATATGTTGGTAAACATTCAAGAAAATACTTCATTGAGCAACAAAAATCATTAGGTAAAACTGAAGGTTATTTAGAAGAAATGATTTATGGACAAAAAGTTGTAAAAGTTTTTAATTATGAAGATGAATCAATGAAAAAATTTAATGAAGTAAATGATAAATTATTTGACGATTCTCAAAAGGCGAATTCTTATGCTAATATACTTGGACCAATTTTAAATAATATCGGAAATATTTTATATGTTGTTGTTGCAATTGTAGGAGGACTTTTAATTTATTTTAATGTATATAATTTAAGTCTTTCAGGTATGGCAATTAGTATAAGTATAGTAGTTCCATTTTTAAATATGACAAAGCAATTTTCAGGAAATATCAACCAAGTTTCAGTGCAATTAAATTCAATCATTATGGGTTTAGCAGGTGTTGAAAGAGTTTTTGCTCTAATTGACCAAGAGCCTGAGGTAGATGAGGGTAAAGTTGAAATAGAACAAGAAAATGACAAATATGAATTTGTAAAAGAAAATGGAGAAAAAGTAGAAGTTCTAGGAAATATTGATATAAAAAATATTGTTTTCGGATATAATAAGGAAAAAACAGTTTTAAAAAATATCAGTATTTCTGCTAAACAAGGCGAAAAGATTGCACTTGTAGGAGCAACTGGAAGTGGTAAAACTACAATTGCCAACCTTATAAACAGATTTTATGATGTAAATAGTGGAGAAATTTTATTTGACGGAATAAATGTAAATTCAATAAAAAAAGCTGACCTTAGAAAAAATGTAGGTGTTGTTTTACAAGAAACAAATCTATTTACGGGAACAGTTTTAGAAAATCTTAGATACGGGCATTTAGAAGCTACAAGAGAAGAATGTATCGAGGCTTGTAAGAAAACAGGTGCTCACGAATTTATAATAAAACTCCCTGAACAATATGATACAGTATTAAGAAGTGGTGGAGAAAATTTATCTCAAGGTCAAAGACAGTTGCTTGGAATTTCAAGAGCATTACTTGAAAATAAACCTGTTCTTATTCTTGATGAAGCTACTTCTTCAATAGATACAAAAACAGAAAATGTTGTTCAAAAAGCTATGTATGTTTTAATGGAAGGTAGAACTGTATTTATAATTGCTCATAGACTTTCTACAATTTCAAACTCTGATAGAATAATAGTTCTGGATAATGGAGAAATTTTAGAAATGGGAACTCATGATGAATTGATTGAAAAACAAGGAAGATATTACCAATTATATACAGGAAAATTTGAATTGGATTAAAAATATATGAAGATAGTGTGGCAAAATTTTTTATTTTGACATACTATCTTTTTTGTTATATAAAAATATGATAAAATAATCATATCAGATTGAAAGAGGTAATTATTGTGGCAGTTGGATTTATAACAGGAAGATTTGGAGCAGATAGGACTGATAAGATTTTAGAGCTTTGTTTTGAAGAGGCTAAAAGAGAAGATAAAAAGCCTATTTATATTTTAGTTCCGGAAAAATTTACATATGAAATGGAAAAAAGATTAAGTGAAAAGCTTGAAGATGAAAAAAATATTGATCCTAATTTTAGAATTAGAGTTGTAAGTTTTTCAACTTTAAGTAAAATTGTTTTTACCAATGTCGGTGGACTTAAAGAGAGACGACTTACAACAAGTGCTAGAAGTCTTTTAACTTTTAAGGCTATGGATATGGTTTCAAAGAATTTGATTACTTTTAAGTCCGATGATTTTAAAATGGGTTTTGTAAACAATATTATGGATATGATAATAGAGTTTAAGCAAAATGATTTTTCGGTTACGGATGTTTTTTCACTTACAGAGAATGTTAAAAATGAGTCTTTGAAATTTAAAATGCAAGATTTATATAATATTTATAAATCTTATGAAAATTTGATTGATAAAAAATACTCTGATACTGAAGATACTTTAAATATTTTTGCTGAAAAACTTGATGATTTTGAAAGTATCAAAGGAGCAACTATTTTTGTTGACGAATATATGGACTTTACACCTGCTCAATACTTGGTAATTGAAAAGTTAATCTATTTTTCAAAAAATATTTATTTTTCTCTTTTAACTGATTTTAAAAATTTACATTCAAAAATGAATATGTTTTTAAGAAGTAATTCAACAATCTTGAATATTAAAAATATTTGTGAAAAGTATAATATTCCATTGCTTGAAAATATTTCACTTTCAAATGAAAGCTACTATAATTCTAAAGATTTATCGTTTTTGGAAAAAAATATTGGTACTTTTTCTCCAAAACCATATTCTAAAGATTCTGAAAATATTAGACTTTTAAAATTTAAAAATATATATGATGAAGTTTCTTTTGTTGCAGAGGAAATTTCAAAATTAGTTAAAACTAAAGGCTATAGATATAATGATATAACTCTATGTATGAGAAGTTTAGACGAATATTCTTATATTATTGAAAGAGTTTTTGACGATTACAATATTGATTATTTCTTGGACGAAAAGATTTCAATTATGGAAAATCCAATTATTATTTTAATTTTATCCATTTTGGATATGAAGGATAAAAATTATTCCTATGATTCTGTTTTTAGATATTTGAAGAGCGGACTTACAGGGATTCCGGATGAGGATATTTTCCTTTTGGAAAATTATGTAATTGCAAATGGTATAAAAGGTAATCGGTGGTTTGACGAATTTTGGAACAAGTCCATCGTCCATAGTGTTGAGGAAGAAAGTGATGATGAAAAACTTGTAAAGATAAATGAGATAAAAAATATGGTGATAACTCCGATAAAAAATTTACATGCTAAGTTAAAAGGTAGAAATACTGTAAAGGATATTTGTAAATATTTATATGAGTTCACTTTGGAAATTGGACTTTTTGATAGAATTAATGAACTTGTATTGAATTTTCAAAATGAAGGAAATTTATATAAGGCGAAAGAGTATTCTCAAGTTTGGGGAAGTTTTACAGCGGTTTTGGATGAAATGGTTGAATTTATGGGAGAGGAGAAGATTGCCTACTCAAAATTTATAAATTTAATTAAAACTGAACTTGAAAATATTGAGCTTGGAATTGTTCCACCTTCAAAGGATGAAGTCTTTATTACAACTGTTGACAGAATGAAAAAACCTTCTACAAAAATAGCTTTTGTATTGGGAGTTAATGACGGGAACTTCCCAAAAAATATAGTGGATAATGACTTAATTAGCGAAAATGAAAAAGAAAGTTTAAAAACTTTAGGCTTTAATTTTTCAAATAACAATTTACTAAAAACTACTGATGAACAATTTTTAAGTTATAAGACTTTCAGCATTGCAAAAGAAAAATTGTATATAACTTTTCCTATTTCCGATTTGGAGGGAGAGAGTCTTTTAGTTTCAAGATTTGTGAAAAAAATTAAATTCATTTTTGAAAATTTGGAAGTTGAAAGCATAGATTATTTAAAAGATTTTTTTATTATGGATATTTTTGAAACTTTTTCTAAAGAGAGATTATATCAAATCTTAGTTTCCAATATTGAGGCTTTAAATTCAAATAAATTGAGCGAAAATGACAAATTCAATTTTAGAGAAATAATTGATTTCTTGATAGAAGATAAAGATTATAAATACAAGATTGAAATTTTAAAGGATAAATTAAATTACAAAAAAGAAGCAGAAAATATAAAAGATTATACTTCATTTCTTTATGAAAGTGGAAATGTAAGTATTTCAAAACTTGAAAACTTTATGCGTTGTCCTTTTTCATATTTTATAAACTATGGACTTAGAGCAAAGGAAAGAGAAGTCTATGACTTTTCTCCTGCAGATTATGGAACTTATTGCCATAAGATTTTTGACGGCTTTTTTAAGGGAGTTTTTGAAAATAATATTGATTGGAATATAATTGATAGAGAATTTATCCAAATGGAAGTAGAAAAATTAACGAAAAAAATGTCTGAAAAGTCTAATTTTATTCTTGAAAGCTCTCCAAAATATAAATATTTTTCAACTATTACACACAAAAATATTGTTGAAAGCATAGAAATTATGGCTGAACAAGTAAGACGTGGAAACTTTGTTCCAACAGGTTTTGAAACAGAATTTGGAGATAAGTCAATAAAACCTATCACCTATACTTTAAAGAATGGAAAAGAGATTAAATTAGTCGGTAAGATTGACAGAATTGATGTTTTTAAAGGAGAAAATTTTGACTTTTTAAGAATTATTGATTATAAGTCTTCAAAAAGAGATATTGACTTAAATCAAGTCTATGCAGGTCTTCAGCTACAACTTTTTGTCTATATGGATGCAATTTTATCTTCAAACAAAGAAAGATATAAACCTGCAGGATTATTTTATAGTGATTTCAATACAAATTTAGTTGGATTTGAAACTTATTCCAAAATGCTTGATATGAATGATGAAAGTTTTCATAGTGAAAAACTTAAGAAAAATAAACTTACAGGTTTTGTTATAAAGGATATGGAACTTTTGAAGAATTTGGATAGGACTTTGGATGCGGATAATTTGACTTCTGAAATACTACCTATTAAATTAAAATCAAAAGGACAAGAAATTGGGGCAAGTACATTGGGCTTAACTACTGATGAATTTGATATTGTAAATGAATTTGTTTTAAATAAGACTAAGGATATATGTGAAGAAATTTATTCAGGAAATATTGATATAAGGCCTTTCAGATATAAGAATAAAAAGCCTTGTGATTATTGTAAATATAAATCCATTTGCAGATTTGATATTAAGCATAATAAATATAATAATATTAAGAACTTATTGACTAAAGATAAACCAAATGAGGTTTTTGAAAAAATGAATTCGGAAAATAAAGAGAAAAGAGGTGAGAAATAGTGAGTGAAGTAAAGTGGACTAAAGAGCAAAGACAGGTAATTGAAAGTAGAAATACAAATTTACTTGTGTCTGCGGCAGCAGGTTCTGGAAAAACAGCTGTACTTATCGAAAGAATTATAGAGCTTGTTTTAGATGAAAAAAATCCGATTGATATCAACAAATTACTTGTTGTAACTTTTACAAAATTGGCTGCATCTGAAATGAGAGAAAGAGTAAGTAAGGCTATTGAAAGAAAACTCGAAGAAAATCCAGAAAATGAACATCTTCAAAAACAATTATTGCTCCTTAGTGGTGCTGACATCACAACTATTGACTCTTTTTGTAAAGATGTTTTGATTTCTTATGCTCATTTGGTAAATTTAGATAGCAATATAAAAGTTATAGATCCTAGCGAAAATGAAGTTTTAGCCAAAGAAGTTATGGAAGAATTATTTGAAGAGCTTTATGAAAATAATGATGAGAGCTTTTTGAGACTAGTTAACTGGTATGCCAAGAAAAACACGGATGAAGGACTTTTACAACTTTTACTGAATGTAAATAATTTTGTGAATTCTCATCCTTTTCCAAAAATTTGGCTAAATGAAAAGGCAGAATTTTTTAATACGAGTACAAAGGATGATGATTTTTATTTAGAAAATTACATCTTGGATATTGCAAAAGATGTAGATATGGATTTAGAATTTTTTGAACTTAGTATTAAAAATAATTTGAAAAAAATAGAAAATTATCCTGAACTTGAAAAATATATAGATATTTATAATATTTTGTTGGATGCTTTATTTGTTGTAAAGGAAAGTTTAAAAAACTTTTTGAAGGATAATACAAAATTTGATGAACTTAAAAAATCATCTTATGAATTCTTAAATTCAAACTTTGGAAGTTTTAGAATTTCAAAATGTGATGAAGAAGTAAAAGAGATATACAATAAAGTTAAAAAAGAATTGGATAGTATAAAGTTGGAGATTACAGAATCACTTGGAGCTTTAAATTTAGATTTAGAAAATATAAAAAAAGAAAGTGATTTAATCTATCCTTATGTTCGTTCTATTTCTGATGTTGTAATTAAATTTAAGGAAAAGTTTTGGGAGAGAAAACAAAAATTTAATTATGTAGATTTTGCCGATATTGAACATTTGGCATTAGAGATACTTGTAGATATTGATGAAGCTGGAAATACTAAACCATCAAAAACAGCTTTAGAATATCAAGAAAAATATACTGAAGTTTTTATTGACGAATATCAAGACAGCAACCTAGTTCAAGAAATTCTTTTATCAGCCGTTGCAAAAGAAAATAACAGATTTATGGTTGGAGATGTTAAACAGAGTATTTATAGATTTAGACAGGCAGATCCGAGTATTTTTATGGAAAAATATGAAAATTATAATAGAATAGAGGACGATATTGACAGTTTTAATAAAAAGATAATGCTCTATGCAAACTTTAGAAGTCGAAAAGAAATTCTTGAGGGCACAAATCTGGTCTTTTCAAAAATAATGAAAAAAGAAACAGGAGAACTTGATTATACTGTTGATGAAAGATTAAATCCTATGGCAAGTTTTAAAGAAAGTGATGAAAATGTCGGTGGTGCAGTTGAAATTTTTTTAGTTGATGAAAAATCTGATGATGAGGATGAAGACGAGATAATTTTAACTGATGAATATTCAGAAGATTTTGAAGAGATGAAGTCTTTTAAACTTGAATGTATAAAAATTGCAAATACAATCTACAATATGATGAACAATAAAGAAAATCCTTTTAAAGTTTATGATAAAAATTTGGATGATTATAGGAAAGTTGATTACAAAGATATTGTTATTTTGATGCGTTCTCCGAGCAGTAATACAAAAATTTTAGAAGAAGTATTTTTAGGATATGATATTCCAATTTATGCAGAGAGTATGGGAGGATATTTTGATACTTTTGAAGTTGATACAATAATTAATTTGCTTAAAATTATAGATAATCCTATGCAGGATATTCCTTTAATTTCAGTAATGTATTCTCCAATTTATAATTTTACGTCAACAGAATTAAGCGAAATAAGACTTGTAGATAGAGAACTAAAATTTTATGAGCTTTTAATGAAAATACTAGAAGATGAAGATATTGAAATTAGAGTAAGTCTAAAGGAAAAAATTGCAAAATTTATTTCCGATTTAAAATTATTTATACAAAAAAAATCTTTAGTTTCAGCAGATGAATTAATATGGTTTTTATATAAATATACAGGATACTACAATTATGTCGGACTTTTGGATATGGGAGAGCAGAGAAAAACTAATCTGATGTTACTTTTCGAAAAGGCGAAAAATTATGAAAAAAATTCTTATAAGGGATTGTTTAATTTTGTAAATTATATTCAAAAAATCAGTTTAAAAAGTGATGTTTCAGAGGCGAAATTAATTTCTGAAGATGCGAATGTAGTTAGAATTATGAGTATTCATAAGAGCAAGGGCTTGGAATTTCCTATTGTATTTCTCGCAAATACGAATAAGAAATTTAATTTCAGAGCTGACGACAGCAATTTAGTTTTACATCAAAAACTTGGTTTCGGTGCAGTTGTTTATGATATGGATAAAAAAACTTCTTTTAACAGCATTATGAAGAAAAAAATTGAAAAATTCAAAAAGAACGAACAAATTGCTGAAGAAATGAGACTTCTTTATGTTGCAATGACAAGAGCAAAGGAAAAACTTATAATAACCGGAAGAGTAAAAGATTATGAGAATTTAAGAGAAGAAATAAGCTCCGGAATTGATGAAAGAGGCAATATAAGTAATTATAAAATTCTAAAAATAAATAATTATCTTGATTGGATATTAAGTTCTATTGATAATCTTACAGTTTATGGAACGAGTTTGAATTGTTTGGGAAGAGAAGAAAACTTTTTAGGAAATGAAGACTTGAAATTTCAATTAAATGTAAATACTAAAACAGAGGAATTTATAGAATATCAAAGAATTAAAGAAGAACTTAAAACAAATGAAATTATTTTAGACGAAGACGATATTGAAGTTAAACATGAAATGCGAACTGTTAAAGAATTTTTGGAAGATAGATTTAACAAAGAATATGTTTATAAAAATGTTTTAAACAAGCCTTCAAGCATTACTGTTTCTGAAATTAAAAAGATGATTCAGGAAGAAGATGAAGAAAAACATCAAAAATATTATAAAGAAAATTTTGTTTTAAAAACTCCGTCATTTATTCATCAAGGAGAGGAAAAAGTCGGATTTAATTCTGCAGAAAAAGGAACTATTTTCCATTTAGCAATGCAACTTTTAGACTTTTCAAAATTTGATACAGAAGATATTTCAAAAATAAGAGAAGAAGTAAAATTACAAATAAATTCATTCGTTGAAAAGAATATTATGAGCTTGGACGAAATAGAGACGATAAATATTAATTGGATTGTAAAATTTATTAAATCAGAAATCTTTAAGGAAATTTACATTGCAAACAAATCCGAAAAACTATTTAAAGAAAAAGCCATTGACTACAATATAAAATTAAAAAATTTATTTAAAGATGAAAATATTGAAGAAGATGAAAAAATTATGGTAGTCGGAATAATTGACCTTTTCTTTGAAAATGAAAATGGAGAAATAATTTTATTGGATTATAAGACGGATTATGTAACAAAAGAAAATCTTGAAGAAGTAAAGGCAAGATACAAAGTACAATTGGATTTATATAAATCTGCAATTGAAGACATTTCCGGAAAAAAAGTCGCTAAAAAGGGATTATATCTATTTGGAATAAATGAATTTGTTGAAATTTAGCAAAAATCAAAGTCATAACTTGACTTTGATTTTTTAGTGTGATATTATAAGCTTGAAAATGTATTATATAATTATGAAAATCATTAAAATATTTTACTTAAGTATAATTATATGGAAATAATATAAGTAGGGAGTTGAGGGAATTAATGAAGTCATTCATTCAAGTTTTTAAGAATTGCATCAATAAAAAAATAATTGTTATTTTTGCTTCTTTGATTGTATCACTAGACAGATTAATTTTAATTTCAATATTTCCATTGATTATAACAATAAAGAGAAAAGAAGATATATTCATTTTATTATATATTTTATTGTTTTTTATTATTGGAGAATTTTTTAATATTTTTGTAAATTATAGTTTGGAAAAGCATGGAGAAAAGCATAAAAAAGTACTGAAATTAAATATGTTAAAATCTTTTGAAAATATTGAGCTTAAAGAATTTGAAAGTGTAGATTTTAAGAATAAAATATTTGTAGTAAATAATTATATTGAAAATTATATAAAAATTTCTAAAGATTGCTATAAAACCCTTATAAATTTGTTTTTAGCTCTTTTTGTGTTGCTTATTATTTTTTATATTAATGTATATATGTTTATAACTTATTTATTCGTAATTACTTTTATTTTGTATTTAAAAAATAATCAATTAAAAGCGTCTAAGGATATTTGGATTAAATATATGGAAAATTGTAAGGAACACAATATAATAAATAATATATTGATAGATAAAAAACATTCCAATGAAAGAAAAATATTTAATGTTTTTAATTTTTATAATAAGATATTTTTACATAAGTATGACGATGCCATTGATGAAAATTTAAAGGATGCTAGAAATCGTCTGAAATTTGATTTTTTATATGAAGTTTCAAATTATTTTCTTGTATTATTTATGCTGATTGTAAGTTTATATTTATATAATTCGGGAAGCATTAATATTTCCTATTTTTACTTGTTAAATAGTGGATTAATTGTAATAACTGAAATAATTGGTACTGAATTAAATAAAATATCAGATTATTTTAATTTTACAAATGGTATTAATTTATATCACGAATTTATTACAAAGAAAAAATTAGTAAAAAAAGATGTAAAATTAAGTAATTATAATATAGAATTTGATAGAGTTTTCTTTAGATATCCTAATTCAGATGAATATATAATTAAGAATTTTTCATTTACCTTTGAGTTTGGAAAGAATTATTCAATTTTAGGTAGAAATGGTTCAGGAAAAAGTACTTTAATTAAGTTGCTATTAGGATTGTATAGAGTTGAAAAAGGTAATATAAGAATAGGTGGTGTTGATATAAATGATATATCATTAGAACAGAAGTCAAAAATATTTTCTGTGCTTTTTCAACATCCTAAAAAGTATCCATTTACTATTTTTGAAAATATAACTTTAGAAGAATCTCAAAAAGGAGATTTAGACATAGATAAGAGCATTATTGAATTTGTTGAAAATTTTAATGATGGAATAGATTCATACACCAGTATTAATTACAAGAATAATGTTAATCTTTCAGGTGGTCAGTGGAAAAATATATTTTTTAATAGAGTTTTTTTGAGAAAATCAAAAGTTTTTATTTTTGATGAACCTACTTCTAATTTAGATCCTTTTTTAGAATTAGAATATTATAAAAATATACAAGATAAAATTTCTGGAAGCTTAAATATATTTATTTCTCATAGACTTGGAATTGTTAAATATACTGATATAATTTTATTGATTGAAGATGGAAATTTGATTGAATCGGGAACACATAATGAATTAATTTCTTATGGAGGAAAATATTTTGAAATGTATGAAATTCAAAAATCAATTTTTGACTAATATAAAAATGATATCTAGGTGTATTAATCTATTTTATAGTACATATAAGAAAGAGTTATTTATTATGATATCGGTTACAATAATAACCGCTTTGACTTATATGTTTGGGATGATTTATACTAGAGAATTCTTTAAAAGAATAGTTATTTTTAAAAACGATAATTTTAATATTTTTTTTAAGAATGTTTTGTTTTCGTTTCTTCCATATGTTACATATTTATTTATAATATCCTTAAAGAAAATTTATTTTGATAGATATTATATACAGTATATGCTAATTCCAAATTTTGAAAAAATTTTAAAAACAAAAATTCAAAAGAAGTGTTCTGAAATCGAAATTATAGACTATGAGAAAAATAATATAAATGAAAAAATTCATGAAGCAACAGTTTGTAGTACAAATATATTTAGACTTGTAGAGACTGTTATTTCATACTTTGGTTTAATTTTGAATATTGTATTAATTTCAAATTTTATTATTTTTATTAATATAAAATATCTATTTTTTTTGATACTAATATTATTTCCTTTAATTTTAGAAAACTATTTTAAAGGAAGATATATTACTAAATATCGTTTAGACCTGAACTTATATGAAAGAAGAGAAAAAGAGATTGAGAATTGTATTTTAGAAGATTCAACTTATGCAGAATTTAAAATATATAATACTTTAGATTTTGTTTTAAAAAAATTAAATAAGGCATTCGATGAACACAATAAGAAGTTTTCTATTTTGAATAAGAAGATATATCTCATAGAATTAATTTCAAAATTATTAGTATATTTAGGAAAAATATCAATATATATATTGGCTACATTCGATTATATAAATACTAATGATATCGGCAATTTAATTATAGTGATAGTCGGTGTAAATATAATTTCAAAATTTATTGAAGAAATTTTTTCGCTACAAGGATATATTATGATGTTCTCTAAATTATCTGTACCATACTTTGAATTTATGAGCTTAGAATTTGACAAAGAAAGCTTGTATAATGATGATTCTATGGAATTATCTAATTTGAATTTTAAATATCCAAATGCTAAAAATTATTGTTTAAAGAATATAAATTTGAAGATAAGTAAAGGAGAGATTATTGCTATAGTTGGTAAAAATGGTTCTGGAAAAAGCACTTTAGCAAAGATTTTACTTGGATTATATAAGTCTAATGAGTCTGGAGGTACTAGATTAATTTCAAAAAATTCAGTTGTTTTTCAAGATTTTTGCAAATATCCTTTAGATGTTAGAAATAATATCGAGTTAGGCAGTGAATCTAGTCAAGATTCTTTTGCTATTATGAAATCAATGGGATTTAAAAATGAATACTACAAAAAACTATTAGGAAAAGAAATTGGAGGACTAGAACTGTCGGGAGGGCAGTGGCAAAAACTTGCTATATGTAGGGGAATTTACAAAGATAGTGATTTTTTAGTTTTAGATGAGCCAACAGCAGAAATAGACCCTATTTTTGAAAAAGATATTTACGATATTTTTAAAAAAATTTTGTCTGACAAAACAGGTGTAATTATAACCCATAGATTAGGTAGTATAAAATTTTCAGATAAGATTTTAATATTAGATGACGGAGAAATTTTAGCTTATGATACTCATAACAATTTATTAAAAAATTGTGATTATTATAGAAAAATGTGGGATGCACAAAAACAAAATTATTTATAATCAACACCTTATATATTCAAAAGGAGGTTTTTTATATATGAAAAATAAAAGAAAATTTAAAATTTTGAAGAAATCAAAATTAAATCAAAAAAAAGAAGTAGAGATGTCAGTGGTAAATATTCATAAAACTAAGTATATTTCTCCACTAGATGCTTGTACATGTACAGGGAATTGTAATGGAGGAGTTGCACCAAGTTGGAATTAGTGACAAGTTTTAATTAAATAAGTATATCTAGTAAAAATTATAAGGTGTTGATTATTTAGTATTATTGAGGAGGTCTTATGTTTAAGGAAAGTAAATATAATATTATTACTAAAATTAATGGGGAAGATGTTATGTATAATTCTATATCAAAATCTTTTTTAAGGGTATTTGATGGTTTTAATATTGATGATATTATAAAAAGTATTAACAAAAATAGTAACGTTAGTGAAGAAATTAAACTATTGATAGATAATGGCTTTATAGTTGATGAAAATTCTATTGAAGTTGATAATTTAGAGTTTTTATTTAATAGAAATTTTTTTAATAACTCTCAACTAAATATTATCCTTATGCCAACATTAAAATGTAATTTTGATTGTCCTTACTGTTTTGAAAAATCTTATAGGAATATGAAAAGTAATAAAAATTATTTTGATATACTAGGATTATATTCTAAAAAATACTTTAAGTATTATAAGCATGTAGAGATTAGTTTATTTGGTGGAGAGCCATTGCTTTTATCTGATAAAATATGGAACTATTTTAATAAAGTTCAAGAACTATCTGAGAATAATAATTTTACATATTCTTCATCAATAACTACTAATGGTTCATTAATCACAAATGAGATAATAAACAATCTAATAAAATACAAGTGTAAGTCGTTACAAATTACATTGGATGGTTCTAAGAGAACTCACAATTTAACAAGATGTTATAGAGGTGGAGAACCTACTTTTGATAAATTAATAGATATAATAAATAATGTCGTTGGAGTAAAAATTTTAGAATCTAATCTAAATTTTATATTAAGGGTAAATCTTAATAATAATTTTATTGATGAAATAGTAGATACTTTAGATTTGATAGAAAAACGAATAAGAAATAAAGTTTCACTTGTGCTACGTCCTATTTATAATACAAACTCCTATAATTGTTATAATAATAATAAATTTGAAGAAATAAATAAGTATTATAAGATTGCAAAAGAAATGGGATTTAAAGTTATGAAAAACAGATATTATTATAGATCATGTGAAGCGTGTGGAGATGAAAACTTTTTTTATATAGCACCTGATTTAAGTCTCTGGAAATGTGTAAATAATTTTGACATTAAAGAAGCTAATATAGGATTTATAGATAATCTTGGAGATATAAATATTAATGCTGAAAGACTACTTAAATGGTATAAGGCATCCGACTGTTTTAGAGATAATAAGTGTTTAAAATGTAAAAAATTACCAGATTGTTTAGGAGGCTGTATTTTGTTCAATGTGAAAAATGGAATAAGAAAATGTTCTCCTTTTGAACTAGTTTCATTACCTTACTATTATGATTGATATAGAATATTTATACTATAATAAAAAATATGATGCTTTATTTAATATTTATAAAAAATATAAAGATGATATGACATTTACTGATAAACATTGTTTATTTTTAGGGTTAAGCTTGTTTGAATTAGGATTATATAAAGAGGCATCATGTTTGTTGTTACAAAGAAAAAAAAAGAATTCGTTTTGTTATGAAAATTATATTGCAGATATGTATTTAGGGTTGTATTATTATTCTATTGGAAATTATGATTTATCAAAAAAGTATTTTTATATATCGAAAGATGTAATTTCTCAATCCTCAGATTGGTGTAGTTTTTTGTTTCCAAAAAATAAATTGAAAATTATAGGAAAATCATTTCATTTTTATTTTGAAAAAGACTTCACAAAAAATGATATAGATTTTTTTATACTAAAATATGAAAAAGCATTTGATAGAATAAATTCTTTTTTTAAAATTAGATTGAAAAAAAAAATAGATGTATTTGTCTACTATGGGTATAAAGATGAATTTGATAATAATTTAAGCTATTCAAATTCTTTTTTGAATACAATAAATGTTAATCATATAGATGAGAATGGGCATGAAATTACACATATATTAAGCAGAAATTTACCAGAATTTGATTATCGTAAATTATTTTTTTTCGTTGATGAAGGGATAGCAGAATGTTTTAATGAGAAAATATATAGCTATAAAAATATTAATTATTATAAATTAGATACTGTCTTTTCTATGTGGGAGTATTATAAGGATTATGATATAAACTTTGTTAGATTAATTGCTAAAATTTTTATTACAAATTTATTTAATGTTGGGAATAGAGAACAATTTTTTAAAATTATAAAAAATCAATCTTTTGAGAATTTTAAAGAAGTATATGGAAATGTACTCAATGAGATTGACGATTTAATTATTTATAATTCAAATAGCATGAGATTAATAGATTTATATAAAAATCTTACATTGAAGAGTTTTTAGAATTAATATTTAATAAAGAATATGTTTATAAAAATGTTTTAAACAAGCCTTCAAGCATTACTGTTTCTGAAATTAAAAAGATGATTCAGGAAGAAGATGAAGAAAAACATCAAAAATATTATAAAGAAAATTTTGTTTTAAAAACTCCGTCATTTATTCATCAAGGAGAGGAAAAAGTCGGATTTAATTCTGCAGAAAAAGGAACTATTTTCCATTTAGCAATGCAACTTTTAGACTTTTCAAAATTTGATACAGAAGATATTTCAAAAATAAGAGAAGAAGTAAAATTACAAATAAATTCATTCGTTGAAAAGAATATTATGAGCTTGGACGAAATAGAGACGATAAATATTAATTGGATTGTAAAATTTATTAAATCAGAAATCTTTAAGGAAATTTACATTGCAAACAAATCCGAAAAACTATTTAAAGAAAAAGCCATTGACTACAATATAAAATTAAAAAATTTATTTAAAGATGAAAATATTGAAGAAGATGAAAAAATTATGGTAGTCGGAATAATTGACCTTTTCTTTGAAAATGAAAATGGAGAAATAATTTTATTGGATTATAAGACGGATTATGTAACAAAAGAAAATCTTGAAGAAGTAAAGGCAAGATACAAAGTACAATTGGATTTATATAAATCTGCAATTGAAGACATTTCCGGAAAAAAAGTCGCTAAAAAGGGATTATATCTATTTGGAATAAATGAATTTGTTGAAATTTAGCAAAAATCAAAGTCATAACTTGATTTTGATTTTTTAAATTAAAACAATAGTTGTATATTAGTGATATTGAAATTGAAAAATTAATATTTTTTTACTGAAAAAATCTGATTTTGGTTCTTGATTTTATAAAAACTAGGGTGTATAATATATATGTTTTAAGAGATAGCGAAAATAATTCTTTAAAAATATATTGTAATTTTAGTAATGAACTTTAGTTTGAGGCACGATAAAAATACTGGATATAAAATTTGGCATTTAGTATGAAAAATGATAATACTATGCGAATTTAAGATGAATAGTAAAGAAATAGGATAAACTAAAGAAAAATGTAATTTTAAAAGTTGTAATAATCAAAGAAAATGGACACTTTTTAGGAATAGAAGGTGATTTACATTATTTTTATCCATCTTTTTCTAATATCAATAAAGCAATTTTTAGTGTGTCCGGTTTGTGAATGTGGAATTACGGTAGATAAAAATAATAGTGATGAAATAATATTGTTAGTATAATTATTTGACATTGTTTGTCGAGTGATAAAATATTTTTTAAAATAGGGTAAAAAACAACTGAATGAACAATTAAAATTTTCATATATGGATAATTGTTGGATATGGCGAGATTAAGTTCATTTTTTGGTGAACTTATTGTAAATTAAATTTAAATATTATATTATAGAATAAAATTTCAAAATTGTTTACAATAATCGGGCTTGCCATTACGTGAACAATTTTCTAATTTTTTATCGCAAAATTGGAAGTGCATTTTTACGAATGCGCTTTTGTTTTGGAGAAATTTTTAAAAATTTAATATTTTTAGAAAGGAGGCATTTATGGAAAGTTTTATAAAAAATATATTTGATATTGATAAAGGTGCTGAGGATTATCAACAAAGATTAGAAGTTGAGAAACAAAAGCTACTTAAAGATAGAAAAGATAAGATAAAAGTTATAGATGACGAGTATAACAAAGTTTTGGAAGAAGAACAAGAAAATCTTAAATTACATCTATCTTCAATAGAAAATGAAGATAAAAATAAGCTTGTTGAATATAATGAAAAATCTGAAGCAATAAAGAGTGTTTTTGAAGATAAAAAAGAAATCTTGATTAAAAATTTTGCTGATTCTCTTTTAGAAAGCGGTGAGTTTTATGGGGAATAATTTTCATTCAATTAATGCAAAAATTGGAGTTTTAAGAAAAGGAATTTTGAAACAGTCCGATTATGATAAAATTTTATCTTTTGAACAAAGGCATGAGATTGTGGACCATTTAAAGAATAATATATTATATAAATATGAAATTCCTATGTATGAAGAAAAATCTATGAGAAATAGATATGATACAGAATTTATGATCAATAAGATTGAGGCAGAATTGCTTGAAAAATTAAAGTTTTTCCTTTTTGGTGATGATAAAAAGATTATAGAAGCTATGCTTATGAAGTATGAATTTAAAGATATAAAAATAATTCTTAGAAGTATTGTTGAAAATGAAAAGATAGACTTGGAAAGAGATACAATAATGTATAAGAAAAATAAGCATATTGATTATTCTAAACTTGTAAATTGTGAAAATTTTAATCAGGCTCTAGATGTATTGAAAGGTACAATTTACAAAAAGGCAATTGCTTCTCTAACTGATGAAGATATATTTAGATTGCATTTTCATGTTGAAATGAAATTGGACAGTTTATATTTTTTAACTATGAAAAATGCTATAGATAAATTATCAAAATCAAGTCGAGCAATTTTTAATGATTATTTTTCTACTTTAATAGATACAATAAATCTTCAATGGATAATCAGAGCAAAAAAATATTATGATTTACCGAATGAAGAAATTTATAGCTATAGTTTACGATATGGCAAATATATTAAAGGAGAATTTTTAAAGGACTTGATATATAGTGATAGTGTTGAGGCTATTTTTGAGAAGATAAGGAAAACCAAATTAAGACATACTCTTGAAGATGCAGATGGGAACACCATTGTTTCAAATAGAAATATTAAAGAATATGTTTATCTTAGCCATTTAAAAAAACTTAAAGACTATGATAATTCGATTTCAACTTTACTTAAGTTTATTATTCAGCTGAATATTCAAAATGAAAATTTAATTAGAATAGCAGAAGCAAATAAGTATAAACTAAGTAAAAGTGAAGTAAAAGAATATTTAATAAATATTCATTGATTTAGTTAGGGGGTGCTAAATTGGCTGTTGAAAAAATGAAAATGATGAATCTCGTTGCTTTAAAACAGGATACACACAGTATTCTTAGAGAAATTGTTTTGAATGGCTCGATTCATATTACAAATGCAGGAAATTCAGAAAATTTCACAATGAAGTATATGGATTCTCAAATAGGAATTTTTAATGATATGGGTGTTGCTGTTGATAAAATAAGACCATATCATAGAGAAAAAGTTTTTAAAAAGAGAAAATATAAAGAACTTTTAGATCAGATGTTTGATTTCTTTAATATTAAAGAAGATGATGTTACTTTAAATGATTTAAAGAATTTAAATTATAGTGAAAAACTTAAATTATTAGATGATATATCTTTGAAATCTTCTTCAATAAAGACTAGGGAAGATGAGAATAGAAAAAAGAGAGCAGAAATTAAAATATTATTAAATGCCGTTGAATATTTTTCTGATAGTGATATGAAAATATCTGAGTTTTACAATTTAAAACATATTAATTTTGATATGGGAGAAATTTCAAAAAATTCTTGGATAAAATTAAAGGCAAATTATGAAAATATTAAGGGAATAGTTGTGCATTTAGGAACTAGTAATTATGGCGAAACTGTCATAATCTTTACTCCTTCTGTTTATGCAAAAGACACAAAATATTTTATTCGTTCTTTGTCCTTTGATAGAATTGAACTTCCTAATGTAGATATTTCTTTTAAGGATTTTATAAAGAATAAAAATGCTGAATTGGAAAGTTTAGAAAGAGAACAAGATGAAATTTTAAAGGAAAAAGCTGAATTTAAGGATAAATATTTGCAAGATATTTTAGGTTTCTATTACAGATATAAAATTATTGAAAAGATTGAGGAACTTGAAGGACATATTGCGGAGAGTAAAAATTTTATTTTATTAAGTGCTTTTGTTCCTGAATCTAAAGTTGAAAGTATAAAGAATTCAGTAGAAAAAGTTTCTGAAAGTGCTTTGATATATTTTGAAGATGATAATGAAATTCCTTCAAAATTTAAGATACCAACAAAGTTAAAAAATAATTTTATTTTAAGACCTTTTGAAGCATTGGTAAAGATGTATTCAATTCCAGATTATAAGGAAACGGATCCGACACCATTTTTTGCAATAACATATTTACTTTTATTCGGAATGATGTTTGGAGATGTAGGACAGGGTTTAATTTTTGTAATAGCAGGAATGTTATTATCTAAAAAATTTGGTGTTATTGCTAAAATTATTCAAAGAATTGGACTTTCATCAATGTTTTTCGGATTTGTATATGGAAGTGTTTTTGGAATTGAAGAGTTAATTCCTGCATTGGTTATAAGGCCGATGAATGATATTAACATAATACTTGTCGCAACAATTGGACTTGGTATTTTAATGATATTAATTGCATATATTATCAACTTTAGAAACTTAAAGATGAGAAGAGAATTTGGAAAATTATTTTTTGATAAAAATGGATTATCAGGATTTTTATTCTATATCTCATTTATAGTAATTGTTTTAAATACTGTTTTGTTAAAAAAATATGTAAGTGTAAATGTATCTTCAATGATTACAATAGTAAGTGTTGTAGTTTTGGTTTTAACTTCAACATTGATGTTTATGAAGCCAAAACTGGTTCCGATAATTAGTAAGACAGAAGAAAAGGAAGAATTTTCTCCTGTTGAAAGTGGTTTTGAAATGTTTGAAACTGTTATGGGATTCTTTTCAAATACTCTTTCTTTTATAAGAGTTGGAGCTTTTGCGATTAATCACGTTGGTCTTTTTATGGCGTTTCATGCTTTAGGACAAATGCTAGGTTCAAGTATTGGAAATATATTTATGATTGTTTTAGGAAATATATTTATTGTTTGTCTTGAAGGACTAATAGTTTTCATTCAAGCAATAAGATTGGAATATTATGAATTATTCAGTAAATATTTTAATGGCGAAGGAATAAATTATGAACCATTAAAGGTAGATTTAAAAGAAGAAATTTAGGAGGAAAATTATGAAAATTACTTTATTATTAATAACATTAGGAATAGGAACAACTATTTTAACAGGTATATCTTATTTAAGAAAAGGAAAGAAAACAACAAAATCAGGATTAAAAAAGGCAATAGCGATTAATGTCGTTTCAATTTTAGCTTTATTTTTAATGGGACTTGTTCCAGATATTGCATTTGCAGCTGAAACTACACAAAAAACAGCAAGTTCAGCGAGTGGAATGGGATATTTAGCAGCTGCTTTATCAACTGGTCTTGCAGCAATTGGTACAGGAATTGGTGTTGGTCAAGCAGGTTCAGCAGCAATCGGTGCCGTTTCAGAAGATTCTTCAATTTTAGGTAAAACACTTATTATTCTTGGACTTGCAGAAGGTATTGCAATTTACGGACTTATAATTTCAATTATGATTTTACAAAGAGTTTAGGAGAATTCTATGATAAGTTATCTTATATCTGATAATACAGATACACTTGTAGGAATGAGATTAGCCGGTATAACTGGAGTTGTTTTAAAGACTAGAGAAGAGGCTTTGGAAGAATTTAATGATTGTCTAAATAATAAGGAAATTGGAATTTTAATTTTAACTGAAAATATTTTTAATCTTATTAGCGAAGAAGTTATGGAAGTTAAATTAAAAAATACTTTTCCACTTATAGTTGAGATACCGGATAGAACAGGTTTGAAAAGAGATCCAAATTTCATTACAAACTATATAAACGAATCAATAGGAATTAATATTTAAGGAGAAATCTTATGATAACAATTGAAGATAAGATAGAGTCATTCAAAAGAATACTAAATGAAGAAATTGATGAAAAGTATGATGAAGAGTTGAAAAAAATTGCTTCTGAAACTGAAAGATTAATTACAGAATATAAAGCTAAAAAATACGAAGAAATTGAAAAATTAAAGAGAGAATATAGGACAAAACTTGAAAATAAGACAGATAAAATTCGTTCAAAGACTTTAAAAGAAGGACAAGATATCATTTTAAATACGAATAAAGAAATTTACGATGAATTTTTTAAAGCTCTAAAAGAAGAATTAAATACCTTATATATGACTGAAAAAGGTGAAGAATATTTAAAAAACATATTAAAAAATGTGAAGTCAGAAATAAATTCTAATGATATTGTTTATGTTTATGAAAAAAGTTTTGAAAGAGATAAGGAAATAGTAAAAAATGTCTTAGGAGATATCAAGGTTGAAAAAAGTCTTGATATAAAAGTTGGTGGTTTTGAAATAGAAAATGCGGAAAGAACTTATAGATTGAATTATTCACTAGATTTTCTGTTGACAACAAAATACCAAAAGATTTTAGCTAAGTTGAAAAAAGAATTAGGAATAAACAATTAATTAATAATTGTAATGAGGAGAAAGGTAATGTGTAATATACCTAAAATAATTGATATAAATGGTCCTGTTGTTAAAGCAGACAGTATGGGAATTTACAAAGTTAGAGATATGGTTTTGGTTGGAGATAAAAAGCTAATCGGAGAAATCATATCTATTGACGAAGATGTAGCAACTATACAAGTTTACGAAGAAACACAAGGACTAAAAGTTGGAGAAACTATAGAAAGTACAAATGTTCCACTATCAGTAACATTAGGTCCAGGAATTATAGGAAATATATTTGACGGTATTCAAAGACCGCTTGAAAAAATATATTCAATGACAGGAGAATTTATTGCAGAAGGAATAGGTCTTGTGTCCATTGATAAAGAAAAGCAATGGGATGTTGAAATGCTTGTTAAAGTTGGTGATAAATTATCTGCGGGAGAAATTTTTGCAACAACTCAAGAAACAAGTTTTATAGAACATAAAATTTTAGTTCCACCAACTGTTAGTGGTAAAGTAATTGAAGCTTTACCATCAGGAAAATATAATTTAGAGACTGATTTAGTAACAATAAAAGATGAAGATGGAAAAATTCATAATTTAAAAATGTATCATCAATGGCCTGTAAGAATACCGCGCCCAATAGATGTGAGAATGCCAATTTCAAGACCTTTAGTAACAGGGCAAAGAGTACTTGATGTTTTCTTTCCAATAGCAAAAGGAGGAACTTCAGCACTTCCGGGTGGATTTGGTACAGGAAAAACTATGACTCAACATCAACTTGCAAAATGGTCTGATGCTGATATTATAGTTTATATCGGCTGTGGGGAACGTGGTAATGAAATGACAGATGTTCTTGAAGAATTTCCAAAGTTAATTGACCCAAGAACTTCAAAACCGCTTATGGAAAGAACAATTTTAATAGCAAATACTTCAAATATGCCAGTTGCTGCCCGTGAAGCTTCAATCTATACTGGAATAACTATTGCAGAGTATTATAGAGATATGGGTTACCATGTTGCAATAATGGCTGACTCAACTTCAAGATGGGCAGAAGCGTTAAGAGAAATTTCTGGAAGACTTGAAGAAATGCCTGCAGAAGAAGGTTATCCTGCATATCTTCCTTCAAGAATTGCACAATTTTATGAAAGAGCGGGTTATGTTGAAACTCTTTCCAAAAGAGAGGGTTCAATTACAGTAATTGGTGCTGTTTCTCCACCAGGTGGAGATTTTTCTGAACCGGTAACTGAAAATACTAAAAGATTTGTTTCAGCTTTTATAGGTTTGGATAAGAATTTAGCATATATAAGACACTATCCTGCTGTAAACTATCTTACAAGTTATAGTGGTTATACTACATTGATTAAAGAATATTATGATGAAAATGTATCTCCTGAACTTTTAAAATTAAGAGCAAAGATGATGGAACTTCTTTCAGAGGATAATAAATTGAACCAAATTGTTCAATTAGTTGGTGAAGATGTTTTACCAAATGATCAAAGAATTGTTATAGAAATTGCAAAAGTTTTGAAAAAAGGATTTTTACAACAAAATGCAATGCATGAAACAGACAGTTATGTTCCTTTGAAAAAACAATTTGAAATGTTAAAAGTAATAGATAATTTATATATGAATTGTACTTTAGCTGTAAAACAACAAGTTGCCCTTACTCGTATAAAAAATGATGATTTATTTGAAGAAGTTATTAAGATGAAATATAATATTCCAAATGAAAACTATGATGAAGCATTTGAAAAGTTAAATGCAAAAATCAATAGCTATTATACTGCTTTGATAGATGAAAATCAGGGAGAGTAGGTGATAATTATGCAAAGACAATATTTAAAACTAGAAAAAATAGATGGACCTTTGATTGTGCTTAAAGGTGTAGATAATGTCAGCTATGATGAAATGATGGATATAGTAATAGATGGAAGTGAAAGAAGAAGAGCCAAGGTTGTTAGAATTCAAGGAGATAAGGTAATTGCTCAAGTTTTTGAAGGAACAACTGGAATTTCAACACAAAATTCTGCTGTTACTTTTACAGGAACTCCACTTGAAATTTGTCTTAGTAAAGATATTTTAGGAAGAACTTTTAATGGTGTGGGAGAACCAATTGACAATGGAGATTATATTATTTCAGAGAAAAAATATAATGTAAATGGAAGACCTATGAATCCCGTTGCAAGAGAATATCCAAGAGATTATTTGGAAACAGGAATTTCTGCAATTGATACTCTTACTACTTTAATTAGAGGACAAAAACTTCCGATATTTTCATCAAATGGTTTGACACATAATGCATTAGCGGCTCAAATAGTTAGACAATCCAAATTGAAAAATTCTGATGACAAATTTGCGATAGTATTTGCAGGAATGGGAATTAAATATGATGATTATGAGTTCTTTAAAAGTGCATTTGAAGAATCAGGAGCATCATCCAGAGTTGTTTCATATATAAATCTTGCTGATGCACCAATTGTTGAAAGAATTTCAACACCTAGAACTGCATTAACTGCTGCAGAATATCTTGCATTTGAAGAAGGAATGCATATCTTAGTAGTTATGACTGATATTACAAGTTATGCAGAGGCTTTAAGAGAAATTTCTTCTGCAAGAGAAGAAGTTCCTAGTAGAAAGGGATATCCTGGATATTTGTATTCAGATCTTTCTACCTTATACGAAAGAGCAGGAATGGTAAAGGGAAAGAAAGGTTCAATTACTTTAATTCCTATATTAACAATGCCTAATGATGATATAACACATCCAATTCCTGACCTTACAGGTTTTATTACTGAAGGACAAATAGTTTTATCAAGGGAATTATTCCAAAAGAATATTTATCCACCTGTAAATATTTTGCCTTCATTGTCAAGACTTATGAAAGATGGTATTGGAGACGGATATACAAGAGAAGATCACGATCAGGTACAATCTCAATTATTTGCTCTTTATTCAAAGGTTATAGAAGTTCGTTCGCTATCACAAATAATTGGAGAAGATGATTTAACAGAAATAGATAAAATTTATATGGAATTCGGTAGGGAGTTTGAACAAAACTTTTTAAACCAAAACTTTGATGAATCCAGAACTATTGAAGAATCACTTGATATTGCTTGGGATTTATTCAAACTATTCCCTAAAATTGAACTAGACAGATTGGAAAGTAAATATATAGAAAAATATGGAAGGTGGTAATATGATTCAAAATATTGCTCCTACAAAATCAAATCTATTAAAAATAAAACAGGATTTAAAATTATCTAAGGTAGGCTATAATCTAATAGATAAAAAAAGAACTGTACTAATAAAAGAAATGATGCAACAAATTGAAAAGGCGAAAGAAATTCAAGAAGATGTAAAAGTACTATTTGAAAAGGCATATTCAACATTAGAAGAAGCAAATATAACTATGGGAGTTATGAATGTTCAAGATATTTCTTTATCAATAGATAAGTCGGAAAATTTTGAAATTTCTTATAAATCCATTATGGGACTTGATGTTCCAAGTGTAAAATACGAGCATGGAACTTTAAGACCTCATTATGGAATGTATATGACAAGCCCCGCAATTGATGAGGCTATAAAAATGTTTCAAAAAATCAAAAGACTTGTATATAGACTTGCGGAGACTGAAAATACAGTTTATAAATTGTCTATAGAAATAAAAAAGAATCAAAAAAGAGCAAATGCTTTAGATAAAATTCAAATTCCTAATCTTGAAGAAACGGAAAAGTATATTTCAGAAGTTCTTGAGGAAAAAGAAAGAGAAGATTTTTATAGATTAAAAAAGATTAAAAAAAAGAAAAATGCGTAATGTTAAGGAGCAAATGCTCCTTTTTTTCTTGCTAATATATGTTTAATGTGTTAAAATACTTTTATAGATTAATAGTAAAAGGTGAAGTTATGAAAAGATTAATTAATATATTCTTTAATGACAATATAAAGTCATTAGAGGCATTCATAAAAACGAAGGAACTATTTGAAAAAAGAGGTTTTGAAGTTTCTGAAACTTTTAAAGAAGAAGCTGAATTGAGTATTTGCATAGGTGGAGACGGTGCTTTCTTAAGAGGAGTTCATAATTCCGATTTTCCAAAAGTTCCTTTTGTCGGAATAAATACTGGAACACTTGGTTTTTTTCAAGAAATTAGTTTTGATAAAATAGAAAAATTTATAGACGATTATATAGATGGAAAATATATTGTTGAAAAAATTAGATTACTGGAGTGTACTTTAAAGACAAACGATATTATATTTTCGAATAAATGTTTAAATGATTTTGTTATTAAATCAAACAGTTCAGAAATAATTCATTTAGATGTTTATATAGATGATAATCATCTTGAAACATTTGCAGGAGATGGTTTAATAATCTCAACACCTTCAGGAAGTACTGCTTATAATATGTCTGCAGGAGGAAGTATTATGTATCCAACTTTGAGAGGTTTTCAATTAACTCCTTTGGCTCCTATATTTTCTAAAGTATATAGGACGATTTCAAATTCATTGGTGATTCCTGATATATCAACCTTAAAAATAGTTCCGTTGGAAAATCAACACAAAAAAATTAGTTTTGTTGCAGATGGGATTGAAAAAGACTATACAGATGTATCATATTTTGAATTTAAAAAATCAAGATTTAAATTGTATAAATTGGTATTCAATGAAAACTGGTACTGGATAAATATGAAAGACAAGTTCTTATAAAAAAATCTTATAATTTTACGAATATCCATAGAAAATTAATATAAGTAAATTGTTGAAATTTTATATAAATATGATATAATATAGATAGATATAAGGCGTAAATAAATAATTGTATTACATAAATGTATAATAATGAGTTTATTTAGTTGCTTTTTCATATAATGTTCCGATATAAAACAGAGAAGATAAGTCGTTTGTACTTGTCTTTTTTGTTATCTTAAGAAAATAACAAATAGGAGAAAGTTTATGGAAATGAGAAGAAAAGACAGAGAATTAAGTATAGAAGAAGGAAAAGAATTACTAAAAAATGGAGAATATGGAGTACTTTCAACGTCCGATAATTGCAATCAGCCTTATGGTATACCGTTGAGTTATGCATATTTTGATGGTGTAATATATATTCATTGTACAAATCAAGGTGGATATAAATTAAAAAACATAGAAGAAAATTCTAAAGTTTCTTTTACGGTAGTAGATAAAGTTGAAAGACAAGCGAGTCAATTTTCTACAAAATATATGTCCGTTATTGTACTTGGAGAAATAACTATAGTTAACAATGAAGAAAAACTTAAAGGTATTAAATCAATATTATATAAATATTCACCTGATTTTATAGAATCCGGAATGAAATATATTGAAAAAAGTTTCGATAAGATTCATGTTCTAAAAATAAATATAAAAGAAATAACTGCTAAAGGTAAAAAATAATTGATATTATATAAAAATTTTATAAAAAAACTTAAAAATATGACAAAAAGGTATTGACTGATAGGGCGAAGGCTGATATAATATTAAGGCACTTAAAGA
>ERZ773005.44-NODE-44-length-122489-cov-7.978380_pt1 | contig 122489 bp, 134 predicted proteins | sample MGYA00580666_ERZ773005 | MGnify/ENA primary metagenome ERZ773005 (study PRJEB29015, sample SAMEA2737999) | human oral metagenome | biome: human oral; feature: human-associated habitat; material: dental | place: China | collected 2061 ...
CATCTCTTATGGCCATAAATGCAATTATAATAGGTATTGCATCTTATATATTCAGCCTTGAAAGAGGGCTTTTAACCATTGTTTCAATGTATGTCGCCTACAAAATGCTCGATAAAATACAAATGGGCTTTGGAGATACAAAGCAAATTATGATCGTAACATCAAAGCAAAGAGAAGTTACAGATAGAATTTTATCCGATCTACATAGAGGTGTTACGCTTCTTCATGGAGAAGGTGCATTTACACATAAACAGCAAAATGTCGTATACTGCATTGTAAGTACAAGACAAGTAGTAACTATAAAAAGAATATTGGATGAAGTCGATCCGACTGCATTTTTAATAATATCTGAGGCTTATGAAGTTAAAGGTCGAGGATTTAAAATACAAGAGATTTAGGAGGGTTTTATTTTGAATAATATTTTAACATTTAATGAACTTAAAGAAATAGCAAAAAAAATTGCAATGGATGATGATAGGGTTGAAAAACTTTATATTGAACAGTTGGAAACACAAAGTATGTCCAGCGACGTAAACTTTTTTAATGTTTTATACTTGGTAAAAGATTTATCTTTTGATGACGCTTCATTTGAATTTATTGAACATTTTGGCGATGTTTTAACTATGTTTGAAAACACAGAAAATGAAAATGTAATAGAATATAGAATAATTTATGAAAACTTTACTCAAGGAATTTTCAGAACTGTATCTAATAAATCAATAGATGTTTTAGAAGAGCTCGAAGAAAAATATATTTGTGTACTTAATAAAGATGAAAATAAAAAAAGTGGAGTATATATTGAAAAAAAAGTGCATAAACTTACAGAAGATGAATTTTTAGTAAATACTTGTGAATTTTTCTGGAATATTTTAAAATTCGGAAACAAACTGTACACAAAAGAATTTTTGAATGTATCGGAAGAATATAGAAAAGTTTTGTCTTTACTAGACGAACATTTAAAACACTATGTTCTATCTGAAAATAAATACCTTATAGAATTAGGAAAAGAAAATAAACTAGTTTTTAACTATGTTGATACAGAAATTTTTGAAAAGTATTTAACTTGCTATTCAAAATTAGAATTGGATTCTCTATGGATTGCTCTATTTAATATCTGTGGACTGTTTAGAAAACTGTCATTACAAATAGCAATTAATTTAAGATTTGACTATGCCAAAGAATTGGATAGAGATACAGTAACATATTTAAGAGAATTAAAACAAAAAGCAAATAGTAGGTAAATCGGATAATTATTTTTTAGGAAAATAAAGTATGGATAATATGAAATTTATAAAAATAACAAATGATAATTTTGACGAATTAAAAATTTTACAAACAAAATATAAATCTGAAATAGGTGAAGAAGAACCTACTTATGAAAATTTTCTAAATTTAAAAAGAGCAATATCAGACGAAAATATTCACTTTTTTGGTTGTATATGTAATGGTAATTTAGTTGCTTGTTGCTCAATAAGTGTGATATTTTCTACTTTTAACTATAAACAAGGAGGAATCCTTGAAGATTTTTTCATTATCAAAGAATATAGACACAAAGGAATAGCTAAACAATTAATAAAATTTGCATACAAAGAAAGTAAAATAAGTTCTTTGATAGTTGGTTCTGCAGATTGTGATGTTGATATGTACAAATCATTAGGATTTAAAATTTTAATTGGAAATATGTTAGCATATGAACATTAATTTTAATTTTTATAATTTCATACTTGTCTATAAATTTTTTACAAAGGAGAAAATATGATAGATTGGAAACAACTTTCAAAAATTGATGCTCATATTCATTTAACTCCACAAGATGTAATAAATGCAAATATCGAATATGACGGTGTGTTTATTACAAACGGTTCTATTGATGATTATATTGAAATAATGAAAAAATATAATATAGAATGCGCTTTTATCATGCCATTCAATGACCCATATGTTTTATCTATGGATTTTACAGTAGAAACGTCTCATAAAAATCTTTCAAAAATGATAAAAGATAAGAATTCAAAATTTTATTGTTTTGCTGATATTGACATTAGAAAAAATATAAAAGACACAATTAAAGAAATAGAAAAAGTCTTAAAACTTGAAGAATTTATAGGGATAAAAATTCACTCAACGAATACTTATTACCCTGTTGATGGTTTTTATTATGAAAAAATATTTGAATACGCAAGTAAAAATAATATTTTAATAGAAATTCATTCTTATCCCAGAGACCATTTGTTTGATGATGTATGTTCTCCAAGCAGAATAAAAAATGTTCTTAGTAAATATCCGAATTTAAGACTATCAATAGCACATTTAGGCGGTTTTCAATATGAAGAATTAATTGGGCTAAATGCGTATTTTAATATGTCAGCAATTTTGCCTGATATGGTTAATAAATTAGGAATAGAAAAAACGAATAGGATATTACGCTCGTTCGGTGTGGATAAATTAATTTTTGCTTCAGATTATCCTGACAGCAGATGCTTAAAACCAAACGAAATTTATGATAAATATTTTGAAATATTGGAACAAATGGATTTTTCACAAAAAGAAGCTGAAAAAATTTGTAAATATAATGCTTTAAAGATGATAGGTAAAATATAAAAGCAATAAGAACTCCACCCTTCCACGATGCTTCGCATCGGGTGGGTTCCCGTGAACCTTGTTGATACGCAATAAAAGTGCATCAAATTATAAAATGATGCACTTTTTATATCTAAATATTTAATTTTAGTTTTAGCGAAATCCAAATTTCTTTACACTTGAACCTCAATTTTAGTTTTTGTAAATCTATCAATATAATAATACTTTAGCATAAACTAGCTAATCACCGATAAATTTTTATATCAATAACCTTCTCTGTCTTTCCATACTATATACATACAATCTTATGATAAATTTACAACCACATTGCGTGTAATATCTTTTGTGTTCTATATTACTTCACATTGTATCTTTAGTATAATTTAATTTTCTAATCTTTAATCTTTAGTATCAGCATATATGATTTTAAAATTAATACAATTCTTATAATACTTAAATATCTTTTTATAATATTCAAATTTATAACTATCTAAAGATTTTAATACTCTCATATTCAATCTTATAAATATTCAAACATCTTGTTATTATCGTATTTAATTTTATAAATTTTTAAAAGCAGTACAATCATATCCAATTTTATAAATATTCAAATTTCTCAATACTCTTGTATTTATTTTTGTAAATACTTAAATATCTCAACTTTCTTATATTTAATCTTAAATAATCAAATACCTTAATGCTTTTATATTTAATTTCTTAAATACTCTAATATCTCAACTTTCTTATATCTAAATTTATAAATATTCGAATACTTTAATATCATTAGATTTAATTTTATAAATATTTGAATAATCTGATATCCTTATATTTAATTATATTTAATTTTATATCATCCTATCATACAACTTAATACAGTGATTTTTTTGATTAGTTTTTAATAAAAGTAAATAAAGTTAATTATACTATTTTCCAATCTTTACATTCACAAAATATATTATCTGCTGTTCAAGTTGCTGGAATCGTAAGTTTTTTCAAAAAACCAATGATTCAGCAACTCTGATGAAATTGTTTTTAATACTTTCATTGGTCTTACCTCCAGTCTTCAAACTATTTAACGCGTTATCTTGTTTGTTATATATATTATACCCCATTAATTTAAATTTGTCAACACTTTATTGTGATTTTTTTTAATTTTTTTCACTTTTTTTTACATTTTTTTGAAAATTTTTAAGTTTTTTTGATTTTTTTATTAAAATTTATAATTTTCAATCATCTTTTTCTAAATTTTTTCTTTCCAACTCTAAAAGTTTTTGTTTTATTTCTAATCCTTCAGCATAACCAACAAGTTTTCCGTCACTTCCTATTACTCTATGACAAGGAATTATAATCGGCAATTTATTTCTATTATTCGCTCCGCCTACTGCTCTTTGCGAATTTTCATTTCCAATTTTTCTTGCAATATCTTTATAACTACAAGTTTCTCCATAAGGAATTTCCGTTAAAGCCTTATATACCTTTAATGCAAACTCGCTTCCATCCACTTTAAATGGGAATGTAAAGTTTTTTCTTTTCCCACAAAAATATTCTTCCAATTCTTTTTTTGCCAATTTTAAAATTTCAGTTTCAGGATTAATAACTTTTTCATCTTTTACAAATTTTATCTCAATTATTTTCTCCTGATCTTCAACAACTTTTATTTCTCCAATTGGACTGTTAAAAACTATATAATTCATAATTCACCTATTCTATATTTAAAAGTTTGTATATATCAATATTACATTTTTCATCAAAATATCTTTTTAGTTCTAAAAACTTTTTCCATTTTTCAATAGTATACTCGTTTATTCCATTTCTGATTGCAACATCAAACAGCCTAATTTCCAATCTTACAAATCCTTCAGCAGCTCCTAAAGCATCACAGAGTTGAATCAATCTATCATAATCATCATAAATAATTTCTTTCAATTTGTTTTCAAGAAAATCCAACTTTTCTTTGGGCAAATCTAATTTTCCATTATAGCAATATATAGTTTGAATAGGAAATGAATGTGTTAAACAAATTCTTGCACCTTCATAAAAATTTTTTTCATCCAAAAAAATCATTCCGTCATATACATGTTTTATATGTGAAAATCCGAATCTTCTACCAATATCATGTAACAATCCCAGTACAAATGCTTTTTCAGAATCTAAATATTCAGTATTTTTTGCGATAATCTCCGCACATTTTGCAACATTTAAAGAATGTTCAAACCACCTACCACAATTTAATTTATTGGCTTCATTCAATAAAATCATAGCATATTCTCTATCTATATTCATAATTACCTCATCAAAAAAAGATGAACATCATCTCTTAAAACTAATCAACTACAAAAATTCCTCCATTAAGCTCCTTTATAAATCCTTTAAGCTCCAATGCAGTTAAAATTGTATTTGTTTCTATAATTGAAAAACCTGTTATAGTTGAAATTTTATTTTGAGATTTCGGTTCTTCATTTATTAAATTATAAATCAAAAGTTCTTTTGCATCCAAAATATCTAAATCTTTTTCTTCTTTATTTTTATTTAAAATAAATTCTGAAAAATCAATAACACCGTCTATAATATCCTGATAATCCGTAGCAATCAATGCTCCATCTTTTATCAATTTATTCGTTCCTTTACTGTATAGACTATTTATATTTCCAGGAAGAGCAAAAATCTCTTTTGATTGTTCATTTGCAAATCTTGAAGTTATAAGTGTACCTGAACGATCTTGTGCTTCTATAACCAATAACGCTTTTGAAAGTCCTGAAATAATTCTATTTCTAACAGGAAAATTATGAGCTAAAGGTGGCATTCCAATAGGAAATTCACTCATAACAGCCCCATTTTCTATAATTTCTTCATACAATCTGTAATTAGTTTTAGGATAGGCTATATCAACTCCGCAACCTAAAACGGCTATCGTTCTTCCACCTGATTTTAAAGCGGCTCTGTGTGAAATGGAATCAATACCCAAAGCCATTCCTGAAACAATTCTTATTCCAAGTTCAGAAATAGATCTTGCAAAATATTCCGTTGCCCAAGCTCCATAATTCGTACATTTCCTAGAGCCTACAATTGAAAGTGCAAATTCATCCTCCGGTAAAATATCTCCCTTATAATAAATAACTTGTGGAATAAATTCAATATCTTTTAGATTAATAGGATAATTTTCACTCAAAATACTTACATATTTAACCTTCTTTTTCTCTAAAAAATCTCTATAAGCATCTGAATTAAATTTTTTTCTCTCTTCAACTAATTTTTCAATATTATTCTTAGTTAAAAGCTTATTTTCTTTAAAATATTCTCCCGATAAATCAAAAATCTCCTCAATATGTTCCGAAGTAAAATGATTTAATAATTCATCTTTAATTTTATAATCAAAATTCAAATAACTTAAAAATAACAAAGCATCTTCATTTCTCATAACTAACTCCAATATTTATTACTCAAACTTCTATATCTGATAGCTTCTAACAGATGTTCTTCCTTGATTTCTTCACTTCCATCCAAGTCTGCAATTGTTCTTGTCAACTTCAAAATTTTATTAAAAGATCTTGCTGAAAACTTAAACTTTTTAAAAGCAAACTCTATAATTTTTTCAAGTTTTTCATCTAAAATAATATATTTCTTAATCTGTCTTGCAGAAAGATTCGCATTATTATATATTTTTTCGTTTTTATATCTTTCAAGTTGAATTTTTCTAGCTTTTTCAACTCTTTTTCTAATATCAGCAGAAGTTTCTAAAACTTCTTTTGAAGATAAATCGTCATATTTCACAGGTTCAACTTCAACTTGAATATCAATTCTATCAAGTATTGGCCCTGAAATTTTGCTCAAATATCTTTGTATTTGTAACTGTGAACAAGTACATTTTTCGGTTTGAGATCCATAATTTCCACAAGGGCAAGGATTTAATGCACAAACAGTTACAAAGTTTGAATAATAAGTAATTGACGAATTAGCCCTTGAAATAGTAACTTTTCCATCTTCCATAGGCTGTCTTAGTACTTCAATAGCCTGTTTTGAAAACTCTGGAAATTCATCCAAAAACAAAACTCCATTATGAGCAAGAGAAACCTCTCCCGGTTTTGGAATTTTGCCCCCACCAACAAGAGAAATAGGACTGCTTGTATGATGTGGAGACCTGAAAGGTCTTTGAGTAACCAATTTATTATTTTTAAGTTTTCCGGCTATTGAATAAATTTTTGTACATTCAATACATTCATCAAAAGTTAATTTAGGTAAAATTGTCGGTAATCTTTTAGCAATCATAGTTTTTCCGCTTCCGGGAGGTCCAACCATCAACAAATTATGTCCTCCTGCAGCAGAAATCTCCATTGCTCTCTTTAAATTTTCCTGACCTTTTATATCTGAAAAATCTATATCATATTTTATTTCTTCATCTAAATTTACTTTTACAATATCTTCTTTTTTTATTTCGATAACTCCATTTAAACAATCGACTAATTCTTTTAAATGTGAAATAGGATAAATCTCTATTCCTTGAACTATATTAACTTCATTTTTAATAGCATTAGGAATAAAGAACTTTTTAAAACCAAGCTCTTTTAAAGAGATAATCATAGGTAAAGCTCCGTCAAAAGTTATAACTCTTCCGTCCAGAGAAAGCTCACCTAAAAAAACAGTTTTTTCATCAGGTAAATACTCAATAACTCCAATAGCAAGTAACATACTCACAGCTATTGCTAAATCAATTTGAGAACCATCTTTTTTTAAATTTGCAGGAGCTAAATTTATCGTAACTCTTCCAGGTGGAATAGAAAATCCACTATTTGAAATTGCTGATTTTACCCTTTCCTTTGATTCTTTTATAGATAAATCAGGAAGTCCAACAATATTAAAAGCCTGAAGTCCACTTGATAAATCTGCTTCAACATCAATATCATAACCATTTAATCCATTTAACACACAAGTCTTAGTCTTTGAATACATATCTTACCTACTTTCTAGCACATTCAGATGCCGTTCCCAAAAGTATTTGAAGTCCATGCTCTACAGAATCTATAATATACTCTAAAGATTCTCTAACAGCTTTTGGACTACCGGGTAAATTTATAATTAAGCTGTCGTTCCTAATAACTGAAACAGCTCTTGAAAGCATTGCTCTCTTTGTAATTGTCAAACTGTATTGTCTGATAGAATCACAAATTCCAAATGCATTTTTAGTCGCAACATTCAAAGTTGCTTCAGGCGTAACATCTCTCTTACTAAAGCCTGTTCCACCTGTTGTTAAAATTAAATTAGCCCCTAAAACATCACTAGCATATTTTAATTTTTCTTCTATTGTTGCTTGATCATCCGGAATAATAATCTTATCAATAACTTCATAATTATTTTCTTTTAGTATCTCAACAATTACTTCGCCTGAAGTATCAACTCTCTCCCCGATTGAACCCTTATCAGAAACGGTAATTACATAAGCAGTAAACATAAATCCTCCTAAAAAGCATTTTCTATATGTGTAATTTTATAATTGTCAAAAATTATTTCTATAACATCAAAACGAATTTTTGCTCCAAATAAATTTTTCTCCATCATATAAATCTGTGCAACGTCTTGTATCTTTTTTATTTTTCTTCCATTTACAAACTCTCTGGGAAAACCAAAATTTATATTTTTTCTAGCCTTAACCTCAATAAAAACTAAAAAATCTTTATCTTTTGCTATTATATCAATCTCTCCAAAAGGTTTTAAAAAATTTCTCTCAATAATTTCATAACCCTTTTCTAAAAGAAATTTAACAGCTATATCTTCCCCTAATTTTCCAATATCTTTAGCTTTCATACTCTTTTTTCTTTTCAAAATATTTCTTCAAAAAAGTTACTCTATGAATTGGAGTAACCCCATTTTCATCAATTCCCTTATAATGAGCCTTTGTTCCATATCCTACATTCTTTATAAAATTATAGTTCGGATACTTTTTCTCATACTCAACAAACATACTATCTCTGTATTCCTTTGCGATTATTGAAGCACAAGAAACTACATAAGAAAGCTCATCTCCATGAATTAAATTAATCTGCGGAATATCAACATCAACTTTTTCTGCATCAGTTATCAAAAAATCGCCTGAAACTTTATTTCCGTCTAAATCCTTTATATTTGAAATTGCAATCTTCATAGCAAACCTACTCGCCTGTTTAATATTAATTTCATCAATTTTTACATTATCTACAATTCCAATTCCATATCCCACACATTCTTGTAAAATTTTATCATAAAGTGCCAATCTTTTCTTTTTAGAAAGTTTCTTACTGTCCGTTACTCCCTCAATCTTACTATCTTTTTTCATAATAATTGCACAAGAAACGACAGGACCGGCAAGACAGCCTCTTCCAACTTCATCAACACCGATAATTAAATTATATTTTTTGTAGATATTTTCCAGTTCTTCTCTAATTTCCATTATCTTCCTCAAATTTTTCAATATCTTCCACAGTTTCTAAAGTTATTCTTCCAAGTTTTACTTTTCTAAAATCATCAAAAACTAAATTTGCAACCTTAAAATAATCAATTTCATTCTTCTTTAAAATTGCTCCTCTATTTCTTCCGATTTCATCCATTAAATACAATGTGTCCTCATAAGAATCTTCAGATAGATTATATCTATTTTTCAAAATATTTACATCTCTTTTATTTAGTTCATCAATAAAACGAAAAGCTAAATTTTCAATATCCATAATCTCATCCTTAATTGCCCCTGTAAAAGCCAAATGCAACCCGATTCTCTCATCTTCAAACTTAGGCCAAAGAACTCCCGGAGTATCTAAAAGCTCTAAATCGTTCTTTGTCTTAATCCATTGAACCTGTTTTGTAACACCAGGTCTATCTCCTATTTTTGCACTCTTTCTCTTTGAAATTGAATTAATAAAAGTAGATTTCCCAACATTTGGAATCCCTACAATCATCATTCTAATTGTCTTTGAAGAAAGATTTTTTTCTTCAAGCTTTTTAAATTTATCAGCTAGCATCTCTTTAGCAACTGAATAAATCTTATCTAAACCCTTTGAATGAAGTGCATCTACGACAACAGCTCCATAACCTTTTTTCCTATAATAACTAAGCCACTTCTTAGTCTCATTTTCATCAGCCATATCCGATTTATTCAAAATCATAATTCTTGGCTTATCCTTTAAAACATCATCAATAACAGGATTTTTACTGCTTATCGGAATTCTTGAATCAATAATCTCTCCAACAATATCAACCAATTTCAATGACGCTCTTATATTATCCATAGTCTTTTTCATATGACCAGGATACCAATTTATATTCATTATTTCCTCCAAACCTTATAAATAAAAGCTAGTTTATTTTTTCTTTTTTACTACAAAAATCTTTCATATTATAATATATAAGTAAAGAGGTGAGAATTCTATCTCCCTCCATCTAAATTAATTTCACACTTAAAATTATATATATTTTTTATTGTTTATAAGTTTTACTCCTAATACCTATATAGATTACATTATTTATCAATTTATATTACAATTAGATTATAAAGCCACAAATAGTTTTTGTCAATGTTTATAAATTTTGACTTGTATTTTAGCAACATAAAAAGCAAGGTTCGCCAGCCTTGCTTTTTTATTTGCATTCTAATATGTGAAATTTACTTAACCTCTAAAGAATTATAACCTTAACCACATAATACCAAAAATCACAAAAAAGTCAACTCTTTTATAAAAATATCTTGTAATTTATATTTTAGTATCAATGAAGATTACATTACTCTCAAACACATCAAAAGAAATAGCAGGTAACGGAAATGTCTTAGTACCTATGTAGATTACATTACTCTCAAACTGTTGATCATATATCTTTCCGTAACGTGTTGTCTTAGTACCTATGTAGATTACATTACTCTCAAACAAATGATTAGAGTATTCATTTAATAGAAAGTCTTAGTACCTATGTAGATTACATTACTCTCAAACTTAGAATTTAAAGAAACTGTGATAGATGAAGTCTTAGTACCTATGTAGATTACATTACTCTCAAACTCTATCATCTCTAATAACAACATTATCAAAGTCTTAGTACCTATGTAGATTACATTACTCTCAAACACAGCACTTATACAATAAATTATATGAACAGTCTTAGTACCTATGTAGATTACATTACTCTCAAACTCACTTATTAACACTTCCATATATGAAACAGTCTTAGTACCTATGTAGATTGCATTACTCTCAAACTAAGACAACTAATAATCTATTAAAATTTCTGTCTTAGTACCTATGTAGATTACATTACTCTCAAACCTCAAATGCAAGATTTGAGGTTAAAGTTTTTACGGTTACGAGCCGATATGTAATCAATATATTTCACATAGGTCTTCGTCAATTATATAAATTTTTTCTTTAGTTTGAACAGTTTTTAGATTATTAGGTTCAACTAAGACTATATTAAAATCATTATAGATTATATATTCATAAAAGTCAAGAATTTCATCTTCGTTAAAATACTCTTTAAAACCAATAAATACAAAATATTTAATTCCAAATATTTCATTTATTACATTGATATAATTTATAATTTTATCAAGTAGTAATTCGCTATATTGTTTTATTTTTACATTCAAAGATTTCAATATTTCCGTAACATCCAAATCGCAAGATATATCCAAATACATATCGTATTGTTTAGTAAGATTAAAAACATATTCTTCAATCTTACTTTTTAAATTAGAGGTTTCAATTGAATGTTCCAATATAGCTATTTCTTTTAATTTTTTATAAAACTTAGTAAGTGCATATTTATTGATATCAAAAGTAAAATAATCATAGAAAGTGAATAAATATTTATCTGGTACTAATAGTTCAATATCCTTTGATAGTAAAATATTTCCATCTCGGATATTTAATTCATTAACAAACGAATTTACAATCTTTCTATATTCAATTTTATTTTCAATAATAATGGTATTAATCTTTTCATCTAAATCGACATTAAAATTAAAATTTTTTAATTGTAGTTTCAAAACACTTCTATCCTTTCATCACTATCTAAAATAGTAGTTTCATATTCACCAACTAAAGTTTCCATTTTTTGAAATTGCTTTTCTGTTATTGTAATTACTTGAACAAGTCCTTTGGGTGGCAAGTTTTTCTTTAATTTAGATAAAAAATTATCTGCAGAGGTTGAGTTTAAAAGCATTTTTACATAGCAAGATTCTTGTAACATTATAAATCCGTTACTTATTAAAAACTTTCTAAAATGTCTATACTCTTTTAAATCTTCATTTTCTAAAGTTGGTAAATCAAAAAATAATAATATTCTCATAAATCTATAACTCATTTTCGTAAAACCATATATTTCTTAAATCTCTTTCGTCTAAACCATCTAATAAACTTTTAGTATAAATTTTAATAACATCCTGTAAATAATATTCTTTATTTTTTATATATAATTGAGTAGATAAAAGTTGTTGTAAATTTCTTTTTTCATCAGTGCCAAAATTGTCAATTCCCATTTCTACTACCAATTTGTCAACTAAAGGTCTAAAAGGTTCCATCAAATCACAAGATAAATTAAAAGGATTAAATTTGTTTCTGTGAAATAGTCCGATATTCGTTATATAACCATTGCTAACAACTTCTCTATTAAAAAGAGACAGCAAGATAGAATAACCATAGTCTAAAGCCATATTTATAACATTTTCTTTATCATCTCTACTAAAATTAAGCCCAAACAGTGAATTAAAATACACTTTTGCAGCATGTCCCTCTCTATTTGTTACGTCAAAATGTTCGACTTGAAACATATAATTTTCTAAAAGTTTATATTCCTTAAGATTAAAATACTTCAAAACTTCCATTTGTTTTCTTATCTTTTCAGATACTATTAGTGTCCAAAGACTTTCTTTTATTTCATCATCCCAAAAGATTTGACTTTTTATTCTCTCACTAGAATCGTAACCACCATAATAAGGAATTAATTCAGATTCAGGATTATGAGTCTCATCACAAAAAATAACTTTAATTTTATTTTTCATAAGTTCACTAAGTAAAGCAGAAGTTATAGAAACAGATGTGCTTTCTATAATAAGCACACCTATTTCTGAAATGTTAACCTGTTTTAAACTTTCATTTTTCCTTATATTCATATTATTATATCTTAAATCAAGCTTACATCTTTCCGTTATTACTATTGTTCTCCAACCCGCCATTATTCAAGCCTTTCTTTTTTCACAAACAATCCTGTAACAGATTCATCAACAATAACAAAATCCTTAATCAAATCTTCTTGAAGAGTTTTTTGTAAACAATTTGTTTTTTTATCAATTTCTATTAGTGTCAAATTCAATTCATTATTCTCAATCTTAAAATAATTTAAAAACTCTTTTATTAATTTAGACTTATTATATAAAGTTAAATTTTTGAAAACATCATATTTATCTGCAATCTCAACTCTATTTTTATTTGATAAAAATTCCTGTAGTTTATAATTCTTGTAAATTGGAGATTTTTGAATTTCATAAAGTTTTAAAAATAGCATATTAAATTCGTTGTGTAATCTTTCAATACATTCTTCATAGGTTTCATTAATTTCATTTTTATTTTTCTTTTTTAAGAAATTAACAATATATCTTTGATTATCAGTATTTATATCAAGATTATTTTTTTCGAATTTTATTGCATTACTTGCAAATTTTAAATTAGTTTTATCAAGATACAACATTTTAAAATTATTAAATATTATTTGTTTTTGTTTGTTATATGATTTAACCAAATAAGGATGACCATCAATTAGCACTTTTTGATTTCTAAAAATCTTTCTAATTAATTTAACATTTTTATTACCTTTATTTTCTAAAAACTTTTCTATATCAGAATTGTTTTTTAATTTTTCTTTATCTATTATTGTAATACTATCAAATCCTATTTTTTCTTTTCCTTTTTTTTCATATTTGAATAGTACAAAATAAGCATTTTTTAAAGAGTCAAAATATCCATACTTTTTAGCAAGCTCTACACTGTTAAAGCTAATATTTCTATCTTTTAAAGCTTTTGGAGTGATTGCTACAATATTCCCAACATTTTTCTTTAATTGTGTCCTATCCTTTATAGTTAAATTAAACAGTTGACCTTTACCTTCAACAAGCATTTCAGTTATATTTACAGTTTTCCTATACACCATTTTATTTACAGTATTTATTGTATTAATTTCTTTATTCTCTTTTGAAAATACCCATGCCACATTTTCATCACGAAATACATCAGATTCAAAAATCTTTTCAAAATTGTATCCTTCTTTTTTGTCAGGATTTTCTTCATTTTTATTTTTTACTTCCCTTATGAATTTCCAATAATTTTCTGTAAATTTAGTATTAAAAACATTACCTACAACAATATTTAAATATGCATCTTGCGCATGATGAGCATCGTTTACTTCCCTTACTTTAACTATATCATACTTTTCCCTAAATTCACTTACTAAAGAAGCTTTTGAATATACTACTTTTACATTATCAAAAATTTTTTCAAACAGTTTTGCAACTTCTTTTGTAGATTGTCTTGTTGTAACAAGTTGTCTAGCAACAAAATCACCAAGTTCTTCATCTGTAAAATTTTTCTTTCTTGTAAGTCTATTATACTTTTCTTTTGAAATAAATTTATTTTCTCTTAAAAAGATCCAATAATTATTCATTCTGTATTGAATTTCAGGTTTAAGAAGTTCATTTGATTTATTATGATTTTCTTCTTTTTCAACTAATACAATATTATCAAAACTATCATCTTTTACTTTTGATTGTGGATAGATATGGTCAATATCGTAAATATTATTATTAAATAATTCTGATAAATCTATATCATTTCCTGTATACATTGATTTTCCCATTTGCATAAAATATAAAAACAGCTTCTTTTGTCTTAATCTATTATCATCATATTTTTCAACTTGTGAACTTAAATCTTGTAAATTATTGCAATATTCAGAAAGTGAGTCTTTCATATTTTTATACAATTCTTTAATTTTATCTTTTCTTCTTTCAGTTCTCTTTCCTTTTTCTCCTCCACCTTTTGCCATTTCAATAAATACTTTTTTAGGATTTTTGCCTGTAATTTTCTTTATTTCCATAGCTATTTTATAAGTTTGAATAATAGAACGCTTAACTGAAGGAGAAACATATAATTCATTTACATATTCTTCTATATCTAGATTAGAAAAATCTTCTTCTCCATTAATTTCATCTATTTTAGATTGTAAATTAAATTTATCAGATAAAAGTTCCATTAAATTATAATTGGTACTTCTTAATGCTTCTATAACACTTTCAAATCTTTCTGTACCATCATTTTTCTCAAAACTTATACCTGTTAGAAATTCTTTAGATAGTCTTCCCCATTTATTAAAATTTAATTTATTAATTTTAGTAAATTCTTCATCGGTTATATTATATTTTTTATATAAGTCTCCAACTACTTTTTCAAATAATTCTTTATCACTTCCATATAAGCATTTACGTTCTATACATCTTTCAACAAAGTTTTTTACTTTTAAGTTTTCTATTTTTTCACCTAAAATTTTTCTAAATGTATTATATCCTTGTAACTTCCCATTGAACTCAACATCTACTCCAGTAATACTATCAACATCACAAACAGCTTGCTTTTTCTTCAAAAATTTTGCAAATTTTGTCTCTGATACTTTAACAGTTGTTTTAAATAATTCATCTATAATTTCATTCTTTAAAGTAGGATGTAAAAGCTCATTATCTATGCTAACTTTATTTAATTCATTTAAAAGAACAAATTCTTCATAAAGCAGAGAATTTTTAGGAAGTACATCTTTTCCTCTTAAGTAAGTACATCTATTTGTCATTCTTTTAATAAAATTTTCAGCACTCTTTTGAGGATCAACTTTTTTATCAAAATTCCAAGGAGTTATTGGACTTTTGTTATTTTCATCTTTTCTAACAACCCAAGTGTTTTTATTTTTTTCTTTCATATTAGGGTTAGTATTAAGTGGTCCTACATAATATGGAACTCTAAACTCAAAAAGTTTTAAAATTTTTTCGCAAATAGTCATACCATCGCTTTTTTCATTTAAGAATGAATGATATTTACTTTGATTATCAAGTATTTTCTTTAGTTCTATTTCATGAACTTGATAAGGAACTGTTGAGTTTTCTCCACTTTTAAGTTTTTCTAAAAATTTATTTTCATCAAGCTTATGCAAAATATTATTAAATAACTCTTCATCTTCAGCTTCAACTTGTATATCTTTAAGATATTTATTTTTTAATTCCTTATTTATATCAGATATACTACATTTCTTATTTTCAATTAATCTTTTTGTTTTTATTTTACTTAATCCTATATAACTAGGATAATTTATTTTTTCAGAATTACTTCTAAAAAACTTATAATAATCAGAAGGTTTTAAATATTTTTTAAAAATATATTTTAAACTATCTAAATCTTTTTTATGTTCACAATATAAATCTACTTTAGATTCTGAAAAACTATCACTATTCTTTAATATTTTCTTTAAAACCATAAAATCATATATTTTTTTAGCTAAATCAATAATATAAATATTCTCGCCTAAAAGTTGGTAAAATTTATCATTTCTTTCACTCTCATAATCCATTTCAGAAAAATTTATAGTTTCCTCTTTTAATTCTTCCTTGTCAAAAATATCTTTAAGATTTACTTTACATCCTACACTCATATTTAAAATAGCTAATATTCTCTTATCTTCAAATAAATTTTTTAAATCTGTCTTTTTGTTTGATTTGTTTTTATCACTTAATATAATTTTTTCTAAATTTTCTTTTTTATTTGAATTAATATCTGATTCTAAATTTTCGGATTCAAAATTTTCTAAAATCCAAGCTTTTATTTCGAAAAAAATAGAATCAAAACTTTTTATATCTTCAAAACTTTGTCCTTCAAAAATAAAATGTCCTCTATATTTTAAAATATGATGTAATGCTATAAATAAAAGTCTTATATCAAATTTTCTATCTTCAAAAATTAAATCTTTTCTTAAATGGTAAATAGTTTTATATTCATTATAAAAGTCAATATCTGTGTAATCTTTGTCATTAAACAAAGGATAATTAAACTTAATAGACTTATCTTCGTTGTATAAATTACTTTCTTCAAGTCTCCTAAAAAAAGTATTATCAACTTTTGATATCTCGTCTAAAAATAGTTCTTCCAAAAGTTTTAAACGTCTTTTTCTTCTATCAAGTCTTCTTCTACTATTTCTGTAAACTCTTCTATCTTTTGCTGTTTTTGCTTCTTCAAACAACCTACTTCCCCACATATCTTTTTTATTAAACCTTAATAGTTTATACTGCAAGTCAGTAACAGCCCAACCTACAGAGTTAGTTCCAATGTCAAATCCTAAATAATAATCATTAAATTCTTGTTTTCCCATTTTACAACCTCCACAAAAAAATTTTAGTCTTTGTATTGACTTTTATAAAATATGTGCTATAATTTATACATAGGAACTTAGTGCCTATGTAGATTACATTACGAGTTCAAATAAAAATTTATTCAAACCGCCAGTAATGGCTAACCTAAGTCGTTTAGGTCAACTCACGAAAGTGAGTTTTTTATTGCAAAAAATAATGCTCTCAAGCTTTACACCAAATAAATATCAAAAAAGAAAACCTTTTATTATACACAATTAGATTATAAATCTATAAATGATTTTTGTCAATATTTTTAAGTAATTGTTTCTATCCTAGAAACATATAAATCTATATTTCTATGATACTTTATATCATACCTAATTAAATATAAAAAAAGACAAGTTAAAGCTTGTCTCTTAATAATTAGATATTTCATAATTAATACATTATTTTTAATTTTAATAATATACTCTCACATCAATTCATATATCATCATTCTTTTCAAAATCTTTTTCCATACTATTTTACATTCCTTACAATTTTTAGTCTATACTATAAAAATTCAAAAATACTTTATCCTAATATCTATGTTAATTACACTCTTGTATAAAATATTAAATATATAGTTTTAAAATCTCACAATTTTTTATACTAAAAATCTTTAAATATCTTCGAGATTTATTGTTGCCATCTGCTCATTAGGAAAAATGCCAAAAAGCTGTGGCACATATCGAGCAATAACTTTAATAAGATATCCCGAAATAAACTTAGTCATAATCATACCTATTGGAAAAATCAATATTTTTGGAATAGCAAAAGGGATAAGTCCAAGAAGCGGTAAAATCACCTGTTGCAAAAGAGGCATATGAATTACTAAAATTCCCATAGTAACACGGTTAATTCCCTCTTCGTTTTGCTCACTTATTACCGGTTCATTCTTTTTCCAATTACGGCTAATAAGAGATGAAATACTAAGTACAAGCAAACAACCTGAAAAAGAGTTTACAAAAAACCAAATTATATTTCCATAATCTCCACTTCTTAGCAATACCATTTCAAGACTTTCTGCTCTTAAAACACTTCCTACAATAAATACAGTAGCCGAAAATATAAATATTAAAACTGTACTCAGCAGATTCTTTGCTACTTTTTCAATCAGTGGCTTTATAGAATATCCTACCAACATGAAACCTGCGGCAGTAAAAGCTATATTGATACACCAAGGATAAGAAAGATTCCCAATCTTTGGAAGAAAGATACCTACTATAAATAAAAGTACAGTAAATAACGGCAAAGTAAATCTCTTCATAGAAGCAAAACTCAAAGTAAAAACAATAACCCTCTCTGATATAATTCTGGCCATAAACATACAAGGAAAAAACCATAATATAGGAAGTGTACCAGCTCTAATTAAAGATTCATACGAACCATATAGTAACCAAATTAAGTTTTTATACGAAAAATTCGAATAAATCAATGACCATAAAAAGTAAGGAAAAACAAAGGAAAGAGCCATTCTGCGCAGAAAATCGCACCATCCTTTTTTCCCTTCCTCCTTATGTGTAATAAGTTCGAGCCCACACAGCAGAAAGAAAATTGGCATATGAAAGGTAAAAATCACTCTACGAAAAAGTAAATTTTCTCCCATTCTAGCCGTAGCTGTTGCAAGGATAATAACTAATATGGTTATGGTATTTGCAGTTTTAAGGAAGGTAACTGCATCTCCTTTTTTCTTTCTAAGCACTGTTCTTTTCACCTTATGGTTCTATTATATTAAAAGAAGTCGTTGGTGGTGCCATATATTTTAACAGACGTAATAGTACAGTTTTATCACCTGTTACAACAATCTGATCTATAACTTCTTTTTTACCAAATATAAGAGATAAGAACTGAAGACGGTTCAAACTAATTGAACAATCTACATTACTTTTTGATTCACCCTTATAAACAAGAAGAATACCATCTCTTCTGATAGTAAAGAATTCTTCATTCGTATCAGTAATCTTAAGGTTAAGAGTAAATTCATCATTCTGTGCCAACATAGAATCTGTCATAATATCTATATATGAGAGCATCATTTCTGTTGTCATCCCCATCATCATTGTTTCGAGACCTTTTGCAGTTCCCTCATTGTCTGACTGATTTCCTTCAAGAAGCTCCCACGCTCCCATAAGGTATGCACAACGCCATGGACCACACTCAGCTTGATAGCCAAGCTGTTCAAGTGCCATTGCACAAAGATTTCTTGCTTCTTGAAAATTTGGTTTAGCAAACACAATTTCCTTTGTAAGCTGAGCTACCCATTGGTACTCTCCTCGTGCAAAATCCTCTTTCGCTTTACTCAAAACTTTTTCTAAATCACCAAGATATGAAATCCATTTTTTTGCAGTATCTTCAGGGGTAAGCAGATTAAGATTGACTGGATTAGCATCATACCAACCCATATAACGTTGATAAACAGCTTTTATATTATGGCTTAGAGTACCATAATATTGACGACAATACCAGACTTTATTTAGCCTATCCGGAAGTTTTAAACTCCTTGAAATTTCAACAGGTGTCATCCCTTGATTAATACAATACAATGTTTGATTATTTATATATTGATAAACCGCAGCTGTATCTTGCATATATTCCTTTATAGTTTCTTTTCCCCAGTGTGGCCAGTTATGAGATTGAAAAACTACATCAGTCTCATCGCCAAAAAGATACTCAGCTTCAAGTATATAGTGTGCCCATGCCTCAGCATCACGTACCTGAGCACCTCTAAGAGTATAAATATTATGCATAGTTCCCGTGCAATTTTCAGCCATCCAAAGACCTTTATATTTAGGAAAATATGCATTCATTTCCACTGGAGCTTCTGTTCCCGGTGTCAAATGAAAGTTGATTTCTAAACCGTCTATAATTACAGTATCATTTCCTTTTATCTCTATTGTAGGTGCCAATAAACCGACCGTCCCTACAGATTGACCGAGTCCAATACCTATTGCCATACGATCTTTTTCTCCAGCTTTCATAGGAGAACCATATTGATATTGAGCCCTTCGTCCCATAGCGGGCCCACAGTAAATATTTTCGCTTACAGCGTGTTTTAAGAAACCTTCAGGTGCCAATATTGGAATCTTACCGGAAGCAAGCTGCTCTTTTAAACTGAGCTTTTCATCTGCCACTTGCTCAGGTTTTATTGCACCCATAATTCCACCATAGTGATCTATGTGAGAATGACTATAAAGAATTGCCTTGATATTAATTTTCCCAAAATGCTTTTCCATAAGTTCCATAGCTGCTTTCATATTTTCCTTGCACATCAAAACATCAAAAATTATCCAGCCATTATCTGTTTTAATGAAAGTTGCATTTGCCATGTCATAGCCACGCACTTGATATATGCCATCACATACTTCAAAAAGTCCTGCATAGGCATTAAGTTGCGTATGTCTCCACAAACTTGGATTTACCGTATCAGGCGCTTCTTTATCCTTGACAAAATCAAAATTCCCAAGATCCCATGCAACTTCTCCATCATCACGCTTAATGACAAGTTTTTCAGGGGATTCAATCAATCCTCTTAATGCACATTCTTTTTCGCGTTCATCTTCAAAGTTAAGTATAGAATACCAAGTTTGATTAGCTTTAGCCGTACTCGATGTCGCACAAGAGCAACAAGTCCTACCTGAAGATTTTCTTTTAATTCTCATAATATTTTTCTCCTTTCAATATGTTTTATAATATAGCATCTTATTTAAATTTGCTTGTCGCTTAGTCAATTTTTGTTATTGTAGGAGCTTCCCACGTTCCATCTAACACACTACCATCGGGTCTGTATATTCTAAGATAAAGATGAAATCCACTCTTACCTATAGGCAACCAATTTTCAATATTTTTATCTGGCTCTTCAGTTTGAAGCACCAAATCTAGAGAATTATCTTCATTTAGCTTGAAGTTACTACGATTACTTATAGCATAACGTTCAATTGGATTTGAAATCAAAAAATCGTCATCTCCATATGCAGTTACTGACCAAAAACCATGTTTCCCTACAGGAGGAAGTCCATCAGCTTTGAAATGAAGCAAGTATTTGTTTTTAGCATCAAGCTTTTCACCATCAGCATCTTCCTCTGCTTTAAGGTAAACTGCAGTATCAACAGGGTTAGCACCAAAACCTGCAATTGCAACAAGACAGCGATATTCATATTGTGTACCAAAACGGCTTATTGGTTCTCCATAAAATTTAAAACTACCATTTCTTACCATAAAATTTGTTGTTTTTTTAATCAGCTTTGGAAGAACACAAGCCTTCATTTCTTGCCAGAATCTGTTTAAATCTGCAGGTGAAAGAAGAGAACCGAAATGACGTCCTGCACCTATTCCTAAATCAGCAAACTCATCAAGCAATTTGCAGTCTTCAGAATATGCAGGATTATCAATTAGAAGTTTATTTACCCTTTCAAAATAAGCATCAGGAGTCAGTTTCATTGCAAGAGCAATTGGAACCCCCTCTTTATCTGGATCACAGGTACCATTAGGCATTTCACCATTATCAAGCCAAACAGATAAAGCTTTTGCTTCCATTTCATTTTGTAATTTGTATATGTTCACTGTATCCTCAATACCATAACAGATTGTCCTTCCAATAAGCCATCCGATAGAAGTAGGAACCTCTATTCTTTTCATGCCATCAGGAATTTCTCCATTAAAATCAGGTCCTGTAAGTATATAAATTCTCTCTTCATCCGTATCTCCACCGGTTCCTAAGATTGCTATGGTATTTGACCACGCATCCATAATCTGAAACATTAAATATCTATCAGTTCGAGGCTTTTTAATTACAAGTGCATCGTCCTTTAACTCAAAAAAAATCTGTGAATACAGCGTATCTACATTTGGCGTAACAACTTGTCTAAACTCCGATGTCGCAAGATCTTTCGCATGAAGAAATTGATTGACGGGAGACTTTGATTTAACAGGCTTTACTGTATTTGTACTTACTTCTTTAGTGATGTCCATCAGAACAAGCGGAAAAGAAAAAATAAATGCCCGCTCTATAAGAGATTTTTCTCTTTTAATTTTCATATCTTTTTCCATTTTAAATTCCTCCTTCATAAACTCCATTATTTTTTTCGACTGAATTCATGCATAAGCATATTCTTAAGTAAAACAAGCTCATTATCCGACTCGATGTCCTTTTCATAAGCAAGTCCCACTGCGTATCTTGTAATAGCAGCAAGCATAAGATGCATGATAGATAAAAACATTGAATTTTCACTCACTTCCGTACATAACGTTTTATCATTCTTGCCTTTAACATAAGTTTTATGAAAGCGCATTGCGAGTTGGTCAACCATTTCATTATATGAATTCAAAGCTGTTTTGGAAATTGCTTCATTTCTTATATAAATGTTAAAAAACTGATTGAAACAAAGCAGTTTTTTATGGTTTTTATATAATTCGAGGAATGAATCAAGAAAAAATTCAAGTTCTTCCGCAGCAGTCGTATTATCCTCATTTCTAATAGGCATATAATCTCTTATGAAATTGCTCCACACATGAGTTCCAACAGCAACAACAAGCTCAGACTTAGTTCGATAATATCTGTATAGAGTTGCAATTCCTATACCAGCTTCATCTGCAACATTTTCCATAGAAACTTTGTCTATACTCATTTTGGAAAACATACTGAAACCCGCATCAAGTATTCTCCTATTGGTTTCTTCTTTTTGCAAAGCATCCTGCTTATGATCAAATCCCATATTTTTCCTCCTTTTCATATTAAAAATTACTTTGTTTTACTGGTGATAGATGTTATATCATTACTGATGATAGATATTATATCATAAGTAAAATAGAATTGCAAGAAGAATTATACTATTTTTTTATCAATATTTTTAAATAATTATCTACATTTTGGCAATATAAAAACAGAGTTAAAAAATTTAACTCTGTTTTAAAAATTTTTATATAAATTTAAAATCTAAGTTGGCAAATTGTAAATTACTGATGTAGGAACAAAAAAGAAATATGGTGCTGTAAAGATTGCCATATAAAATGCTAATTTTTTCTTATCTTTTGCTTCTAAATCAATTTTTGAGAAACTGTTTTTTAAGTTCAAATAATATATACAAAGTCCTGCAATGATGACCGCAATAGCTACTAATAGAAAAGCATAAATATTTTCAAAAGGACTTCTCATCATAGACTCGATCATTTTTCCATTAATCCATTTAAAAAGACCTGATTGTTCTTCTAATCTTCCAACTAAGCTAGTAAATACAAATAAAAATACTGCACCAACAAAATCTGCAAAGAAGCCAAATAGAAATACTTTTAGAATTACTTTTTTATACTTTTGAAAAATATCATCTATCTTTAGGAATTTTAGAGATAATAATATTACAATTGAATCTATAACAAAATTTATAGGCATTGCGATAAGCCAAGTTATAGGGAACAAGAGTAAAAACCAAATCGGAAAAAATACATTGTAAAGTTTAATGTTTTTCATATTTACCTCCTAATTTTAATATGTAGTTTTTATAACTTATAAAACAATTTTCAAAATACAAAGTTCAGAAACTAAACTATGGTTTAAAATTATTTGCCTACAAAAAAAGAGTTAGACTTCTCCAACTCTCATAAAGTACAATTAAGCAGTCGGTTGGTCGGTGTATCCAACATCTCAGATACCTTGTTGAAGGTGCGGCAGGAACCATTTCTGCCCTCAACTACCTCTTTACTTGATTATAGTATACCCAATTTTTTACTTTTTGTCAACCTTTCTTAGCCTTCCACTAAATTTTCTGCTATTTAATTTATAATCATTTATACTGTACATACTTATAATAAAAAACTTATCCTTAGTTCTATTAATCTTCAAAACAAGCAAAATATTCTTTTTATAACATTTTACATATTCTAAAGCCATTTTATTTCCATTTGTATTAAGTCCAACATAATCCGGATTTTCTATTATATCTTTAATATGGTTTAAGTATTTTAAAACATCATAATGCTTTCTTTTTTCCAGATGCCGTTTCAATCCATGCTTGGAATATTCTATTTCTGATACCTCGGTTTCAAGACCTAATAATTCCTTAATACTATCCTTTACTATCATAGCCATACCTCTTGACTATATTTTATCATAAAATCAATATAAAACAAATATAATTTTATAAAAAAAGAGCTATCTTTACAGATAACTCTTTGGTATGTAAGCACACCCAAGGTCGCTTAACAAGAAATGCACGATGCCCTTGCAGTTAGCTCAAAGCAAGCAATCTTACGGCACATAGAGTATTTTACTTATGGCTGCTTCCGTCAAGACCTGACCAGATTCGTAAAGCTCTATTGCGTAAGGACCCACTCGTCAACACCACTTACAAAAGTCGGCTACACCCCTTGAAAATCTAACTTGGGAATTCAGCCCTGCTATAGCAGATTACAGGTTACAAGGTACTGCTAACACCCCGCCTAGTGCATGGCGGAGAGCGAGGGATTTGAACCCTCGAAACGCTTTTGACGTTTACACGATTTCCAATCGTGCTCCTTCGACCGCTCGGACAGCTCTCCACGACACCCATATATTATAATGTATTTTTATTGTTTAGTCAATATAAATACAATTTATATTTTTTGAATCATAACCACATAGGGTGGATTGTTTTTTTGATTTTCAAATGTAAATTTAAGAATAGTATATTCTTTTTGGTTTAAATTTTGTAAAAATTTTGATATTTCTAAACTCTCAATCTGTCCGGCAGAATGTCCTATATAAAAAGTTATAAAAATTAATCCTTTGGAATTTAATTTCCCAAGCAATTTCTTCAAACTTTCTTCAACATCTTCTGCATTTGTAGTTATATTTTTATCTCCTTTAGGTAAATAACCCAAATTATACATTGCAAAATCAATATTTTCTTTTACAAATTTATCAAAATTTTTATGATTTTCTAAAATCAACTCAAAATTAGAATATTGTTTAAGTAATTTTTTAGAATTATCCAAAGCTTCTTGTTGAATATCAAAACAATATAGTTTTTCTGGTTTTAAAATTTCTAAAATATTTTTAGAGTCAAACCCATTTCCAACTGTCATATCAACTGCGATTTTAACATCTTTGACATAATTATGCATAAAAAATTCTATTAAATTTTTAGTACTATTTATTACAGCCACTATAACACTTTCCTTGTTCTAAAATTTCTTCAACATCATAAATGTATAAATTATCTTCTATTTTAATTACTCCTGAAATGCCTTCAAAAAACAATTTAGAATAAAATTTCTTTTTTCCTTTCATATACACTTTATAAGCAATACATTTTATGAAAAATCTATTAAATCTTTCCATTCCTTCATCATATTTTATTTCTTCTAAGTAATAATCCTCATCTCTAAAAGTTAATTTTACATATCCGATTATATTTTCTTCCATAACTAAACTGAAATAAAAAGTTGGAATGGATAAGTCCATACTTCCACCTATTCCATATTTGACATAAAGTTCTTCAAATTCTTCCGGAGTGGCATTTTTTAATCCTATCATTATAAACTCCTTAAATACTCAATCTCTTCTTTACTAAGTTCTCTATAGTTTCCTACTTTTAATTTTCCAAGTTTTATTTTACCAAAAGCAATTCTCTCAAGAGAAATAACATTATAGTCTAAAGTTTTAAACATTTTTCTTATCTGTCTATTTCTTCCCTCTTTTAGAAAAACTTTTACTATATTACTTTTAAAGTCTAACATTTCAAATCTTGCTTTTCTTGTAATTTTCCCTTCAAGCATTATCCCAGAAGATAACTTTTTCAAATCACTTTCTTTTAAAGTTTTATCAACCTTTACAATATACTCTTTTTCAACATTATGACTTGGATGTGTCAATCTAAAAGCTAAGTCCCCGTCGTTTGTTAAAAGCAAAAGTCCGAAACTATCCTTATCTAATCGTCCTACAGGATAAATTCTCTCTTTGGAATCTATCAAATCCAAAACAATTTTTTCTTGAAATTGGGCTTTCGCTGTACTGGAATATCCAATAGGTTTATTTAAAAGATAATATTTTTTTGCTTCTTCTAATTTAATTTTCTTTCCTTCAACTAAAACTTCATCATTTTCTGAAATATCAATACCTTTTGTAGCGAGTTTTCCATTTACAAAAACTTTTCCCTGTTCTAAAAGTAAATCCGCATTTCTCCTTGAACAGTATCCGGAATTTGCAATAAATTTATTTATTCTCATCTTCTTCTATTTCCACATCATTTTCATCTTCAACTATTTGACTTTTTTCTTCATCAGAAATAAATTTTTCAATGTCAGGCAAATCCTTTAAAGATTTCAAATTAAATTGATTTAAAAAATTCAAAGTTGTCTTATAAATAATTGGCTTACCAATTCTATCAAGTCTCCCTGCCTCTTCAATGAAGTCTTTTGACATTAGAGTTTCAATGGAACTATTACATTTAACTCCCCTTATCTCTTCAATTTCTTGCCTTGTAATTGGCTGTTTATATGCAATTATAGCCAAAGTTTCCAAAGTTGAATTCGTTAAATGTTTCATTGTAACTTTTTCGAAAAGTTTAGAAATAATATCATGATATTCTTTTCTTGTCTTTATCTGATAATGATTAGAAATTTTTTGAATTACGAGTCCTCTTTTTTGAAATTCAAACTCTTCTACAAGTTCATCAGCGTAAACAGTAGCCTCTTTTATCGGAATATCCAAGACTTTAGCAATATCATCAATTTTTAAAGGATCTCCATAAACAAACAACAACTGTTCAATAACTTGTTTATATTCTCTACTATTCAACTTTTCCTCCCACTAAATTAAGTTTAATATTCTTATCCTTATCTTGAAAAATCTTAATAAAATTATTTTTTACAAGCTCTAAAACAGATATAAAAATTGTGATAAGCTCACTCTTTGTCCCATTATAAAAAATTAAATCTTCAAAATAAAGCTCTTTTTTTTTGAGTATTCTTTCCTGTATCATTGAAATGTATTTTTCAATCGGAAATAAATCTTTTTCTATAATTTTTTCAAAAGAATTTTCATCACTTTTATTTCGATACTGATTTATAATATTTTCCATTAAAGAAAGCAACACATCAACATCTGTATTTAAAATAATTTCCTTATCTTCAGTCATATATTCAGTTATATCAGATTGCATTTTTGAATATGCTTTGCTTCCCTCTATTTCCAAGTTTTTAAAATATTCTCCTACTTTTTTGAACTTTCTATATTCAATAAGTCTTTCAACCAATTGTTCTTTTGTAACAATTTCATCCTCATCTTCGTCTGTGTTTTTCGGAATCAAACTTCTGGACTTTATTTCAACCAATGTACTTGACATAAGCAAAAAAGCGGATATATCAGTATCTTCACTATAAACAGAATTTTCTATTGCCTCAAGATAATGTTTAGTAATTTTACTTATTTCAATATCGTAAATATCAACCTTTTGTTTTGAAATTAAATCGAGCAACAAATCCAAAGGTCCTGAATAAGCATCTAAATTTACAGTTAATTGCATTACATCACCAACATATACGCAAGTTTAATTATAAATTTCCCAACTGTATTAACTACAGGTGATAAAAATGTTCCAAAAGTCCTTGTCAATATCAATGCAAGTAAAATAAAAGTTGTATAATTTGAAAGTTTAAAGTATTCATATTCAACTTCTCTTGACAAAAACGCACTTACAAAAATCGCTCCATCAAAAGGTGGCAATGGAATCAATCCTATAATTCCAAATACTATACTGATTGAAAATATATCTCTAAAAAGTAAAAATAAAAATCCACTATTAGAGCCTATAATTATATATATTATTGCTGAAATCAAAGCTATTAAAAAGCACATAAAAGCATTTGATAAAGAGTAAATTATTTTACCCCAAAATCTATTTTTAAATTTAGATACATTTACTTCTAACGGCTTCGCCCAGCCAAATTTAAAAACTAAAAAACAAATAAACCCTACCAAATCAATGTGATTTACAGGATTTAAGCTAGTTGATCCATTCAATTTCGGAGTATCATCTCCCAATGCTAAAGCAACATTTGCTTGAAAAACTCTACAAGCTATAATTACAAACATTACTGCAATTCCAACAATTAAATGTTCCATTATAAAATCCATATTACCCCCTATTTATTTCATTTAAAATAGCTATTGCCGTTTTAAAATCTTTTATTTCTCCATTAAAATACATCCTTTTTAAATCGTCAAAACGAATTTTAACTACACTCAAATTCTCATCTTCATCTTCCGGCAATTTTGAAAAGAATAAATTGTCAGCTCTAAAAATTACAACTTTTTCTGTACAAAATCCAACACTTGTGTAACCCTCAAAAATTCTCTCCAATTTTTTTGAACTAAATCCTATTTCTTCCTGTAACTCTCTAAGTGCCGTATCTTCGTAATTTTCTCCTACTTCTACAAGTCCGGCCGGAATTTCTAAAAAATTTTCTTGAATTGGAAATCTGAATTGTTTAACTAAATATACATATCCTTTTTCGTCAATTGGAAAAATTGCAACTGCATCCTTATGCTCTACAATTTCTCTTTTTAAAATTTTATTATCTTTTTCAAAGTATTCAAGTTTTAAATTCAAAATTTTTCCGTCAAAAATTTCTTCCGATTTTACTTTTCTATACATCTTAATCTTTCCTTTTTTTCATTTGCAATTTCAATCATTTCCTTAGATTGTCTTATAGTTGTTTCATTAATATTTGCACCACCTATAAGTCTTGAAATTTCCATAACTTTTTCATCGTAATTTGCACATAAAACTTTAGATAAAGTTATATCTCCAACAGTTTCTTTACTTATTATGAAATGTGTATCAGATAAAACTGAAATCTGTGGTAAATGAGAAATTACGAGAAGTTGATGATTTTTTGAAATTTCTGCAAGTTTTTCTCCAACAATTTGAGCGGTTATTCCACTTATACCCGTATCAATTTCATCAAAAACAAGAGTTGCTATCTTATCTCTGTCGGATAGAACCTTCTTAAATCCTAACATAATTCTGCTAAGTTCCCCACCAGATGCGATTTTATATATTTCTTGAAGTTCTTCACCCTTGTTTGTAGAAATTAAAAAAGTAACTTCATCAAAACCGATATTTGTAATTTTATTATTTGTCTTTATGTCTATTTTAAAGATTGAATTTTTTAAATCCAAATCCAAAAGTTCTTTTTCAATTAATTTTTCTATTCTCTTTGCAACTTCTTTTCTGGAATTTGAAATTTCTGTAGCAATTTTCTTATATTCTTCACTTAAATTTTTAAGTTTATTGTTTTCTTCAAATAACAAATCTTTTGAATGTTCAAGCAAATATAAATCTTCCTCTAATGAATTTTTATATTTTATAAGTCCTTTTTTATCTGTCTTATGTTTCCTTTTCAAGTCATTTAAAAGATTAAATTTTTCCTGTAAAATCACAAGTCTTTCTTCGTCAATATAAATACTTGAATAATAATCTTGAATTTTTGTATAAATTTCTTTTAACCCAAAAGAAATATTTTCAAAATCTTCACTGAATTTTACATTCTTATCATTTTCTTCAAGTATAACAAGATTTCTACTTATTTCATTCAAGATGGAAAAGGCATTTACTTCTGAATTTTCTCCATCAAAAACCTCAACTAAATTTCCACAACAACCTAAAATGATTTGACTATTATTAAATTTATCAATTTCATTTTCAATAAATTCTTCATCCAAAGTTTCAAGTTCCAAGCTATTTAACTCTTCAATTTCTGATTTTATTTCTTCAACATTTTCATCAAAATTACTTACTTTATTCTTTAATTTTTTAAAATTAGAACTTGCCTTTTTTATTTTATCATATAACATTTCTAATTCTTTTAATTTTTTTCTAAACTCATCATCGCAAAAACTATCTAAAATTTCAACAAAATCAGATCTATTAAATAATGTATAACTATCATGTTGTCCACAAACATTTAGAATATTTAACATAATATCAGATAGAATAGAATTATTTACAGTTCTATTATTTATCTTTGAAACTGATCTTCCATTTTTACTTATAGTTCTTGAAATAACCAACATATTATCTTCAATTTCTATATCTAAACCCAGCAAATCAAATTTATTTCTCAAAATTTTCTCGTCATAATCAGATAGAAAAAATACTCCTTCAACATAAGCGGTATCACTACGTTTACCAATAGATGAAGTATTAGCTCTTCCACCGCAAAGCAAAGAAATAGCACCGATAATTATAGATTTACCGGTTCCTGTTTCTCCTGTTAAAATATTAAGTCCTTCAGTAAAGGAAATTTTTATTTCATCGACAATTGCTAAATTTCTTATATATAATTCAGATAACATAAAATCCCTACCTTACAAGTTTTCTTATATCTTCAACTACAGAATCTAGAAAAGTTTTATCGTCAATTGCAATAAAAATGGTATCATTTCCAGTTACAATTCCACTTACCATTTTTAACTTTGCATTCTCTATATATGAACCACAAACACTTGCAGTATATGGAATAGTCTTTATAAGTATCACGTCTCCATTATGCTTTATAGACAAAATGGCAAGTTTACATATCTTACTCAACCTTTCATCTAAAGAGTCATAAATAGAATCTACAACCTTATACTTGTATTCTCCATTTTTAGTTTGTACCTTTAAAATTTTTAATTCCTTTATATCTCTTGAAACTGTAGCTTGTGTAGAACGAATCCCCTTTTTTTCCAAACATTCTGAAAGCTCTTCTTGTGTTTTTATCTCATTATTTTCAACTAAATCTAAAATAATTCTCTGTCTTGTATATTTTTTCATAAAACCTCTTAAAAAATCCCTTTAATAAGTGCTAATTTTTCTTTATTTCCATCTCCGCCGAGTATTGGAGAATCAATTATGGAAATTATTTCGAGCTTATTTCCAAGTGCATAAAGTCTGACCTTTTCAATTACATTTTCTATAACTTTTTCAGACTTTACTATTCCCTTTTTATTTAAGCTCTTTCCCTCACATTCAAATTGTGGTTTTATTAGTGCCACAATCATACTGTCTTCTTTTAAAAATTTATACAAATTTTCAAAAATATATTTTAAAGAAATAAAAGAAACGTCGATAGAAATAAAATCAAGCTTCTCTCCTATAACTTCAAAATCTAAATATCGAAAATTTATATTTTCTAAACTTACTACTCTATCATCAGCAAGTAAACTCTTTGCTAATTGATCTGTTCCGACATCTATTGCATAAACTTTCTTTGCATTTGCATTTAACATAATTTGAGTAAATCCCCCTGTTGATGCACCAATATCCATACAGATTAAATTTTCCAAATCAAGTTTAAAGTTTTTAATTGCAGAGTCTAACTTAATAGCTCCTCTTCCAACATAACTATCTTCAAAAGTTGCTTTTACTATTACTAATTCAGGTTTTTCAATCATCATTGAAACTTTTTCTATAATTTTACCATCATAAAAAGCTCTTTTTTCTGTAATAATCCTCTTTGCATGAGTTCTTGATTTTGCAAGACCTAGATTAACTAAACAAATATCTGCTCTTTCCATTAGTAAGTCCTTTTTGCCATATAATCAATGAAATTTACAAAAAATTCTTTTCTTCCTGAAATTTTATTAATTTCTTGCAATGAAATCTTATTTTGTTCTTCAATTTTCTTTTCAACTTCACTCTTTCCCAGAACGGTTGCAAAAGTTTTTTTATTTAACTCAACATCCTCATCATAGTCGAATAAATCATCTTGAAGTTGGAAAACTAAACCTAGGTTTTTGGCGTAAATCTCCAAATGTGCTAAATCATTATCACTTGCTCCACCAAGTTTTGCTCCCGCTAAAATTGCAGCTTTAAAAAGTTCTCCTGTCTTTAGAGAATTAATCTTTTCAATATCACTTAAATTCTCTACATTATTTTCAAGATCTAAAAACTGACCATAAATCATTCCATTTATTCCACTTGAATTTAAAATTATTTCACTTGCAGAAATAGCATTTTTGATTTCATCAATATTTTCAAGTTGTTTAATGGCTTTAAACATAATTAAATTTGCATTATTTAAAAGCTCATCTCCTACTAAAACAGCATTTGACTGTCCATATTTGCCATAAACAGATAATACTCCTCTTCTAAATTTATCATCATCCATTTCAGGTAAATCATCATGAACTAAAGAATAGTTATGAATAAGCTCTAAAGCAACTGAAAAGTCTATAGCTATATCTGAAATATCCCTACAAATTTTAAAAGCCTCTAAAAGCAAAATTGCTCTTATTCTCTTTCCACCAACAGAAAAAGAATAAGCACACATTTTTTCAAACTCATTATTATATGCATAAACTTTATTTAATCTTGTCTCAATTATGCTTTTATCATTATGAATTAATTTTATAAAATCTTCCATTATAATTCTAAACTCACTTGTCCATCTTCTAAAGTTTTTTCTACAAATTTTTCCTCTTCATCTTGAGCCTTTTCATCAAATAAGAATAGTCTACCTTCTTCTTTTTCCAAAATATCAACTAATTCTTTATGAAGTTTCATTCCCTTTTTATACAGCTCAATACTTTTTTCAAGACTTAATTGTTCTTTTTCTAAAGTATTTACAATTTTAATAAGTTCTTCAATTCCCTTATCATAATTTTCCAACTTAATTGCCATCTATAATCTCCTTAACATCGGAAATAATCTCTCCACTAGAAACTTTAAGTTTCAAAGAATCTCCTACATTTACAGTCTTAATATCCTTTACAATTTCATTCTTATCATTATAAATAATGCTATATCCTCTATCTAAAATACTGTTCGGATTTATAATCTCCAAAGATTGTCTTTTAAAATCTAATAATTGTTTATTATATTTAAAAATTGAAACTATTTTTTCATCCAAAGATTTTTTCAAATTTTCAAGATTTTCTTTCAATGTAGTAATTCTATTAGCCGGATTGTAATATTCCAATTCTTTTTTAAAATGTTCAAGCTGAACTTTTTCAGCAGAAATTTCTTCTAAAATATTTTTATTAAGTTTTTTCTCTGCTTGATTTAAAAATTCTTTTATCTCATCCATGCTTACAGATGAAAGCTCTGCTCCTGCCGTCGGAGTCGCAGCTCTCTTATCTGCAACATAATCTGTTAGCATTGTATCTATCTCATGACCAACTGCTGATATAACAGGTTTTTTACAATTAAAAATGGTTCTAATGAGATTTTCATCATTAAACGCATTCAAATCTTCAAAAGAACCACCACCTCTACCAACAATTATTGTGTCAATAAAATCAAGTGAATCTAAATATTTAACGCCAAGAGCTATTTCATCACTCGCACCAATCCCTTGAACCTTAGCAGGATAAAAATATATATTTGCAATCCTATATCTTCTTCGCAATGTATTTAAAATATCACGAATTGCCGCTCCGTTTTTAGCAGTAACAACTCCTATATTCTTGGGAAATTTCGGAATTGGCTTTTTTAATTCAGAATTAAAAAGACCTTCTTTTGAAAGTTTTTCTTTTAGAGCTAAAAACTGCTCATATAAATTTCCACGACCGACCTCTTCAACATTTTTACATAAAATCTGATAGTAGCTTCCTTTTTCATAAGTCATAACAGTTCCTGTTACGACAACCTTTTGTCCGTCAGTTAGATTCAAACTTTGTGCAATCGGAATAGTTTTAAAAACTACACATTTAAGCATAGCTTCATCATCTTTGATACTAAAATAACTATGACCACCCGATTTTTTAAAATTAGATACTTCGCCTTCAACACTTATGTTAGATAAAAAAGAATCTCTCCTAAGTACATTCGAAATATACTTACTCACTTCTTTAACCCTAAATGTTGTCATCAAAACTCTCCTATTTTAGTAAATCATTAAAAGAACTCCGGCAATTGTAAATATGCTTACTGCAGGAACTACACTTTCTTTTAATGCTTTTAAAGATGTTTTAGGAATAGCTATAAATGCCATTAATGTACAAACAGCTGAAACATAGAATGTAACAATCAAATATGCATTTCTCCAAGGTAGGAAATTTAAATTCATAGTATTTTTAAAAAACAAAAATATACCAATACAAATCGCACAGAAAACTGGATAAACAATCCATCTCTTGTTGCCTTCAGTTCCAACTAAAAAAGTTGACACAGCTATGCCTGAAAAAACAATACCAACGAACACAACTAACAATAAAGTATTAAGTAACATTATAACTACCTCCTAAAAATATATTTTATTTTTTTGCTCTAACGATAGTTCCCAAAATTCCATTTATAAACTTATATGAAGCGTCAGTAGAATATTTATTCGCAATTTCTATAGCTTCATTTATTGCAACACTTTCAGGAATATCGTCTAAGTAATAAATTTCATTTACTGCAACTCTAAGAATTGCCAAATCAATTTTAGCTATTCTATTGTAATTCCAGCAGCCTTCTAAGTTTTCCTTTATAATATTATCAATGTTATCAAGATTATCTATTATAGATTTACAATTTTTTCTAATATATTTAACCTCGCTACTAGGCAAATCGAAATACTCTATAAAACTTTCTATCTCGTCACATTTAAAATTATTATGTATACTTAATTGATAAATCAACTTCATACACCATTCTCGTGCTTCACTTCTAGTCATATAAACACTCTACTTTTCAATAGATTCAATACAAATATTTACACCTAAAACTTTAATACTTGTCATCATTTCTACTTTTAATTTTATATTTTCTTGAATTTTTTTAACGATTTCTTCAAATTTTTGTCCATATTCTATAGAAACTTTAACACCAATGTGAATTCCATTTTCTAGAAATTCAATTTCTATTCCCTTCTTAGAATTTTTTGCATTAATTTTTTCAACATCGGTAGGAATTCCAACGATAGATTTTACACCTTCAACTTCGATAGTTGCCATTGCAGCAATCATATAAAAAATATCGTTTGATATCTTAATACTGCCATTTTCGAATTTATTTTTATTCATAATTAATACACCTCCACTCACTATGTATTATAACAAAATTTGTAAATTTATTCAATTAAAATTAAATATTTATACAATATTTTTACAAATATATAACACTTAAAAAGATAAAGTAATATTTATTAAAATATTTTGACAAAAATTTCTATACAATTTAATATATTTAAAAAAATGCTAGTTTTTTAATAAATTTTTATTAAAAATTACAGGAAAATAATTTACCGTGACGAATTTTATCAATAAAGATATTTTATTTTATTTAAATATATGATATAATATAGGTGCATTGTATTATAGTAATAAATTATTATAGGAGGAATAACCATGAAAAAAAGAAAGAAAATATCATTACCCTTACAGATTATAATTGCACTTTTCATCGGTGTAGCTTTAGGTCTGTGTTTACAATCAAATCCAAAAATTGCTGATGCTTATTTTAAACCTATTGGAACAATATTTCTTAATTTAATTAAATTAGTAATAGTTCCTTTAGTATTTTCATCTTTAGTTGTTGGAGTTGCTGAATTAAAAGATATAAAGAAACTTGGAAAAATAGGTTTAAAAACTTTTATATTTTATTTTTTAACAACTACCTTTGCCATCATTCTGGGTTTAGCATTTACTAATGTTTTAAAACCCGGTTCAGGATTCACTCTACCTACAACTTTAAAAGAAGTAAAAGTAAATGAAGCACCTAATTTTATAGATACTCTAATCAATATAATTCCATCAAATCCTATGAAGTCAATAGTTGATGGAAGTATGTTACAAATTATAGTATTTGCATTGATACTTGGCGGTGGACTTCTATCATTAGGAGAAACAAAATCAAAACCGGTATTTGCATTTTTTGATGGAATATCAAATGCGATGATTTCAATTACAAATGGAATAATGAAACTTGCTCCAATTGGAGTATTAGGTTTAATTACTCCAGTTATTGCAAATAATGGACCAAAAGTTATAATTCCATTAATTAAAGTAATTTTTATAGTTTATTTAGCTAGTATAATTCATGCACTTTTAGTGTATTCATCATCTATAAAAATCTTTACAAAAATGAAAGTCAGAACTTTTTTTAGAAAAGCTTCAACTCCATTTTTTGTAGCCTTTTCAACTGCTTCATCAGCAGGAACACTTCCTGTTTCTATGGAAACAGCAGAAGAAGAAATGGGTGTTTCAAAACCAATCGTAAGTTTCGTTCTGCCTTTAGGTGCAACTATAAATATGGATGGAACTGCAATCTATCAAGGTGTATGTGCACTATTTATTGCACAGGTTTATGGAATAAATTTATCTCTGCAACAACAAGTTGTAATTGTACTTACTACAACTCTTGCCTCGGTTGGAACAGCAGGAGTTCCCGGAGCGGGAGTAATTATGCTTACAATGGTTCTGCAAAGTGTAGGACTTCCTGTTGAAGGAATCGCATTGGTAGCAGGAATTGATAGAATTTTTGATATGATTAGAACAGCAATTAATATTTTAGGAGATATTACTTGTTCAGTCGTTGTTGCTCATTCAGAAAAAGAATTAGATTATTCTAAACATAATGATTGATAGCTCCCTTTTAATCAAATAGGTAACCTGAAACCTCCTTGTTTCAAGACAAAAAGCCAACGAAATGTTGGCTTTTTATCTTACATATTTTTTCATAGTATATTTTTTATTTTTAACATCAAATACTTCTATATAAGACACTCCTTCAATATAATGCCAACATTCAATATATATAGGTTCAATTTCCAATAAACGTTCACTTTCTAAAAGTGAATAATTTTTGTATGAACTTGGATATTTTTCTTTAAATATTTCACAAAATGTTTTATTTTCAATAGGTCTCCCGACATCACAACATATCCCATTAATCTGAATATTATCAATACATAGAGACACATTAGGATTTACAATTATCTGATTATATTTTTTAAAGTTTTTATCCGTTTGAAAATAAAATTTTCCATCTATTACAATTATACTCACCATTCTTGATGTTACAAAGTCATCTTTTGATGTTGATAACACCATAAATTTACTTCTTCCAATTTTTTCAAAGAATTTAGAATATTTTTCTTTAAACACCATATTCTCCTTTCAATTACTTCGTATAATAATATATTGCAAGTTGCGTTCTATCTCTAAGTTCTAACTTTTCTAAAATTCCTGAAATATAATTTCTAACAGTTCCCTCACTTAAAAATAATTTTTCAGAGATTTCTTTATTAGATAATCCCTTAGCAATTTGTTCTAATATTTCAATCTCTTTTTGAGTTAAAAGATTAAAATCTTTTTTTGTAGTATTAAAAAGATTTTTTAAATTCAGTTCATTATCTAAAATTTTATTTCCAAGACTTACACTTTCTATCGCAGGAATTAGTGATGCAACATTATCCTTTAAAATAACTCCTAAAACACCTTTATTTAAAGCTCTAATTATATCATCTCTATCATTGAAAGTTGTTAAGAGCATTATTTTGGCATCTTTGTCATATTCTAAAATTTCTATTGCAACATCAACTCCATTTACTTCTTTCATTCTAATATCTAAAATTACTACATCAATTTCACTTTCTTTATAAGTTTCAACAGCTTTTTTAGAATCTGTTGTTGCAAGCACAATTTCAAATCCACTTTTTCCTAATATGGTGCTTAAAGCATTTAATACTAATAAATCATCATCAACCATTAAAATTTTCATTATTCTCTCCCTTATCTATTGCAATATTTATCTTAAATCCATCATCTGTAATAACATTGAATAGCCCATTATATTTTTTTGCTATTTCTTCCATCGATAAAATACCAAGACCGTCATTTTTTTCAATATTAATATTTTTTCCATTATCAAAAATCGTAATTATATATGAATTTTCATTTTCTATTATTCTCACAGTAAAACTATCTCCAGTTGAATGTTTAGTAAAATTAGCAAAAGCCTCTTTTACAATGCTTAAAATGTCAAAACTTAAATTTTCATTCATCTTTGTTTTAACTCTATATATTAATTTTGACTTTACATTTGGAACATTTATAATTTTTTCAATAGAGCTTTCTAAGTCAAAAGCAGATTTATACATATTATGAATTATTTTTCTTATATCAACTAATCCACCTGATAAATTCTCCCTAATTCTTATAACTGAAGTTTTTATCTCTTCATCATCACATATTAATTCCAATGCCCTTAGTTCTAAAACGGAAGCTGAAATTGTATGTCCTATTGAATTATGTAATTCTTTTGAAATTTTTTCTCTTTCTTTTAAAATACTATCATAATTCTTTTTTTCTTCTTCCAGATACAATTTCTTTAAATCTTTTTGTAATTTATAATTTGTCTTATAAAAATTTAAAAACTCTCTATGATAAAAAACTTTTCTTTCATAGAGTTCTCTATCATATTGAGATAGACAAACAATTAATAAAGATAAAGCAAAAAAGTTAATTTCTTTACTCAATAGGAATACAAGAAATATTGGAATATTGTAAATTGACTTGCTATAAATTGCATAAATAAAAGAGAACATAAAAAATCTAAACTCCGGAAAAAAATAAATTATAATCAAGAAAATTACTGACAAGGCTAAACTATAATATATATTTTCCTTAATTTCAACTATAAGCACAAAAATTAACGAAATTAAGCTAAAAATTGCAACATTAGCAAAACTCATTTTTTCTGAAAATAAAAATAAAAAATTTAATAAAAAATACTTTAAAAATACCATATTATCTCCATCTAATTTAAAATAAATAAATCAATAATTCTTTAAAAACTATTATAACTATTTTACCATATTTTTCAAAAAATTACATTTGTCATATTGATAAAATTACATAATACACTAATTTTTAAAAAAATTTGTTGATATAATATTGGTGAGGTGATAATTATGATTATAAAAATAGAAGATTTAATAAAAAAATTTAAAGAAAAAATTGTTTTAGACCATTTTAATTTATCTCTTGAAAAAGGAGATGTTCTTGGACTTATAGGTCCAAACGGTTGTGGAAAGACAACTTCAATAATGTGTATGCTATCTCTTTTGAAATATGACAGTGGAACTATTGAAGTTTTTGGAAAAAAAGATATTTCTAATGAATATGAAATTAAGAAAAAAATTGGAATTGTTCCTCAAGAACTTGCTGTTTTTAATAATTTAACTGTAAAAGAAAATATCGACTATTTTTGTGGTCTATATATATCTAATAAAAATGAAAGAAAAAGGCTTGTAAATGAAGCTATTGAATTTACAGGACTTCAAAGTCACGAAAAAATGTTGGAAAAGAAGCTATCAGGTGGTCTTAAAAGACGTTTAAATATCGCTTGTGGTATTTCACATAAGCCTGAACTTGTAATTTTAGACGAGCCAACAGTTGCAGTTGATGCTCAAAGCAGAAAGTTTATTTTAGATGGAATTAAAAATTTAGCTGAAAATGGATCATCAATCCTTTATACTACTCACTATTTAGATGAAGCTGAATATCTTTGCAATAAAATTTCTATTATGGATAATGGAAAAAATATCTTAACTGGAGATATGCAAACTTTGATTAATGGAGTAAGTGTAAAAGAAAAGATTACAGTTGTAGGTTTTATAAAGCCCGAAATTATTTCAATCTTAGAAAAACAAGACGAGGTAATTGATGTTGAAGCGAAGGAAAATCAGGTAACTTTTAACTATTCTAGTGATATAGGAAACATTAAAAAATTAATCTACCTACTTGATGAAAACAATGTAGTTTATGAAGAAATTTTTTCAAAGAAACCTAAACTGGAAGATATTTTCTTAGAAATGACAGGAAAGGAGCTTAGAGAATAATGGGAATTTTATCTGCTTTAAAAGTAAATTTGCTACATTTAACTAGAGATAAACTAAATTTATTTTGGAATACTTTTTTCCCTATGATTTTAGCTACATTCTTTTGCCTAGTAATTCCTAATATGGGCAAAAATTTTGATAAAGTAAATGTTGGAATTAACAAAAATAATCCCCATGAATATATTTTAAAACAAATTCCATATCTTAATCTTAAAGAAGTAAAAGAAGATGTTCAAACAGATCTAAAAAATAAAGAATATAAAGCCTTTATAGAAGATGATTTGTCTTTAAAAATTATATCATCTAATTCAGAAGTTATGGTTGTTAAAAATATCCTTGACCAAATAAAACAAATGTATGAAACTAAAATTAATCAGGAAGAAATTATAAAAAATATAGATAAAGACTTTATAGAGGACAAAAACCATGGTGTTACAGGTGTTGAACCCATACTTTTTTCAATAATTATTATGGCAAGTCTATATACTATGTTTGATGGCGTTATCTACATAGATAATATATTATATGATTCGTCTGATTTTGCAGTAAGAATGTTAGTTTCTCCAATAAAAAAATCAACTTATTTAATAAACGGAATAATATCTGCACTTATAGTTACAAGTTTTAATTCTACATTATTGATTATTTATTTAAAACTTGTATTTGGGATAACCTTAATAACAAACTATTTTGCTTCAATTATTACTCTACTTTTAATTATGATTTTTGGAATAACTATGGGAATGTTCCTTGCAGTTGCTCTAAAGGCAAAAACCGAAACTAAAACAATGGTTGGACTTGGATGTATTCTTCTAATGAATTATACTTCAGGAATGATGGGCTCAAGTGTAACAAATGCTATAACTTCAGCTTTCCCTATAATAAAAAAGATAAATCCAACATTCTATATGGAAAATGCACTATTAGGTGTAAATATCGCAAATGACAATAGCTACTTGATTACAATGGCTAAATTTATAATTCCATTTACTATAATTCTATTTGGAATTGCATTAATATATTTGAGGAGGCATAAGTATAATGATATTTAAAAATTATATGAAAATATTTATAAAAAATATAAAAGCAGTTTTATTTTCTTTCATAATTTTTATGGTTATGTTGATTATATTTACCAGCTCAAAAGATAATAATGTTGAATTTAAACCTATGAAGCTGGACTTAATGATAAATGATGAAGATAAAAGCGAAGAGTCAAAAGCCTTAATAAATTATTTAAAAGAAAAACATAATGTAAAAGAAGAAAAAATTACGGAAAGCGAAGCAAAAAAACAAATTGTTGAGGATAAAATTATAGCTTATATGGTAATTAATAAAGATTTTAAACAAAATTTGTTAAATAATAAAAAAGCAATTTCAATTTTAGCACCAATAAAAACTTCATATATAACCTTTTTAAAAATAGATTTAAAAAGTTATCTCAATTACACATTGTCTGCAATAAATTCAAATGTTGATCAACAAGAGGTAATAAATACATTAAAGAAAGAGATTGATGTAAAGATAATAGATACAAAATTATATAATCAAGAAAAAGGAAAAGAAGCCTTTAACACTACTTTTTTAATCTTAAGTTATATAGTTTTTATGAGTATAATTTCAATAATTATAAATATTGATGCTGAATTTAAAAAAGAAAGCCTTTTAAAGAGAATGGCTTTATCCCCTTATAGTCAAAAATCTCAAACTTTACAACAATTTTTAGCTCAGGTAATAATATCTATATTAATATCAAGTTTTTATTTAGCTGTTTCAATATCAAGAGTGAACGAAGAAATACCTAAAACTAATTTAGTATATATGAGTCTAGCAGTATTTATATTTTCATTTACTGCAATTTCACTAGGACAACTACTTGTATCAATTTCAAAGGATGTAAAAGTTGTAAATGGTGTAAATTCTGCTTTCACATTAATAATGGCTTTCTCTTCAGGTGTTTTTTTACCTATGAAATTTTTACCACAAGCTCTAATTAATGTTTCTAAATTTATGCCACAATATTATTTTGTAAAGTTTTTACAAGAAATAAATTTTGAAAAATTTTTACTATTTGTTGCATCACAAATTGTATTCATAGTATTTTATACACTACTAGGAATATTCATAAAAAGATACAAATTAAAAGAAGTCGCTTAGGACTTCTTTTTTTAATCTATATTTTCTTATCTTTTTCCTTATACATCATTTTGTATTTCATACCTATTGTTCTACTTATATAGTTTGATGATATTGCACAAATTATTAGTGTAAACAGTGTTGTTATATATAATTGACTTTGATTGCCTATTATCCAAGATACTATTAAGATAAAAATTCCACCTGCAATAAAGACAATTCCTGAAAATTTATTTGCGAATCCGAAAACTATATCATTACTCATTGTCCATTTATTTCTTATTGCAAATTCGCTTTCTTTATTTACTCTTCTTAAATAAATTCCGTATATTGTGGTTAAAATTGCAATTAAAGTGAAAACTAATCTAATTACATAAAATGGAATTTCCATTTTTGAATTTTTTAACATAAGTTTTAAAACTGAAAATGTAAAGTAATTACACATAATAGAAATAAGCAGATTTACAAAAGCTACAACAGTTACACCTGTTGGATAGTTTTCGTCATTAAATTTCTTTCTAACTCTTCTCAAATATGTTATTCCAAAGAATGATAATACTGCATTTATCAAAGCAAAGGTATAAACCATATAGGATCCGATAAAAACTTCTTTACCGTCTCTAATATAAGCAAAAACAGATGACGGTAATATAACAAAACCTGCTGTTGCTAAAATTATAGGTGTAATCGCTAAAATTAACAATAATTTTAAAAATTTATTCATTTCTAGTCCTCATATCCATACTTTTTATAAAATTCTTTTTTATATTCTAAAAATCTATCTTCTCTAATTGATTGTCTTATATTTTCCATTGTTTTAAGTAAAAATCTTAAATTGTGGATTGAAAGAAGTCTTGCCCCTAATATTTCATCAACATTTATCAAATGTCTTATATAAGCTCTTGTGTGATTTCTACAAGCATAACAATCACATTCATCATCAAGTGGAGCAAAGTCCTTTGCATATTTAGCATTTTTTATAACGAGTTTTCCCTTTGAAGTCATTGCAGTTCCATTTCTTGCAATTCTTGTAGGAAGAACACAGTCAGCCATATCAATCCCTGCTTCAACGGCTTCAAATAAATAATCCGGAGTTCCTACTCCCATTAAATATCTAGGCTTATTTTCAGGCATAAATTGTGTTGTATAATTTAGATATTCAACCATAATTTCTTTAGGTTCTCCTACACTAAGCCCACCAATAGCATATCCCGGTAAATCCATATCTATTGTAGCAAGTGCAGACTCTCTTCTTAAATCTTTGAACATTCCACCTTGAATAATTCCAAAAAGTGCCTGATTATCTGTATTTTTATGATAATCTTTACATCTCTTTAACCAACGTAAAGTTCTTTCCATAGAATTTTTTACATAATCATAACTTGCAGGATATGGTGCACATTCATCAAAAGCCATCATAATATCAGAGCCTAAATCATTTTGGATTTCCATTGATTTTTCAGGAGAAATAAAATGCTTTGAACCGTCAATATGAGATCTGAACTCTACACCCTCTTCAGTTATCTTTCTAATATCTCCAAGACTGAAAACTTGAAAACCGCCACTATCTGTTAAAATCGGTTTGTCCCAATTCATAAACTTATGAAGTCCTCCAGCCATTCTTATAATTTCTTGACCTGGTTTTAAATATAAATGGTAAGTATTTCCTAAAATTATTTGTGAGCCTATCTCTTTTAACTCATCTACATTCATAGCCTTTACAGTCGCTCTCGTTCCTACGGGCATAAAAATCGGAGTTTCAATAACACCCCTATTTGTATATATTTTTCCAAGTCTTGCATTACAATCCGAAGACTTTTTTATCAATTCGTATTTTAATTCCATTACTTCTCCTTTTTAATAAGCATTGCGTCGCCAAAACTGAAAAATCTGTATTTATTTTGCGTAGCCTCATTATATGCATTCATTATTATCTCTTTTGATGCAAAAGCACTAACAAGCATAATTAAAGTTGATTTTGGCAAATGAAAATTTGTAATAAGACAATCAACAACCTTAAACTCAAAACCCGGATATATGAAAATATCCGTATTCCCCTTACAAGCTACAAGTTTTCCGAATTTTTTATAAACTGTTTCCAAAGTTCTTACACTTGTTGTTCCAACTGCAAAAATTCTATTTCCTTTTTCCTTTGCAGAATTAATTATTTCAACACTTTCTTCTGAAATTTCATAATACTCATCATGCATCTTATGTTCCAAAACATTATCAACCTTAACAGGTCTAAAAGTTCCAAGTCCGACATGAAGAGTAACTCTTGCAATCTTTACTCCCTTTTCTTGAAGCTCTTTTAAAAGTTCATCTGTAAAATGAAGTCCTGCTGTTGGTGCTGCGGCTGAACCGTTATTCTTTGCATAAACAGTTTGGTATCTGTCTCTTTCTTCCAATTTTTCGTGAATATATGGTGGAAGTGGCATTGTTCCAAGTTCGTCCAAAATTTCTTCAAAAATTCCATCATAAGAAAATTTTACAAATCTTTCTCCCTCTTCACTTATACCTACAACTTCTCCAATCAATTTTCCATTTCCAAACTCAACTTTTGAGCCTATCTTCATTTTCTTTCCGGGCTTAACCAAAGTTTCCCAAGTATTATCCTCGTGCTTTTTCAAAAGCAAAACTTCTATAGCCTCATCTTTACCGGGTCTTGCTCCAAAAAGTCTTGCAGGAATAACTTTAGTATCATTAATTACCAAAACATCATCTTTTTTTATATAATCAACAATATTTTTAAAATTTTTATGTTCTAAATCAAAATTTTCTCTATTTACAACTAAAAGTTTTGAACTTGATCTATCCTTAAGTGGAAACTGAGCAATCAAAGACTCATCAAGCTCAAAATCAAAATCATCCGTTTTTAAATTATTCATTAACACTCTTCCCTTTATTAAATTATAAAATACATCTACAAGCTTATATTATATATTGTTTTTCAATATTTTTCAAATTTTTTTAAAGTAAACAACCATTTTTAAAATAAATTTATTTAAATCTTCTTAAACACAAAAAAGTAACAATCAAATAATCGTTACTTTTTTATTCTACCAAAATGCTTGTATGCTTTTTCAGTTACAATTCTTCCTCTGCTTGTTCTACTTAAAAATCCTATTTGTAGTAAATAAGGTTCATAGACATCCTCGATTGTAATTCTCTCCTCACCTGTAGATGCAGCTATTGTATCAATCCCAACAGGGCCTCCCGAAAAATTATCTATTATTGTAGTTATTATTTTTCTGTCTATAGTATCAAGACCAAGAGAATCCACTTCCAAAATATCAAGCCCGTCTTTGCTGGTTTGTAAATCAATTTTTCCATTTCTCTTAACTTGTGCAAAGTCTCGAACTCTCTTTAAAAGTCTGTTTGCAATTCTAGGAGTTCCTCTGGAACGTCTTGCAATTTCAAGCGCTCCCTCAGGTTCAATTTCAATTCCCAAAATTCCTGCAGATCTTGTAATTATTTTTTGTAAATTTTCAATACTATATAATTCAAGACTCAACATAATTCCAAATCTGTCACGAAGTGGTCCTGTAAGTTGTCCTGTTCTTGTCGTTGCACCTATCAAAGTAAATTTTTCAAGGTCAATTCTAAGGCTTCTGGCACTTGGACCCTTTCCTATTATTATATCAAGTGCATAGTCTTCCATTGCAGGATATAAAATTTCTTCAACACTTCTATTTATTCTATGAATTTCATCTATAAACAAAACATCATCTTTACTTAAATTCGTCAAAATACTTGCAAGATCACTTGGCTTTTCTATAGCAGGTCCTGAAGTAACTCTGATATTAACACCCATTTCATTTGCAATGATATTTGCAAGAGTTGTTTTTCCAAGTCCCGGAGGACCATAAAGCAAACTATGGTCAAGAGGCTCATTTCTTGTTTTTGCTGCCTCAATAAAGATTTTAAGTCTTTCCTTTGCTTTTTCTTGACCAATATATTCATCAATCCATTTCGGTCTTAAACTGGTCTCTATTTCAATATCTTCTCTTGAAAAACCTGTACCGATAATTCTATCTTCATAATCTTCAAACATACTAACACCTATAATTTTTTCATACTAAGTTTAATTATATCTTCTATTTCCATTTCATCAATATTTATACTTGAAAGAAATCTCTCAATATCATTTTTCATAAATCCTAAATTTATTAAAGCGTCTGAAACAAGTTCTCTTTTTTCCAAGTCTTTTCCACTATCTAAAGTCGAAACTTCCATTCCTGAAATATCCTTGCTACTGATACTGTCAATAGAAATTTTATCCTTTAATTCCAAAATGATTTTTTGTGCAGTTTTCTTACCAACACCTTTGGCTGTAGCAAGAGCAACTGCATCTCCATTTACAATAGTCAATTTCAAACTATCAACAGACATTGATGATAAAATTCCACATGCCACCTTTGGACCAATACTATTTACACTTACAAGCAGTTTAAACATTGAAAGTTCATCCATAGTTTTAAATCCGAACAGAGCGACATAATCTTCTTTTACTATGTAATCTGTATAAATTGTATAAAAATCTCCAACAGTTACATTAAATAATGTATTGTTGGAAGTAAAAATCTTATAACCTATTCCACCATTATCTATAACAATATAATCATTGTAAATAAATTTAAGTTCTCCACTAATATATTCGTACATAAAACACCTATTTCATTCTAAATTGTTCTTTAAATTTCAAGCTAAAAAAATGACAAAGCGCAATTGCCAAAGCATCAGCTGCATCATCGGGTTTAGGAACGGATTTAAGTTTAAAAATCATCTTAACACTCTCTTGCATTTGCTTTTTATCCGCTCTACCATATCCTGTAATGGCTTGTTTAACTTGTAAAGGAGTATATTCATAAGCCAAGATATTTTTCTTTATAAAAGATAAAATTTCAACCCCTCTTGCCTGTGCAACATTGATTACAGTTTTTACATTTTTATTAAAGAATAACTCTTCAATTGCAAGTTCATCAACATTATGTAGTTCTATTAATTTGTTCAATTCTTCATCAATAATTTTAAGCCTATCAGGAAGTGGAATTCCTGCTTTTGTTTCAATTACTCCATAATCTATAAGTCTTACTCTATTCCCGATAGCCTCTATAATTCCATAACCAACAATTGCAATTCCGGGATCTAATCCAAAAATAATCACAAAAAATCCTCCAATACTATCAAATATGATAACATAAAAAACAATTTTTTTCAATTGAGACACTTTTAGGATTTTATCATAAAGGAATTTTATGCACAAAAAAAGCAAGAATCAAATTCTTGCTCTTAATCTTATTCGTAATCTTCACAACTTAGTAAATCTTCTCTCTTAACTTTTCCTTTTTCATCATAAGTCATTTTACTAAAATTAATTAAGTGTGGGATACCATCTAATTTTCTACATTCAATTAAATGAACAACTTTAGTTAAATCGCCAACTTCTTTAGCTTGAACTTTCATGATTTTCATCATTGAATATTTAAGTTCTGTTTCTTTGAAAGTAATAGTTCCCATACCTTTTTTATTAAAAGCAGCTTGAACCATTGATTCACAGTTTTCTTCTGTAAGTGCAGGAATTAAAATATAATCTACATCACTTACAGCTTCGATTCCGGCTTCATCTTTAACTTGAGCAGTTTTATGTGAACCTTTAGCAACTGCCATAATAGCTGCCATAAATGGTCTTATTCCAGCAGATCTATGTCCTGAAATAATTAAAGTTTCTCCTTTAGCTATAGCTTCTTCGATATATAGACCATGTTCTTCTTTCATATAACCTGAGTCTACATGTTTTTGTAACATTGGATGCATACAAATTTCCTCCTTTTATTTTTCATATATGTTTATTATACTACATTTTTAATTTTAAATAAATACTTTATCTTAAATAATTAAAATATTTTTTGTCTCATTTTTAATAAATTTTCTAACTACTAAATGATAAACCTACTATTGAGATGGTTACAATAGCAACACCCATCAATAAGGTTAAAGTAAGTGGAGTAGAAAAAAATATAACAGATAAAATAACACTCCATAAACTAAAAGTACTATTTAGAGCCATTCCTTTTGAAACTCCATTTAATCTCATCGCTTTATAATAAAGCAAATAACTTAAACCTGCAAAAAATCCTGCGAAAATCAAACACTTCAATATATCAAAACTTTTTATTGTCGTGATAAAACTTCTAAACAAATTTAAGCAAGGTAAAACTAAAAACAATATACTAATTCCGGAAACTAACTCTCTAATATTTAAGATTATTTCTTCCTCAAGTTTCTCTTTAGTGGCAAAGTTTACAATAGTTGCTTCAAGTCCCCAGCTAAAACTTGCAAGTAAAGAAAATAAAATCCCAAGATAAAAATAAGGATAATTTCCTGTAGGCTTTGAATATGAAAGAATAAATGTCCCTACAATACAGCCAATAATACAAATAAAAGTTTTTAAATTAATTTTTTCTTTTAAAAACAAAAAAGATAAAAGAGTTCCAAACATCGGACATAATGCAGAAATTGGAATTGCATAAGCAGGACCTGCCAAAGAAATGCCCATAATATATGAACATTGTCCGACAGGTCCTCCTATCAAACCCGCAAAACAAACCCATTTTCCTGTCTTTGTTTTCAATGCGGGTAATATCCTATTTAATTTTCTAAAAATTCCATTATATCCAAGAACAAATAATCCTGCAAACAGGTCGTTAAATCCTGCAAAAACTAAAGGTAGAAGAAATATAACTCCTACATTATAACTTTTCAGCAATTCACTCCCCATTAGCAAAGATAAAACTGTACCATTAACAGCCCAAAAAAAGCCTGAACAAAGTCCAATAAATTCGTTCTTAAATTTCTTCATCTAAGGTTTTACTCCATTAGGAAAAATTTCCTTATCCAATTCTCTTAATCCGTGCTTATCAATTATATCTAAAAGTTTTTTTCCATAATTAGGATCAGTTGCATAAGTTCCTGTTAAAGCTTCTGCAGCTTCTTCCGGAGTTTTTGCAGCCAATACACCAGCATAATATTTTCTAAGCCAATTATTTTTTGTGAATAATTTCGCATAGTATTCAAATGCTTCATCATAACCTGAAAACTTCATAAACTTAGCTGTAATATAATATTTTTTACCGTTTTTATATTCTGCAGTCCTCATTTCATAATATCTTGAAGGAGGAGTATCTTTACTGGCTTTTATTCCAAATAAATTATAAATAGGTGGAGGTGATAAGCTGTCATTTCCATAGCCGGTTTCTAAACAAGCTTGTGCAACCGCTATTGAAGGAAATAATCCTTTACCCTTAATAGCTTTTAAAACTCCCGGCGTAATTTTATTTATAAATTCAGATTGAGATGGGTTCTTTCCATATTTTCCATTTACAAAATATCTATATCCTGATTCATCTCTAGCTCGCCCTGTAAACTTTTCACCCTTTTGGAAAAAATACCAATCTTCGCCATTATCATACCAGCCATTTGCATATTCTCCATTATCAAAAAATTTCTTTCCGCTAGCGTCTATTCCATAACCGCTATGTTTATCTCCGTCTTTAAAATAATACCAATCTTCGCCATCATCATGCCACCAATTTGCATACTTCCCGTTATCAAAATATTTTTTTCCGTTACCGTCTATTCCATAGCCACTATGTTTTTTACCTTCTTGGAAAAAGTACCAATCTTCACCATTATCATACCAGCCATCTGCATATTTACCATTATCAAAATATTTCTTTCCGGAAGCATCTTTTCCATAACCGCTATGTTTCTTTCCGTTTTGGAAAAAGTACCACTCTTTTCCAACTTCACACCACCAATTAGCTAGGTCTCCATTTTCATCGTAGAACAATCCATTTTTATACTCATTTTTAATTTCTTTTGAATATTTTCCATTTATGAAATCTCTAATTCCTGAACCATCTTTCGCAGTTCCTGTAAATTTCTTTCCATTTTGGAAAAAGTACCAGTTCTCGCCATCATCGTACCACCAGTTTGCATACTTCCCGTTATCAAAAAATTTCTTTCCGGAAGCATCTTTTCCATAGCCATTGTGTTTCTTTCCATTTTGGAAAAAGTACCAGTCTTTACCATCATCATGCCACCAGCTTGCATATTTTCCGTTGTCAAAAAATTTCTTTCCGGAAGCATCTTCTCCATAACCACTATGTTTTTCACCTTTTTGGAAAAAATACCATTCCTTTCCATCGTCATTCCACCAGTTTGCATATTTTCCGTTGTCAAAAAATTTCTTTCCGGAAGCATCTTTTCCATAGCCATTATACTTTTTCCCATTTTGGAAAAAGTACCATTCTTTGCCGTCATTGTACCACCAATTTGCAGGCTTACCATCATCTCCATAAAATATCCCATTTTTATATTCTGCAGCCTCAACTACTTTCTCGCTAACAAAAGTATCTTTTGAAACCAGTACACTTGATATTAGTATAGAAAACAGTAAAAGTCTCTTGCTTATTTTCATAAATACCTCCTTATAATTATTTTAAAATAACTACCTGATATAGATAATTTTATCATATTTTCTATATAACATCAACAAATAGCTAAAAATAAGCACTAAAAATTACAAAATTATTACAAAAGTGTTACAAAATTATTAAATTTATATTTTTATAATTAAAAAGGAGAGATAAAATCTCTCCTAAAAAATCACATTAATTAAATTATTATTTTACTTCATAATCATAATGTACATCATTATTTAATAGACATTGATTGTAATCCTTCATAATAGCTCTAGCTTCAAATGATAACCAAAGGATAGCAATTAAGTTTGGTAATACCATTAAACTGTTGAAAATGTCTGCTAATGACCAAACGATAGCAACTTCTCCAAGAGAACCAGCTACGATACAAATAAGAACTATAGCTCTATATGGTAAAAGTCCTGCTTTACCAAATAAATATTTGATATTTGATTCTCCGAAATAATACCAACCAACGATAGTAGTAAATGCAAAGAATGATAAACATACTGCTAAGAAAATAGCTCCACCTGAACCAAATGCAGTTCTGAATGCTTGTTGAGTTAATTGTGCTCCAGCTAAGAATTTTCCGTCAGCTCCCTTAACATTGTAAGCACCTGTTACTAATATTGCAAGTGCTGTTGCAGAACATACTAATACTGTATCAATGAATACACCAATAATAGCTGTTAAACCTTGTTCAGCAGGGTGTTTTACATTTGCAACTGCGTGAGCATGAGGTGTAGAACCCATACCGGCTTCGTTAGAGAATAATCCTCTTGCAACCCCTTTTTGAACAGCAACTTTAACTGCTGCCCCAGCGATACCACCGGCAACTGCTGTCCCATTAAATGCACTCTTGAAAATCCATGCAAAAGTAGGTCCGATTTCACCTGCAAACATAACCAATATAACTATACTTCCTAAAATGTAAACTACTGCCATTACCGGAACTACAAGTTCAGCAAATTTTGCAATTCTGTCAATACCACCGATGAAAATTAGAGCAGCCAAAATAGCAATAACTACACCGATAATAGCAGGATTAATATTTTCAAAACCTTGAATACCTCTAATACCTGATGCTATTGAGTTTGATTGAACGGCATTACCCATAAATCCTAAGGCTAATACTATCGCAATCGCGAAAAATCCGGCTAAAATTTTAGCAAATACTCCGGTTTTCTTAAGACCTTTTGATATGTAATATGCAGGTCCTCCTACAAATTCGCCATCAATTTTAGATCTGTACTTTTGAGCTAAAACTGCTTCTACGAAAATTGTTCCCATTCCAAAGAATGCTGATAACCACATCCAGAAAATTGCTCCAGGTCCACCTGCAGTAATAGCAGTTGCAACCCCTGCAACATTACCTGTTCCTACTTGAGCGGCTACTGCTGTTGCCAATGCTTGGAATGAAGACATTGAACCCTCTTCTTTAGGTCCTTCTTTCTTTTTGAAAAGTCCTCCAAAAACTAATTTAAAAGCTTTTCCGATTTTTGTAATTTGAGGGAAACCCAAAATAAATGAAAGGAATAATCCCGCAAATAGCAACCCGTACATTAATATATTACCGGCGATAAAATCGTTTATTTTGTTGATAGTATCAACAAGTTTCGAATCGCTTAGTAATACAAAACTAGATAATAAGTTCATATAATACCTCCTATAAAATTTATTAACTGTATTATACTCTAAATCGGTATATAAGTCAATGTATTTTAGGGAAACTTTTGATTTTTTATTGTCATTTTATTTTTTTATAAAAAATAAAAACAATACGCATTTCTCAACTCTTTTGAGCTGGCTGGAACTCAAAAACTTTATTATTACACAACAAAAAAGGTACATAATTAAAATAACGAAATTACATACCCTTTATGATTAAATATAAAAAATATTTTTATTTAACTTTATCAATATATTTCCCATATCCCTCTTTTTCCATATCCTCTAAAGGAATAAATCTTAAAGCAGCTCCATTAATACAGTATCTCTTTCCTCCTTTATCTTTAGGGCCGTCATCAAAAACATGGCCCAAATGTGAATCTCCACCCTTGCTCTTTACTTCAACCCTCTTAAGACCATGACTATCGTCTTTTTTGTAATTTATATTTTCATCAATTGGTTTTGTAAAACTTGGCCATCCACAACCTGCATCATATTTATCTTTTGAAGAAAAAAGTGGTTCTCCTGTTACTATATCAACATATATCCCTTTTTCATCAAATTTATCATATTTACTTGAAAAAGGCCTTTCAGTTGCAGCATTTTGAGTAACATTGTATTCTAAATCACTCAATTTATTTTTTAGTTCTTCTTTACTTGGTTTTTTATATTTTCCATCCTTTCTTTCAAGAGGCTTATCAGCAAGACCCAAGTCAATATGACAATATCCGTTTGGATGTTTTTTTAAATAATCTTGATGATATTCTTCAGCGACAACAAAATTTTTAAGTTTTTCAACTTCAACAGTTATAGGTTTGTCAAAATTTGGTCTTTGATCATCAATAAATTTTTCTATAACAGATTTATCCTTCTCGTCAACAAAATATACCCCTGTTCTATATTGTCTACCGGCATCATTTCCTTGTTTATTAACACTTGTAGGTTCAATTATTCTAAAATAATGTTGTAAAATTTCCTCAAGTGAAATTTTATCCTTATCATAAACTATATGCACAGTTTCCGCATGATCTGTACTTTTAATTTTTTCGTAACTTGTCTCTGAGCCATTTCCATTTGCATATCCAACAGTTGTATCCGCAATGCCATCTATTTTTGAAAAATATCCTTCAACACCCCAGAAACAACCTCCTGCTAAATAAATCTCTCCTTTGTTTTTAATCGAACTTAAATCAACTTTTGGTTTTTCCATAACTTGCTCTCCTTTTTTTGATTTTACCTTATATGTTACTACAAATCCTATTATAAAAACACATAAAATAAAAGGTATTATTAATTTTTTCATAAAAATCATCCCCTTCCTGATTTTATAAAAAATATACCCTTTAAAAAATAATAATACTCAAATTTATTTAAAAAAATCATAATTACAAAAAAAGGAAGTTGTTTCCAACTTCCACAAATTATTCTGAAATTATTTTTACACTAGCACTTACACCCAATCTGTCAGCACCCAATTCAATCATTTTTAAAGCTGTTGCCTTGTCCCTGATTCCACCACTGGCTTTAACTTTTGCTTTGTCTCCTACTGTTTTTTTCATAAGTGCAACAACATGTTCATTTGCACCTGAAGTGCTAAATCCTGTTGAAGTTTTTACAAATTCTGCTCCTGCCTTAACACAAAGTTCTGAAACTTTTACAATTTCTTCATCAGTTAATAGACAAGTTTCTATAATAACTTTTAAAAGTGCTTTTCCTCTTGTAGCATCTACAAGTGCCTTTATATCATTATATACAAAATCCAAATCATTTGATTTTAATGCACCTATATTGATTACCATATCAATTTCATTTGCACCGTTTTTGATTGCATTTTCAGTTTCAAAAACTTTACTTTCAGTTGTCATTGCTCCTAGTGGAAATCCTACAACAGTACAAACTTTAGTATTTGAACCTTTTAGTTTTTCAGCACATCTTTTTACATGACAGCCATTAACACAAACAGAGAAAAAGTCATATTTTTTTGCCTCTTCACAAAGTTTGTCTATCATTTCATAAGTTGTATCTGCCTTTAACGCAGTATGATCCATATATCTATTTAATTTCATTATGCTATCTCCAATGCTAATTTCATCATAGTTGTAAAACTATTTTGTCTTTCTTCAGGAGTTGTAATTTCTTTAAAATGGAATGAATCTGAAACTGTCAAAATTGTAATAGCATTAACTCCTGCATAATTAGCATTACAATAAAGAGCATAACTTTCCATATCTACTGCTAGAACTCCCATTTGTGCCCACTTTTTCCAATCTTCAGGTGAAGCATTATAGAAAATATCAGAACAGAATACATTGCCAACATTGATATCAATGTTTTGCTCTTTTGACGCTTCATAAGTTTTTCTTAAAAGTTCCCAAGAACAGTTTGCTGAATATGTTCCATCCAATTTATATTGATGAGCAAAGTTTGAATCTGTAGAAGCAGCCATTCCTACAACTATATCATATAATTTAAGTTTATCACTATAAGCTCCACAAGAACCGATTCTGATTAAATTCTTAACTCCATAAAAATGGATTAATTCATAAGAGTAAATTCCAATTGATGGAACACCCATTCCACTTCCCATAACTGAAACTTTTTTTCCTTTGTAAGTTCCTGTGTAACCTAACATTCCTCTTACATCATTAAATAATGTAGCATCTTCTAAAAAATTTTCTGCAATAAACTTCGCTCTTAAAGGATCTCCTGGCATTAAGACAGTTTCTGCAATTTCTCCTTCTATCGCTCTATTATGTGGTGTCATAAAAAACCTCCTTAATTATCTTTTATCTTACATAATATTAACATAAAAACTCTATTTTTTCAAGAATAATAGCCTAAACTCTAAATATCACAAGAGTTTAAATCCAACAATAATTGATGAACAGTCTTTTTAAATACAGAATGAATTTTATCCGGACTTATCTCATTCATAGGCTCTAAAACAAAAGATCTTTTTTGTATTTCAATATGTGGAACTTTTAAATCTTCTTCATCAATTATTAAATCTTCATAGAATAAAATATCTAAGTCGATAATTCTTGGCCCCCATTTGATTATTCTAACTCGTCCCATATCAAGCTCTATTTTCAAAAGAACTTCTAAAAGCTCTCTAGGACTAAGCTTTGTCTCGGCTATACAAACTGCATTTACAAAGTTATCCTGTTCTGTATAACCATAAGGCTCAGTTTCTATATAAGTTGAAACTTTTTCAACTAAAACTCCTCTTTCGTTCATCATCTTAATTGCTAAATCAAGATTTTTCCGACCTTCTCCCATATTACTACCTAAAGCAATCCAAACTTTACTCATAAGTCCTCCTATTTTTTATATGCTTCAAAATTAATATCTTCGCTTTTATCTGCCATTCTAATTGCATCTCCAATTAAAATTGCTGAAAAATGTTTATCAAAATTATGAACTCTTAATATATTTACACCTTTAAAAGATGCAATCGCACTTAAATATGCAGATGCCAAATCTACATTAGAAAGTCCTTCTTCTGTTTTTATATCTGAGTCAATATTATTTTCAGTTAAAATATTTACTACAAATCTCTTTCTGGAAACTCCTAAAAAGGATAAATATCCCATATCATGAATTCTATCTATTCCCTTAATCAATTCTAAGTTTTCTCTTTTTGTAAGAGCAAAACCGATGCCGGGATCTAAACAAATTCTTGATTTATCTATCCCCTTTGAAATGGCAATCTTTAAAGTTTTATTAAAACACTCTTCCATCATGTCTAAAATATCCAAACCTTGTAAATATTCCAAATCTTTATCTGTCATAAAAGCATTTTTTCCAAACTTGGGAAAAATTTTAGAACCTTCATGTTCAGGTCTTATAATTACTGGATTAAACATCATAATATATCCGACATTTGAATCTGCAATAACATCAGCCATTTTTTCATCTCCAAGTAACGCGGTAATATCATTAATAATATCTGCTCCTGCATCTATTGCTGCCTTAGCAACTTCAGATTTCCAAGTATCTACAGAAATAACAACATCCATTTCAGACTTAATCGCTTTGATAATCGGAACAATTCTTTCAATCTCTTCTTCTACGGAAATTAATTTACTTCCAGGTCTTGTGGACTCTCCACCTATATCAAGCATATATGCACATTTTGAAACAAGCTCTTTTGCTCTCTTAACAGCTCTATTAATATCAAAATATTTCCCACCATCGGAAAAAGAATCAGGCGTAATATTCAAAATTGAACAAAGTTTAGTACTTTCTCCATTTTTGATTGACTTAATCCCAAACTTAAATTCTATATCACTCATAAAAACCTCCGCATAAAATACTTTTTATTTATTATATGTTTATTATATTAAATAAAACTTAAAATATCAACATAAAAAAAATCAGCTAATCGCTTAGCTGATTTTCAATAAAATTTTAAAATTAATTTTTTGCAATTTCTTCAATTAATTTTAGCGTAAAGTCATAAACTCTTTCTGTTGATGGAATTGAAAGATTTTCTTGTGGAGTATGCGCCCCTCTGATATCAGGCCCGAATGAAATCAACTCAAGATTTGGATATTTTTCATAGATTGCTCCACATTCAAGTCCTGCATGAACTATAATATTTTCAAATTCCTTTCCGGTTAACTCTTTATAAACTTTGTTTGCATATTTTTGTAGTGTTGAATTTTCTTTCTTTTCCCATGAAGGATAACCGCCCAAAAATTCATGTTTTAAACCTAATTTTTCAGCAATTTTAGCAAAAGATGACTTCATATCTGCAAAAATACTCAATGAAGATGAACGAATTGAATCGCGAATTAAAATTTCATTTTCAGTTGTTTGAACTATTGCAAGATTTGATGAACTGATAATACCAGTTTCATCTTTTGTATTCACACCTGTAGGCAACTTTTCTAAAATTTCAACTAGAGTATTTTTCAATTCATTTGTTAAAACTTTTCCTTTTGAAATTTCTTTCTTATCTATTATAAGTTGTTCCTCTCCATTATATTTTTCTGTAAATTTAGAAATTAATTCATCTAATTTTGGTGAGTTTTCAATTACAATTTCTCCAACTCTAGGAATTGCATTATCTTTATTTCCACAGTTTACACTTGAGATTGAAAGTCCGCTCTCTTTTATAAATTCAGCAATGGTTTTAATCATATTTCTTCTATTTTTGCCGATTTCCATTCCTGAATGTCCGCCTAAATATCCGTCAAAATGAAGTTTAACAAGTTCCACTTCTTTATTTTCAAATTTTAATTCTAATTTTGTTCTAAATAAAGTTCCTCCGGCTGAACCAAGTGTTAAGATGCCTTCTTCTTCAGAATCGATATTAAAAAAGTATTTTCCTTTTAAAAGTCCTTTTTCAAGTCCTAAAGCACCAGCCATTGTAGTTTCTTCAGTAACTGTAATAAGAACTTCAAGTTCAGGGTGAATCAAAGTTTCATCTTCCAAGATAGCCATCGCCATTGCAACTGCTATTCCGTCGTCAGCTCCAAGTGTAGTGTTATTTGCAAAAAGTAAATCATCTTTTATTACCCATTCAATTTTATCTGTTGCAAAATTATGTTTTGAACTTGTAGCCTTTTCACAAACCATATCCATATGTCCTTGTAAGATTATTCCCGGTTTGTTTTCATATCCCTTTGTTGCAGGTTTTCTCATATAGACATTAAGAATATCATCTTGTTTTGTTTCAAGTCCTAATTTTTTTCCAAAATTATAAATATAATCAGATACTGCCTTTTCATTATGTGATTCACGAGGAATATCTGAAAGTTCTCTAAAATAGTGAAAAACTCTTTCAGGTTTTAAATTCATACTATTCTCCTTTTACAATATTTTCTACAATTTTTACAAGTAATTCTGAACCTTTTTCCATATATGAAACAGGAATAAATTCATATCTACCATGGAAATTAAATCCACCGGCAAAAATGTTTGGACAAGGAAGACCCATGAAAGAAAGTCTTGAACCGTCTGTACCGCCCCTTATAGATTGAATTTTTGGAGTAATTCCGATTTCAACCATAGAATTATATGCAAGGTCAATTATATCTTTTCTATCTTCCAATTTTTCTCTCATATTGTAATATGAATCTTTAAGTTCTAAAGTAATTGAATTATCATATCTGGAATTTAAAAATTCAACTATTTTTTTCATATATTCTTTTTTGTTTTCAAATTTTTCTCTGTCAAAATCTCTTATGATAAATTCCATATGAGTATTTTCAGTATTTCCGTTCATTTCCAATAAATGATAAAAACCGTCATATCCTTCAGTATGTTCCGGTCTTTCATTTGCAGGTAACATTGATAAGAGATTATGCGCAACTACAAGTGAATTTCTCATAATATCCTTTGCTGAACCCGGATGAACATTTTTACCTTTAATATCTACTACAGCGCTACAAGCGTTAAAACTTTCATATTCAAGTTCTCCGATAGGTCCTCCGTCAATAGTATAAGCAAAATCCGCTCCAAATTTTTTAACATCAAAATGGTCTGCTCCACGTCCAATTTCTTCATCAGGAGTAAATCCTATTGAGATATCCCCATGTGGTAAATTATTTGATGTAATTTTTTGAATTGCATCCATAATAATTGAAATACCTGACTTGTCATCAGCTCCTAACAAAGTATTTCCGTCAGTTGTTATAAGTCTTTCTCCAACAACTTCGTTCAGACAAGGAAACTCTTTTACAGTCATAGTAACTTCATCATTTAGCTTTATATCTCCTCCTTTGTAATCAACAAATTGAGGATTTACATTTGCTCCGGTAAGTTCAGTTGCAGTATCCATATGTGCAATAAAACCGACTTTTTTTAAATCTTTTCCTACATTTGATTTCAAATGAGCATAAACATAACCCATTTCATCAATATGAGCATTTTCAATTCCCATTTCCTTTAATTGTTTCACAAGTAAATTTCCCAAGTTTTTTTGTTTTTCTGTTGATGGAACAGTATTAGACTTAGGATTTGATTGAGTGTCCATTTTTGCATATTCCACAAAACGATCTACTATATTCATAACTACCTCCAAATATTTTATTGTATATTTATTTTACCACAATTTTAAAATAAAGAAAAGATAGCGATTATCTTCTACTATCTTTTCATCTGATTATATCTTTTTATATTTTCTTCCGTTAAAAATTCAAAAGCTGAATTAATTTCTTGAAATTTTTCAGTTGTATCTCTATCTCTATTCAAATCAGGATGATATTTTTTTGCAAGTTTTCTATATTGTAACTTAACTTGATAAAAATCTATATCATAAGTATTAAACTCTAAAACCCTACAAGCATTTTCAAATTTATTTTTAAAGTCGCTATATGGATCGTAACTTGTTCCACCGGCATTTTGATAATATCCCTGATAGCCTGTATAGAAACCTCCCTGATTGGAAAAATATTCATTAAAAGCATTAAATCTTCTTTCCCATTCTTCCTGTTCTCTTCTTTGTCTTTCTTCTCTTTCTCTTTGACGTTGTTCTTCTTGAGCTCTTTCATATTTTCTTTTATATTCTTTAAATGATGAATAACCTCTGTTATTTCCCAACAAAAAATTTCCATAATCATTCAAATATTCACATAATGAGTAATTAATATATCTCAGAAATGAAATAAATTTTTTCCCTAAAAAAGGAACTATAAAAAAAACAAATACAACTAGCCAAAAACCCGGATGGAAAATCAAAATTCCAATTAACAAAGGGGCTAAAAACGAACTTAAAGTTAGAAGACCTATTCCTATTAACACTAAAAATACAGAAATACTGCTAAGCAAATTCACAACATAAGATAGTCCGTTTACAATCAGCCCTAAAGCTTTATCTAAAAATTTAGAAAGACCTATAATAAATTTCCCAAAAAATTTTTTCACACTATTCTCCAAATTCTTCCTTTAAAATTTCATAAAGCGCTTGAGCTTCTTCCTTTGTAAGAGTTATTCCTTTAGACATCCTCTCATGGCTTGGATTCCAATCTCTTATATCATATTTTGGTTCTCTTTCATTCCAGCTTACTAAATTTAACTCTTTCCTCCAACCTTTTTCATTTTCAGATAAAATTCCTAATTCCTCTGTAATCTCAAATTTTAATTCCATTTTCTCCTCCTAATTTAACATTCCATTTTTATTTGTAGGTAGAGACGCAATAAATCCGTCCATTAACCCATTTTTTATTTTTGTTAAAATTTCAATTGAATGATTTATATCTGCCTTTTTAGTTTCAACTTTTTTCAATAATCTCTGCATTTTTTCTACTTTTTTTTCATCAAGAGTATCTTTACAAGACTCTCCAAGATTTTTCACTTCTCTTTGTAAAAATTCCAAATTATTTTCCAAAATTCGAATATTTTCTGAATACTCATCAATATTAAAATTTATCGGATTTTTTATCAATCTTTCTTCTTCAATCGTCTTAAAAATTTTATTCATCGCTCTTTTGCTGTCATCAGCTTTAGCTTTTAGCGTTTTTTTCCAAAGTTCTTTATCCCAATTTTTACTATTTATTTGTGGAGAAATTTCCTTTGCAATGGCCTTAAAAACATCATTACAAGTATTGTTTTCATCAGTGTCAAGCTCATCAAACAATCCTACAAAATTTTTAACCTCATTTGAATTAAATTTTTTGCTGTTTCTATTTTCCAAATTTATAATTGTATAAACTTGACTCACATCTACAAAATTATCAGCAAATTCAAGTGTTTTTAAAATTTCTCCTGCCCTAAAAAGATTCATAACATCTCTTTCAAGTGTTTTTTGAATTTTTATAAGGCTTTCCATATTTTTTTTATATAAAAGTTTAAACTTTTCATCATCTTCTAAAACCAAATCATTTCTAATTGAAATAATTTCTTCTTTTAAAAGTAATAATTCCGCTAAATTTTCTCTTAAATCATTATATTGATTATATAAATTTTCATTAATCATAAAACATCACCTTCCATATAAGTAGAAAATTTGCTTTTATCAAAATTTAATACTAATTTTTCTTTTCTTAACCTATTCATCTTTTTTATCTTAATTTCTCTCTTAAGTGCTTCTGACTTTGTTTCAAAAATTTCAAAATAAACTAGTTTTACAGGTATTCTACCTCTTGTATATTTTGCACCGCAACCGGAATTATGTTTTTCAAATCTGGATTTTAAATCAGTCGTATAACCGGTATAAAAAGTTCCGTCCTTGCACTCCAACATATAAACAAAAGTTATCATAATATTTCCTTTAAAACATCATTTATCACATCAAAACCGAAACCTCTATAAGTCAAATAATTTATAATCTTTTGTTTTTTCTTGAAATTATCTTCTTCATTTGACAACAGTTCCAGTTTTTTTATACCCATTTTAAGAGCATTATCAAATTCTTCATCGTATTCAAACTCATTCAAAAAATCTTCAAAAATATTCTTAGAAATTCCTTTTTGAATTAATAAAGATTTGATTTTATTTTTCCCATATCCATTTAATTTTTTTTTATCTTCAATAAATATCTCACAATAGACTTTATCATTTAGATATTCCTCTTTTTCTAAAATATCCAAAACTTCGTCTATAACATCTTCTGCAAAGCCATTTTCTTTAAGTTTTAATCTTACTTCATATTTTGTTTTCAATTTTCCTGAAATATAATTTATTGCTCTCGACTTTGCCCTTTCAATATCTGAAAAATACTTCATTTCTAAAATTTCATTTTCTGAAAAATCCATATCAACTGAAACTTTATACTTTTCAAAAATATTATAATTCAAAAGAAGTTTTGTTTCATCTTCAAAAACTACTTCAAAAACTTCTTTAGATTTACTATAATTTATATTTACAACTTGCATTACTTAAATAGCCCTATAATTGCCGGTATTACTCCAACTACCATCATTAAAGCCAATACAAGTGCAACGATTCTAGTTGCTGTTTCTCTTTTCATAAAATCACCTGCTCTTTTTTATTAATTCACATAAATATTGATTTATAAATTCATCAATATTCCCATTCATAACAGACTCGACATTTCCTGTTTCATAACCTGTACGATGATCTTTGACAAGTGTATAGGGTTGAAAAACATAAGATCTTATCTGTGACCCCCATGCAATTTGGGAATACTTTCCTTGAATATCTTCTATTTTTTCTCTATTTTCTTCCTGCTTTATAATCAAAAGTTTCGCAATAAGTTGTCTCATCGCCGTATCTCTATTAAACATTTGACTTCTTTCGGATTGACAAGAAACAGTTACTCCCGTTGGAATATGTGTTATTCTAACTGCAGAATCTGTTTTGTTTACATGTTGTCCTCCTGCTCCTCCGGATCTATAAGTATCAATCCGTAAATCTTTAGGATTTATTTCAATATCGGTAATTTCTTCAATCTCCGGAAAAACATCTACACTTGCAAAACTTGTATGCCTCTTATTTGAAGAATCATAAGGAGAAATTCTAACAAGTCTATGAACTCCCTTTTCTCCTTTCAAAAATCCATAGGCGTTTTTCCCTTCAACTTTTAAAGTAACAGACTTAATTCCACCTTCAGTATCAGAATTATAATCCAAAATTGAAAATGAAAAGCCCTTACTGTTAATCCATCTTGTATAAAGACGTTGTAACATTTCTGTCCAATCTTGAGCGTCCGTACCACCTGCTCCGGCGTGAATTTCTAAAATAGCATTATTTGAATCATATTCTCCAATCATTAAAGTATTTAACTTTAAAGATAAATATTCTTTCTCAATATTTAAAATACTTTTTAACACTTCTTTTTCATATTCCATAAATTCTTCATCAGATAAAATTTCCAAAAATTCTAACGAATCTACAATTTTTTGACTTAGACAAGTAAAAGTTTCAATTTTACATTTTAAATTTTTCATATTATCTAAAATTAACTTTGCCTTTTTAGAATCATTCCAAAAATCTTCTTCGAAAGTTTGAGTCTCAAAATCTCTGTAATCTTCCTCTAACTTTGAAATGTCAAAGTGAATCACCAATTTCTGATAAATTTTGTTGCAGTTTTTTTAATCTTTCGACTACTGTGCTTAAATTTTCCATCTCTCCCCCAACGACAACAATAAAATATAATCTTTTTTATTTAAAAATAGAGTTAATTAAATTCAATAATAAAAATATAATTACAGTTAATTTTATACTATTAAGATATTTTCGTCAAGTCCAACAAAAAAGAGCCAATGGCTCTAATTTATTTTTAATATATTATTTTTTCTTATTTCTAAAATATCATCTACAAAATTTAACAAATTTTTGCTATTGTGAGTTATCACTAAAAATCCTATATCTAATTTTGACAGCAATTCTTCAATATATAATATATTCTCTTTGTCTAATCCTGTAAATATCTCATCCAATATCAAAAATTTATATCTTCTTAACAATAGTCTAGCAAGTAAAAATCTCTGCCTTTCTCCACCGGATAAATTAAATGAATTCTCACTAATTACATCATCTAAACTTTTATTTAAAAACCATTCTGACAATCCTACATTTCTTATAGCTAAAATTAAGTCTTCATCTTTAATCTTATTATTAAAAACAGTTAAGTTTTCTCTAATACTATTATTAAAAATATAATTTTTTTGTGGAAAATATCCAATGTTATCGAATAATTGACTTCTATCTATTTTTCTTATGTCTATATCATCAATAAGAATTTCGCCTGTAAAATCAGATTTATTATTAAATAATAAATTTACGAAAGTTGATTTTCCTGATCCGGATTCTCCCAATAATACATACTTTCTGTTAAATTGTAAAGACAAATTGACATTATTTAAAAGTTTTACATCATTTACAGAAAAGTTTAAATTTTTTATAGCAATTTCTTTAAATTCAATCTCATTGCTATTTTTTCTTCTTTCAAAATTGAAATTTATATATTTTTCTAAATATTTTTTAACTTCCTTTCCGTTATAATAATCACTCGTTAGCCCCAAAACCATATGCAAAGGAAATGATATACTGCTAACTAATTGTGTAAATGCTATAATCTGTGCTAAATTCATATTTCCGATTATTATAAAATATGACCCGACTAACCATATTCCATAATACAATATTGCACTGGAAAATTTATTAAACATATCCGTTTTTGCATTAACTTTAGCACCTTTTAATTGTGATTTTAACATATTTTCTTTATTTCTAATAAATTTTTTATATATCTCATCTTTAGAATTAAAATATATTATATTTCTACTCCCTTGAATAAAATCAACAGTACTAGAAATAAATTTTTCTTGATTTAAAATAACATCTTTTCTACATTCAGAAATTGCTTTCTTTGAAAGAATAGCTACAGATAAAGAAGAGACACTCAAAATTAAGATAATTATAACAAATACCGGTTTTATTATTAAACTTGCAATAACTGCTAGTAAAAATTGACAAAATAAATATTCCCCCCATAAAATTGTATTTAAATAACTGACCTCAAAAGTTTCTAATTGTGTAGTCAATGCTACTATTTCTTGTGAAATATCATCATCTGTATTTGTTAACCCTTTAGTATCAAATATATTTATAAATATATTTTCACTCAAATCTGAACTAATCAATTTAATTATTTTTTCACTCATATAACCTTGTAAAAAATAACCAAAAGCTTGTAAAATAATAAAAATGGCAACAAAAAATACAATAGTACTAAAATTTTTAGAACCATTGAAAGAATTTGCAACAATAAATTGCAATAAAAAAGAGTCTCCAACTATTAATAATGCAAGAAAAATACATACAACAAAATATAAAATAAAATGTTTTTTATATTTACCTTTAAATAAATACATCATGTACTGCCTCCAACGACAACAATAAAATACTTCATTTCTAATTTTAAAAAATTTTAAAAATAGAATTAACTACACTTTCAATAATGAAAATATAATTACGGTTAATTTTATACTATTGAGATATTTTCGTCAAGTCCAACAAAAAAGGTAGTGTGTTAAGATAAAAAAATTTTTTACACTACCTTTCATATTAAATTCAATCTATATATTCAATATTTTCTCTTTGCAAATACTTCACCATTTGTAACCCAACTCTTGCCATTATCAAAAGACGTCTTGCTTTCCCAATGAAATGTATCGAGAGTAATATTTGAAAATATCCATTGATTAAGACCCTCTGTTTTCTCTTTATTCACTAGTACAATTTTATCATCTATTTTTTCTGCTTCCAAACAAACCATTTTTCCTAAACAAGAATAGCAAATATCCCATTTTTTCTTTTTAGGGTTATATATTCTTATAGTTGTACCATATTCAGCATCTGGTTGTGGATTTACAGCTCTTTCTACTCTTGAAGGGCAAATGAAAACATCTTGAATTCCTTGACCGTTCAATATCTCTGAAAACAACCATTCTCCTATTACATGTCTTTCTTTTTCAGTTCCTTTTCCATCAACCCATTCAATTTCCCATTCTCCAATTAAAGGAGAAAATATATTTTTGCTTTCTGATTTTTCTCCTATCAATGCTTCAAAAAAATTATTCATATATAAATACAAACCTCCCAAACAAATATTTATAAAAGCTATAACATAATTTAACAATTATATTATAACATATTTTTATTGCATATAAATTATCAATAAAAACAAATTGGGAAGTGTTATGATAAAACTTATGTGAGACCAAGGGTACAAAAAAGAGCCAATGGCTCTAATTTATTTTTAATATATTACGCTTTTACAATTGGAATCCATAATTCCATTTTATAATCTTTACTATCCATATCCCCTTCATAGTAATATTCAAAGTCAGGAGTTCCCGAATGAACATATCCATGTTCCGGAAAAAACACTTCCATTACATACTTCCAACCATTGTGAATACATTCAGGAACTACTCCTTTTAGTTCAACAATAGCATATTCAGCCTCTTCTACTTCTAGGATATCAAGTCCCATACTTTTTGCTTTATCTACATCCGTAACAATATATCCTGCCATGTAATTTATTACATTTGGACTTTCTACGTCATGACAAATACCTACACTTTCTCCATCTCCTAGACTTGCAAGTTCTTCATGGCTATATTTTTCATATAATTTATTCCAAACTTTTGGACATAATGATGAATTAATATTTTCTTCATTGAAACCTGCAACTGTAAATGAACCTTTCTTTTGAATTGTAACATTCATACTTCTTCCTCCTTTAACTGTTAAAGCTAATTGAATTCTGGAAACCAATTTGAATGGTTTTCCATTTCTTACTTCAGAAGGAGTAAATCCATGAAAATTCTTGAAAGCTGTTCCAAAAGAGTCTGATGACTCATATCCAAATCTAAATGCAATTTCAATTACTTTTTCATCCGTATCTCTTAAAGCAATCGCAGCCTCTGTTAATTTTCTTCCTCTCAAATATTCTGAAAGTGTTGTTTCAGTCAGAATAGAAAATAATCGACTAAACATCGCATAAGAATATCCAGATAAATGAGTTATTTTCTTTTCATCAATTTCATCTTCTAAAACAGTTTCTATATAATCTATCGTACTATTAAAAGATTTTATTATACTCATTTGATTTCCCCTTTCTAGATATAGTTTAACAATTTTTAGATTGTACTACCCTATAATGTAGGTACAAATTTTAAAGTATATTTTTAAATTAAATGAAAAAGAGCTGTTCTCTCTTTTCATTCTACTTCACTATTTTAACTTTTAAACTTCTTAGATATGTTTTATCTTCTTCGGTAATTCTTCTGCTTTCTATTGCCTTTTGAATGGCTTTATTATGAGTCCAATCATCAAGTGTTTTATCTTCTATAAACTTTATAGCATACTTTTGTTGTTTAGCAAGGGCAGTTGCAAAATACCATGCAATCATCATATTTACATAATACTCTTCGGACTTTATTTTTGAAACAATCTTCAAATGTTCTTCTTTAAAATTTTCATCCAAATAATTTGAAAGCAAAAGACCAATTCCGTATCTTATAAAATAAGTTTTTTCATCTTTAATCCAATCTAAAATATATCTATATGTCTCATTTGGATATTTCTTAAAAACTTTTGGAGAAAATAAGTCGCAAGTTGCCCAATTATCAATAAAAGGAATAAATTTTTCTGTATATTCCATTGCTAAATCAAAATCTTTTATTTGCTCAATCAAACATCCATGTAAATTATTTTCTTCATAGTATTTATGCGGAATATTATTTAAAAATTCAAAAGTTCTTTTTTCATCTTCTTTAAATAATTTTTTTGCATAATTTCTTAAATCAGGGGTTCTAACTCCAATTATTAAGTCTTTATCTACTGTTGGAATAAGTTTAGCATTAAAATTTTTATATTCGATATCTTGAAAAGAAAATAAATCATTCAATATTTTATCCATATATTTTCCTTTCCGATTATCTTATTTTTAATTCCTCAAATAATTCTTCGTCTGATTTATAAGTTTCATGCATTGGTGAAGGCATAGCATTATCAGATTTATATCCCATGAATAAAAGTAACTCTACTTTGTTTTGTTCCGGAATATCAAATTTTTCCTTAACTATTTCAGATTTAAATGCTTTGATAATAACTGAACCTAATCCTAAATCTTCAGCTTCAAGAACCATATGTGTTGCAACAATTGCAGAATCAACAACTCCATTTGGAATTCCGTCTTCATATTTCCAACATTCATCCGAATTATATGTTATAACAAACATAAGTTGTGAATTATATTCACAAGGAGATGACTCATTTAAAAGTTTTAACCTTTCATCATCAGTACAATAGTAGATTTTTATCGGTTGGTTATTTTTTGCAGTTGGTGCAATTTTTCCAGCCTCTAAAATTTTTAAAATCTTTTCTTTTTCAACCTTTTTGCTTGAAAAATCTCTTACTGAATATCTCTTTTTTTGCCAATTCTAAAAAATCCATACTTACCTCCTTTATAGATTTGCAACTTTGAAAAGTTTTCCGTCGATTTCAACTTTTCTAAGTCTTTTTTCAAAATCAATTCTTTTAATCCAAACTTCCCTTTCACAACCTAGACATTTCAATTTTATTTCAATTCCCGTTTTTAAAATCTCCCATCTATTTGTGCCACAGGGATGTTCTTTTTTTAGCACTACAATGTCCGATACTTTATATTTATACAATTTTATCACCCTTTTCAAGTTTCAAAAATTCAATATTTTTTTCTTTAAATTTTTTATACAATTCTTCTCTTAAATTTTTTTCGTTTTGCCATTGCGTAGAGTGTTTACTCCAAATTGCAATAGCAATCTTTACATAATATTTTTCAGTTTCAGTAACTCCAAAAAATACCGGATCTTTAGTTACACTTTTATATTTTTTTGAAAATTCTGACGAAAAATCATTTATGATTTTTTTAACTTTTTCAACATCTACATCAGTTGGAAAACAAAAAGTAACAACAGATCTTTGATTATTTTTACTAAAGTTCGTAACAGTTGTTATACTTCCATTTGATATTGTATTTATACTTCCGTCATAACCTTGAATCTGTGTATTTCTCATATTTATAGCCATAATATTGCCCGAGATTCCATTAATATTGACATCATCCCCAATATTATATTGATCATCTAGAAGAATAAAAACTCCGCTGAACAAGTCCTTTATAATACTTTGAACTCCAAATGCGATGATAATACCACCAACTCCGGCAGTTGCTATTAAAGATAAAGTATTTACATCAAAAATGCTAAGTATTATAACTATTACTATAAAATAAATAATATATTTCAAAACACTTGATGAAATGGAAACTATAGAATTTACCTTTTGTGAGTTTCTAAAATCATTTTGCTTATAAGTTTTAACCAAATTTTTTAAAGCTTTTGTAAAAATATAAATTATAATTTTAGCCAAAAAGAAAACTATTATGGATAAAATTATTTTTATAATTATACTTCTAATTGATTCCGAATAAATCAATTTTTCAAAAAACTTATTCATTAATATTTATCTCCGTTACAACATTTCCTCTATCTTGTGTCTTTTCAAAAAGCCAAAGGTAATCAACATTTTTACCCGCTTCTTTTAATGATTTTACTGTTTCAAGTTCACTTGGATTAAGTAAAATTGCAAGGCCGCAAGAACGGCTTACTTCCCTTGGTGTTGGAATTGTTTTAAATTTCTTATCTAAATTCTTAAGTTCTTTCTCTAATTGCATTGTATGATTGACTGAATTAAAAGTCAATAATAAATATTTTTCGTCCAAAAAAATCCCTCCTATTTTATTTTTTTGTATCTGTCTTTTTGAATTAAATAGACTGAATCTTCGCTTTGAATAGAATCTAGTATTTCAGCTGAAAACTCTCTAGTTTTAAAAGTGGATTTATCAATCAATACATACCCATTTTTTTTGACTAACAGAATATCTTTACTTAAAATGTAAGATTTCATATAGTCATCGCCAATATCAACAGTTTTTTCAAGTTTTAAATCCTTAGTATTAAAGATTTTTAAGTCTTCAGAAAACAAGTAAATTTTCCCTGAATCATAAACAACATTTTTTAAATTTTTTATATAGTATTGACTCTTTATAATATTTTTTTCAAACAAATATAATTTTTCATTTGTAGCAACAAAAAGTTTGTCATCTGAATCATTTACAAAGCCAAATTCTATTATAAATTCATTAAAAAACGTAAAATCGCAAACAGTTGATTTATCTTTTAAATTCAAAATATGAAATCTAGATTTAATTGAATTTTCATATTTTACATAATCTGTATAGGCAAAATTATTTTTACTTTTTGAAAATTTTACATATCCGGGATTTTGAACATCTTCATTTGAATATATTTCCGTCAGATTCTCATCAAAAATTTTAAAACTCGCATTATTGATTAAAATTAATTTATTATTTTCAATAATAAAATCTTGAATTTCTTTTTCCAATGAAATTCTTTTAATTTCATCAAAATTCTTGCTATACATAATTATTTCATTAGGCATAAGTGAATAGATGACATCATTTGAAACTCTAATTTTTCCATTGTTTTCAATCTCTTTTTCTAATTTAAGTTTTCCATTTTTATTAAATCGTAAAAATTTATTTTTTTCAAAGATGTACATTTCATCTTTTATAAATTCGATTTTACTATAAGGTTTTGAAAAATCATAAGCTACCTCTTTATCAGAATTGCTTGAAAATTTAAAACTTAAAAATATAATCAATATAATAACTGCAATAACCGAAATTCCTATTGCAATTCTATTTTTATATTTTAAAATTATTTCCATATTTTCTCCTAAAGACCTAATTTATCTTGTTTTCTTCTAAGTTTAGTTATAATATGATCCTCATCCAATTCCACCATATCAAGAGTTATCAGTTCATCTTTTTTTACATCAACTTTTAATTTAGTTTTTTTAGTAATCATAGCAATTGGTAAAAGATTTCTATTTTTTTGATCTGCATGGCTTGTTATAGTTCCAAAAACAGATTTGCCGCCAATCCCTTCTAAAATTTCTCCTGCTTTTAAATCTTTCTTTGCAACTGTAACAGTGTCTGAAACTTGTCCACAAGCAGGAACAATAGTTGACTCTTTTTCAACAATTGCATTATATATTGTAATTGGAGTTTCCAAACTTGTTAAGTGATAAGGTCTATAAATTGCATAGTTCGGTCCGTCACCCATTTTTAAATATTTCATTAAATCGTGAACTTCATCACTGTCACTTGTTACGATAGCATAAACTCCGGGAGCAACTCCAAAAGCAAAATCTACAGTCTTATAATTATTTAAAATTCCACCTTGTTCCTTTAGAGAAAAAATTCTAGCTAGTTCAGCAGGTGTAGTATTTGGACCATGACAACCAATAACATCAGGGACAAAACCTAATGCATTTGCAGCACTTGTAAGTTCAATCATGGTATTTGTTCCGTCAATAAAACCGGCAAGCATTTTTGGATAGAGTCCTTTTGAAATTGCTTCCTCTCTGACTTCATCCTCTGTTATATAATGATTAAGCGGATTATTTTTCCCTTTTCCAACAGCAAGAAGTTTAAACCCTGCACCTAAAGCAAAATCAGCAAGTTCCATAATAGCTCCGGGTTCATCCCCAGCAGATCCTGTATAAATAACATTTTTCTTTTTTGCTAAATTGAATAAATACGGTCCAATAACTGCATCACATTCAACATTTAACATAATTGTATGCTTTCTATTTTCAATTGCTTCCATTGCTAAAATTGCTCCAAAAGGAGGATTTCCCGTTGCATCAACAACTCCTTTAATATCTTGTAACTTACAAGCAATAGAATAGTCATCAGAAACTACATACATTCCATTCTTTATAGAATTTTCAATTATTTTTATATTATCGCTTGTAGTAATATCCGACTTTCTAACACCGGATGAAATAAGAGCTTCCATAGCTTTTTCAGGCTTTTCATCTATTACAACAGAACTTGTAAGACCTTTAATTCTGGAAAGTTGATTAACAAGTCCTTTTCCCATTTTTCCGGCTCCAACAAGAGCAAACTTAACTTCTCTATTTGCATTATATAAATTATTAAGTTTATTTTTCATTCTAAACATAAAAGTCCTCCATAATTTATTATTAATTATATCATTCTTATTTTACTACACTACATAAATTTTATCAAATTTTTTTATATGGAAATTACTCTTTACTATATGTAAATTTTAGTGTAAAATTATAGTAATATAATTTCGTTTAAAATAAATAAACAAAAAATTATGTTTAAATTAAATTTATAAATAAAATTATTCAAGATTTTACATTTTGAATAATTTTTAGAGTAAAATAGATAGGAGATTTTTAAAGGATTTTTATGAAGTATTTTAGAAAAACTCTTGCCATTGATTTTGGAACATCAAAGGTAGTAACTTTTGTAGAAAATAAAGGTATCATTGTAAATGAACCGTCAGTCGTTACTATGGATACATATAAAAATAAAATATTATCTTATGGAGAAACAGCAAAAAAATTATTGGGTCGTATTCCGGGAAATGTAGTTGCAAAAAGGCCTGTAATTGCAGGAAATATTGTAGATTTTAATGCAACAGAAGCAATTATAAAAAGAGCAATAAAAAAATCTGTCGGAAAAAATTTTTTCAGACCGAATGTTTTAGTTTGTATTGCAAGTGAATTGACACAAGTACAAAAAAGAGCAATAACTCAAGCTGTAAAACTTGCGGGTGCAAATAATGTTGTGCTTTTAGAAGAAACAATAACGGCTGCCATTGGATGTGGTATAAATATAAATGATCCATCAGGCACTATGGTTGTTGATATTGGCGCCGGAAAAACAGATATTTCCGTAATTTCAAATGGAGAAATAATTATTGCAAAAAGTTTAAGTGTCGGTGGAAATACAATTGATCAAGCCATTGCGGATTTCATTCGTACAAGATATAATATGCTTATTGGAGAAAACACAGCAGAACTTATCAAGTTATCAGCTGCAAGAGCATATCCTACAAATGACGGCTCAATGTATGAAATTAAAGGAAGAAATGTAATGAATGGTCTTCCAATGCATATTTTTGTAAATGATTCAGATATTTCTCACGCAATTGGAATGACTTTAAATAAGATTTTAAATGCAATAACAGAAACTTTAGAAAAAACCCCTCCTGAATTAATTGCAGACATTTCTGAAAAGGGATTAATATTAACCGGAGGTACATCTCTAATTCCCGGACTTGTTGAATTAATAACGGATAGAACTCATCTAGAGGTTATAAATCCGGAAAATCCTGAATTAATGGTAATAAAAGGTGCCGGAAGATTTTTGAAAAATGTTGATTTCTCAAATGATGAAATAGAATATCTAGACGAATTAAAACGCCATGTTTTAGAACAAAAAGAACAATTAAGAAAGAGATAATATGCAAAGATATAATGATTTAAGTTCTTATCTAAAGAAAAAATTCGGTTCAAAACTTTTAAAACTCTCCATTGATGGAGGGTTTTCTTGTCCAAATAGAAAAAATGGAAAAAAAGGCTGCAAATTTTGCTCAGAAACTGGAAGTGGAGAATTTACCACAAAAAGAAAATCAATAACAGAACAATTAAAAGCTCAAATCAGCTTTTTAAAAGAAAAAGATAAAAGCAATGGTTATATTGCCTACTTTCAAAGCTATACAAATACATTTTTACCTGTAGAACAACTAAGGAAAATGTACTATGAGGCAATAAATTTTCCAAATGTTAAAGTGCTATCCATTGCTACAAGAGCTGATTGTTTTAATGAAGATATTTATAATTTACTTGCAGATCTTAACAAAAAAATTGAAGTCTGGATTGAGCTTGGATTACAAAGCTCAAATGAAAAAACAAGAAATAATATGAATATTGGATACAGTACAAAAACATTTGAAAATTGTGTGAAAAAGCTTAAAGAATTAAATATAAAAACTATCTTTCATATAATTTTCGGTCTTCCAAATGAAACAGAAAAAGATTATAAAAATACCATTGATTATGTGAATAACAAAAAACCTTGGGGTATTAAAATCCACAGTCTTTATATTCAGAACGATTGTGAACTATATGAAGAATATTTAAAAAGTAGCTTCAAAGTTATAACTTGGGATGAATATATAGATGCTCTAATTATGGCAATAGAAAATTTAGACAAGGACATAATTATTCATAGGCTCACAGGAGATGGCGATAAAGAAAAACTCGTTGCTCCCCTTTGGTCAAAAAATAAAATTAAAACTATTGGAGAAATTAGTAAAATTCTAAAACAAAGAAATTCATACCAAGGAATAAACTACAAAAAGGACAAAGGAGCTTTATAAAAAGCTCCTTTAACATTTCTCTATTAATTTTCTTTTATAAATTTAGTCGTAATAAAAAATAGACTAAATATTAAAAGTAATATACTTATAAAAATAAAGCTATAATCCAAACTTGTTTCAGATAATTTTGAAGATACTAACAAAAACCCTACATCAGCAAAATTTGCACCCATACTGAATGTAGACAAAATCGTAGCACGATTTTTCTCGTTTAATTTATCAACATATTGATTTTCCACTTTTAAAAAATACGCTTCAATAACCCCTATTAACATTGGCAAACAACACATTGGTATTATTACAAAAATGTTTTTAATTGAAATCAACGATATAAATAAAATAGAACTTGCACTTAAAAATATAAACAAATTCCTCTTTAGTTTAGTTTCTCCAAAAATTTTTATAATCTTTGGACTTAAAAGTCCAACCGCAGAATATAGTAAAATAATAAAAGTCATATAATTTTCACTTAATTTTATATTCTGCAAAATGATGACATAAAAGAAATTTATTAAAATAAAAGTTATACTTATTATTCCATTAAATATCATAAATACAATTAGATTTGTATTTAAAATACTTTTAAAGCTAAATTTATTATCGTATTTTTCAACATTATTTTCCTTTTCAAAAAACAAAGTAAATAAAAAAGAAATAAAAGTAGAAATAATTGTAAAAATTATTAAAAAATTCTGCCCAAAATAGTTATTAATAAAATAAAAACTAATTGTAGAAATTATAAAACCGATAGTTGAATAATTTCCAAGCACAGAAATTTTTTCCACAAAATTTTCTTCTGCTATGATTTCATACTCATAACCTGACATGGTTCCGGACTCAAATGCCATACTAACTGCCTCAAGTATCGATTCAAGCACAAAAAAACCAAAGCAAAAAGAAAACAAAAGTATAATTCTTGCTAACAACATAGAGAAATGTGAAATAATGATAGAATTTTTATAGCCTATTTTATCCGTAATCATTCCAAAAGGTATTTCAAAAATGAAAATACAAAAGGATAAAATTGCTTGTAAAATAAAAAATTCCGATATACTTACTCCTCTTGAAGTTCTAATAAAAAGAGCTACAGGAGCATAAAAAACTAAAGCCGAAAAAAAGTAATAACCTTTTAAGCATAATAGTTTATTTCTAAAATTTTTCATCCTTTACCTCACATATATTAAATTTTAATCTTAAAAATTTAATAATCTCTACATTCTATCTCCCCTTTTTATTTATTATAAGCACTGTATCATAGATTAAATATAAATTATATTGTAAACTTTAATACAATCCAAACAATTTCATACCCCATTCATCTACTCCGTTTTCTCTAAAACCTAATTTTTTCCAAAATCTAATTGAATTTTCTTTCATTGAATTTAAAACATAATGATTTGCCCCAAGTGGCTTTGTATATCTTTCTAATTTCTTAAAACATTCCAAACCTTTGGATTTATTTCTAAACTCAGGATATATCCAAAAATCAAGTATAAAACATTCTCCAAAATATTTTCCATCTTCATTGGTATAAATCGTAAATTGAACAGCTCCTATTTCTACATCATTCTCAAAAAAGTATGCAATATAATGTCTATCCTTATCATTATTCATACAATTTTCTAAAAAATCTCTATACTCACTACTTGAAAAATATTCTATTTCTTCCTTATCTGTAACAATTTCATCTTCTATTAAATACTTGATATGTTTATCCCAAAACACATTTGTTTCATTAACAGAAATTTCTCTAATATCTATCATAACCATCCTACTAAATTAAATCCAATACCGACTTATCAAAGAAATATTCGCTTCCATCATCAGTCCTTTTTAAAAGTTTGAAGTCAACCATATATCTTCTCAAATAGCAAAAATCTGCATAATATTTCTTTAAAATTTCATTAATTTCTTTTTCCGTATATTTTCTTTCGTCAAAACAAATAGAAGCTAAATAAACAAAAAGTTCATATTTATCTTTCTGTTTTTTTGGCATATTTACAATCATACCATCTTTTATCCATTTATCCTTATTAAATTCCATAAATATCTCCCAAAATAATTTAACAATTGCTGTAATACAGGCTTTAGTGCGAATACTTCAATTTTTTATAATCTTAAATATAAATTATATCATCAAAATTATCCAAGAAGTCTTTTTCTACATTATGAGTAATCATAATTATTGTCTTATCTTCCATTTCCAATAATTTATTACAAACATATTTTTCCATATTTTTGTCCATTGCAGAAAAAGGCTCATCTAAAAGTAATATTTCTTTTCCTGATAAAATTGCTCTTAAATAATTTACTAATTGTTTTTCTCCGCCACTTAATTCATTATTATTTTTTGATTTTAATAAAATATCAACTTTATTTCGCGGAATATATCTATTATCCATTTCCAAAATAGTTTTATCAAAACTGTCAAAGATACTTACATTGTCCCAAAAATTTTCAGAAAATATATGAGATTTTTGAGTTAAATACATTATCAACTGATTACAAAATCTATAAGAAACTTCTATATCATCTATTGTAATACGACCGTCTGTACAAGAAAGATTTCCATTTATAAGATTTAAAAGTGTAGATTTTCCCTTTCCGCTTTCTCCGATAATTGCATATTTTTTATTTTTCTCAAAAGTATAAGAAAAATTTTTAATTATATAATCATCATATTTAAAACTTACTTTATCGCATTTTATATTATTAGTAAATTTTACATTTTCCACTTTCAAATTTTTATTTTCTGAAATTTCCAAAAGTATATTCTTCATAACAGTTTCTACTGATTTACGAAGACTTATTGCATCAATCACAGTACGAAGTGGAAACATAAAGTTTTGAATATATGCAATAGTAGCAGTAGCAACTCCGGCTGTAATTTCTCCTTTATATAATAAAAACGCCATAATTCCAAATGAAGAAATATTAATCATATACATAACCAACCCATTTAAAACATTTACAAAAGTTTTAAATTTCCCAAAATTATATCTGCTTTCTTCCAATTTACTAAGAGAAATTTCGTAATTCTTATTTATATTTTTGTATGTAAAACAATTTATAAATGCATAACCGCTTAATAAATCAATAATTTTGCTATTATAAGAAGCTGTGTCGTCAAGCAATTTTTTCTTCTTTTTTGAAAATTTATTGGCCGTTAAATTTGGTAAATACAAGACAATCAAAGCAACTAAATATATTATAATTGCAATTTTATAATTTAATATAAAGATATAAATTGCATAAATAATAAAAGAAATCAAAGATTCAAATATCATCATAGTATATTCTAAATATTCAGCACAGGAAGCAATATCATTATTTAATCTTGAATTATAATCTCCTATACTGTTTTTATTAAAATCAGTAGGTTCTTTACAGATTATTACAGAAAACAAATTTTCTCTAAAATACAGATTAAATTCTTTTTCAAGCCTCCATGCACTTCTTTGACTTATATATTGTGCTCCCATTCCAATAACAATAAGAAGAACAAATATACCTGTTAATTTAACAACATCATAAATTCCATTACTATAACTATTATCAATCATATATTTTATAACAGTCGGCAAACCCGCTATTGCCAATATGTAAACAAAATGGAAAAAAATTCTTAAAAATATAAATTTTTTTAATTTTTTAAATATAAAATTCAAATTTATCACTCCTATTGCTACCTTTTAAGGATTTTTAATCAAAATTATCTCCTTTTGTTCATTTTTCTACGTAACTTCCAGCATTATTCTAGTCAGCTTATATTATATTGTTTCCTTTAATCTGATTAATCATACTCTTTCTCTATTTATCCTCAAAATTTTAGCAATCCATTTTCATCAAATTGAAAATTTGGTCCCCATGAAACTTCCCAATAGTATCCATCTAAATCCGAAAAATATGCGTGATATCCACCCCAGAAAACCTCCTGTGGCTCTTTTACAATTTTTCCACCTGCTTTTCTTACTAATTCAACTACATTATCTACATCTTCTTTATGTTCAACATTATAAGCTAATGTAATTCCTGAAAATCCATTTCCTTTTGGTGGATTATTTTCATCAATATCCTTTGCTAATCGTTCCAAAGGAAATAGCTCGAACTTTGTTCCCGGAGTATCAAAAAAACATACCGGCGGATTATTTTCTCTGCAATCAGTCTTATATCCTAAACCATCTCTATAAAACTTGATTGACTTTTCCATATCTTTAACACCTAAACAAATACAAGTAATCTTGTTCATCATTACCTCCTATGATTTCAAATTCGTAAATTTCTGTCTATTTAATAATATCACATTTTTCATTTTTTGTCATTTAATCAAGCTGAATATTCATTCTTGTAACTATACTTTTATTTAATCCAACATAAAATAGTACAAGATTTTAAAGTTTTTTTCTCTTTTGACTTATTTTATCCTTAAATAGTTAATCATCTTAACCCATTTCCTTCCGCTTTACTAATTTTTGATTAAGACAATTTTCTTATAAAAAAAGATTGAAGACTAGTCCTCAATCCTTTAGCTCTCTTTAACAAATTTTATTATAAAAATCCATTATGTTTTCGTTTTTCTGGTAACAATTTTATAAAATTTTCTGATTTACCCAAAAATTCTACTTCTTTTATTTTACTAAAAGAACTTTTGTAGTTCTTATTTAATTGTTTTACTTCAACAAACTGAAATTTAGATTTTAACCCTTACGGAAAATAAAACGGTTATTCTCCTGAATTATGTTCTATAATATTATAGTTTAATGCAAAGTGTAGCTATATAGTCATTTCCATAACGTGATAATCTATTTCTTTTATCACATGATTCATAAAAATCTATCATAGCGAGACCATTTTTAAGTTGTCCTCTAATCTGAGTTTCTAAGGTATGGCTAAATTCATATCCATATTCTGGATTTATGGTTATCTTGCCTTCCTCTTCAAGCTCTTTTGAATTAAAAGGTATTGAAAACTTTAAAAGTAATTCCTCATCGGGTTTGTCCCATACAATGTCAGCATCATACATGTATATCCAAGGATTCATAAATCCGACCATTAACAGTCCACCCTTTTTCAATACTCGAGAGGCTTCTTTATACATGTTTTCTAAATCTTCTATATATACATTTGAAACCGGATTAAAAATAATATCAAAAGTTTCATTTTCAAATGGAAATGGTTTTGTCATATCGCCTTGAACTGTATTGATTTTTAAGCCTTCTCTTTTAGCAACCATATCATCTCTTTGTAATTGTGATTTAGAAAAATCCATTATGGTTACATCATAACCTTTTATAGCAAAAACTGGTCCTTGCTGTCCACCACCACAAGCTAAACCTAATATCTTTTTTCCGTTTGCTTTTTCAAACCATTCTTTTGGAACTTTTTTCCCAACAGTTAATGCAACAGAAATTGGATTATTTCTAACTTCTTCTAATTCTTCATGTGTCAATGGCTCAGTATAGTCATTTTTTACATTATTCCATCTATCTTCATTTAATTTTATATAATTGTTCATCTTATAATCTCCTCGTAATTTTATATTATTTCGATTTAAGTTGAATATCCGCACTTTCTTTTTGTCATTTTATTTAATTGTTTTAGCGCGACAAGTCTGAGTTTACCTACCCTTCAAATCAAGAGTCATCAGTTTGTAAACCTCAATAAATATCCATTAGGATCTTGAATCAGGAACTCCATTTGTATTTCTTCAATTCCGTTAACCCTATATACACTTCTAATCAGTTCTCTGTAAATCTCTAATTGTTTGCTTTTCACTAATTCATATAGTTTCTCAATATCATCAACTGATATTGAAAAATTTATTCCTCTTCCTAAAGGATAGATTAGTTCCCCTGTATTCCAGCCATCATCATGAATTTGTTCAAACATAAACTGACTATCTTGAAAAGACATAAAAACAAATTTCACTTCCGGTCGTTCGTACTCTATTTTAAATCCTAATTCTTCATAAAAATTTTTAGTCTGAACAATATCAAAAACTGATAATTCAGGAATCAAACTATTAAACTCCATATAAACTCCTCATAAAATTCTAATTTGCCAATTTTTCATTCATTTTATTATACCACTTCCCCCCCATATTTGTCATTCAATCAAGCTGAATATTCATTTTTCTAACTATATTTTTTAATCCACTATAAAATAGTACAAGATTTTTAAGGTTATTTCTCTTTTGACTTATTTTATCCTTAAATAGTTCATCATCTTGAATCATTTCCTTCCACTTTACTAATTTTTGCTCAAGTCGATTTTCTTATAAAAAAAGATTGAAGACTACTCTTCAATCCCTTAATTCTCTTTAACAAATTTTATTATAAAAAATCCATTATGTTTTTGTTTTTCAGGTAATAATTTTATAAATTTTTCTGATTTACCCAAAAATTCAACATCTTTTATGTTTAAATTTTTATGTTTTTCTAAAAAATATTTGACATTTTCTTCATTTTCACATTTCAAAACAGAGCAAGTGCTGTAAACTATCTCTCCTTTATCTTTTAGATATTCTACTGCATTGTCAAAAATTTTTCTCTGTAATTCAATTATTTCATCAATAGTTTCTTGACTTCTGAATAATTTTATTTCAGGTTTTCTATCCATAACTCCAATTCCTGAACAAATTACATCACAGAGTATATAGTCAAATTGTTCTTTATATTCCTCTTTGTAAATTGAAGCGTCAAAATTTAGTAATTTTACATTTTTTATATTAAGTCTTTTACAATTTTCTTCTATCTTTTTTAATTTACTCTTTACAATATCGTTCGCAAAGATTTCTCCACTATTTTTCATCTGAAAAGCTAGATGACAAGTTTTTCCACCCGGTACAGAACAGATATCTAAAACTTTTGAATTTTCTTTTGGAGCTAAAATTTCTCCTGTTAGAATACTTCCAACATCTTGAACTGTAAAATCTCCACTTTTAAAATTTTCTGCTTCCAATATATTAGTCGGATTTTCTACAAAATAAGTTAGTTTTGAAATTTCAGATTTTTTAAGCTTATATCCGTCTTTTTCCAAATCTTTAACAACTTTTTCTTCCGTCTTTTCAAAAGATGAAATTCTTATTGCAAAATGAGGTTTGAACATTGAATTTTCGAGAATTTTTATAGTTTCTTCCCTGCCATAATCTGCAAGTAAATTTTTTACAATATCCATATTTGCAGAATATTTTATAGAGATAGCTTCCTCTACGCAGTCAGCTTCAATCTTTATAAAGTCTTCTTTATTTCTCAAAAAATTTCTTAAAGATCCATTAACAAAAGAGGAAAATTTTTTAAGTTTAAAAACTTTTGTAAGATTAACTGCCTCATTTATTATTGCAAATTTAGGAATTTTATCCATAAAAATAATCTGATAGATAGAAATTCTTAGAATATTTAATATATATGGATTGAACTTTTTAATTCTTAGTTTACATAGTTTTTTGATTATATAGTCAAGATAAATCCTGTTTTCCAAAGTGCCATATACAATTTCTCTTAAAAATTTGCTATCTAAATCAGAAATATTTTTTGTTTTTTTATTTAATAAATTTGTTGAATTTGAATTTTCATCTTTGATTTCACAAAGAATTTCAACTGCAAGTTTTCTCATTATTTTAAAATTTCTCCAACTTTAATAGAATTGCCACGAAGATAGTCTTTAACTAAAACTCTCTTTTTACCAGAAAATTGAATTTCTAAAAGTTTTATACTTCCGTCTAAAGTTTTAACAAAAATTGCATCATCTGAAACTTTAAAAATTGTTCCGATACTTTCATTCGGATTTTCTTCAGAAATTTCAGCTCTATGAATTTTTATATTTTCTCCCAAATATTCGCAAAATGTACTAGGCCAATTGTAAAAGCCTCTTATTTTGTTGAAAATATTTCTTGAAGTATCATTAAAATTAAGTTTTCCCATTTCCTTTTTTATCATTGGAGCATAGGAAAAATTATCTCCCTGTTTAACCCTATTTTCATATTTATTTTCAAAGTCATTGATAGTTTTAACAATCAATTTTGAACCCATTTTTGAAAGTCTTTCATAAAGAGTTTCAGCATTGTCTGACTCTAAAATTTCTGTTTCTTCAATATCTAAAACATCTCCCGTATCAAGCCCCACATCTATTGACATAATACTTACACCCGTTTTTTTTAGACCGTTTACAATAGCCCAATTTATCGGTGCAGAACCTCTAAGTTCCGGTAAAATAGAAGCATGAATATTTAAAATTTTTCCTTTCATAAAGTCGATTAACCCTTTGTCAATTATCTGTCCAAATGCCACTACAACAATAAAATCAGGATTTATTTCTTTTACGACTTCAAAAAATTCATCACTCTTTACACTATCAGGAGTTACAACTTCAAGTCCAAGCTCTAATGCTCTTTGCTTTACGGGAGTTGGTAATAATTTTTTTCTATTTCTAAGTTTATCTTTTTGAGAAACAACTAAAGAAACTTCAAAATTTTCATTCAAAGTTTCTAAAGGTGGGACTGCGAAATCCGGAGTTCCCATAAAAATTATTTTTTTCATTATTCTGCCTCACCGTAATACAATTTTTCATACATTTCAGCTTCTTCTCCTTCTAAAGCTAAATCTGTAAATAAAATTCCATTTAAGTGATCTATTTCGTGACAAATACAAACAGCTAAAAGCCCTGTTGCATCTATGATTTGTTCATTTCCATCTACATCTGTATATTTGAATTTTACTTTTTCAGGTCTTTTTACAAAGCCTCTCACATCCGGAATTGAAAGACAGCCTTCAGGTCCAACTTGTTCTCCAGAACTTTCTAAAATTTCAGGATTTATCATTTTAAGTAATCCATGTTCATCTCCAACATCAATTGTTACAAGTCTTTTTAAAATTCCAATTTGAGGACATGCAAGTCCAACTCCGTCTGAATTATACATTGTTTCTGCCATATCTTCAAGCAGATTTTTTATTTTATCGTCAATAACTTCAACTTTCCTTGCCTTTTTTCTAAGAACAGGATCATCGTCAATTCTAATATTTCTTAATGCCATTTTACCTCCTTAATCTATCGTCAAAATTAATTTCCCATTTTTTTCAGTATTAAATGAATACTTTTTATTAAAAATTAATTCTGTCAAAAATTGTCTAAAGACATCATAGTCTTCTAAAACTTTTATAGTCAAATTATATCTATACACCATATTTACCCATTTTATAGCATCAGGATTAGGTCCTAGAATAATTATATTTTTTAAATTTATTTCTTTTTTAAATTTTTCAAAAATTAAATCTCTTATCTTCTTTAATTCTTCCATACAATTTTCAATACTTTTACTTCTAAATTGAAAATTCACAATATGAGCCTTTGGCGGATATAGAAAACTTCTTCTAAAATTTATTTCCTCTCTGAAAAACTCTTCATAATTATGATCAGAAGAATTAACAATGCTGTAATGACTTGGTTTATAAGTTTGGATTATAACTTTTCCCTCTTTTTCTCCACGACCAGAACGACCTGCAACCTGTGTCAAAAGCTGAAAAGTTTTTTCAGCAGATCTGAAAGATGGAATATTCAAACTTATATCGGCAAGTACAACTCCTACCAATGTTACATTTGGAAAGTCGAGTCCTTTTGAAATCATCTGAGTACCGATTAAAATGTCAATTTCTTTATTTTTCATCTTTCGATAAACTTCTTCATAGACTCCTTTTTCCTTTGAAGTATCTGCATCTATTCTACAAACTTTAGCATCTTTAAAAGCATTTTTAATATATTCTTCCAATGCTTCAGTTCCAAATCCGAATTCTTTTATGGATTGTTTAAAACAATTTGGACATATTTTAGGTTTTGGCTTAGTTCTTCCGCACATATGACAGATGCAAATATCTTTTCTATTATCTTTATGATAAGTCATAGAAATATCACAATAATCGCATTTTTGAACATAACCACAACTTCTACAAAAAACAAAAGAGCTTCTTCCACGTTTATTTAAAAATAAAATTACCTGTTCTTTTCTATCCAAAGTTTTTTGAATTTCTTCATAAAGACTGTTGCTTAAAATACTTTTATTCCCAAGCAAAAGTTCTTCACGCATATCAACAATTTCAACTTCAGGTAAGGAATTTTTTGTAGCTCTGTTTTTTAACTCCAAAAGCTTTATATCATCACTATTTGTTCTCTCATAAATATTTACAGACGGAGTTGCAGAACCTAAAACAAGTTTTGCTCCTGACAATCCGACTAAATATTCTGCCACTTCGTGAGTATAATATTTTGGATTTTGGTCGCTTATATAACTTGATTCATGTTCCTCGTCAATTATTACAAGACCTAAATTCTTGATTGGAGAAAAAATCGCAGATCTAGCTCCAACCACAATCTTTATATCCTTATCTTGAATTTGTTTCCATTGATTTAATTTTTCAATCATTGTAAGTCTGGAATGGATAATTGCAATATCATTTCCAAAACGTCCTGAAAATCTCTCTATGGTCTGTGGTGTAAGACTTATTTCAGGCACTAAAATTATGCTACTTTTTCCCTGTTCCAACATATTTTCAACAAGTTGCAAATATATTTCAGTCTTTCCACTTCCAGTTATTCCATGAATTAAAAATTTATTGTTTTCGGAACTTAAAATATTGTCCAAAACATCTTTTTGTTCCTTATTCAACTTTAATTTTTCATAATTCTTTATTCCTTCAACAGAATTTGTATAAATTTTATTTTCAGTTAAAAAAAGTGCTTCGATTGAAATTAAAGAATCTATTACAGTTTTTGTAAAGTTATTTTCTCTTAATTCTTTAACACTTACAAAGTCTTTTCCCTTTAAAAAATTTAAAAGTTCTAATTGTTTTACTGCATTTTTTCTAATTTTTGAAAAATCAAAATCTTCATTTAGTTTAACAAATTTTTCTAAAAATTTATTTTCTGAGTTGTTATATTTATACTTTTTTACTAAAATTTCATTTTCAATTAGATAATTTACCTTTTTATCATCATTATAAAATTCTCGAATTTTCAAAATATTTTTTCTCTTTGAAAAAAATTCAGTTTCTACAGGTGAAAGTTCAATAGATTTTTCTTTATTTAAAATAAAAAATTCTTCAATTTTACTCCAGTCTCCGGGTGGCAAAACACAATTTAGACAATAAGAAAGATTTGTAATATATTTTTCACTCATAAACTTTGCAAGTTTAATCTGTGTTTTACTTACAATTTCTTTTTCATCTATAAGCATATTAATTTCTTTGAACTTTATATCTGTTTCAACATCTTTTTCATCTAAAATATTTATAACAAGTCCAACCGTTCCCTTATTTCCTTTACCAAAAGGAACAATTACTCTCTTACCTACTGAAATTTCTTCTTCAATATTTTTAGGAATTTTATAAGTAAAAATATTTTCAGCTCTTGATAGTAAAAAAGACTTAACAACAACTTCTGCTAACATATTTTCTCCAAAATAGCATCTAAAATTTTATCTGCAATTTCTCTCTTAGTTAAAACTTCCGTTTCAATTTCACTATCTTTCGTGATGATATTAACTTTATTAAAGTCAGAGCCAAAGCCCCTATCTTTTAATGAAACATCATTTGCAACAATCATATCCAAATTTTTATTATTCATCTTTGAAATTGCATAATCTTTAACTGAATTTGTTTCAGCTGCAAAGCCTACAACAAATTGTGATTTTTTGTGCTCTGAAATACTTTTTAAAATATCAATATTATTTTCAAGCTCAATATTTTCAAAAATTTCTGTCTTTTTGATTTTAAAATCTTTTTTGTTTTTAACTTTAAAATCAACAGGTGCAGCCGGCATAATTAAAATATCTGCTTCGTCAAAATTTTCTTTTATTGAGTTATACATATCTTCATTGGTTTTTACATCAATGTATTCAATTCCAAATTTTCTGTAATCACTATTAACTTTTCCGCATACTACTTTTACATCAGCTCCACGTCTTTTAGCACATAGTGCCAATTCATTTCCCATTTTTCCACTACTGTAATTTGAAATGTATCTAACCGGATCAATATCTTCAACTGTTGCACCATTTCCTATTAACACCTTTTTCCCAAGCAAATCTTTTTTTACAAAATAGCTCTCAATTTCTTCAAAAATTCTTTCCGTAGTAGGAAATTTTCCTTTTCCATAATCTCCACAAGCAAGGCGACCATAATCCGGACTTAAAACAATATGTCTTTCTTTTAAAGTTTCAATATTTTTTTGAGTTACCGGATTTTCATACATATTAACATTCATAGTTGGAACTAAAATTATCTTTTTAGTATGTGCAAGTACGATATTTGTAATCAAATTATCAGCAATTCCATAAGCAATTTTAGCCATAGTATTTGCAGTAAGTGGCGCAATAACAAAACAATCTGCATTTTTTGCAAGTTTTATATGCTTAACCTCACTATCCATATCTCTTTCATAGACATCACTATAAACCTTATTTTGACTTATTGTTTCAAAAACCAACGGATTTATAAGTTTAGTTGCGTTTTCAGTCATAACAACATTAACTTCATATCCTGCCTTAACCAACATACTTACCAAGTCTAAAGACTTGTAAATTGCAATTCCAGAAGTTACTCCAACTAAAATATTTTTTTTCATCTTAATCTTCCTTTTCTTTTTTAGTTACCTTTTGAGCCACTATTTCTTGAAGTGCTTGAGTAATTGGTTTTTGAGCATCTGTTTCCATTAAATTTTTAGATCCATTTACAATTCTTCTAGCTCTTTTACTTGTCATAACAACTAAAGCATATCTACTCTTATCAATTTTTTCTAATTCTTTAAATGATGGATTTATCATCTTTCATTCCTCCTATTTCTTAATCTTTAATCTTTCGGCTTCAATAATCGCCTTCATTTTATCTACACTTTCATCTATAAAATCATTCACTATGGAATAATTATATTCATTTAAAAATTCAACTTCTTTTTTTGCATTATTCATTCTTAAATTTACAGTTTCTTCATCTTCTGTTCCACGTTCTACAAGTCTTCTCTTTAATTCTTCAAAATCAGGTGGCAAAACAAAAACCAAAACTGCATCAGGATAATTTTTCTTAACTTGTAGCGCTCCTTGAACGTCAATCTCTAAAATTACGACATCCCCTTGATTAATAGAATTTAAAACAAAATCCTTAGGAGTTCCATAATAATTCCCATGAACTCTTGCGTACTCTAAAAGTTTTTTATCTGCTATCATCTTTTCAAACTCATCATTTGAGACGAAAAAATAGTTTTTTCCATGTTCTTCATTAGGTCTTTTATTTCTACTAGTTGCAGAAATTGAATACTTAATATCTTTATTATCTCTTAATAAAATATCACAAATAGTACCTTTACCAACTCCTGACGGACCTGAAACAACCATCAAAAATCCCTTTTTCATATTACCTCCAAAACTATTCAACATTTTGAATTTGTTCTCTAAGTTTCTCTATAATAACCTTCATTTCAATAACATAAGTTGAAATCGCATAATTATTTGATTTACTTGCTATTGTATTGATTTCTCTATTCATCTCTTGTAATAAGAATTCAATTTTTTTACCAACTTGGCTTTCTAAATTTAAAAACTTCTTAAAATTTTGAATATGTGAATGAAGTCTTGTAATTTCTTCACTTATATCAAGTTTATCAGTATAAAAAATCACTTCAAGATTTAATCTATTAACTTCACTTTCAGATAATTCTTCTGAAAATTCATTAAGTTTTAATTTTAATTTCTCAATTTGATTATTTAAAACATCTTCTTTTCTTTCTTTGATATTTTCCAAATTATTTTCAAAAGCTAAAAGATTATCCAATAAATCCTTATTCAGATTTTCTCCCTCAACAATTCTCATTGAAACAAGTTCATCAACCGCCTTTTCAACGGACTCCAAAACATTCTTTTTCAAATAATCTTCGTCTATTTCAGAAGTCTTAACATCAACTACATTCTCATTTCTAACAATATGCCCTATACTTACAGAACTTTCAATTCCAAGATTTTTAGAAATGCTTTTATAAGCCTCAAAATAAGCAGAAGCTAAATCATAATTAACATCTAAAGCAGAATTACTTTCAGAAAACTTTTGTTTTCCTCTTATAAAAATATCAACCCGTCCTCTTGATAATTTTTTTCTCACAACTTTTTTTATATCTTCTTCACAAAAATTTAAAAAATATGGTAATTTAACTTGAATATCTAAAAATTTATGATTTACGGCTTTCATCTCAAAAGATAAATCATAATTTTCATCAACGAACTCACTTCTACCATAACCGGTCATTGATTTTAACATCTTTTTCTCCTTAAAAATTTATATTATCTTTATATCAATAGATTATAAATCGAACAAAATTATTTTACAATACTTTATTACGAAAATTTAATAATTTTATACAAAAAAAATTTACTAAGCAAATCTTAGTAAATTTTTAACTTAATATAACAATGGATTATATAAATTTCTAATCCAATTTAACATAACGATAACTGCAGAAACAATAATCAATGCAGTTCTATATTTTTGAAAAAAGTCTTCAAAATAAATATTTATTTGATCTGTATTTTTTATAATTGAATAAAAATTAATTATTAAATAAGAGTTTATAATTATAAATAAAGGCACACCCAATAGATTATAATCAAAACTTTCTTTAACCTTTAACATAAAAATTCTATTAAAAGCTCTAGTCATCCCACAAGCAGGACAAGGAATTCCAAAAATATTATAAAAAACGCAAACTCTTATATTTAAAAAATTAATAATCAATATAACAAGTAAGACAAAAACAAATATCTTAAAGTTTTCTTTTTTCATATACTATGATACTGAATTGAATTTATTTAAATTATATTCCTTAGTTTTTTTAGAAATTGAAAACCAGTCTATAATAGTTAAAACTCCACAACATCCACCTGTTAAAAGTTTTAAAACTCCCATACCAGTTTCTCCTAACATAAATCTATCAACCCCTAAACTTCCAACTAAAATTGATATAATCAATAATGTAGTTGGATCTTTAAATTCAATAGATTGAAGTGTCATAAAACTTTCATCACTCATTGATTCTAATCTTTGTCTGATAAATGGTATTGACGAAGAATCAAAATATTTTGCATTATTCATTACATACATATCTACTTTTTGTTTTTCCATAACAAAACCCTCCTAAATAAAATATCAATAATCATTATACACGTATATACATAAAATGTCAATAGGAATTATTATATGTTAAACTATAAACTCAAAATATTTACAAAATAATAATATTATATTATAATTAGCTAAAATATAATATAAATAATAAAGGAGAATTATATGATGATACTAAAAGAAAAAATTTACTCAATATTTAGTTTTTTAATATTTTTATTATACCTTTTGTTTTTAGAACTATCAGCCGGAGGTTATCCTTCTGATCAACCATATATGCATAGTTTAACAATATTTAAAAACATTCCATTAAGTATTTCTCTAATTTTTATATTTATATTTGTTTTATTATTGGTAACAAAAATGACAAAATACCTTTTAACAATAAATGTTGGTATAATTTTATTTTTCATATTAAGAATTTATAACTTTTATAGATTTTATAGAAGATTATTTGACGATGGAATAACTATGATTTTATTTTTCCTTGCTTTTGTTTCAATAATTACAATTTTTATATCAATTTCAAGAATTTTAAAAAAGTCTATTTGATTTTTCTTTTTTGAATTTGACATGATATAAAAATATGGGTATACTATATTTAGTAATATGGGGATGAACTGGCTTCGACGGGGAAGTTGCAGTATCATAAGCGAATTGTTGTATCCAATCAACATAAAAAGTGGTAAATTAAATATAAACGCAGAAAATAATAATTTTGCATTAGCTGCCTAGTCAGCTATTTGGAGTCTATTCTTTTCCCACAAAAGTCTAAACTCTATCATTAAATTCGTGGGCAACCTTTACAAAAGTTCTTAGATTTGTAATTGTATTTATAAGATACCTTTAACTGATTTTGTTAGTTTATAAGTTATTGGGAAAATTAAAATTGACTGTATTCGGAGAAAGTGATATGAATGCTTTTTCGGACGTGGGTTCGACACCCACCATCTCCACCAAATCAAAAAAACTCTTGTAATATTTTTTTACAAGAGTTTTTTATTCGCGTTTTATAAAATGTTACTTAAAATTATATATAATACCAACGTTTTAGCACCATAGAAAAAAGTCGATGGGTATACTATTATTAAATCAAAAGTCCTTAGGTTTTAGCCAAGTAAATTCAGTCAAAATATTATCAAAACAATCATAGTAATCTGATTTATTTCTTTGACTTCCTACTGCCTTTTCTAATCTTATAATATAATCATTAGCAATAGGAGAATTACCAGATTTTATTTTAAACTTATTTTGAGAATAATATTTATACTCTAATCTTAAAAGCTGATTTAATTGTGAAAGAAAATTTCTTAATTCTCCTTTTGGTTGATTTTTACATAATAATATTCCCTCTTCTGCTTTTTCAATATAAAAATTCCAATTTCTTTTTATTAAATCTTCTGATACTATTTCTTTATCAAATTTTAGAATTTCCACTAATTTACCCTCCATAAATAAAATATACTTTCATACAGTTATATTATAACACAAAAATAATAATATATATTTTTCTATTATATTATTATTTTAAAAGCATAAAATTTATTCCCATTATTAGAACACTAAATAATTTTCTAAAAAACAACTCTTGTAAAAAAATCTTATAGAATAACTTTTTACAAGAGTATTTTAGTTAAATAATTATTTTTTAAATTTCCTCTATAATAGATAATATTCTATTGACAGGATCACCTTTTCTTAATAAGAAATAGTAAACAACAACATATAATAAAATCACAAAAGCTAACAATATCATATATATAATCTTTGATACTATTCCTTCCAAGCAAATAAAAGTCAATGTTAAAATCAATCCATAAAATAAATTACTATTTAAATTTAGATTATCCTCAGCGTTTTTTTGGTATGTACTATAGTTTACTTTAATATTAAAAATTTGTTCATTGTTATATTGTTTTAATTCTTCATAAAATTTTTTTGGACTCTTTGCAGCTTTTCTTATCAATTGTTTCAACTCTTTATTGGTAAGATTTGGTTTTGCCATTTTTTTGACTATTTCTTTCATCATAATTATTTTTCCTTTCTTTATTTAAATTTGGTATAAAAAGAACAACTATAAGTCTTTTTCTTCCATATATATTATACCCATCTTTTTTTTGAGTTTTTATATAATGATTGTCACTTATTATATTTAATACTTTTACAAATTTGCCTTTATTTACATTTAAGTTTATAATATAGAAAAGGAAAACTTTTATTTATTAAAGGAGAATTTATTATGAAAAAAGTTGTTATTATGCTATTAATGAGTCTTATATTAGTTAGTTGTTCATCAAAAAAAGAAGAAAAAAACACAACAGATACTAATACAAGTGTAATAAAGAAAGAAGAAAAAGATAATTCAGAACTAAAACTATTACAAGATAAATACAACAACTTAGAAAAAGAAAACAGTGAATTAAAAGAAAAACTAACCAAACAAGAAGAACAACAAAAAGAAATAGAAAGGCTTTCTAAAATAATTCAATATCTACAAAAATTCAATGAAAAATATCCGGAGTTTGCCATTGCTACATATGATAAAAGTAAGAATACTGTTAATATTCGATTGATATTACAGGCTGCATGCGATGTATCTGGATTAATTGACTATAAAAATAATGGTACTATTACCAAGCCTATGCTCGAAGGATGGCAAAATGAAATAGTTGATATTGCTTTATTAGTATCTAATAACCTTGATAAAAGTGTAAAAGTAAATTTTCTACATCCAACGGAAATTACAAAAACAATAGTTGAAGTGAAAGCCGGAAAAGTAATCAAGGATATAATGAAATAATTTAATAAGGAAAATTTATATGAAAAAAATTGCTATTATACTATTAGTGAGTATTATGTTAGTTAGTTGTTCTGGTAAAAATAATGAAGATAATAATGCGATTAAAGAATTGAAAGAACAAAAAGACTCTTTAGAAAAGAAAAACAATGAGTTACAAGAAAAAAATGATTCTCTGGAAAAAGAAAATAAAGAATTAAAAGAAAAAATAAAAAATTCTGAAAATGACACTCTTAAAAGTGAATCTGTTGCAAAAATTAATAAGTATTTACAAGAATTCAATAATTCTAATAAACATTTTGCTAAGGCTACATTTGATGAAAAGAATAATACAGTTAATATTGAATTAGTTGAACAAGCTGCTTCAGATGTATCAGGAATGATTGATTCTAAAAATAGTGGTAGAGCTAATTCTAATATTCGTGATTTATGGGAAAGAGAAGTTACCGGAACTGCTTTGACGATTTCCAAAAATCTTAATGACGATATAGTAGTTAAAATTTTACAACCAACAGATAAAAGTAAAACTATAGTCGAAGTAAAAGATGGAAAAGTGATTAAGGATGTAATGAAATAATATTTTAATATAATTTTATAAATTAAATGGGCTTTGTGCTCATTTTTTTATTTTACCTCTATTTTCTCCGTAAAAATACAAAATAAAATTCAAAACTTAATTAATATAAACTCAATTAAAATAAAAATATTAATTTTTTTAGAGTCAAAAGCCAATAAATTTAATTTTTAATTTATATGACTTAAAATATAGCTGAAAATTTCTTTTATTTCTCCTATTTAAATTAGCACATCTATAAAAAATTTTAATTGACCTTTTAGCAATTTTTTGTTAAAATTGTACTTGACGATAATTTAAAAAGGAGGATAATATGATTTATACAGGATTACTTTTTGGTTTTCTTTTTGGCTTTTTATTAAAGAGATCAAGATTTTGTCCAACAGGAACTATTCGTGATATCTATCTTGAAAAGAGATATTATAACCTAGTTTTACTCTTAGCAATTATTTTTACTAATGCTTTGATTTATCATATACTACGTTATTTTGAGCTTGTTCCAATGACATTTTTAGTAGAATTTCCGGTAATCGGTATTGCGTTTGGTAGCTTAATATTCGGTTTCGGTGCAGTTATGTGCAACGGATGTCTAACAAGCACTCTTATAAAAAGCGGTGACGGTAGAATTATTGGATTAATTTCTCTAGTAACCTTCACAATAACATCGTATATTGCTGTAAAAGGACCGTTAAAACCTCTTTCCAATTATTTTGCAAATGGAAAATTGACTTTACCGGATGAATTTTTAGAAAAATTACCTTTTTCACCAATAATATTATGTGCAGTTGTAGTTTTAGTATTATACTTCCTAATGTTCAGACATTATAAATCACATAAATTAAAATTCAAGTTGCCTAGTAGATATACAGGTATCCGCCACATATTTTGTGAAAAGATGTGGTCAAAAGAACTTACTGTTGTTCTAATAGGACTTTTAATGGGATTAGCTTTTTATTTTAGTAGCCTAACAGGACGTATTGGTAGTTTCGGGATTTCAACACCGATTTTGACTTGGGCAGATAAAATTTGTCCAATAGAAACTGCCGGTATAGGATGAGGCGTTGATGGCCAAGGTCTTGGCTGGGGAAGTATGTTTGTTTTAGGAATTATACTCGGCTCTTTCTTTACATCTTTTATTAGTAAAGAATTTTCAATCATTATGCCTAATAAAAAAACAATAATATATACAATCATAGGTAGTGCATTAATGGCACTTGGAGCTATTTGGGGACAAGGTTGTATCATTTCAAACGGATTTGTTTTCACCGCTCAATTATCTATGAAAGGTTGGTTTGCATTTGTATTCTTAATGCTAGGAATTTGGATAAGTGCAAGAATATTTTTAGTTACAAAACAAAGGAGTTAAGATGGACGTAATAAAAGTAAATACACACGGACTTGATTGACCTCTTCCACTTATAGAGCTTAAAAAGGCTTTAGGTGATGCTCAGGTTGGGCAAATTATCGAATTGGAATTTACATGTCCGGAAGCTGTTGGAACTTTACCTTTATATTGTCAAGAACATAATCACGAAATTTTATCTTTTGATAAACTTGACAGAGAAGGTTGGGTAATAGTTTTAAAGAAATAGAAAAATATAAAAAAAATAGAATGGTTTTTGCCATTCTATTTTTTATATTTATCATACAATTTATCTTTAAAGTCTATAAATAAGGTTTTGTAATTATCGTAATATACCATTCCAAGTCCTGTTCCCTTTGCTTTTCTTATATGTTTTTTTTCAGTGTAATCTACATTTGCATATCCTTCATTTTTAAAATAACTGTAATATCCGGCTAAAAATCCAGCAATTTTATAGTCATCTTCTGTTAGGTTTGCACCTCTTAAGATTACATGGCTTCCAGGCACATCTTGCGCATGGAAAAATATATCATTTTTATTAGCAAATTTTAATGTTAGATTTTCATTTTGTAAATTATTTTTCCCAACATAAATCAATGCTCCAGAGTCTGTTTCAAAGATATAAGGCTTTGACTTTTCAAGTTTTTGTTTATTTTTTTTACTTTTTCTAATATAACCCAAAGAAATAAGTTCCTCTTCAATTTCAGAAAGCTCGTTTAATTCTGTGATAATTTCAATAGTTTCTAAAATTTGTTTTATATACTTTATTTCTTCTTCAATTTTCGGCAATTCAGCCTTTATTATTTCATCAGCAGTTTTTAATTTTTTATATTTTTTGTAATATGCTTCAATATTTTCTCTTGGAGATTTCCTTTCATCAAGTGAAATTTCAATCTCTTTCATATTATCATAAATATTTTCTACAGATATTTTTTTCATTCCTTTTTCTATCTTATAAATATTTATGGAAAGTAAATCAGCAAAAATTTTTAAATCCTCTTTACTTTGATTATTCAAAAGTTCATCGTTCATTGCCAAATATTTATTTGTGAGCCTATTTAATTTTGTATTCAAAATCTTTTTAAATCCTGATGCCTTTTGATTTATCCTATCTCTTAGAGAGTTGTTATGATAAAAACTTTCGACTAATTTTGATAAGCTATCGACACTTTCTTTTTTTTCATACAAATTTAAGTCAAAACAATAAAAATCTTTATTGTTATTTATTTCATCTTTAATAAAAATTGGATAATAGTTTTTATCTTTAATATTTTCAACTATTTTAACAAAATTTTCGTCAATTCTTTTAATATCTTCATCATTTAGATTAGCAGAATTAACAGCCGAATCAACATTTGAATTATTTAATAATTCATAGGAAATAATCGGAGAAAAGCCCAAATAATTTGTATAAAAGAACTTTTTCATTGAAATAGGTTCAGAAATTTTTAAAATTTCAGATGGCAATTTATAATTTTCATCTAAAATATTCTCTTTTTCGTCCTTTACAAAAAAGTAATCCTTATTAGGAAAAACCTCTCTTATACTACTTTGTCTGGAATCAATATGCTTAATTGCATCAATAATTTTATTGCTCTCCTTATCAACAAGAATTATATTTGAATGTTTCCCCATTATTTCAATGATTAAAAGTTTTTTGCTAAGTTCTTTTAATTCATTTAAGTTTTCAATTTCAAAGCAAACAACCCTATCCATTTTATGTTGATATATATTTTTAATAGTACCTCCAACTAAATATTTCCTTAACAACATACAAAAATTATATGCAGTTATTGGATTCTTTTTGCTTTTTTCACTCAAATGAATTCTTGAAAGATTATTTGCACAAGAAAGTAATAATTTATAATTCTCCTTGTTGTAAATCTGTAAATTTATCTCATTTTTATCCGGTTGATTTATTTTATTTATTTTTCCATTTAATAAAAGCGGATATATTTCATCAACAACTGCTTTTGTAAAAATTCCATCAAAACTCATTTTTCTTTCCTTTATTTCTAATTAAAAATCCAAATATTCAAGAAATATCTTGATGCTATTACAAGTCCAAAAACCACTGTTATAAAAGCCATAACAATATAATCTGTTCTTGAATATTTTAGAACATTCATTCTAGTTCTTCCTTCTCCACCTCTATAACATCTAGCCTCCATTGCAACAGCTAATTCATCTGCACGTTTTAGAGCATTTACAAAAAGTGGAACAAGTAAAGGAATCAAACTTTTTGCTCTTGATATAATACTTCCAGTTTCAAAATCTGCACCTCTTGCAGTTTGAGCCTTAGTAATTTTATCCATTTCATCTAAAATTGTTGGTATAAATCTTAATGCGATTGTCATCATCATAGCTACAGAATGAGCAGGAAACTTGATTTTTTCAAAAGGTTTCATAACATATTCCAAAGCATCAGTAAGCACAATTGGACTTGTTGTAAGAGTTAAAAGGCTTGTACCTATAACTAAAAGAATTATTCTAACACTCATAAATGCACTTAGTTTAATTCCTTCTTTAGTTATATTTATAATCCATATTCTAAATAAGACCTCTCCCGGTGTTAAAATTAAATTCAAAATCACCGTAAATAAAACAATATAAAAAATTCCTTTTAATCCTTTTAAAACCATTAGAATCGGTAATTTTGCAATTTTTATAATTGAAAACAAAAAAATTGCAAGTGGTATAAATACCAGAAAACTTTTTATAAAAAATATGGAAAGTATAAACATAAAAATAAAATATAGTTTAAGTCTAGGATCTAGTCTGTGAACAATACTATCTCCCGGAAAAAATCTACCTATCGATATATTTTTTACCATTAATTTTTCCTCAATTCTCTTTTAATTTCGTTAAAAGCCTCATCAACTGTTAGAATATTTTTGCTAAAATGATGTCCTTTTTTTCTTAAAATATCCATAAATTCCGTAATTTGTGGAACATTAAGTCCAACTTTTTTTAAATCGTCTACATCGCTAAAAGCTTCTTTTGTACTTTTGTCTAAATGGATATGTCCATTTTTCATTATAATTATTCTATTTACTAGTTTTGCAACATCTTCCATGCTGTGAGAAATCAAAACTATTGTAATATTATTCTTCTCATAAAGCCTTTTAATTTGAAAAAATAGTTCGTCCCTTCCCTTAGGGTCAAGTCCTGCCGTAGGTTCATCTAAAATCAGAATATCAGGTTTCATAGCTAAAATTCCTGCTATCGCAACCCTTCTTTTTTGACCTCCAGAAATTTCAAAAGGAGATTTATCTTTTTTTGCTTCATAATCAAGTCCTACAATCTCCATTGCTTCTTTTACTCTCTCTGTAACTTCTTCTTCACTAAGTCCCATGTTCTTAGGTCCAAAAGCAATATCTTTTTCAATTGTCTCTTCAAAAAGTTGATATTCAGGATATTGAAAAACTAATCCAATTTTATATCTTAAGCCACTCTTAGCAAGTTCCTTATCTTTAGTGTTCATATCTCCTATAAAAACATCACCACTTGTAGGCTTTAGAATTCCATTAAAATGTTGAATTAATGTTGATTTTCCACTTCCTGTATGCCCTATAATACCAACAAATTCTCCCTTTTTTATAGTTAAATCTATATTATCTAAAGCAAGTTTTTCAAAAGGAGTTTTTTCTCCGTAAACAAAACTTACATTTTTAAAATTTATATCCATTATTTTAATTTTCTCTCCAAAAATTTTATCATTTCATCATTTGTTAAAATATCAGAAGGAATTTCTACCCCGTCATTCTTTAAAAGATATGCAAGTTCTGTAACCTGCGGAACAGAAAGTCCCAATTCTCGTAAAGTTTCAACATTTGAAAAAACTTTTTTAGGACTGTCATCAAACTCAATCTTTCCTTCATTTAAAACGATAACTCTATCAGCAAGAACAGCTTCTTCCATATAATGAGTTATATATAAAATAGTCTTATTCTCTTCTTTATTTAATTTTAAAATAGTATCAATAATATCTTTTCTTCCAATAGGATCAAGCATTGCTGTAGATTCATCAAAAATTATTACATCCGGTTTCATAGCTAAAATTCCTGCTATAGCAACTCTCTGTTTTTGTCCACCAGAAAGCATATGTGGAGAATGCTTCTTATACTCCTGCATCTCAACAATTTCTAAAGCTTCATCAACTCTTTCTCTTATTTCAGCTGAAGGAACTCCTAAATTTTCAGGACCGAAAGCAACATCTTCTTCTACAACTGTCGCAACAAGTTGATTATCAGGATTTTGAAAAACCATAGCACATTTTTGTCTAATATCCCAAATTCTATTTTCATCTTTTGTATTAATTCCAAAAATTTCAATTTCTCCATCCGTTGGAGTAATTTGTGCATTTAAAAGTTTTGCTAAAGTAGATTTTCCGCTTCCATTATGTCCTAAAATAGAAATCAATTCTCCTTTATTTACAGAAAAACTGACCCCATCCAAAGCAGTACTCTTCTTACCATCTTCTCCAGAATATTCATATCTTAAATCTTTTATATCAATTATTTTTTCATTCAAAATTTATCACCTACTAACAATTTATGATAACATAAACAATACATTTTTTCAATAAAACAAGTATTGAATACCCAAAAAATCGACAAAAAAGACAACTTCCACATAGTTGTCTTTAAATAATTTTGTACTATTGCTAATCTTTTTCCAATTTTTTCATACAATTATTTTCTAAATGGATAGATTATTCATCATTTTATTCTTGTTCATATAATTTCAAAGCATAGTCAGCATATTCTTTAGTGTGGTTATACCAAATATATAAATATTCGCCAATACTCTTTCCTTGAATTTCCTGATTAATCGCCCATAAGAACCAATAAAAAGAGCTTACTGCAATATAAGCAATATAATGCATTAACTGCTTATCCGTAGGCTTACCATTAAAATATTCCTTTATTATATCTATAGCTTCATCAAAAGAATATTTTGAAGAAGTTATAAAACATCCAATATCTACTGCAGGATCTGACATTGCAGAATATTCCCAATCTATTAAATACATTTTATCTCTGTTATCCAACAAAAAATTCAAATCATAACTATCACAATGACAAATACATTCATTTGTATCATCTTTATCTAAAAAAGTCTTTAATTTATAAATTTTATCATTCATCAAACTCATATCATCAAAATTATCTCTATGTGAATTTCTTATTTTGATTTTAAAGTTTTCAATTTCATCAAAAATATTAAATTTAAAATTAGTTTTTCTACCACTTGTATGTAATTTCTTTAACATAGAAATAGCCCTTTTTACGTTCTTTTTATCAAAAGGATTAAGAATTTTTACATTTTCAATATATTTAGAAATTTTCCAACCAATATCTTTATCCATATAGATATAAGTATCATCTAAACTCAATTCCTTTGCGATTTTCATTGAGTCAAACTCGCTTTTTCTATTTATGATTAATTCAGTTCCGGGACCCGGATGTCGATATACATAGGATTTTTCTTTACAACTAAATTTAAAAGATGTATTGGTCATTCCCATTTTTATCGGCTTAATATCCTTTATTTCTTCTTCTTTACATCTTAAAATATTACAAATATTTTGAAAAATTTCAGAGTCGGAGTTAGTGACATATTTTTCATCAAAAAGTCTTAACTCCTCCAAAGAATCAAACTCTTTAATATCTTCTAAATCATATTTTCTAATATACATATTATCCAACTCTTTTATATGACGCATATAAAAAGTTTCCCACAAATTTTCACGAACTATCTGTTCATGATACTCTGCTTTCAACAATTTCACAAATTTATCACTGAATTCTCTGTCAAAAAAAACATGCCCTAACATTATCCAATCATCTTTTCCACCAATTGTTACACCTGTAATCCTTCCCTTTTTATCAAATTCTGCATAGTATTCATCAGTTTCTCCATCTTGATAAACAGCTGAATAATATGCTCTATAAACATACTTTTCAAAAGGATTCTTCGGAAAATAATTATCTGAAGAACAGATATAAGTATTTTTTAATTTTTCAGTAACCAAAATTAGTGATGAAGTGTTGTTAAATCTGTAATAATCCTCATTAACCACAATATCTACACCAAATTTTTCTGCTAGATAGAACATCTTTTCCTTCATATATCCTACAACTAAAGTAATATCTTCAATTCCTGCTTCTTTTAGTTGTAAAATTTCTCTCTCAATTAATTTTTCTCCTTTTACATTTAAAAGACCTTTTGGAGTTTCATAACAAAGAGGAGCAAATCTTGAACTCATTCCGGCAGCCATTATTATTGCATTATCAACTTTATATGGCTCCAATGCAGAAAGTCCTTTATCTGTAATCTTTAAATTTTCATCTATAAACTCGTTATTTTTTAATTCTTTTAAAGTTTTATTAACTTTTCCCAAAGAAATTTTTGTAATACTTGAAATTTCTCTTTGAGTATATTTTTTATTCGGATTTTTAAAAAATAGATTTAAAATATCAAAATCTTGTATTGCTAACATGAATTCCTCCTTAAACATCTTGTTCATAAATTATACCATATCATATAAAAATGAACAATAAAAAAGTCCTAAAATTTTACATTTAGAACTTTTAAATTATAAAATAATAATTTATATTATCCTTTATATTTCTTTGCTTTTAGTTTATATTTTATAACTCTGAATTTATTTTTAATTCCGTCAAGCGTAACAAATAAAATCTTATCTTTCGTTATTAACATAATTATAAAATAATATAGTACACATGATACAATTATTGCCAATACTCTAACAAAAAATTGTAAATTCAAATTTAATGAATATTTTAAAGTATGATTTATTCCATAAGTTATTGCAAAGAACGGAACGGCGCATAGTATATATTTTACATAAGATTTTAATATTTCGTTTATGGAAATAATATTTCTTTTAGTTATAAAGTAAATTTGAATTATCAATACTACAATTTCTGAAAATAAGGTTGTATATACAAAATATTCAGCTTGAACAACTTTTAATTTCAATAAAACTATATTTAAAATCAAGTTCAAAAAACCACCTATAAAATAAAATGCCGTTATATTTTTTTCATATCCTCTTACAAATAAAACTTGATTTGCAAGAAGTTGATCTAAAGCCCACATAACAATCCTAAGTGAAAACAACTTTAAAATAAAACCGGCTTCCAAATACTTTTCTCCCGCATATATCAACATTACTTCATCAGAAACACAGCTTAATCCAATACCCATCGGAATTACTAAGAATAAAAAGGTTCTTGCAACTTGATTTAACAATTCCGTATAATTTTTTTCATCACTATTCCCATGATAGTACGAAAGCCTTGGAATACTTACTACTATTATAGAATAAACTACACTCGTAATTAGTTGAGCTATTGACAATGAAAAGGTATAATATGAAACTGAAATCTTAGCATCCAATAATGAGAGTACTGCCCTATCCAACGCAGTGTATAACATATATGAGTTGGCTAAAAGTAACATTCCAATCAATGGTTTTATATGTATTAAAATGTCTTTTAACTCAATCTTTACAAACTTTACTTTTCTTTTTATATAGTAAAAACTTATCAAATAGTTTACAAGATTTGTAATTGATAATATAAAAGCATAATTTACTATATCATCAGCTTTTTTTACAAATGCAAAAATTGAAACAAGCATAAGTACACGGACAAATAATGTCTTAAAAAGAATAAAACCATAGTTTTCAAAAGCCTCATTCATCCACTCAATTGATACAAATTGAGTAAAAATTTGAATACTAAGTGCAATATATAACATATACATATTGGAATTTACATTTAAAAACATATATCCAATATACAAAATCCCAATACCTAAAGAACTTATTAAGTTTATAGAGAAAAGAACGGTAAAATTTTTACTTATCTCTTTAATATTATTTTTAACTCTGCTTATTGAACGTATCCCATAACTATATATTCCAAAAGCGGCAAACGGAATAAATAGGTTTAATATAGAGTTTGCAACATTAAATTCGCCATAGGCCTCTTTACTCAAAATTCTAGCAAGATACGGACCTGTGATAAGCGGAAACAGAATATTAAAAACCCTAACTAAAACGCTAGCTAAAGCGTTAACTTTTATATTTTTTGCCATATCTAAAATTAATTCTCCCTTATTTTATTCTGTAAGCATCTAAAAGATGTGATTTATATTCAATTTCTGCATCAGAAGGTTTTTGCATATAATCTCCATAAAATTGAGTTAAAATCTTATCATAATTTTTAGGAGCAGGTACCATCATATCTTCAAAAGGTAATTCTATTAATTCCTCATAAGTTCCCGCTTTAAAAACTTCTTTCATTCCCGTTTTGTCAACACCAACAGCTCCCTCATAAATTCCATTTTCATCAGAATACTTTTCTACAAGTTTTTCAATTTTTTTTGTAAAAAATCTTGGATTTACAAATTTTAATAAATACCAAAAGGTAACTCTACAAAAATCTTTTATTCTACTATCTTTGTGAATTATAAATTTTTTCTTTATAAAACAAATATGCCTTAAAGTTACCATCAAGTGTGCTTTTTTTACAAAATTTAAGTCATTGAATCTATCAATTGGAAAAACGTCAACAAAAACATTACTATCTCGTCTATTTCTCTTTACATTATCTTCCAATAAAGTATATTTATCTATGACTACAAAAAAATTTTGAAAATACCACTCGCTGTTATCTTTGGATAAAATCCCATATCTCTCATTATCTTCCTCAATAACAGCTTTTTGAAATCTCTCATAGTCTTCTCTATACATTGAAATATCAATATCATCATCCCAAGGAATAAATCCTTTATGTCTAACACTTCCAAGTAGTGTTCCATAATTTACAAAATATTTTATATCATACTTTTTACAAACATAATCAATGAACTTTAAAATATTTAATTCATAATTTTTTAGTTCATCAACCGTTAGTCTCTCTTTCATTTTATTCTCCTAATCTACAAAATAAGCCTTGATTTCATGAGGATATTTCTGTTTATCAATAGGCGGAAATTTCATATAATCGCCATAATATTTTTTCAAAATCTCATCATATTTTTTCGGCGCAAAAAAATTACAGCCTTCAAACTCGAACTCTGCCAGTTCATCAAATGGATTATAATCAAAAACATCATCATATTTCAATTTTGAACAACCTACAACTCCAAAATATTTTCCGTTTTCTTTGGAATATTTTTCAACGGCTTCCTTTATCTTCCTTGCAAAGATTCTTGGAGATACAGGTTTTAACATCGTCCAGAAAAATAATCTAACAAAATCTTTCAACTTACTGTCCCCATACTGTATATTTTCTTTTTTTGAAAAAGATAAAAGTTTAAAACTTTCTAACTTATATGTTTTTTCAACTAATTTTAAATCATCAAAAGAATCTATCGGAAAAATATCAACAAAAATTCCTAAGTCATAAGTTTTATAATTTCTTTCATCTTCTATCTTAGTCTTTGAATTTATAACTTTCATGAAATTATTATAGTACTTGTCATCAGTTTCTAAAGACAAAATCTTATAAATTCCATCATCTTTTGAAAATAAATCTATAAACTTTTCATAGTCTTTTCTAAACATACAAATATCAATATCATCATCCCAAGGAATAAAGCCTTTATGTCTTACAGCTCCAATTAAAGTTCCATAATTTAAAAAATATTTTATATCATTTTCAATGCAAAAATTGTGAATATATTTTAGAATTTCAAGCTCTACGGATTTTATTTCATCCATAGAAAGATATTTTATTTCCATTAAGCATTTACTCCTTTTCTTTTCAAATCTTTTAAAAGCAAAAACCTATATAATTTAACATTTAATTTTAACATTAATACAGCTATTCTTCTACCTTTTCTAAAATTTTTATTTCTAAAAATTTTCCAAAAATTATTCTTCAAAAACCCTAAAACTTCTCTATATTCTAAAATATTTTTATAACCTTCACTCAATAGCATCTTATCAAAGACCATAAAATACGCATAGGAAAGCCTGAAAAAAGCATATTCTGAAAGAGAAGGAATTTCTCTATCTATATAGTCATAAAAATTGGAATAAATTTCTATGCAATTCATATTTTTTACAGTATATGGCTTTGTTGTAATGCTATTTTCTCTGTGAAAGTAATAATAATATGGCTTTGTTGTTACAACATATTTTTTAGCATATTTTACAAGCTCAAACTGATAAAAAGCATCTTCATAAATTTTGCCCACAGGAAACGAAATCTTACTTGCAATTTCATAGGATATGAGTTTATTACAGATAGTGCCGGGAATTTTTTCTCCGATAAAATATTCTTTTAAAAATCTTTCTTTTCCACAACAAAAATAAATTTCTTCCTTACATTGTGGAGATTGATTGTCTGAATAAACATTATAAACCCCACAAACAGATACATCCGCATCTTCTCCTTTTATATTTTTATAAAGTTCTTCAATCATTCCCTCTGCAATATAATCGTCAGAATCTATAAATAATACATATTTTCCTGTTACAAACCTCATTCCGTGATTTCTTGCACTGGATAATCCGCCATTTTTTTTAACATAAAGTTTCGCTCTATTTTCATTTTCAACGAATTCTTTACAAATATTTTCGCTATTATCAGTTGCTCCATCATTAACTATAATAATTTCTATATTCTTATATGTTTGATTTGAAATTGAATCTAAACATTTTTTAACATATTTTTCTACATTATATACAGGTACAATAACACTTATCTTGTCCATAATTCTCCTTTATATTAAAATCAAAATTTAATATTAATACAAATTATACTATAAATCATTAAAATTTACAATTTTTCACAAAAAATAAAGGAGATGTAAAATCTCCTTAAAAATTTACTTCTCTTTCAATTTTGCAAACAAAATTCTCCTTGCTGTATTGTCATCAGGCGTTTTACAAGTTACCAGCATCAAGAGTTTTGTATTTTTATCAATTTTATCAACTTCAGATTTTGAAATATGTTTACTTAATTCTTTTTTCATCGCGTCCACATCTTCATTTCTCTTTGAACTAAGTTCATAAAGTGGAGTATCCGGATCTACAAGATCAACTGACAATACTTCATATTCCAATTTTCCTTTTTCTGTATAAACGTAGAATGTCTTATGATTTTCTAAAAATGTTTTATCCTCAAATTTTCTTAAATCATAAAATTTTGTTTTATCCCAAATATTATGTCCGAATATATAACTGATTCTGTCTGAAAAATCCACTTTATTATACATATCTAAAAATAATGTTCCTGTTACAGGATATTTATTTTTCTTAAAATCCCTCCATAGATAGTAATCATTGTCTTTTCCTTGAACTAAAGGCTCATCTATATTCGTTCCAGGAATTTCAAGCCAACCTATTGAGTCGGAATTTAATTTTTTTAATTCTTCCAAATTTACAACTTTTTCTTTATCCGTTTTTTTCTCATCGGCATTGTTTGATGACTTAAAAACCGATTCTTTTAGATTACTTAAATCTTTACCTGCCTTATATGAACCATAATAATCTTTGATTATATTTCCTGCAGAATAAACAAAAACTCCTAAACATATTACAAATAATATATTCCAAAACCATTTTTTCACTTTGCTCTGTTTTTTTCTACTCTTTTTTATAATTATGTCTTCTTTTTTCATACCTTAAATCCTTTCGTAAGTATAGAAGGTCAATTTTGGATTTTCACTTTTACCATTAATTTTTTCAACAACTTTCCATACTTTTTCATCAATCTTTGGAAAATGACTATCCGCTTCTACTGCCTCTTTTTCTTCATATTTTGTAATATACATTCTTGAACAAAAGTCAATCAATTGCTCATAGATACTCATCCCTCCACAAACAAAAAACTTCTCTTTTGGATTTTCTTTTACAAAATTAATCAAATCTTCTATATTCTTAAATCTTCTTACTCCTTCAAAAGAAAAATCACTCTTTGTCAAAACAATATTTTTTCTTTTTGGAAGTGGTTTTATTTTAAACCCTTCAAAAGTTTTTCTACCACAGATTATAGAATTACCACAAGTTTTTTCTTTAAAAAAATTCATATCTTCTTTTAGAAAATACAATAAATTATTATCCTTGCCTATTGCATTACTTTTTTCAGTAATTGCAACTATTAAATATAAATTATCTAATACCATATTTTATCCTTTTTATTTTTTATTAAATCACAACTCCTTTTAATAACTATTTTCCGTTGTTGCGATGAAATTATTATACCACAATTCTATATTTTAATCTAATTTTTGTTATTAAGATGTGATATTTATACCCTTAAAAATAAATTATTTTACAAAAAAATTGGAGATATTATCCCCAATTAGTTTTGAAAATGAATTAATTTTCCTTTCGGTTCTATTTCTTTTATGTCAATTAGTTTGAGTTTTACAACTTTTCCAGTTTTATATTTATCGATTATTACTTCTCCAACCATTTCATACCATTTATCCTTTTCAGGATATTTTCCGTCAGTAATATATTCAAATCCAATTACACTATCGTTGTAACAACAGCCAGGTCCTTCACGTAAAATTGCATAGACAACCTCACCTGTATCTTTATCCTCAAATCTAACATTTTGCCCTGAAATTCTAACTTTCTTGCCAACATATTCATCTTTATTTACATAAATATCATTTACAAGAGCTAAAAAAATCCCATCAGAAATATTTATTATTCCATCTTTTGAATCTGCATCTCTTTTTTTATTTAACTGTTCTTTTGTAAGTTCATCCTTTTTTTCAGGCTGTTTGTATTCATCTTTCGAATCATTTTGCCCTTGATGTCTTTCCAATTTGTAATCATCGGGATTTTGATTTTTATCAGTTTCACCGGATTTTTTTTCATTCTTATCAGTTCCGGCATTTTCGGGATCATTTTTTAGAGCACTTTTTAAATCATTTTTATTCTCTTTATTTTTTATAAAATTACTATTACCATCAGCCTTTGAACAAGAACATAGCAATAGACAAAATAGTATTAAACTTAATATTTTTTTATTCACTGATAAACCTCCTTACTATGCAAGATATAACAAATAGAACTAAATTAACCAAAACAATACTTGCACCTGTCGGCGTTGAATATATATATGATATAGTTATTCCAATAAACAATGCTATTGTCGAGATTATAACTGATGAAATAACAACAGCCTTATAACTTTTAAAAATTCGCATAGACGTCATTGCAGGAAATATTATTAAACATGAAATAAGCATACTTCCCATAAATTTCATTCCTATAACTATAGTTACAGAAATCAAAATTGTAACCAAAGTGTTATATAAATTGATATTTACTCCACTCGCTTTGGCAAAATCTTCATCAACAGTAATAGTATATATTTTATTATATAACAAAATATAGGAAATTAAAACTATTATCCCTAAGACAAAACTAATATACATATCACTTCTTTTCATAATCAATATGCTACCAAATAAGTAGTTACAAACATCAACATTAAGTCCTTTAGTTACAGCTGTAAAAGTTACTCCTATAGAAACGGAAACACAACTTAAAAGTGCAATCGCTGTGTCACTACTAATATTATATTTTTCTCCATACTTTAAAAGGATAATTCCTGCTATAATTACTATTGGCATAGAAAATTCTATTGGAGAAATATCAAAAGAAAGTGCTATTGAAAGTGCTGCAAATGAAACATTTGAAAGGCCAACTCCTATCATTGCATATCTTTTCAAAACTAGAGTTATTCCAAGCAATGCAGAACTTATCGAAATTAAAAGTCCGACGAATATTGCTTTAACCATAAAGGGATAATTTAACATTTCTGAAATTAAACTAATCAAAATTTATTTCCCCCTTTTCGTATTTTTCCAAAACATTTTCTATGACTCTATTTTCTTTTCCTAAAACCAAAGCTCTATTAGAATATTTAAAAGCCTCTTCATCATGACTTATCATAACAATAGTAAGACCTTCTTTATTAAGTTTTTCTAAAATGTCATACAACATCTTTCTAACATTTATATCCAAAGAATTTGTAGGTTCATCTAAAAAAATAATCTTTTCGGATACACAAAGGCATCTGCAAAGTAAAACTCTTTGCCTTTGTCCGATAGAAAGAGAACTTATACTCTTATCTTTAATTTCCCAAAGATTTAATTTTTTTAAATTCTCCTTAACAACTGCTATATCTTTAGAGCCATAAAAAAACTTTGAATAAACAGCTCTTGAAGATAAAACAAATTCCCATATTGTTGATGGGAATTCTTTTTTTAATAAAACTTCTTGAGACATATATCCACAAATTTTAAAATTCTTCTTTATTTCTCCTGAAGAAATATTTTTTAATCCTAAAATTCCTTTCAACAGAGTAGATTTTCCTATACCGTTTTTTCCTAAGATGAGGAAGAAATCTCCCTCATCAACGGAAAAGCTAAGATTGTCAATTATTTTATTATTTTTATAAAAAATTTCTAAATTTTCACAAACTAAAATTTTCTCTTTCATTAATTAAGTCCTTCTTTTAACGCCTCAACATTTTGTTTCATAAGATCTATATAAGTTATGCCCTTATCAAAATCCTCTTTAGTTACAGTATGGATTGAATGTAAAAGTTTAACTTTAGCTCCGGAATTTTTAGCAACAGTTTCAGCCAATTCGCCTTTTCCCATTTCTATATGATAAACTACAGGAATTTTATTTTCTTTTACATAATCAACCATTTTTTTAATTTGTCCTGCACTTGCAGTTGATTCAACACTACAACCTGAAAATAAAGCACGATACTCTAAGCCTAAATCTTTAAATAAATATCTGAACGGAAATCTATCTGCAATAACAACTTTTTTAATTTTTGCATTATCAACAACATCATGTAATTCTTTATCTACACCTTCAAGTTGTTTAATATAATTTTCAGCATTTTCTTTATAAAATTCTGCATTATCAGGATCTTTTTCTACCAATGTATTAGTTATAGTTTTAACCATTTGAATAGCATTTTTAGGTGATGTCCAATAATGTGGATCTAATTCTTTTTCTTCGCCTTTATGATTGTGTTCATCTTCTTTTTCGTGTTTATGGTCGTGATTATGTTCATCTTCTTTTTTATCATCATGATGGTGTTCGTGTTTCATACCATCAACTGATTCTTCTTCAAGTTGTTGAATACCATCAACTAATTTAACTACTTTTTTATTTTTCATATCTATACTTTTAGTTAAATTTTCAACCCATTTATCATGTTCTGTTCCACCATACACAAAAATATCCGAATTTTGAACTGTTTTTATATCTTGTGGAGTAGGAGTAAATGAATGAACATCAACTCCCGGTTTTATCATTAATTCCAAATCAACCTTATCCTTTGCAATTGCTCTTGTTATATCATATTCAGGAAAAATTGTAGTTACAATCTTTAATTTACCCTTAGTATTATCTCCTTTATCTTTTTTTTCAGTTTTTGCAGTACAGCCTGTAATCAATACTGCTCCTGCCAATATTAACCCAAAAATCTTTTTTGAAATATTTTTCATATTATACCTCCTTCTTAAGAAATTTTAAAAATTAAAATTTCAAGAATAATTCTAATTCTTTTATATTGTATCACAAAAATATAAAATAATCCATATAAATAAGAATAATTTTTATTTACATTTATTGATACAGCATAATATAAATATATTGCAATATAATATTTAAATTGCTTAATAATAAATTTATGTAGGAATAGAAAAAATTTATTAAAAGTGTTATAATAGACGTTGATATAGTAAATTTATATTTTAGGAGGATTTATGAAAACTATATTTGAAAAGCAACATATGAAATTTACTCGTAAAGACGGAAGTGTTTTAACAGTAAAAAAAGATGGAGTATCTTATGAAGATGCAAAAAAAGAAAAGAAGAGTTTTGATATTTCATTTGATAAAATTTCCTATATAATAGCACTTAGCTATTGTAATTCTAATTCAAATTATAATTTATTATTTGAAAAGAAAGATAAGTCAGCTCCGATTGATTTTACATCAGACACTACAATTATAAATGATTGTCATAATATTTTAGAAACTAAGTCTATACTTCTAGCTCATGCTGCATACAAACTTACAAAAGATTTTCCAAATAATCTTGATACTTTGGATATAGATTTAGCTCGTAGTTTGAGAGAAAAAGCTATTCGTATTTCTAATGGTGTTATCTCCGGAGCAAAGCATAGCATAAATATTAATGAAATTCGTAGAGTACAATGTGCATCAAATGGTACAATTTCAAACCTTTTAATATACAAAAAGGAGAAAAAAACATTCTGGAATATTCCTGATATGAGAATTCCTTGTAACGAAATTACTTTACCTCTAATTGAGGCAATTGTTACAAGAAATACCGGAAATGGAATTGATTTTTCTTGGGGAAACGGTTTTGATCAAAAAAATAGTAACTATATAATAATGAGATATATGGATTCTAACTTTTTTATAAATAATGACGGTACTTTTGATACAGAGTGGCAAAAACAAATATATAATAGAATTCGTATATTTGATCATGATCTTGAATACTTATTAAATAAATAAATTTCTATGGAGGTGTTTTGTGAACAGAGATTTTAATGAATTCAATATTTCAATTCTTTCAGATTTTTATGAATATACTATGGCTCAAGGGTATTTTAACGAAAATTTGAATAACAAAATTACTTATTTTGATATTTTTTATAGAGAAAATCCGGATGGTGCAAGTTATGCAATCTTTTCCGGATTGGAACATTTAACTCAAATTCTTAATTCAATGAGATTTAATGATGAAGATATAGAATATTTTAAATCTTTAAATACTTTTGATGATAAATTTTTAAATTTTTTAAAAAATTTTAAATTTGAATGTGATATATGGTCCGTTCCTGAAGGAAGTGTAATCTTTCCTTATGAACCTATAATGACCGTTAGAGGTCCTGCTGTTCAAGCGCAGTTAATAGAAACCATGGCTTTACTAATAATAAATCACGAAAGTTTAATTGCAACAAAATCAAATAGAATAAAAAGGGCTGCGAAAGGTAGAGCAGTTATGGAATTTGGTGCGAGACGTGCACAGGGAATTGACGCATCCGTATATGGAGCAAAAGCCTCATATATTGCAGGTATAGATGGCACTTCTAATGTCTTGACCGGAAAATTATTTAATATTCCTGTACTTGGAACAATGGCTCACTCTTGGGTACAAATGTTTGATACAGAATTGGAAGCTTTTAAAGCTTTTGCAAAATCTTTTCCAAATAATTGTGTATTACTTGTTGACACTTACAATACCTTACAATCAGGTATTCCAAATGCAATAAAGACTTTTGATGAAATTCTAAAACCTATGGGAATAAGGCCAAAAGGAATTAGACTTGATAGTGGAGATTTAGCTTATCTTTCTAAACAAGCAAGAAAAATGTTGGATAATGCAGGATATAAAGATACTCAAATTGTAGTTTCAAACTCGCTTGACGAATATACTATTAGAGATTTATTACATCAAGAAGCAAAAATTGATTCATTCGGTATTGGTGAAAGACTTATAACTTCAAAAACTCATCCGGTTTTTGGTGGAGTTTATAAATTAGTTGCCATTGAAGAAAACGGAAAAATTATTCCAAAGATAAAAGTATCAGAAAATGTCGATAAAATAACAACACCAGGGGTTAAAAATCTATATAGAATATATGATAGAAAGACAAAAAAAGCTGAAGCTGATTTAATTACTCTATTCGATGAAAAAATTGATGAAAATAAACCAATTTCCATTTTCCATCCAATTTATACTTGGAAAACTACAACTTATGAAGATTATATCTTAAGACCAATGCTAAAACAAATTTTCAAAAATGGAGAATTAATCTACAAACTTCCAGATATAAAAGAAATCAGAGAATATTGTGCAAGTGAAATTGAAAGTCTTTGGGATGAGTTTAAAAGATTTGATAATCCTCACATCTATAAAGTCGATCTTTCAAAAGACTTATGGGAATTAAAGAATAATTTATTAAAAGAAACAGTTAAAATATCTAAAAAAGCAAAAAAACAGAGTGAATAAATCACTCTGTTTTTCATTGTAAAAAACAAATTTAAAATTCTTAATTGATGTAACACATCATTGAAATTATAATCTTCTTAATAATCTCTTAAATAGTTTTCTGTCTATTAAATATGATATTATTGCAGTTAATAAAATAATGCATATATTAGCTAAAATAACTGCAGGTACTTTATAATCCCATTTAATCATCTTTACAGTTACAAATATAAGTAATGCATATAATCCATAATTAATCAAAATTGAAACAAATACACTTATTCCACCAGAACCACCATTCATAGCTTCTTTTGGTGTTTTCCAATCAAAATATGGATTAATTAATCCCAAAATCATATTTAAACTTCCACTTGTAAATAAAGTTAAAGACATTCCAAGTATAACTGCAAGATATAAAATAGGATTAAAGATATATAAAATCATTGATAATAATATTACTATTATTGCAGAAATAAAGTGCAATACTTGACAAGCAATAATTCTTGACATTATATGTGTATTAATTCCTATTGGAGCAGTAGCTATTACCCAAAAAGCCTTTCCTTCTCTTGATACAGAACTTGTAGTAAGTGATGAAAGTCCACAGAAAAGTCCTAGAATAGCGCCAATTCCAAATGCTATTGTTAATAAATATCCTATTGGTTGGTTAGATACTGCAAAATTTACAGCAAATTTAAATTGAGATTTAAATTTAAGTCCATAATATACTGCTATACAAGACATAATAACTACCATTAAATCAATCATAACTACTTGCATAAAATATGTTGGAGTTGTTATGATTTGATTAAATTCTTTCTTTACTAATACAATAAGTTTATATTGTCTTGCATGTGCAACACCTTGTTTTTTTCTTTTTTCAATAACAGCTTTACTTTCTCTTGAAACAACATTTACACTTCTCAAAATTTCAAGATAATTTCTCTCTGCAAAGAATTTCAATAATAATGAAAGAACTATACAAATAATTAAACCTATTCCCAAATTTGCAATTGATGTAATAAGATTATCAGAAATCAATATTTTTTTCATCCAAACCACAAAGAAAAATATTGATGAAAGCTTTCCTTCCAAATCTACAATAACTTTTCCTATATCAATTCCTAAAGCCGGATTGGATGCGGCTTGAGTAAATATCATATATAATGCAAATAATCCTATTGTAAATAAACCATAAATTAATTTTAAAAATCTATTGAATATTTTACTTGTTCTAAGTAGTTTTCCAAAAATAAGTATTATAACTCCGGTTAGCAAAATTGCCTCCAAGTTAAGTAATATTAGTCCTAAAAAAGTAAAGATATAAAAGTCTATTCCTTTTTTTAGTGTATATCCTGTTATTCCAAATGCAATAACAAAAATTAAAAAGAATGATATGAAAAATGTTATTGCTAAAGAATAAATTCTGGATAAAAATATATCACTACCTGATATCGGTAAAGATAATAATATTTCAGTTTCATTATTCTTTTCAATAAAAACAAAAGCCGTTGCCAATGACAAAAATAATGTTACAACAAATATCCCTACAGAAAAAGTAGTTAAACTTGCTCTACCAATCGTAGTTTGAAAATTGTTAGCAAGAAAACGTCCAAGTTTAGGTGCTCCCCAAACAAACATTATAACAAAAAACAATATCCCCGCTACACCTTGAAAACTTGCTGATCTTTTTCCCTTTGTTTTTAAATTTTGCCTTATAGATAAGATTGCAAAAAAATCAATCGAAACAAAATATTTTATTAAAGTCCATAGTTTAGATTTTTTCATTGTCTGTCAACTCCAAGAATATTTTTTCTAAATCTTCATTTGAATGTTCCTCAGTTTTCAATTCAGATAATTTACCACAAAAAGCAATTTTTCCTTTGTTTATTATAACCAATTTATCACAAATTTTTTCTGCAACTTCCATAACATGTGTTGAAAATATTACAGTATTTCCAGCATCAGCAAACTCTCTTAAAATATTTTTTAAATTAAAAGAAGTTTTAACATCTAATCCAACCATTGGTTCATCAAGAATTAAAACCTTAGGAGAAGTAATCAACGCTCCAATCAATACTAATTTTTGACGCATACCATGTGAATAACTATCTATTGTACTGTAAATTGCATCTCCTAACTCTAATTTCTGATTATACTCTTCAATTTTTTCTTTTCTTACTTTTTCATCTATTCCATAAATATCAGCAATAAAATTCAAATATTTTATCCCTGTCATCTTTGTATAAATATCAGGATTATCAGGAACATAACTAATCATTTCTTTTACTTCTATAGAATTTTCAAGAGTATCAACTCCATTAACTGTGATTTTCCCTTCTGTCTGTTCTAAAATTCCAACCATCATTTTTAAACTTGTACTCTTACCGGCTCCATTAGGACCTAAAAAGCCAAAAATTTCTCCTTCTTCAATAGTAAAACTGATATTATCAACAGCTTTAACTCCTTTTGAAAAAACTTTTGATACGTTTTTAAACTCAATCATTTATAATACCTCCTTATCAAATATTAAAAAGTTTTAATTGTATCAAGTAAAAACTTTTGTCAGTTAATTTTATCACATTTTTAGACAAAAAATCAACATTAATCATTTAACCAGTTAATATTTTTTAACTTGTCCTTTTTTATCTTAAATACACCTGTATATGGTTGTTCAAAATAAAAATATTTCTCTTCAGTATAATCTCTAGATTTGTATATATACATTATTGATGGGATATTTTTAGCTTCTTTATGATAAAAACTTACTTTTAAATATTTTTCTATATTTGTAGGTTCATCAGAAATAGATTCTTTTTTAATCTTTGTGGCAGATGATACTGAGTCTATAAAAATTTTTACATCTTCTTCTTTTTCTATTTTTATTACTTCCCTTTCACTTTTCGTTTTCTTATCTACTTCTGTTACATTGATATAATCTAAGTACTTAGACTTTGGAAGTGAAATTTTCTGCTTTCCACAAGCTGATAACAATAATAATAGTAGAAGAAAAATTGAATATTTTTTAAAATTCTTCATAATTTATCTTCTCCTTGAATCACCTGTTTTATAGTCTATTTCTATATTCGGTTGAACATTAAAACAATATACGTTAAACTTAATTGCTTTGCCATTGTCCTCAATAGAAATCGCTTCAATTTGAATACCCCTAGCGACAAGTTCGTTACCTACAAAAATAGGTGTTACTCTATATCTTACATGGTTATTTGTTTCCTTTACATAATCGGCTATCATGTTTTCAAAAGGTAACATTCCTTTTGTATTCAAATATCTTGTTCCCGTTATTAAGTTTCTTTTATTTGCATTTTCTCCTGCAAGTTGAAAGCCAATCAGATGACAACGATTATATAAACTGCCTCCTTCAATTCCATTATATTTTACGGATTTCCATCCTGTTGGCTTTACAGAAGAAATATTTTCTCTTTTTGAAGTTGGCATTAAATCCTTACCTATTATTGAATCTGCAACTCCACATCTCTTTAGAGAGTCAAGCTCAGAATATTTTTCAAAAGATTTTGGAACTAATTCACTTTTTTCAAAATTTGGCTCATTATTATTTATGACTACATAAGGTTTCCCGTTATATTCCGGAAGTTTGTTTATATCAAGTCCAACTATATTAGTATTACTGGTACTTCTATTTTCAATATACCTATGTGTAAAAAAAGCAACAAATAATGTCACAACAAGAAATAGCATAATGCCAAATATTCGTATGTTTTTCTTATCAATTCTAATCTTATTATTCATCTTTATTCTCCTTTACAAATATTTTTCTTGTAATCTTTTCGTGACTCTTTCCTTTAAATTCAAAGATTTCTATTTCTTTCCAACAATCTTGTAAAAACTCATCAAAAGTTTCATCAAAAGGATAATCTCTATTCCAAAAATAAACTATTATTTCATCAACAGATGGCAAAAATTTCTCTAAAAAATCTCCTTCATATAAAAATACTGAATTTTTTATAATTTCAGTATTTTCATCGATAATTTCAAAATTAAATTCAATATCCTTATACAGATCATAGCTGTACTCTGTCAAAAAAAGTTTTAAATTTCCAATTAATTCAAAAAGATTTTTTCTCTGCAACTCATCTTGACTTTGTCTTTTACCAAAAAATTTAATGCCGTTATTTTCATCTAAGCAAACAACTAATTTCATTTATTTTTCTTTTCACTCCTTAAATTTTTAAAAAAATCTTGTAAAATATCTAAACATTTTTGTTCTAAGACGCCTGTCTTTATAATTGACCTATGATTGAGTTCCTGTCTATCCAATACATTTTCAATTGATCCACAAAAACCTCTTTTTACATCCATTGCTCCAATAATTACTCTTTTTATTCTGCTATTTACAATTGCTCCTGCACACATGCAACAGGGTTCAAGAGTTACAAAAAGTTCTGTATCTTCAAGTCTAAAATCTCCCAATTTTTGTCCTGCTTTATTAATTGCTATAATTTCAGCGTGATTAACTCCGCTTTTTTTACTCAAAACCTGATTATGCCCTCTTGAAACTATTTTATCATCTTTAACAATAACACAGCCGATAGGAACTTCTCCCTTATTATAAGCCTTTTTTGCCTCTTTCAAAGCAATATCCATAAAATACTCGTCTCTACTCATAAAACTTATCCAAATCAAAAATCACAAAATTTTCCAATTTATCCAAATTTTCAACTATTGGATTTCCACCTTTCTTTAATACTGCAAAAATTCTATTATCCTCAAAAATAGATAACAACTTTTCACAATATTCTTTTAAATGTAATTCCTTATTTCCAATCTCGTCAAAGATTAAAATATCATTATTTTTAAAATCATCCATAAACTCATAACTCTTTTTCAAGAAAACTTCGTCAAAAAATTTCATTTCACTTTCTCTTTCTCCAATAACAAATCTTTCTTCTGTTCCATATCTAAAAAGTTCAATTCTAAATTTATCAGTGATAACAAGTTCAGTCATAATTCCATCAATTTTAGAATTTTTGTAATATTTTTTTATAAAAGCTTTTAAAAGGGTACTTTTCCCAACTTTTATATTTCCAGTTATCAAAATATGATTTTTACCTGTATCAACTTTTCGCAGACTTTCAACTAAAAAATCTAAATCTTTAAAATTTGTCATATAAAATCTCCATTAAATAAAGACCATTTGGGCTTAAAGTTACTCCTGCCCTAGTTCTGTCTTCACTATCTAAAATTCTTTCGAGCTCATCTTCTTCAATCAATCCTCTACCAATATCGACAAGAGTTCCAACCATTATTCTAACTTGATTTCTAATAAAACTTTGTCCCTTAATCAAAAAAATTAAGTCATTATTTTCTTTATATATTTCAAAAGAATTAATTTCTCTAATAGGATTGGTATTACCTGTTCTCGGACCCATAAAAGCCTTAAAACTCTTTCTTCCAATAAAATATTCTTTTGCTCTTTTCATCTTTTCAATATCCAAAGGATATGGAAAATTAGCCTTATAATTATAGTAAATAGGATCCATAACTTCGTCTAAATTTAAAATATATTTATATGTCTTCATCTTTGCATCAAACCTTGAATGAAAATTCTCTGAAACTTCTTTAGAATCTAAAACTCTAACTCCAATAGGTAAAAAATGATTTAAAGCAGTTTTAAAATTCAAAACTCCTACATTACTTTCAGTATGAAAATTAATTATATGCCTTAAAGAATGAACTCCTCTATCCGTTCTTCCGGCTGAAATAATATTAATATTTTCTTCGGTAATTTTCTTTAAAGCATCTTCTATCTCTCCTTGAACAGTTACAACATTTTTTTGCTTTTGAAATCCAAAAAACAAACTTCCATCATAACTAATAGTGAGCATAATATTTCTCATAAATTATCTCCATTTTTAAAATATTCTAGATTATTATTCTATCACAATATTATCAATAAGTACATCCTTATAAATTAGATAAAAACTAAATTAATTATAAAAAACAAACAAAACCATATAAAAAAAGGAACTTTTACTAATCAGCAAAATTTCCTTTTTACATTAGTGGTGCAAATAATTTTAATAATGATTGCAATATTCTCGTAATTAATTTTCTTGATTTTATCCATTCAGGTGTTATTTCCATAGAATCTTTTAAAGTATTTTCAAAATCTTCCTTAACATCACTTACTATAGGAGTTCCAAATGTCCAAACAGCACATTCAAAGTGAAGATAAAGACTTCTATAATCTAAATTTATACTTCCAATTACGACAAATCCGTCATCACAAAGAAAATTTTTCGCATGTATAAAGCCCTTTTTAAATTCATAGATTTTCACCCCGTTTTCTACAAGATTTTTATAAAATGACCTCGTAAGCAAGTGAACATATTTCTTATCAGGAATATGTGGTGTTATAATTCTAACATCAACACCGGTTTTTGCAGCACTAATTAATGCTTTTTCCATTTCCCAAGTTATTATTAAATAAGGTGTTGTTATATAAATATATCTATTCGCACGTCTAATCATATTAAGATACATATTTTCACTGGTTGATTCCATAACTGGCGTTTCAGAAAAAGGAATTACTACACCAAGATCGTCCCTAATATTTGATTTTTTCTCAAGATCGCTTTTATCATACAAACTCAAAATATCAGTATTTTCTCCGGTTGAATAGTCCCAAAGGGAAATAAACATATTTATAAAAGAAGCGACAGCATGACCTTCAAGCTTCAAAACAGAATCTTTCCAATAACCATATTTTTCGTACAAATTTATATACTCGTCAGCTATATTTATTCCTCCGGTATAAGCAATTTTACCATCAATAATTGTCATTTTTCTATGTGTTCTATTATTATGTTTCGGTAAAACAATCCCTTTTACTTGATTAAATTCTACAACTTTTATTCCTAAATTTCTAATTTCCTCAAGTTTTTTATTGGATAATGTCAAAATACTACCTATATCATCTATAATAATTTTTACATCTATTCCATTTTTTACCTTTTGCTTTAGTATATTTAAAACTGAATCTAAAAAAAATCCCTCTGAGATAATAAAATATTCCATAAAAATAAATTTTTCTGCAGTTTTCAAATCATTTAAATATTCTTCAAAACTATCTTCTCCTGACGCAAAATACTTAGTTTCAGTATTAAAAAATACAGGACTACCGGTTGCACTATTTATATATTTAGCCTGCCTATACACATTCATATCAGAATCATTTAGATTTTCTATATCATAGTCCTTTGAAAGATCCATAGAGTCTTTAAATTTTATGGAAAAATTGAAAAGTCTTTTTTTTACAGACTTTAAAAGTCTCTTCTCTCCAAAAGTCAGATAAATTATACCTCCTAAAAACGGAAGTGCAATTGAAATCAATATCCAAGTTATTTTAAATGCCGGATTTATATTATCATTTATAATTATAAATGTAAAAATCAAACCGACAATTAAATTTATCCCATATAAATAAATAAAATATCTATTAAAATATATTAAAAATATTGTTAAAAACATTAGTTGAATTAAAACCATACAAATTATGAAAAAAATTCTACTAAAAATAAAATTAAAAAAATTTTTCATTTTTTTCTCCTACGTAAAAATAGTGAATTTTTCGTTTTTACATAACTCTTTATGTTATGTTGATATTTGTTAATTCACAATAAACAAAAAGTACATTATTAAATGTACTTCATTGGCGTTCTTGGCGGGAATCGAACCCACAACGGTCCCTTAGGAGGGGACTGTTATATCCGTTTAACTACAAGAACATAAGAAAAGAAGGCTATGAGCTCTCCTTCAATTTTTTAAATTCTTCTCTTTCCATTTTAGAAAATATACAACCACAGTAATCTTGTCTATACATTCCAAACATTAAGGAAAGTTCAACACTCCTTTTATATCCATTTCTCTTTTTAAAATCTGATGGAAGATGTTTTACGCCTATTTCTTTAGCAACTTTTTGCCCAATTTCATTTAAAACTTGTGAATTTTTATAAGGACTTATTGTAAGTGTCGTAGTAAAATAGTCGAAATTTTCGGCTTTTGCCAATAAAGCTGCCTCTCTTAATCTTAATTCATAACAACTATGACAACGAATAGAACCTTCTCTCATTTTTTCCATTCCTTTTACAGTTTTATAAAATCTATCAACATCATATTTCCCAACTACCATATTTATCGGATATTTTCCATTCATCTTTTCAATCAATTTTCTCTGTTCTTCAACTCTAAAAAAATACTCTTCTTTAGGATAAATATTAGGATTATAATAAAAAATTGTAATTCTAAAATAATTAGACAAATACTCAAGGCAATAACTGCTACAAGGTCCACAACATGAATGTAGTAGAAGAGTCGGAGCATAGTTGTTTTTTTCGTTTTCTTTAATTATATTGTCTAACAGCAATTGATAATTCTCTTTCATATTTGCCTCCTTACCGTTTTATTTTAACATAAATAGTATTTAAAATCAAATTTTAATCTATTTATAAATTTTCATATTCTTACAGTAAAATCTATCCAATAATATTATCATTAATTTCACAAAAAAAGAATAATCTTTCGATTATTCTTATGGTTGCGGGAGCAGGATTTGAACCTAAGACCTTCGGGTTATGAGGAAAATTTATTGTCTATTACGTTATATTTTATTCGACTTTCTTACAAAAAATAATATTTCTAATATCTTTCCTCATTATAATCAAAAATTTTCATATACTCTTTCAATTTTTCTCTATCCCAATCATCATTTAATGCCCTATCAAAATCATTCAATATTACATCTTTATATATTGAATCTGTTTTAAAGAAGTTTGAATAACTTGTAAATTTAAAACTTTCTTTTTTCTTTTCATAAATATCTGTAAATCTATTAATTATAAATTTAAATAACGAATACAAAATCTTATCATAATCGTCTCCTTTATAATTTAAGGTTAATTGTGTATCTGTTATATTATCCTCATTTAATTTTTTATCACTAGAATTATCAATTATATTATTAAATATTTTATAAAAATAGAAAATAACAGCCAGAGTTTCTAATTTGCCATTTTTACATGCAGCTATTCTATTTACATCATCAGTATCTTCTGTAAATTTAGCTTTAAAATCATCATACTTATCTCCAATTCTTACTAAATCATATAGAATATCATAATCATGTTTTCTTCTATAAATTTGATTATATAGTTTTTCTGATGTAAATATTGTAATTTTTCCACTTCTTGCACTACCAGGTTTTTGAAGTAAACAAGCCAAGATTAGCTGTCCGATATATTCATTAGTAACCCTAGCCCATTTTTCAACCTTATTATAATTTTTAGGCTTAACTCCTCTCTTTATTTCAATAGCTAAAGCATTTTTATTGGACGCACTCTTTTGTTGTAATAGTTTCTGTTCTCTTGAATTAGCTTTTAAATCTCTTGCTTTTATGGGTTTTTGTGAATTTGATGCTTCAGATATTTTCATAATAAAATCACTTTCATTATCCAAAGTACTACTAGCTTTTACAACTTTACATACCAAATCAAAATCTTGCTCTTTATCTATTAGCTTTGATTGACCTATTTTAGTAGTAGTTTGAGCTCCATTTATTATTGAAAATTTATATAATTTTAAAATATTACCATCTAAAGTAAATTCTTCACAACCTATAGTAATTCCATTATTGTAATACCAAAAATTCTTTCTATCGCTTCTTATCGTATTTTCAATTCCATTATCAACATTCTTTTGAGAAATATGTTCTCTTAAATTATAGCTAAAAAGGCCATTCTTAGAATGTTTTGTATATAATTTTTTCAGTGAAGAAGCTTTAATATTAACAATTATTCCATTTTCACCATATTTTAGTGCATTTCTTGTTTCTGATAGATCCAAAAAATCTTTATCAATATATTCCTTTTCAAACTCTGAAGATGAAATTTTAAATTCTATTTCATCTGCTCCATAAACTTCAATATTATAGTCATTAAAACTTCCAATTTTTTTAAAATTTTCGATCTTTTCTCTCATATTATCATTAAATACTGTATTTGTAAATAATACTAAAGTAATATTTTTGTTTTCTGATAAATCATCATATGCATTTAAATAAGCTGATTTTAATTTTTCACTATATCTATGATATTTTCCTTTGTCAAAGTCTTTTACTGTAGAATCCATTTTAGTAAAAATATTTGAAATATCATCCATTATTAGATTTTGACTTGACTTTCCTTGAACTAGATACATAGTATCGTCTAAGTTAAAAATAAAATCTATACCACCATCTGAAGAACCATCAACAAAGTCCTCTCTAATATCTTGTTCACCAATATTATTTTTAAAATAAAAATAATCAACCATTTGGACTGTAAATAAAAATTCTTGACTCAACTTTCCTTCACTTACTCCTGCTTTTTTTGCCAGCCCTTTAATTTTTTCAAAATTATCCATACAATTACCTCCCATCTTTGTTTCTAAATTTTTTATTATAAAATATTTAACACAATAAAAATAAAAACAAATCAATAAATATAAAATTTTACTTCAAAAAATTTATAAATTATATTTAATTCTATCACAACTAAGTCTTGAAATCAAATTATTAAATTAATTAATATATATATATAATAGTTATAATTATACATTAGTAATTTAGCAATAAAAAAAGAATAATCTTTCGATTATTCTTATGGTTGCGGGAGCAGGATTTGAACC